>Ga0207645_10003774_pt1 | contig 11382 bp, 6 predicted proteins | sample KBSM53metaG_FD_184331 | JGI IMG/M metagenome (GOLD analysis project Ga0207645, IMG submission 184331) | Miscanthus rhizosphere microbial communities from Kellogg Biological Station, Michigan, USA - KBS M5-3 metaG (SPAdes) (version 2) | ecosystem: Host-associated > Plants > Roots > Rhizosphere >...
ACGTCAGGAGCTGCCGGTGATTCAGCTGCACGGCGAAGTCGGTGAACCCGAGGGCCTGCAGCACCTCGCTCACCGCCGCGATCATCTCCACTTCCACGACCGGGGACGTCGATCCGATCGCGTCCACGTCGCACTGGTAGAACTCGCGGAAGCGGCCGCGCGCGGGACGATCGGCGCGCCACACCGGCTGGATCTGGTAGCGCTTGAAGAAGCGCGGGAGCTTCGCGCGGTTGTCGGCGACGACCCGCGCCAGCGGCACGGTGAGATCGTAACGCAGCGCCAGATCCGCCTCGCCCGACGACTCCCCTTCGCCGCGCTTCAGCACCTTGAAGATGAGCTTGTTGCCTTCCTCGCCGTACTTGCCGGTCAGCGTCTCGATGTTCTCGAGCGTCGGCGTCTCCAGCGGCTCGAACCCGTAGCGCTCGTAGACCCGCCGCACGACGTCGATCACGTACTGGCGGCGGCGCACGTCTTCCGGCAGGAAGTCGCGCATCCCCCTCGCGGGGCCTGTGTGCATCCTTCTAGTTTACTTCGCTGTCAAATCCACAACTCCGCAACTCCCAAAATCCAAGTCAACTCCCAACTCCCAACTCCCAGCTCCCAACTCCCAACTCCCAAATCTCAACTCCCAACTTGGAAGTTGCGTCTTGGGCGTTAATTGGGAGTTGGAAGTTGTGAAGTTGTGGCGTTGACAGCGGCGCCCGTCAGGGCGCCGTCGTGCGTACCGTCGGGTACTTGATGTTCAGCTGCTCGAGGTAATTCTTGAAGCGCGACGGATCGTAGTAGTACTTCTTCATCTCCGGCCGGTACTTGTCCATCGTCGCCTTGTTCAGCCAGATCGCCGGCGTGTCCTGCGGGCGGATCAGCGCCTCGTACTTCGTCTCCTTCGTCTGCACGTCCTTGAAGTACTTCCACGCCTGCTCGACCAGCTCGGGACGCGACACCAGGTCGAGGAGCGTCATGGCCTGCACCTTCGCGCCCGCGATGACCCCCTTGTGCGCGATCGGCGTGGCCATCGAGATCGCGTTCGCCCAGTTGTGTCCGGGCAGGCCCGGGATGTTCGACGGGTAGCGCAGCGTCACCGTCGGCACGTTCCACGAGATGTCGCCGATGTCGTCCGAGCCGCCGCCGGTGTTCTCGCGCACCGGCCCCTGCAGGCCGTCCGAGAGCTTCGTGCGCAGCCCCTCGGCGCGCGGGTTCTTCAGCTCCTTCTGCAGCGCCTTGGCGAGCTGCTGATCCTCGTCGCTCCACTGCGGCAGGCCGACCTTCTGGATGTTGGCCCACGTTGTCTCCGCGACCACCTTGTTGAAGTGCTGCGGCCACGCGCTGCCCAGGACCTTCGTCGGCAGCAGGTCGACGCCCGCCATCATCGCCGCCGCCTTGGCCATCGTGTCGCCGGTCTCCCACAGCTCCTTGATGTGCGGGTAGTCGGTCTCGCGGAAGTAGTACCAGACCGACGCCGTGCGCGGCACCACGTTGGGCTGATCGCCGCCGTCGGTGATCACGTTGTGCGAGCGCTGGCTGAGACGCAGGTGCTCGCGGCGGAAGTTCCAGCCGATGTCCATCAGCTCGACGGCGTCGAGCGCGCTGCGGCCGCGCCACGGGTTCGCCGCGGCGTGCGCGGTTTCGCCGACGAACGAGTACTGCACCGAGACCAGCCCGTTGCCCGCGCGCTCCCCCCACGACACGTCGAGGTTCTCGCCGACGTGCGTGAACAGCGCGATGTCGACGTCCTTGAAGAAGCCGGCCCGGACGAAGTAGGCCTTCGTGCCGACGAGCTCCTCGGCGGTGCCGGTCCAGATGCGGATCGTGCCGGGCAGCTTCTCGCGCTCCATGATCTTCTTCACCGCGAGCGCCGCGGTGATGTTCACCGCCTGGCCGGAGTTGTGGCCTTCGCCGTGTCCGGGCGCGCCTTCGATCATCGGCTCGTGCCACGCGACCGCCGGCTTCTGCGACGCCTGCGGGATGCAGTCGATGTCCGAGCCGAGCGCGATCACGGGCTTGCCCGATCCCCACGTCGCCATGAACGCGGTGGGAATGCCGGCGATGCCTTCCTGCACCGCGAAGCCGTTCTGCTTGAGGATGTCGATCAAGTAGCGGTTGGTCTCGAATTCCTGGAAGCCGAGCTCGCCGTAGCTGAAGATCTGGTCGACCATCTGCTGCGCGAACTGCGTGCGGCTTTCGACGTCGGCGACCGCTTCCTGCTTCAGCGCGTCGAGCTTCGCGTTGCCGCCGGGTTTTGCCGGCGCGTTCTTCTGCGCGAGCGGCGCGGCGACGACGAGGGCCGAGATGATCAGGGCGACGAGCGCGTGTCGGGTCATGGCGCGGGATTATATCCGCTCCGTTCTGGAGCGCGGCGCGCCGCTTGCGCGCGGCGGCGGCCCGGGTGTATGAAACGGGCGGAGGCAGCCGTGGCCATTCAGGAGATCGGGCAGGACGTGCGCTTCTCCGCGCGGCTTCTCGCCAGGGACCGCCGCTTCACGTGCATCGCCGTGCTCGCCCTCGCGCTCGGCATCGGCGCCAACAACACGCTCTTCACCGTCGTCAACGCGATCTGCATACGCGGGCTGCCGTTCGCCGGCGTGGACCGCCTGGTCGACGTGTCGAACCGGCCGGGCAACGGCCGGCCGCAGCCGCTGTCGTCGCGGCAGTTCGCCGACCTCGTCGGCGCGCGCCCCGCCGCCGTCGAGTCGTTCGCGGCCTACGCCACGCGCCCCGCGACGCTGCGCGACGACGCGTCGCCGGCCGAACGCATCACCGTCGCATACGCCTCGCCGAACGCCTTCACGCTCCTCGGCCAACGGCCGTCGCTCGGTCGCGGTTTCCGCGACGACGAGGATCACGCCGGCGCGCCGCCCATCGTCATCCTCAGCGATCGCACGTGGCGCGCCCGTTACGCCGCGGACCCGGGTGTCGTCGGACGCGCGGTGAAGATCGACGGGATCGCGGTGTCGATCGTCGGCGTCATGCCGGACGGCTTCCGCTTCCCGGACAACGCCGACGCCTGGCGCCCGCTCGCGGCGTTCACCGGTCCGCCGGACGCGCGCGCGCTGAACGTCTTCGGGCGTCTCGCGGCAGGTGCGACGGTGACGGAGGCTCGTCAGCGGATCGCGGCCGTGCTCGCACCAACCTCCATGCCGCCCACTGGCGGCGAGCCGGCGACTGCGGTAACCGTCCCGCTCAACGATCGCTATCTCGGCGACATCAGCAATCCGGCGTGGATCACTTTCATCACCGTCGGCCTGCTGATCGTCGTCATCGCGTGCTCCAACGTGGCCAACCTGCTGCTTGCGCGCGGGGCGCGCCGCGGCCGGGAGATGGCGGTGCGCCTCTCTCTCGGTGCCACGCGCCTGCGCATCGTGCGTCAGCTGCTCGTCGAGAGCGCGCTCCTGGCGGCGCTGGGCGGCCTCGGCGCCATCGCGGTGTCGTCGGCCGGCAACCGGCTGCTGTCGGCGGCGATTCCGCCCGGCGCCCTGCCGTATTGGATCACGCTGACGATGGACGCGAGGGTTGCGGCTGCGCTGACGGCGGTCTGTCTTGGCGCCGTGCTGCTCTTCGGCCTCGCGCCGGCCATGCACCTGGCGCGCACGAGTCCCGGCAGGGTCATGAAAGAAACCGCGGCCGGCGCGAGCCACGATCGCGGCGCCGCGAGATGGACGTGGCTGTTCCTGACCTGCCAGCTCGCGGTGACGGTCATGCTCCTCACCAAGCTCGATTTCACGGTGCGCGGCTATTTCGCGACGCAGTCGCCGGACCCGGTCGTCGACGCGCGTCACGTGCTGACGTTCGGCGTCGACTTGCCGCCTGACACGTATGCGGAGCCGGAGCGCCGCACGGCGTTTTACGGCGCGTTGCGCGAGCGTCTCATCGCGGCGCAGCCAGGAACCGCGATGACCGTCGCGAGCGCGCTGCCGTTCGCCGGCGCGATGCGCGCGTTCGCCCTCGAGGGGCAGCCGCTGTCGGACGCCTCACCGCGCGTCCGCACGGCGGCGGTTGACGCCGCCTACTTTGGGACGCTGGGGCTCGACCTCATCCAGGGGCGCGCGTTCACGGAGGGGAACAGCGACGCCTCCGCCACCATCGTCAACACGCGCTTCGCGGCGCTCTACTTTCCCGGGCATGACGCGATCGGCCGCCGCGTCCTCGTCGGGCCGAAGCCCGGTGCGCCGGGCGCGCCGACGGAATCGAAGACGGTCATTGGCGTCGTGGCTTCGGCGCGGGAAGACTCGTCGGGCGCGGCCGAGCCCGCCGGCTACTTCCGGATCGATCCGGCGGCCCTGGGGAGCGCGACGGTGATCCTGCGTACGCGCGACGAGGCCGCCCGGTTCGCGCCGGTCGTGCGGGAATCGGTCAACACCCTCGATCCGGGCGTCGCCCTGAGCCGCGTCATGACACTCGCCGACGTGACCTGGAACGCGCGATGGAACCCGCGCGTCGCCGCCGGCATCGTCGTCAGCCTCACGTTGATCGCGCTCCTGCTGGCGACCATCGGCCTCGCGGCGCTGACGGCGTACGCCGTCGCGGAACGCAGCCGCGAGCTGGGAATCCGGCTCGCCATCGGCGCGACCGGCGCGAGCGTGGTGCGACTGATGCTGAAGCGGGTCGCGTGGCAGGCGCTGGTCGGCGTCGCCGCCGGTTCGGTGTTGGCGAAGGCATGGGACCCGACGGTCGCGTCGTACACCGTCGCCGCGGCGTCGATGCTGGTCGTCGCCGTGGTGCTCGCGACGTCCGCGCTGCCGGCCGCACGCGCGGCGCGGATCGATCCGCTGGCGATGCTGCGCGAGCCGTGACGGCGCCTGCGCCGCGCGTCAGTCCCAGACGACTTTGAAGGCGTGCGTCCAGTGGTTGCGCTGGAATCCCGGGATGCACCAGAGCATCGCCAGTGGCTCGATCGCGCGCGCGGCGACGGCATTGCCCATGTCGGCCGCTTCCCAGGCGAACGTCTCGAGCAGCGCGGTCACCCATTTCTTGGCGTCCGCGTCGTTGCCGCAGATGAACATCGTCGGCTTCGCGCTCATCGTCGGATTGACCATCCGCGTGTTGCCGACGCTGCTGAACGCTTTCACGAAGCGGGCCTGGGGGAATGCCCGCTGCAGTTCTTCGAGCAGCGACGTGTTCGGCCCGGTGAAGTACTGGAGCACGCCGTCCACGGGCGGCGCCTCCTTGATCGGGTTGGTGGTGTCGATCACGACTTTCCCGCTGAGGTTCTGCGCGCCCGCGGTTCGCGCGGCTTCCTGGGCCGCCGCGCCGTGCACGGCCAGGACGATGACGTCCCCCCACGCCGCCGCCTCGGCAAAGGTGACCGCCGGGATCCCCGATTGGGCGGAGAAGTCCTTCAGCTTGGCCGGCGTCCGGCTCGCGATCCGCACGTCGTAACCGTGCTGCTTGAACCCCTTCGCGAGGGTCTGCCCCACGGCGCCCGACCCGATCACTCCGATCTTCTCCATCGTGTCGTCCTCCGCCCCTGAGACGCCCCCGCCGCCCCCCGCGTCCCCGGGGAATTGGGGGTCAGGTCTGCAAAACGCCCCTTCAGGGTGCCAGGCCTGGGGTCAGGTCTGCAAAACGTCTCGTCAGGGTGCCAGGTCGCGCGGGAGCCGCAATCGACCTGGCACCGCGAAACCGCCGTTTTGCAGACCTGACCCCAACGAAGGGCGGCCGGCTCGACCATCGAACGCGAGCGACATCCAGTACTATCCGGCGGCATGACGGGACCGCGCTTCTGGCTCGTGTTGATCGTGACAATCGCTGCCGGCGGCCAGGCTCAACCTCCACGGCCGCAGCCACCGACACGGGATCCGCACACGGCTGGCTACGTCACCGCGAAGGAACTGCCGGACGGCGCCGTCCCTCCGGTGGACGCTGACGGCAACTTCATCATCGGCCCCACGCACAACGCCGCGCCGGAAATGGCCGCACAGGAGCTGCAGGGCACGGTCTCCACGTTCACGATGAACTCGGCCGACAGCCGGATTTATCCTGGCATCGCCCGCGAAACGGGGACGTTCGGCACCCCCGACCCGAACGATCCCGCGAAGCTCGTCGTCACCACGAGCCATCCCGCTCCGTACTCGCGCCGTGTCGCCGTCTACGTGCCGAAGCAGTACGTGAAAGGGACCATCGCGCCGTTCATCGTCGGCGCCGACGGGCCCGATCAGTTGTTGTTCACCGCGCTCGACGCGTTGATCGCGCAAAAACGCATTCCGGTCATGATCGGCATCTCCATCGGCAACGGCAGCGGCGACGCGCAAGGCAGCCAGCGCGGGCTGGAATACGACACGATGTCGGGGCGGTACGCCGAGTTCGTCGAGACCGAGGTGCTGCCGCTGGTCGAATCGCAATACGGCGTGAAGCTGTCGCGCGACCCCGATCGCCGCGCGACAATGGGGACCAGCTCGGGAGGGGCGGCGGCGCTGAGCATGGCGTGGTATCGCACCGATCTCTACCATCGCGTCCTCAGCTACTCCGGCACGTTCGTCAACCAGCAGTGGCCGTCGAGCGCCGAGACGCCGCACGGCGCCTGGGAGTACCACGAGCGGCTGATTCCGGGAGGTCCGCGCAAGCCGCTGCGGATCTGGCTCGAGGTCGGCGATCGGGATCTGCTCGACCCGAACGTCATGCGCGACGGCATGCATGACTGGGTCGTCGCCAACGAGCGCATGGCTGCCGCGCTGGCCGACAAGGGCTATCCCTACCAGTTCGTCTTCGCGCGCAATTCCGGCCACGGCGATCGCGCCGTGAAGCAGCAGACTCTGCCCGCCGCCCTCGAGTGGCTGTGGCGGTGAATGGGGGTCAGGTCTGCAAAACGCCCCTTCGAAGTGCCAGGCCGCGCAATAATCGCCGACCTGGCACCGCCTGCGGCCGTTTTGCAGACCTGACCCCCGGTCCCCCGGTCCCCTAGTCCACGCGCAGCGCGACGAGGGGGTCGATGCGGGAGGCGCGGCGGGCCGGGAGGTAGCCGGCGATCAGGGCGACGCTCACCAGGACGAGCAGCATCGCGGCGAAGGTCACGGGATCAGACGCGGTGACGCCGAACAACAGGCCGCTCAGCGACCGCGCCACGAGCCAGGACGCGACCACGCCGACCGTGATGCCCACCGCCGCCAGCGCGAGCGTCTGGGCGACGATGCCGAGCTGCACGTCGCGCGCGGAAGCACCAAGGGCCATGCGGATCCCGATTTCCTGCGTGCGCTGGCTCACCGAGTACGAGATCAGCCCGTAGATCCCCAGCGACGCCAGGACGAGCGCGAAGACCGCGAACCCGCCGAGCAGCAGGACCACGAGGCGGCGCGGCGAGACGGAGCGATCGACCAGATCCTGGATCGTGCGCACGCCGGTGCCGGGCAGGTTGGGCGCGAGCGGACGCAGCGTCTCGCGGACGGCGGCCACGAGCGGCGCCGTCGCCTGCGCGGAACGGACGACGAGATCCGTCGACGACAGATCGCCGCACTGCCGCAGCGGGATGTACATCTCGCTGCCCGAGCGCTGCTCCAGCGCCAGATGGCGGACGTCGCCGACGACGCCGACCACCGTGCGCTCCGGCGCGCACGGGCCGACGACGATCTTGCCGATCGGATCCTGGCCGGGCCACATGGCCCGCGCCATCGACTCGTTGATGACGATGACCTGCGCGCTGGTCCGCGTGTCGCGATCGGAGATGTCGCGCCCGGCCTTCAGGGGAATGCCCATCGCCGCGGGGTATCCGTCGCTGACCACGCGCACGAACGCCGACACGGAGCGGCCGCGCTCGTAGACGGTCCCCTTGGCGCGCACGCCCCACGACCGGTTCTTGCCGAGCGGCAGCGCGTCGGTGATTCCCGCGCTCTCGACGCCGGGCAGGGCGCGCACGCGCCGCAGTACTTCGTCGATATACGCCAGCTGCTTCTCACGCGTGTCGTAGGACACGTCGGCATCGACGCGCAGCGTGATCGCCTGCGCGGGACGGAAACCGAGATCCACGTCGAGCACGCGGACGAAGCTGCGCAGCAGCAGGCCCGCGCCGACCAGCAGCACGCACGCGAACGCCAGCTCCGACACGACCAGCACGTTGCGCACCCAGGTGCGGCCGCCGCTCGAGCCGCGGCTCGCGTCCTTCAGCGCATCGTGCAGCGCCCGCTCGGGCGCGTTGAAGGCCGGGGCGAGCCCGAAGACGATGCCGGTCACGATCGCAATCACGACCGTGAAGCCCAGCGCCGTGCCGTCGGTGTGCACGCTGGCGAGGAGCGGCACGTTCACCGCATCGAGGCCGGCGAGCGCGCGCGTGCCGGCGATCGCCACCGCGACGCCGACGATGCCGCCGCTGCACGACAGCACGATCCCTTCGGTCAGCGTCTGCGCGATCAGACGCCCGCGCCCGGCACCGAGCGCGGTGCGGATCGCCATCTCCTTCTGCCGCGCCGCGGTGCGCGCCAGCAGCAGGTTCGACAGGTTGGCGCAGACGATCAGCATCACGACCCCGACCGCTCCCGCCAGCACCCAGAGCGCGAGGCGCATGCGGCCGTTGACCTGATCCGCCAGCGGCTTGACGAAGCCTTCGAACGTGTTGCGATCGTTGGCGTGCTCGCGCGTCAACTGCGCCGCGACAGTTCGCGTGTCTCCCTGCGCCTGCGCGACGGTGACTCCCGGCTTGAGCCGGCCGATCAGCGCCATCGTGTTGCCCCACCGGTTGGTCTCGGGGCTCAGCGGGAACGGGAAATACAGATCGAAGTGGCCGCCGGGCGCGAAGACCGACGCGAAGTCGAACGACGCGGGCATCACCCCGACGACCGTGGTCGCGTCGTCGTTCAGGGTCAGCGACGAGCCGACGATGGAGGGATCCGCATTGAACCGCCGCACCCACAGCGCGTGGCTGAGCAGCACCGCCTTCGGTCCCTCCCATTTGCACTCGTCAGCAGTGAACGTTCGCCCCAGCTGCGGCTGCACGCCGAGGACGTCGAAGAAGTTGTCCGACACCTGCACGCCGCTCAGCCGCTCCGGGTCGCCGCTGCCGCTCAGCAGGTTGTCGCCCACGCCGTAGAACGCCATGTACCCGGCGACCGCGGAAAAGACGCGCGTGCGCTCGCGCAGATCGAGCATGTGCCCGACCTGCGTCGTCTGCCCCGAGAGCCCGCTGGTGTCGTGGTTGGCGATCCACACCAGGCGGTCCGGGTCCTTGAACGGCAGCGGCCGCAGCAGCAGCGTGTTGACGACGCTGAAGACGGTGGTGCTCGCGCCGATGCCCAGCCCGGCAATCAGAATGGCAAACGCGGCGAAGCCGGCGTCGCGGCGCAAGATCCTGAGCGTGTAGCGAAGATCCTGGAGGAGACTGGCCATCTGCATAGGTGCTTGGACGGCGCCGGCGGCTGAAGCGTTTGCTGTGAAAAGACGGCCGCCTGTAAACAGAACCGGCCCCGCCGCAGTCTATGCGGAGGTGCGCCGTGTCCGCCTGGGCGCGGTTTTCGAGGATTTCCAACCGGCGGAGGAATCGACTACGATTCGTCGCCAGGAGAATGGATGGGGACGCTGCCCCGGCTTGCCACTGGTGTCTGTTTCGCTCTACTCGCGCTGACCCTCGGGTGTGCCAGCGCGCCTTCGCAAGGCCTGCATACGACGCCGCCGACGCTCGGCGCCCTGCCCTATAGCGACGCCGACGTCGACTTCATGTCAGGGATGATCCCGCACCACGCGCAGGCGGTGGTCATGGCCGGCTGGGCCCCGACGCACGGCGCCCGCAAGGACGTCGCCATCCTCTGCGAGCGCATCGTCGTCGCGCAGCGCGACGAGATCGCGCTGATGCAGACGTGGCTGCGCGATCGCGGCCTGCCGGTGCCCGACGCCACCTCCACCCGCCACCACATGAAGATGCCCAACGGCATGGAGCACGACATGCTGATGCCGGGGATGCTGAGCGACGACGAGATGGCGGCGCTCGACCGCGCGCGCGGGCCCGAGTTCGATCGCCTGTTCCTGCTCGGCATGATCAGACACCACCAGGGGGCGATCGACATGGTCGACGTCCTCTTCAAGGCTTATGGCGCCGCGCAGGACGAGACCGTCTTCAAGTTCGCCAACGACGTCCAGGCCGACCAGTCGATCGAGATCGATCGCATGCACAAGATGCTGGAGGAGGGCGGAGGCCGCCCCGAAGGAGAGAGGTTCATTCCATGAGGCAACTGACAGGACTCTTGACTGCCGTGGTGATCGCGGCGGGCATCGCCGCGTGCGGCGGATCGTCGAAGACCGCTCCGCCGCCGCAGACGTCGCCGTCGGCGCCGGCCGCGGCTCCCGCGACACCGCCGCCGTCGCAGCAGCCGGCCGCGGCGCCGGCACAGCAGCCCGCCGCGCAGGCGCCGGGACAGCCGCCTGGTGCGGCCGTCCCCGCAGGAGGCGCCGGTGGACGCGGCGGCACTCCTCCGCCACCGCCGCCGATTCCGCCGAAGACGATGCCGAAGCCGGTGACGCCGATCGTGTCGGGCACCGCGCCGTCGCCGGATCCGCGCGTCGGCCTGAAGGCCGGCTGGTGGGACGCGGGCGAGGCCGCGTGGAACATGAAAATGGTTTCCTGGACGGCGCCGAGTGAGAAGTCGCTCGGTCCCGGGAAGAAGTGGGGCGATCCCGATCTGCGCGTCCCGACGCATTCGGACCTGGCGTTTTCGGGGAACTACGTGATCCAGGGGAATTACAACGGCTTCGAGGTGTACGACATCTCGAACCCGGCCAAGCCGGTGAACGTCCAGACCTACGTGTGCCCGGCTTCGCAGAACGACGTCTCGGTGTTCCGCAACCTGATCTTCATGTCGTCGGAATCGACCATCAGCCGCACCGACTGTGGCTTCGGCGGCGTGCCCGATCCCGTCAGCAAGGAGCGGGTGCGCGGCATCCGCGTGTTCGACATCAGCGACATCAAGAACCCGAAGCTGGTCGCCAGCGTGCAGACCTGCCGCGGCTCGCACACGCACACCGTCGTCACCCAGCCGGGCGACAACGACAACGTCTACATCTACGTGTCGGGCACATCGAGCGTCCGATCGGCCGACGAGCTGCCGGGATGCCAGGACGGCGGCATCGACGACCCGAACAGCGCGCGCTTCCGCCTCGAAGTGATCAAGGTGCCACTGAAGAGTCCGGAGCAGGCGGCGATCGTCAGCTCGCCACGCATCTTCAACGCGCTGCCGGTGCCGCCGCGCAATGAGGAGCGGGCGGCGATCGACGCGGCGAGCCGCGGCAATCGCGGCGGCGGCGCGGCGGGTGCGGCCGGCGCCCCGGGCGCGGCCGGTGCACCGGGTGCGGCAGGCGCGCCAGGCGGCGGGCGCGGTCGCGGCAACCAGGGACCGCCGACCGTCCCGAACCAGTGCCACGACATCACGGTGTATCCCGAAGTCGGCCTCGCCGGCGGCGCGTGCGCGG
>Ga0207645_10003779_pt1 | contig 11366 bp, 10 predicted proteins | sample KBSM53metaG_FD_184331 | JGI IMG/M metagenome (GOLD analysis project Ga0207645, IMG submission 184331) | Miscanthus rhizosphere microbial communities from Kellogg Biological Station, Michigan, USA - KBS M5-3 metaG (SPAdes) (version 2) | ecosystem: Host-associated > Plants > Roots > Rhizosphere >...
TTCCTAGAATATTAAAAAACCGCATCGCCTCCTTCTCCATTGGATAAATCAGCCGGCTGCCGTTAACGAATTCCGCTTTGTTTCGCGCAATCGCATCATAAAATTTCGGGAGTTCTTCGGGGGGCGTGGTCAAATCGGCATCAAGAATCATGAGGATTTCTCTGCTCGCCAGGTCGAAACCAAGCCGCACAGCGTCGCCTTTCCCTTTCCCCTTCTGCTGCGCCAGGAGAATGTGATGGGGGCCTTTGTAATTACGCGCAGCCTCCTGGATTTTTTCCCATGTGTTATCCGCGGAATTGCCTTCGACGAAGATGATCTCGTCGTCCGGTCCCATCACCGGGCAACGAGCAAGGATATCGTCGATGTTTCCGGCTTCGTTGCGCGCCGGTACAACAACTGAAACCGACGGACGCGCTTCGCGCGTGGATTTCAGAGGACGTGCGACCACAATGTTGAGCATCGTGAAAAGCCGGAAAAAGGGCAGTGGCGCCACGTAACGATTTAGAAAGTTGGCCAGGAGCGGAATGGGTATCGGGCAAAGCAGCTTGAAGTCGTGGCGGATGATTTCGAATGCGGCGAGGTAACAGAGGTTTTCCAGATCCTCATGAGCGATCCAGTTCTGCTCTGGAGTGCGAGCGCGTATGCCCGTTTTTGAGGCGAATCGCGTCAGCGGCTTCCAGAGCATGCTGTAGTACACAAATAGTATTCGCTCCGATCCTTCGAGCGCTTGCTGCAATTCGTTCAGCATCTCCTGAATGTCGCGTTCATAATGAATTGTGCCGTTCAGTAAGACGTAATCTGGCGGCGACTGGCCCGCTGTTTTAAGCGTCGCGATATTCGAGACTGCGCGATAATTTGTGAATCGACAGGCCAGCCCGTTGCTACGAGGGTCGATCTCTACGACCTGATCTTCCGCGCGGACATACAGCGAAAGATAAGAAGCTAAACTATCGTAAAAATAGCGCCGCATCGCGGACTCCCTCGTTTCAGAGAAGATTGGCTGTGTACCAGACGCGCCTTCCGACGGTACAAGCTGGCGCTTATTCTGAGCCTTTTCAGCAGTAGTTTTCACGTTTGGCAAACCGGATATTACCAAGAAAGCCGCCGGGAGCCAATCTATGGGATCACGTGTGCAAGCGAAGTCGAATGGGCGTGTCGCCTGCGGTGGCCTTGCAGCTTATACGGTTGCCCCTACAACGAGCTTTTGTTTTGGTGGCTAACCACGGATCACGCGGATAGACACGAATCCCCCTGCGGTGTAGAGGTGGCTGTCCACAGCCGCAAACCCTCCGCGCGTGAGGACACGCGCCCATACACCAAATCGCGAACTTGAAATCGCGGTCTGCGCTGGCATGCTTCACGTATGAGCAGTGCTGACCTGGCTGAGGCAATCGCGAAATTGGAAACTCTCTCTGATTCCCGCGCCAAGCGTGTGGTCTCTCTTATAGAAGATTTAACCGAGCTTGAAGCGTTGGAGAACGCGGCTGATTTGAAAGCGGCGCGGGACGCACTGGGCGAATCGGAAGCACCTCTGCCGTGGCAGCAGGTGAAAGCAAAGCTGGATGCGCAATTAGGTCTTCCTCAGCCGACGAGCTGAGAAATTTCTTGGTGCGCTAGGGGACGCAGAGCTGTACAGCCGATTGCGGACTGCAATTGATGACTTGACCCAAAATGCGCGCCCTTCTGGTTGCGTGAAACTCGCAGGCCAACCTGATCTATATCGAGTCCGGGTTGGCAATTATCGCATTATCTATCAAGTGAACGATCCGGAGCGGACTGTATTGGTTCTCTCGATTGCACACCGCAGGGAAATTTATCCCAGATGAGCAGTGCGAATCGCATTTTGAACCTGCAGTAATTTCGAGGAAGAAATTCGTTCAGAGCACAAGCTGGACATGTGGGAAAAAACTATCTTCAGGAAGTCTAATATCGAGAGGCTGGGGCATCCGGCGCTTATTTGTCTGGGGCTCGCCCTCGTCACCCTGTTGGTTTACGTGCCGGTGTTTCACGCGCAATTCATCGGCTTCGACGACGACGAATATGTCTTTGCGAATCCTCACGTCCTAGGCGGGATCACTCTGGCAAACCTGCGCTGGGCGTTTGTCACAAATCACGCGGGCAACTGGCACCCGGTCACGTGGATTTCCCTCATGCTAAACAGTCAGTATTTGGGTCCCGGTGCGGGTGCTTTCCATGCCGTCAATTTAGTCCTTCACATTGCCAACACTCTTCTCCTGTTCCTGTGGCTGTATGGCGCAACCGGCGCAAAGTGGCGCGGCGCGCTGGTTGCGGCCCTCTTCGCGCTGCATCCTCTGCATGTCGAATCCGTAGCCTGGATTTCCGAACGCAAGGATGTGCTGAGCACGCTTTTTTGGATCCTCGTACTCGTCGTTTATACCGATTATGCGAAGACCGATCGGATTTCCCGTTACTTCTTCGCACTGCTCTTATTTGGCATCGGTCTCATGGCAAAACCGATGCTGGTGTCACTGCCGTTTGTATTGCTGCTACTCGACTACTGGCCTCTGGGACGCTTTGCGGAACGGAGGACTTTTCGTCTGTTGATTGAAAAGCTTCCATTCCTCGCATTCAGCATCGCTTCGAGCGCAGTCACGCTGTTCGCCCAGCATCAGGTCCACGCGATAGCTCCGCTGGATCTGGCTCCGATTTTCGTGCGCGTGCAAAATACGACACTTGCCTACATTGGTTACATCGGGAAACTGGTCTGGCCCAGTGGCCTCGCCGTGTTCTACCCCTACAACCGGCATCCGTCGCTATTCCTCGCTTTTCTTTCGCTCGCGGCGCTGGTCATTGTTTCGGCAGTGGCCATTCTGATCAGGCGCCACAAACCCTACGTTCTCACAGGTTGGTTCTGGTTCCTTATAACCCTCGTTCCGGTCATCGGTATCGTCCAGGTGGGTCTCCAGTCTATGGCCGACCGTTACACTTACATTCCTCTCATCGGTCTGTTTATCATTCTTGCGTGGGGCGGACGGGACGCGCTGAACCGGTTGCGTATTCCTCGATTTGCTCAAGCTCTGGCCGTGTCAATTGCATTGGTGCTTTGCGCCGGCCTTACGCGCGCGCAACTGCGATACTGGCACGACAGCGTCGCTCTATTCCAACACGCCGTGAATGTAACGGCGGATCATGGTCCAGCCGAGGCCAACCTCGGTTACGCACTCGCGGAACAAGGACAGGACGATCGAGCCATTGCCCATTACAAAGCCGTGTTGAAGAATCATCCCCGCGGCGACGCAACCGTCTGGAATAACTTTGGGGGATCGCTCGCAGCCACAGGGAAACTGGTGGAGGCGATCGACGCTTTTCAAAATGCGCTGAAGCTTGACCCGTCCATGGGCGATGCTCATGAAAATCTAGGCCTCGCCCTTGCTCGCAAGGGGAGACTACAAGAAGCGCTGATCCATTTTCGCGATGCCGCGCGACTGGAGCCCGAGAATGTGAAAGTCCATAACGCTTATGCAGTCATGCTCGGCGAAGCAGGAAGAACAGAGGAGGCGATGCGGGAGTTTCAAATCGCTTTGCAACTGGCTCCGGACTCGGCCGCGACTCACGCCAATTTCGCCAATCTCCTGGCAAAACAACATGCCCGGGATGAAGCGATGGCCCAATATTCGGAGGCGCTCCGTCTTAATCCCGGGTTTGTCGAGGCTCACTACCATATCGCGTCGCTCCTGCGGGAAGAGGGCAGGACGGAAGATGCGACAGCTCACTACATGGCCGCATTACAGATTAAGGCCGACTATGTGCCAGCAATGGTAAGCCTGGCGTGGATTTACGCGACCGACCGAGGCAAAGCAGCAACTCAAAATGCTGCTGAGGCTGTGCGGCTGGCCGAGCAAGCCTGCCGAATCTCAGGCTGCAAAGAAAGCAGAGAGCTCGACACGCTTGCCGCTGCTTATGCGAATGCGGGACGCTTTGACGAGGCCACAAAGACAGGCGAAGAGGCGTTTTCCATCGCGAAAGCCGCCGGGGAAAATGATTTCGCGGATTCCATACGCGCAAGGATCGATCTATATAAAAAGGGGTCGCCTTTTCGCGCGCCGCAATAATTCGAAAGAGAGTTTCGTAACCTGGTTTTAAAGCGCCCCGGCGGACGGGGCGCTTTTGTATGCGTTAACCACGAATGGACACGAATAGACACAAATGTTGCGGGGCGTTTGCAGCGGCGAACTCTAATTCCTCATGTTCCAATTCGTGTCGATTCGCGTTTATTCGTGGTTTTCCTTTGGCTGCCGCTTCGCCGCGCTGGGTGAATCTGTGCTTATCCTGGCTCAACGTCATCGCCGGCGCGGCCTTGGTTTTCTTTTGCTGTTTTGTGGTATAATCAAGCGAGTCCCAAAAAGACGTAAGCTATCCGTGAACAACGGTTGCGGGTGGCGACAATTAAGTCGAGGACTCCAGCGAATCCTATTTTTGTGCATGTGAACGTGATCTCTCCGGGGAGAGCGACCGCTATGATAATCAGCAACCGCGGGCGGAGCTACTGGAGTAAATACAAGAGGGCTGCAGCCACACTCCTCATTTTGCTCTTTACGCCTGCGCTTGGACGTGCGGAATCCATCGGTGCGTCGGCAAGAACGTGGATAGAAATCAAAGCGGCTCATAAGGCAGAGCAGGCGCTCGCGAATCCTAACGTAACGGCAAAAGACCGTCTGCGTGTGGAGCAAATCTACTACCAACTCGTCCGGGACAATCCGCAGTCAGCGCCAGCGCAAAACGCCCTTGCCGCATTTCTCTGGGAAAACGGGCAGGCGGAAGCAGCCGTCGAACATTGGCGGACAGCGCAACGGCTCGAGCCGGAAAATGCGGAAGCGGCCAGCTCGTTGGGGGGTGCCTACCTCAGGGTAGGCCGCGTCGTCGAAGCAGCGGAGCAGTTTCTTTTGGCGGTTCGCTCCGACGGTGACAATCCCGCTTATCATTTCGACCTCGGGAACGTCGAATTCATCCTCCGCAAAGATTTGACCGCCGCTTGGAAGATCGATTCTGCGGAATTGTTGAAACGCGCTCTGTTTCAATTTCGCGAAGCCAGCCGGCTGGCGCCGACCGACGTGGAATATGCCCGAGCTTACGCGGAAACATTCTATGGAATCCCGAACCCCGATTGGAAAGAGGCCCAGGTCGCCTGGCAGCATTATCTCGAGCTCTCCACGAACCGGAACTTCGCCTACTTGCAGCTCGCGCGAGTCACCCTGAAACAGAGCAAGAAAGCTGAAGCCTTGTCTTTCCTGGATAAAATTTCAGACCCCAGGTTTTCCGAAGTAAAAGAAAAGCTGCGGAAGCAAGCCGAAGAGCTCTAGATCACGGCGAAGCAAGAGGAGCAGGTTTGGTTTCCTTCGGGGCCTACAACTTCTCTCGCCTTCTGCTTGGCCGGATGGTTAGTCCCCCAGGCCTTCTGGAACCTTCGTTTTCTTCTGTTAAAGAAAAACTCCGAACGAACCGCTGGATACTCCTGCGCTGACCACGGCGGACAAGTGACACGGGTGTTGCAGGGTCGTCGCCGCTGCGAACGCCAATTTCTCACCTTATAACTTACTCGTATCGATTGGCCCGGGAGAAGAGATCGGCTTTGGCCGCGACTGAGGAACAATTACCTTTGCCGGGTGGGCAGACTTGGAAAGCGGTTGAGCTGTCCACATCCAGCTGAGCTTGCCGTTCTTATCAAAGCACCAGGTCCCGCCGCCGCGTTTTACGATCTCCACCCGCCAATGATCGTTGTTCGCTGGGATTGCGACTAAAAATGTGAGAGCAGCAGCCATCATCCACTCCACACAGGGTTCCATAGAGAAACATGCGTCCCATTTTTTCCCTTCGGTCATTCTGTAATCGGCGTTCGCGTTCACATCGGCCTTGCTTTTTGCGCATCATGCTAACCACGAATGCACACTAATAGACTTGCAGGCGCTGTAGCCGCCTCGCTCGGTCGAGGCGCTCCCAGCGTGATCCACCCGCACGGCGACACAGCGCCGTGGCTACAGCGCTGCACGTTTGTCAGATCGTTTCTGATTTATTCGTGTCTATTCGTGTTCATTCGTGGTTAGAAAGAGGAATCTGGCCGGTCGGGCCAACAAATTCAACGTAGCCAAGCCTCCTGCATTCTGTTAAACGCAGATCATGAGGACGAGGCTGTTGTTCGTGGTCTGGATTCTCGTTGCGGCGATCGCGTCGACTCCGGCTTTCGGCAAGGGCAGGAAAAAGAAGACGACACCAACTCCGGCATATCACGCGCCGGCCATCTCAAGCGTAACTGGTAACGCGGTTACTGTAAGCGACCAAAACACGACCAGGACGCTCACGATTACACAGTTCACTGAGATCACTGTGAACGGTCAGCGAGCGAGCATTGCTGATTTGAAGCCGGGAATGACGGTGAGCGTTACGCTCGGCATGGATCCGTCGCGGGCAGCGCGCATCAATGCGACCAGCGCGCCGGCAGGCGAAAATCGAAAGAAGAAATAAAAAATATCCCCTGGCGACGAATCCGAGTCTTTGTAGGGCGTTTTCTGTGAAACGCCGGAAGATCACATTGGCGTCTGGCGCAGACCCTACAATGACTTCGCGATGATTGTGACCTTCGGTGTGGATTTGCCGCGCCGAAGACTTTGTAGGTGCGGCACGCGCGTTCACCACGTGTCACCCGAATCCGAAATGAATAAATCGCCAGGCTGGTAAGTCGAATGCCTCAAAACCTTTCAAATATGAAAAGAATATTTTTTGCATTGGCGATGCTCGCTCTTGTTTTGCCTGCTCTCCCGCAGGCCCGGGCCGATGTCTCGATTGATTTCTTTTATGACAATATTTCCGGCGGAAACTGGATTGATGTTGAAGGCTACGGCTATGGCTGGCAGCCCGATGTGGCCGTCAGCGATCCTAACTGGCGTCCTTATGCCGACGGCTATTGGGCTTACACTGATGTAGGTTGGACATGGGTTTCCTACGAGGATTTCGGCTGGGCCACCTATCACTATGGTCGCTGGGCAAATATGGCAGACTACGGGTGGGTCTGGTTTCCTGGGAGCGACCTTGAATGGGGGCCGGCCTGGGTTTCATGGCGAACCGGGGGCGATTATGTCGGGTGGGCCCCGCTGCCTCCTCGCGGCCCAGGGATTGTATACGAAGGACGTCCAATCGGTAGCCGCGTGGACATCGAGCTCGATATCGGGCCGCTCTACTACAATTTTATCGATGTTCGTTTTATCGGTGAGCCGGTCCTGCGCGATCGCATTTTCGCGCCGTCGCAAAACATCACCTATATCAACAACACTGTGAACGTGACCAACATCGCGGTTCAGAACAATGTGGTGTATAACTACGGGCCTGATTACAACACGCTGAGCTCTTACTCGAGCCGGCCAATTCAGCGCCTTCAGCTCGAGCGCCAATCGACTGCTGATTTATCCACCGCTGCCAAAACCGGTGCTCTGACGAAAGTGCAGGGCGACAAACTCGTCGTGGCGGCTCCGCAAAAAATCAACAAGGCGCCGGCGGGTGCCGCCGCCCCTCCAAAGGTAAAAGCGAAAGTCGCTCAGCCGAAAATCGAGAAGGGCTGGGCGGGCGTTGCTAATGAGGCGCAGGTAAAAGAGAAAATTAAAACCGAGAATCCAAAGAACGTTCCGCCGCCAACAGGCGCCGTTGCGAAAGGGCGGGCGGCAGGCGAGGCTTCGCCAGGCGCGACAGCACCAGCCGCTGCAGGAGGTCCGGTGACTTCACCAGGCACAACAACGACGCCACCTGAAAGAGGCAAACGCCGCGGACGGCCTGTGCCCGGAACAACTCCCGAGGGCGCCCGGTCACCTGCGGAGGCAGCTTCTCCAGGTGCGTCGCCTTCTCCATTTGAAAGAGGCGGTCGGCCTGGGAGGCCCGGCGCTCACCCAGGCATGACCGGTACGCCATCAGGATCACCCGCTGGCGGCTCTTCACCAAGCATCGAACACACTCCGCCTGGAAAAGAGCATGGCAGGCCTGGTAGGGGGAGATTGGAGACGACTCCACTGCCGTCCGCGCAACCCGGTGCAGCCCTAACTGCCCCCGAGGCAACGCAGCCTTCGGGCAAACACAAAGGACGTGAGCGCAGCATCTCCAGCCCAAGTCCGGAACAGCCGCCACCCGGCGGCACGACGAACGCGCCCGAACGGGGCGGGCATGTAGGCCGCCCAACAGGGGAAGCGGCAACTCCGCCGACTGCGCCTGGTCATGCTGGCGCGCAGCCGTCCGGCGCAGCTCCAGGTGAAACCCGTGTCGGAAAACAAAAAGGGCAAGGTGCACAGCCCGGCGGAGGACCTCCCGGTGGCGAACAACACGGGCAAGGAAAACCAGAGGGCGGAAAGAAAAAGGGCGAAAAGGCATCCCCGACTCCTGGTCCTCGATAAAACGAATTCAGTTTTTGGGGTAATCGACGGCCCCCGGAATTAATCCGGGGATGGTTTGGATGTAGCCGCCTCGCTCTGTCGAGGCGTTGGCGGTGCGATCCCACCCCGCACGGCGACACAGCGCCGCGGCTACAGCAGCTCCGCGATCTGCACCGCGTTCAACGCTGCGCCCTTGAGCAGTTGATCGCCCGAAACCCAAAAGGAAAGGCCGTTCTCAAGAGCGCAGTCCAAACGCACGCGACCTACCTGACAATTGTCCTTGCCGGTAACATTGAGCGGCATCGGATAACGATTGCTGTGCGGTTCATCGACCAGCTCGATCCCCGGCGCTGTTGCCAGAACTTCTCGGGCGCGTTCGACTGAGACCGGCTGCTCGAATTCCGCATTTACCGCGACTGAGTGGGCACGATAAACGGGCACGCGAACACACGTCACCGAGGCATTAAATTGCGGCAAATGCATGATCTTGCGTCCTTCATTTTGCATTTTCATTTCCTCTTTGGTGTAACCGCTCTCGAGAAATGAATCGACATGCGGGAGAAGGTTGAACGCGATGGGGTGGGGATAAATCGTAGCCTGGGCAGGAACTGTAGCCGGGTGCACCGGCGCCGGCCGAGACTCTTGCTCCTGGACGGCGCTTTTGGTCTGCCGTTTCAATTCCTCGATTGCGCGCGTGCCGCTGCCGGAAACGGCTTGATAGCTTGCGGCGAAAACCCGGCGAACGCCGAAAACGCGGTGCAAAGGGTAAAGTGCCATCAGCGTGATCGCCGTTGTGCAATTCGGATTGGCAATCAGACCGCGGTGCCGCCGCACGTCCTCCGCATTGATTTCGGGAACAACGAGCGGCACGTGAGGCTCCATGCGAAAAACGGATGAATTGTCGATTGCGATTGCGTTTGCCTGGGAGGCGATGGGAACATGTTTTCGCGAGATCTCGCCGCCGGCACTGAAAAAGGCAATGTCGATCTTATCGAATGATTTACTGCCGAGCTCTTGCACTTGGATAGATTCGTCGCGAAACCGAACCGATTGCCCGGCGGAACGCGCCGAACCGATTGGCCGCAGACTTGCCACTGGAAAGCTCCGTCGTTCGAGCACGTGCAAAAGCTCCTGACCGACCGCGCCAGTCGCCCCGACGATCGCGACGTGATAACCTTTCATGTGCAGCCGGATTCTATCGCCGCGCCGATCGCATGCAAATGTGGCGCACGACCGCTTTGCCTGGCAGCTGGGGAGTTGGGCTTGATTCTCAATTCGGCGCAGGTATTTAGCCAGAAGTGAAAAACATTCACATCTCGATCCGTGATCAGCGTCTCACCCTGATGGAAGACGAGATACCAATCCGCAACTACCCGGTGTCCACTTCGCGATTTGGAATCGGGACTGAGGAAGGCAGCATGAAAACACCAACCGGCCGCTTCCGTGTCGCAGAGAAGATCGGCGGCGGCTTGCCAAGCGAGGCTGTTTTCCAAAGTCGCGTGCCGCTGAAACCCGGCGATCAGCTTCCTCCGACTGAGGACTTGGTGATGTCGCGCATCTTGTGGCTCGATGGCCTGGATGAGCACAACGCCAATACGCGCGACCGTTTCATTTACATTCACGGCACCAAACACGAGGACAAAATCGGCAGGCCAGCCAGCCACGGGTGCGTCCGAATGCGAAATATTGATGTCGTAGACTTGTTTGAGCTTGTTGATGAGGGTGCTCACGTAACGATCGAGGAATAAACTGCACGATCTACGGACTCAAAAAAATGGAGAAAAAAGCGTTGCGTCCACCGAGCCTGCCGCTTAAGAGGTGGCAGCAGCAACCTGCTGAGAGAGGAGGCGAGGAAGAATGAAATTTTTAAAAGCGATCATGATTATGGCCGTACTAGTCACTGCTTTGGGACTAGAGTCTTGTGCTAAAAAAGAGGAGACGGTGACCCACACTGCGGGTACGACCGGTTACTCGAAATAGATCGGGCGGCTGAGCCTATTGTCCGCTCGCAGCTCAGACACGCGAAAAAGTTGAAAAAAGCGTTGCGTCCGCGAAGTTCCCCACCTAGAAGAGGGCAGCAACCTGCTCGGAAAGGAGGCGAGATAGATTGAAATTTGTGAAAATGATCATGATTGTGGCCGTACTGGTCACTGCTTTGGGACTAGGTGCTTGTGCGCAAAAGAAGGAGGAGGTAGTAACCCCAGCTCCGAAATCCGGGAAATAGGTTGGCGGCCGATTTTGCTGTCTGCGATTAATTTGCGCAAAGAGGCCAGGTCGTGGCCGACCTGGCCTTTTTCTTTTTTACGCGACCCCGTATGTCTCATAGCACTCATACGAGATATGTGCGCTCGCTTGCCATTACTGGTCGTAATCTCGGCACGCCCGGCAGTGGCAGCCCCTGGCAATTCTTACGCTTTAACGATTTAACGATTTAGCGATTGCAGTTAAGATGCACACATGGAATTGAACGGTCGGGCACTGACACTCGCTGAGATTGCGGCGGTGGCATGTGATGGTGCACCTGTTCAAGTCGCAGCCTCAGCCCGGCCTCGCATTCTTGCTTCTCGCAAGGTCGTCGAAGATATCATCGCACGCGACGCCGTGGTTTACGGTGTCAGCACCGGCTTTGGCAAACTTTCCGATGTTCGCATCCCGTCCGATGGCTTGGGCCAGCTTCAGCTCAATCTTGTTCGCAGCCACGCCTGCGGCATCGGCGATCCACTCTCCGAACCGGAAGTGCGCGCAATGATGTTGTTGCGGGCAAATGTGCTCGCTCTCGGTTTCAGCGGCGTCCGTTTCGAGATCATCGAGATGCTTTGTGAAATGCTCAACCGCCGCCTGTGTCCAGTCGTCCCAGAGAAAGGCTCGGTCGGAGCCAGCGGCGACCTTGCCCCGCTCGCGCACCTCGCCTTAAGCTTGATCGGCGAAGGCGAAGCGTTTTTCGAAGGCGAGCGAATGCCGGGCGCCGAAGCATTGCAGCGCGCGAAATTGAAACCG
>Ga0207645_10003780_pt1 | contig 11366 bp, 13 predicted proteins | sample KBSM53metaG_FD_184331 | JGI IMG/M metagenome (GOLD analysis project Ga0207645, IMG submission 184331) | Miscanthus rhizosphere microbial communities from Kellogg Biological Station, Michigan, USA - KBS M5-3 metaG (SPAdes) (version 2) | ecosystem: Host-associated > Plants > Roots > Rhizosphere >...
GGCGCGACCTTATTCTTGACCACTTTGGCCCGCGTTTCCGAGCCGATGACTTCGTCACCCTTCTTGATGGCGCCGGTGCGCCGGATGTCGATGCGTACCGACGCATAGAACTTCAACGCGTTGCCGCCGGTCGTCGTTTCCGGGTTGCCGAACATCACGCCGATTTTCATGCGGATCTGGTTGATGAAGATGACCATCGTGTTCGAGCGCTTGATGTTGCCGGTCAGTTTGCGCAGCGCCTGCGACATCAGCCGCGCCTGCAGGCCCATTTGCGGCTCGCCCATCTCGCCTTCGATTTCGGCCTTGGGCGTCAACGCCGCCACCGAGTCGACGACCACGACGTCGACCGAGCCCGAGCGCACCAGCATGTCGGCAATTTCCAGCGCCTGCTCGCCATTGTCCGGTTGCGAAATCAATAGCTCCTGCACGTTGACGCCGAGCTTTTGCGCGTATTGCGGATCGAGCGCGTGCTCCGCGTCGATGAACGCCGCGGTGCCGCCCACTTTCTGCATCTGCGCGATCACGGAAAGCGTGAGCGTCGTTTTGCCCGACGATTCGGGCCCGTAGATTTCGATCACGCGGCCGCGCGGAAATCCGCCTATGCCGAGCGCGATATCGAGGCCGAGCGAACCGGTTGATACCGAGGCTATGTCCTTCGCGACGTCGGCTTCACCCAACCGCATGATGGAGCCTTTGCCGAACTGCTTTTCGATTTGCGACAGCGCTGCTGCGAGTGCTTTTGACTTATTTTCGTCCATGATTTGTCCCATTTGAGCCTCCCGAATTATCGCACACTCTGACTCCGGCTCCGCGCGCATTGCATGCCGCCGTCACCTCCCCATGAGGCCATTGCGTCGTTGAAACTTGCGTGCATCGGCGCCTCATGCTGCTGATAACGTCAGGCGCACGTTGAGGATGACGACTATGCCTTTGGTACTACGTCCTGCTCGACGAGCTTGAGTAGTCCGCTCAGCCCGCATTCGACCGATTGCCGGCGCACGGCTTCGCGGTCGCCGGGAAAGAGACGCGTCGCGGCAAAGGGCTCGCCGCCGCGCTTACCCCACGCGATGCACACCGTGCCGACGGGTTTGGCGGGCGTGCCGCCCGAGGGCCCGGCAACTCCGCTCACCGCGATGGCGATTTGCGCGTGACTGTTGGCGAGCGCGCCGGTCACCATCTCCTTCACCGTTTCCGGCGACACCGCCCCGAACCGGTCCAACGTGGCAGCCGCGACGCCGAGCATTTCGCGTTTCGCGACGTTGGTATACGTGATGAACCCGCGCTCGTACCATTCCGAACTGCCGGGCACCGCCGTTACGGCTTCACCTATCCATCCGCCCGTGCATGACTCCGCGGTCGCGAGCGCGAGGCCGCGAACCTTGAGCGCAGCGCCGACTTGCGCGGCAAGTTCATATAGCTCTTTATCCATCGCTGATGCCTTCTTTATTGATGGGACGCACTGACGCGCGAACCGAGCATGTCGCGCAGCGCGGCCAGCCAAAGTCCCCCCACGACCTCCGGAGAAAACGTCTGCTCCACGTAAACCTGGCCCGTGCGTATCCGGTTTAACACTTCGGCGCGATGATCCATCGCCCAGTCGACACCGCCGACGATATCTTCCGCTATCCCTGCATGGCCGGCAAACTGCGCATAAGACGGAATGGGATAAGCGAGCGCGTAACGTCCGGCGCGCAGGATTTCAGCGACGCGATTGGCGCTCTTGAGCGGCGTTTTCCGGAGCGCCGCATCGCCCGGCAGCACGGCGAGGTCGCACTCGTGCAGCGCACGCTGCGTAGCTTCAGGCGACCACTCGACGAACCGGGCGCGGCATCGACGGCCGTGATGGTGGCTGAAGATTTCGCAGAACTCGCGCGCGCCGAAGCCATCGCGCGACACGACTTCGAGCTCGACCGGCCAGCGCAGGCGCGCGTCGACGATCGCCTGCGCCAGCGCGTAGACCGGCTGCAGGTTGGATTGATGCCCGAACCAGGCAAGCTTGAGCCGGCTGGCGCGCCATGGCAACAGACGGTCGAGCGAGTTACTGGCTGGCACGGGAGCGAACCGTGGCTCGCCGTGTGGGCCCTCGTAGGGATCGCCGATGACGCGCACCGGGCGCTGCGTGTAATTGGCGACCAGGTTCGCCATCGCATCTGAATTGGCGAACACCGCGTCCGCTTTGCGCACGAGGCCGGTGAAGTACTGGATACGCCCCGGCACTTCGAAGTGATCGTCGTGAATGTCGGCCAGCGCGGTGATGCCGCGGCTACGCAGGTGCTCGAGCAAAGCAAACACCCCGGCGGTCGCGTCGTCGATCGACTGGCCCGGTGCGGGCAGCACCGGACCGAAAAATACCGCGTCGCTGGCTTCCAGCGCGGCGAGCGCCGCGGCTGCAGGCACGCCCGTATCCGGCAGCTGCACGATGGATGCAGCGTGGCCGCGGCGCTTTAGCTCCAGCATCGGCACGATCGTGCGCATGCGCACGCCGGCCAGCGGCGAATACAGTTGCCCATCGCGCTCGCCGATTGGAACGCGGACTAGCCATGCGACTTTCATGCCGATGCCGGCCCGAGCAGACGCTGGCCCACTGCCAGGACGAGCAGGGTATAACCCGCCGCGAGCAAGTCGTCGAACATCACGCCGAAGCCGTTTTTCAGGCGCCGGTCAAAATAACGGATCGGCGGCGGCTTCACGATGTCGAAGAACCGGAACAGCAGAAATGCGCCGAGCTGCCACTGCCACCCGGGCGGGGTGAAAACCAGCACGACGGCGAATGCGACAATTTCGTCCCACACCATCGCGCCGTGATCGGCGACGCCCAACGCGCGGCCGGTTGCGCCGCAGGCCCAGACACCGAGAAGAAACGCGGCGCCAAGCAATGCAAGCGCCATTGTGGAAGTGCTGAAAGCGGCCAGCAGCCAATACAGCGGAAACGCGAGCAGCGTCCCGACGGTTCCCGGAGCAGCCGGCGCGAGACCCGCGCCCGCACCCAGGGCGATGATGTGCGCCGGCTGCCGCCACATAAAGCGCCACGACGGCGCCCGGGCGGCTTCAGGCGAAATGATCGTAGCCCCCGCGCACCACGCGCAGTGCAGCGCCGTCGGGCGCGCGCACGAGGAGTCGCGGCGCCCCCTTGCGAACCGCGCGCACGCTGCCGATCCGGGTCACCCGCACGCGCGCGCGGCTGCCGGCACGCGCAACCCGTTCGCGCGCTGCGCGCGGCGCGCTGAAGCACAGTTCATAATCATCTCCGCCCGCCAGCAATGCACTCCAGGCAATGGCGTTATCCAGATGCCGGCTCAGCAAGGGAGATGCCGGCAGGGCCGCAAGCTCGATTTCCGCGGCAACGCCCGACGCGACGAGCACGTGATTAAGGTCCGCGAGCAGCCCATCCGAAATGTCGATCGCGCTGTGCGCAATGCCCCGCAAAGCCAGCCCGAGATTCACGCGCGGTGTAGGCGCGTGCAGGCGCGCGGCGCACTGCCGCAATTCGGCCGGCTTGAGCCGAATCCGCCGCTTGAGCGCGGCGAGCGCGTAAGCGGCATCGCCCAGCGCCCCCGACACCCAAAGGTCGTCGCCCGCGCGTGCGCCGTCGCGCCGTAGCGCTTTGCCGCGCGGCACTTCGCCCATGATCTGCACGCAGATATTGAGCGGCCCGCGCGTGGTGTCACCGCCGATCAGGTCGACGTCGAAGCGGCGCGCGAGCGCCATGAAGCCGCGGGAAAACTCGCTCACCCAGCGCGCGTCGGCCTGCGGCAATGCGAGCGCCAGCGTGGCCCAGCGCGGCGTGGCGCCCATCGCCGCCAGGTCCGACAGGTTGACGGCGAGCGCTTTGTGGCCGAGCTGCCGCGGATTTGCGTCGCGAAAAAAATGCCGGCCTGCGACCAGCATGTCGGCGGATATCACGAGCTCGTGGCCGCGCTTTATTCGGATCAGCGCCGCGTCGTCGCCGACGCCGAGCACGGTATGGCGCGCGCGGTGGGTGAAGTAACGCGCGATCAGATCGAATTCAGAAGTGGCCACGCGAAGATTCCGGGCCGCAGGCGCTAGGAGCGCTGCACGGGGTCGTTGCCTTGGTCCTGCTTGCCGCGATTGTTCGCGAGCCAGCGCTGCTTTAGCGAATACGGCAGGTAAAAATCGACCGCCGCGAACACGAAAAATATGATCGCCAGCGTGCGCGCGGTATCGGCGGGCAGAAACGACAGTCCCTCGATCAGCACGTAGAGGCCCAGCAGGGCATTGATGATGCCGCCCGCGTAAAACAGCATAATCTTGCGTTTGAGTTTTTCGTCCATCGACGACTCCGTGGCCAAAACTGTCTGCGACTATCTGCCGACTATTTCGAGCGGGCGCTTGTCAGCCGCCAGCTTGTCGAGCACGCCGTTCACGTACTTGAAGCCGTCCGTGCCGCCGTAGCTCTTGGCGAGCTCGACCGCTTCGTTGATCACCACGCGGTACGGGATATCGGCCTGGTTCTCGAGCTCGTACGCGGCGATAAACAGGATCGCGCGCTCGATCGGGGAGAGTTCCGCGCACTTGCGGTCGAGAAAAGGCTGCAGCGACTCGGCGAGCCGTTCGGACTCGCGTATCGCGCCCTCGAGCAGCGACGAAAAATACGGGCGGTCGATCTTGTCGAAGCCCTTCGCCTTCGCCATCTGGCTTTCGATGGTCGCGGCGTCGGTGCCCGCGAGCTGCCATTGGTAGAGGCCCTGCATCGCGAATTCGCGCGAGCGCCGGCGGCTCGTCTTGCGCACCGTGGGCGCGGGAATGGCGGTCATTTGCGTTCGAGTTCGCGCAGCAGGTTCGCCATTTCGACGGCGACGGCGGCGCAGTCGGCGCCTTTTTGCGCCATGCGCGCGGTCGCCTGGTCGTCATTCTCGGTGGTCAGGATGCCGTTGGCGACCGGTATGCCGGTATCGAGCTGCACCGACATGATGCCGCGCGCCGATTCGTTGGCAACGATCTCGAAATGGTAGGTTTCGCCGCGAATGACGGCGCCCAGCGCGATCAGCGCGTCGAAATTGTCGGATACCGCCATTTGCTGTAACGCCAGCGGCGCTTCCAGCGCGCCGGGCACGCTGACGATCGTCACGTCGCCGGCCGCGACGCCCAGCCTGGTGAGTTCCGCCGTGCAGCTCGCGAGCAAACCGTCGCCGATATCTGCGTTGAAGCGCGCGACGACGATGCCGATATGCAGGCCCCCGCCTTCGGTGCCGGCTTCGATTTCGTCCATTGCGTCGTATTGGGTCATGCGCACGCCTTATTTAGCCGCTTCGTCCGGCTGCAGATAGCCGGTGACCTGCAAATCGAACCCCGCCATGCTCGGCATTCTACGTTGCTTCGCGAGCAAACGCATTTTGGCGACCTTCAAATCGCGCAATATCTGCGCGCCGATGCCGTAATTGCGCAGCGCATTTTTCTGCGTCGTCGCGATCGCGCCCGGCAACGCACGCTCGACGAGATCGGCGGCCGACTCGGGCCGGTGCAGGAGCACGATTACGCCGCTTTCGGCACGGCTGATCGCGGCGAGCGCCTGGTTGAAATTCCACGAATGGCTCGCGCTCTTGACGTCGAGCAGGTCGATCACCGACAGCGGCTCGTGCACGCGCACCAGCACTTCGCGGTCGGGCCTGATCTTGCCCTTCACCAACGCAAGATGCGTCGCCTGCCCAATCTTGTCGCTGTACACGATCAGCCGGAACTTGCCGTGCACCGTTTCGATATCGCGTTCCGACAACCGGCTGACGAGCGACTCGGTGCGGCTGCGGTGATGGATCAGATCGGTGATCGTGCCGATCTTGAGATTGTGCGTGCGCCCGAATTCGATCAAATCCGGCAGGCGAGCCATCTCGCCATTGTCTTTCAATATTTCGCAGATCACCGCGGCGGGCGTTGCGCCGGCGAGCGCGGCGAGGTCGCAGCCCGCCTCCGTGTGCCCGGCGCGCACGAGCACGCCGCCGTTTTGCGCCAGCAGCGGAAAAATGTGCCCGGGCTGCACAATATCCGCCGGTCCCGCATCGGGGCGCGTCGCCGCCTGCACAGTGCGGGCGCGGTCGGCAGCGGAAATGCCGGTCGTAACGCCTTCCGCCGCTTCGATCGACACCGTGAAATTGGTGCCGAGCGGCGAATTATTGGTCGACACCATGGGCGCCAGGTTCAGGCTGCGACATTTCTGTTCCGTGAGCGTGAGGCAGATGAGCCCGCGCCCGTAACGCGCCATGAAGTTGATCGCCTCCGGCGTGACGAAATCCGCCGCCAGCACGAGATCGCCCTCGTTCTCGCGGTCTTCCTCGTCGACGAGGATCACCATTTTGCCGGCACTCAGGTCGGCGATGATGTCGGTGGTCGGGCTCACTGCCATTGGCGGCTCACATCCATCAAGTGCTCGGGTCCTTGAATTCGCTCAGGCGCTCGGCGTAACGCGCGAGCGTATCCACTTCGATGTTGACTTGCATTCCCGCCGCGAGCGCGTGGAAAGTCGTCGCGGCGAGCGTATGCGGGATCAGGTTCACTTCGAACTGCGTGCCGTGCACTGCATTGACCGTCAAGCTTACGCCATTCACGGCAACCGAGCCTTTGCGCGCGATGTACTTGGCGAGTTCGCGCGGTGTGTCGATCACCAGCCGGCGGTTTTCGCCGGCCGCGTCGAAACTCACCACCGTGCCGACGCCGTCGACGTGGCCGGCAATCAGATGCCCGTCTATGCGGTCGGCCAACCGCAGCGCTTTTTCCAGATTCACCGCCGCGCCCGCAGCGAGCCCTGCCGTGCAGGACAAGGTTTCCTGCGACAAGTCGAACTCGAGCTCCTGTCCGGCCAGCGCCACCACCGTCAGGCACGCGCCGTCGAGCGCGATGCTGTCGCCTATTTTGACATCCGCGAGGGGCAGTGGGCCGGCATCGACCGTCATGCGCACGCCGCCGTGCACCGGCGTCACTTTCCGCACGCGGCCGACTGCCTGAATTATTCCGGTAAACACGTCTTCAGCCCGCTTTCCAACCGGCGCGAACCCGGATATCGCCGCCCACCATGCGCACGTCGTCTATCTTGAGCTCGCGCCGATCCGCGAGATCGGTGAGCTCGGGCAGGTCGGCCATGCCGCGCGCGCGCTCGCCGAGCAGGCTCGGCGCAAGGTAGAGCAGCAATTCGTCCACGCAATGCTCGTTAATCAGCGATCCGTTCAACTTGTGGCCCGCTTCGACGTGCAATTCATTAATGCCGCGCCGGCCGAGTTCCTGCATCAGAGCGCGCAGTTCGACTTTGCCGGCGGCGTTGGGCAACACGACGATATCGGCGCCCTGGCCCTTTAATTTCGCCGCCTTCGCCTCGTCCATGACGGCGCACGCGATCAACACGCCACCGCCCTCGAGGATGCGCGCGGTGAGCGGCAATTCGAGCCGGCTGTCGATCACCACGCGCAGCGGCTGGCGCGGCGTCGTTACCGCGCGCACCGTCAATTGCGGGTCATCGTCGCGCACCGTGCCTATGCCGGTCAAGACCGCGCATGCGCGCGCACGCCAATGATGCCCGTCATTGCGCGCGGCCTCCCCCGTGATCCATTGGCTTTTGCCGTTGAGCAAAGCGGTTTTCCCGTCGAGGCTCGCCGCGATTTTCAGGCGCGTCCATGGCCGCCCGCGCGTGACGCGCGAAGCAAAGCCGCGATTCAAGGCACGCGCGTCATTTTCCATGACGCCCGTTTCGACATTGACACCCGCCTGCGCGAGCCGCGCCGCACCCTGTCCGGCGGTGCGCGGATCGGGGTCCAGCATCGCCGCGACAACTCGCGCCACGCCGGCGGCGATCAAAGCCTCGTCGCACGGCGGCGTGCGCCCTTGATGGTGGCAGGGCTCGAGCGTCACGTAAGCAGTCGCATTGCGCGCTCGGTCACCCGCCGCCTGCAATGCGACGACTTCAGCATGCGGCCCGCCGGCGCGCTCGTGCCAACCTTCGCCGACCACCTCACCGCCGCGCACGATCACACAGCCGACGCGCGGATTGGGCGTCGTCGTGTACAGCCCGCGCTCCGCAAGTTGCAGCGCGCGCGCCATGAAGTCATTGTCGGCTGCCCCGCTCATTGATTTTGGACCGATAAAGAGCGTGAGGCGTGAGGGGTAAGGCGTGAGGAGAAAAAGCGAGCGTGGTATTGCCTCTCGCTATTGGCTTGTCGCCTCTCGCTTCTCGCCTCACCCCTCACGCCTCACCCCTTACTTGCTCTTGCCTACGGGCTTCTGCACTTCCTTGATGGCGTCCTGGAAATCGTCGACGTCCTGGAAGCTTTTATACACCGACGCGAAACGGATGTACGCGACCTTATCGAGCTTGTAGAGCTCCTTCATCACCATCTCACCGACGCGGCGCGACTCGATCTCGCGCTCGCCGAGCGCCAGCACCTGCTGGGTGACCGTCGCCACTGCGTCGTCGACCAGCGGCGTGGGCACCGGCCGCTTGTGCAGCGCGCGCATGAAACCGGTGCGCAGCTTGTCGAGGTCGAACTCCGTGCGGCTGCCGTCCTGCTTGACGAGTTGAGGCATGCGCAGCTCAACTGTTTCGTAAGTCGTGAAGCGCTTGTTGCACGCCGCGCAGCGCCGCCGGCGGCGAATGCTGTCGCCGTCGTCGTTCACTCGCGAATCGATAACCTGGGTGTCGGGCGCTTTGCAGAAAGGGCAATGCATCGTTTCAGGATTGAGGATTGAGGATCGAGGACTGAGTCAAGGCGCGGTCGCGCTTGTTTTCCCTCAATCCTCGATCCTCGTTCCTCATTCCTTGCCTCTATTAGTTTCCATAGACGGGAAATTTCGCGCACAACGCCCTGGCCCCGGCTCCTGCGCGCTCGATCACCTTCTCATCCTGCGGCGCATCGAGCACGTCCGCGATCAGGTTGGCGAGCTCGTGCGTTTCCGCGAGGCCGAATCCGCGAGTGGTGATCGCCGGTGAACCGAGCCGGATACCGCTCGTGACTGCCGGCTTTTGCGGATCGTTGGGAATGGAATTCTTGTTGATCGTGATGTGCGCGCGGCCCAACGCATCTTCCGCGTCTTTGCCCGTCACGTGTTTCGCGGTGAGATCGACGAGGAACAGATGGCAATCCGTGCGGCCTGAGACGATGCGGCAGCCACGCTGCTGCAACTGGGCCGCCATCGCCTGCGCATTCGCGATCACCTGCTTCTGGTAATCCTTGAAGCCGGGACTCAGCGCTTCCTTGAACGCGACCGCCTTGGCAGCTATGACGTGCATCAGCGGGCCGCCCTGGCTCCCGGGAAAGATCGCGGCGTTGAGCTGCTTTGCGTATTCGCCGCCGGCGAGTATCAGGCCGCCGCGCGGTCCGCGCAAAGTCTTGTGCGTGGTCGTCGTGACAAAGTCCGCGATGCCGACCGGGCTCGGATAAACGCCCGCCGCGATCAGGCCCGCGTAATGCGCGACGTCCGCCATCAGCAGCGCGCCGACGCCGTCCGCGATTTCGCGGAAGCGCTGCCAGTCGATCGCGAGCGAATAGGCGGAGGCACCTGCGACGATCATCTTCGGCTGGTGCATGCGCGCGAGCTCGTCGACCTGCGCGTAGTCGATCACTTCCGTTTTCGGATCGAGACCGTACGTCAACGCATGGTAAAGCTTGCCGCTGATGTTGACCGTGGCGCCGTGCGTCAGATGGCCGCCGTGCGCAAGCGACATGCCCAGGATGGTGTCGCCCGCATGCAGTACCGAAGAATAGACGGCGAAATTCGCCTGCGACCCCGAGTGCGGCTGCACGTTTGCATATTCCGCGCCAAAGAGTTCGCGCGCGCGGTCGATCGCGAGCTGTTCGGCGACGTCCACGTATTGGCAACCGCCGTAATATCGCTTCCCGGGATAGCCTTCGGCGTACTTATTGGTAAGGACCGAACCCTGCGCCTCCAGCACGCGCGGGCTGGCGTAATTCTCGGACGCGATCAGTTCGATGTGGTCTTCCTGCCGCTGGGTCTCCCGCTCGAGCGCCCAAGTCAGCTCCGGATCGAACCCGGCGATAGTGTCGCGCCTTGAATACATGTTGGTCTTTTCGATTCTAAATTGTTGATTTTACCATGCTTAATCGAATTCGCCGGACCCGGCAGAAGCACGTGCAAGCTCGCCCTGTTACCGCCAATTCAACCATTCTCGCGCCCGTCCCGCGCGGCCGGTCGAAATTTTGCCCGCTGCGCAAGTTGTCCGTATCATTAGCCACAGCGCGGGGGAGCGACCGCGTAACAGGAAATAAAAGGGGCCACGTCGCATGCGAATCCTGCTCGCGCTGTCGCGGGTCATCGACGCGTTCAACGAAAAATTTGCCGTCATCGCCAACTGGCTGGTGTTGCTGTCCTGCCTGATCAGCGCCGGCAACGCGTTCTCCCGCTATGCGTTCAGCCTGAGCTCCAACGCGTGGCTCGAGATCCAGTGGTACATGTTCGGCGCCATGATTTTGCTCGGCGCCTCTTATACCCTCAAGAAAAACGAACACGTGCGCGTTGACATCGTCTACGGCCACCTGTCCACGCGCACCCAGATCTGGATCGACATTCTCGGCGGGATATTGTTTCTGCTGCCGGCGACCATCATCATCGCGTGGCTCGCGTGGCCGATGTTCCACAACTCCTATGTGCAGCATGAAATGTCCGGCAACGCCGGCGGGCTCTTGCGCTGGCCGATCAAAATCATGATCCCGATCGGCTTCTGGTTGCTCTCGCTGCAGGGCGTTTCCGAAATCATCAAGCGCATTGCCATGCTCACGGGGCATTTGCCGGCCGACGTGCACTACGAAAGGCCGCTGCAATGACCCGCGAGCTGATGGCGCCCCTGATGTTCGGGGGGCTGGTCGTCTTCATGCTGATCGGTTATCCGGTCGCATTTTCGCTCGCTGCGGTCGGGCTCTTCTTCGGCTTCTGGGGCATCGAGCTCGGATTTTTCCAGATCGAGCTTCTGCAGGCGCTGCCGGAGCGCGTGTTCGGCATCATCTCGAACGACCTGCTGCTCGCGATCCCTTTCTTCACGTTCATGGGCGCGATCCTCGAACGCTGCGGACTCGCGGAAGACATGCTGGACAGCATGGGGCAGCTGTTCGGCCCCGTGCGCGGCGGCCTCGCTTATGCGGTCATCATCGTCGGCGCAATCCTCGGCGCAATCACCGGCACCGTCGCGGCCTCCGTGATCGCGATGGGCATGATTTCGCTGCCCATCATGATGCGCTACGGCTACGACATGCGGCTGTCGACCGGCGTAATCGCCGCGTCCGGCACCATCACGCAACTCATTCCGCCCTCGCTCGTGCTGGTGGTGCTCGCCGACCAGCTCGGCCGCTCGGTCGGCGACATGTATGCGGGCGCGATCGGCCCCAGCATCGTGCAAATCCTGCTGTTCTGCG
>Ga0207645_10003781_pt1 | contig 11366 bp, 6 predicted proteins | sample KBSM53metaG_FD_184331 | JGI IMG/M metagenome (GOLD analysis project Ga0207645, IMG submission 184331) | Miscanthus rhizosphere microbial communities from Kellogg Biological Station, Michigan, USA - KBS M5-3 metaG (SPAdes) (version 2) | ecosystem: Host-associated > Plants > Roots > Rhizosphere >...
GGGCGTCAGACGGGAAACGCATCCGGAGGCGCTGCAGGCACGGCGCCACCGATTCGCCACCGGCGGGCGAGCCTGCTGGGTTGCCGACCCTGATTGGGGCTGTCTGGTGAGGTACGAGAGGCGCCGTGCTTCAGCGTCAGGACAATCGCCGGCGGATGCGTTTCCCACGCGATGGTCACGGCCGGCGGCCACGACCCTGCCGGCGATGGCGCCGTAGTCGTCACCCGGATCGCGCACGCGACCCTGCCCCGGTGCGATCTCACGCTGCCGGACGCGGACAAGACCCTGCCGGCGCTGGCGCGCCGATGCTGTCAGATGCGATAAGCGTCGGGCGTGGGACGGAGCGGGCGATCGAACCACATCGGGCGGCGCAGGCCGCCGGGGCCGGGCGCCGGGCGGGTCATCGCCAGCCACTCCTTGTAGACCTCGTGCGACTTCGCGGTGTCGACGAAGATGTCGCCGTAGCGATCCCCGGGCGCGGCTTTTTCCAGCGTCACGCGCTGGTGCCAGCAGTGCATGCCGCTCACCGGATCGGGCTGCACCGGAAAGGTCAGGTTCTGGTGGACGCCGACCTCGGTCCACCAGATGCGCGAGCTGTCGGGGTCGCCGCTCTCGAACGGCCGCGCGCCGTGCACCTGCGACACCTTGTAGCCGCTGCCCTGCCGCTCGATCGTCACCAGCGCCGACGCGTTCCGGTTGCCCATCTCCTCGTGCAGCCGCCACCGTCCGAGGTGGTGCGACATGCCGAGCACGCCTGGCCGGATCCCCTCGGTGACCCAGGCGCGCGTCACGAAGTAGCCGATCCGCGTCTTCACCTTCACCAGATCGCCGGCGGCGATGCTGTGGCGCTGCGCGTCGGCGGTCGAGATCCACAGCGGGTTATCGTGCGAGATCTCGTAGAGCCATTTCACCGGCGACCGCGTGTGCACGAGCGTCGGCAGGCGGAAGTTCGGCAGCAGATCGAACTCGCCGGCATCACGCTTCAACTCGCGCCAGTGGACGTGGCCCGGCACGTAGCGCGGCACGGCGTGCTCTCCCCATCCCCAGTCGGCGAGGGTTTGCGAACGGAACTCGAGCCGGCGTGACGGCGTCGTGAAGCCGGCCATCGGCACGCCGTTGACGACCACGCCGATCGGCGCGCCGTTTTTCAGCACCACTTCTTCGGTGCCATCGACCTGTGCGCCGGCCAGCGCCTCGCTCGTGAGCGGCGCCTCGTACGGCTTGTACACCTGGTCGCGAACCTGGAAGACGCCGTACTTCCGCATGTAGGCCAGCGGCGTCAGCGATTCTCGCGCCGCCGCTTCCGGCAGGCCGGGGACCGCATTCTCGAACATCCACCCGTAGTACTCGTCCATCGTCACCGGCTTGCCCGGCCGATAGGGCGACTCGAAGTGCCGGCGGATGCCGAGCGTGCCGTCGGGATCGATGCGCCAGGTGAGCGCCGCCCAGAACTCGCTTTCCTCCCACACCTCGCCCGGGTTCGCCTCGCGCGTCGACTCGATCGCGTCGCCCCGCTTCTCCCGCGCCACGCGGACGACCGGCTGTCGGAACCCGAGCCATTGCGCGGCGTGCGTTTCCTGGCTCATCGTGTCGTGGCGCTCGGTGCCGAGGCCCATCGGCAGGATGTAATCGGCGAACCACGCGGTCTCGCTCCACGTCGGCGTCAGCGCGACGTGCAGGCCGACCTGGTTCGTGTCGGTCAGCATCTCCATCCACGAGAAGCCGTCGGGGTTGGTCCACACCGGGTTGTAGACGCGCGTGAAGTAGACGTCGAGCCGGCCGCGGTGCTCCTTGAGGAAGTGCGGCAGCAGGAAGCTCATCTCGAAATAGGCGAGCGGATACTCGCGCGGGAAGAGCAGCTCGTTCCAGTAATCCGGCGGCGCCGGGGTCGTCGGATGCTTCGGCACGAACTTGTTCGAGAGGTGAAGGCCGACGCCGCCTTTCGTGCCGACCGATCCGGTCAGCACCACCAGCAGGTAGAGGCAGCGTGTGATCTGCCAGCCCCAGAGGTTGCCGGCGGCGGCCGATCGCCAGTTGTGCGTGCTGAACGCGCCGCGCGCGCGGCCGACGGCGCGCGCCGCCTCGATGATCTGCGCCGCCGGCACGCCGGTTTCGTCGGCGGCGAATTCCGGCGTGAACGGCGCGTACAGCTCCTTCAGCGCCGCGATGAAGTTGTCGAAGGTGACGGCAAGGTCCGGCCGGTCGGCGCGCAGGTAGCCGCGCCAGTCGACCCACGCGCGCATGAACTCGCCGTCGTACAACTCCTCGTCGAGGATCACCTTTGCCATCGCCAGCAGCAGCGCGCCCTCGGTGCCGGGATACGCCGGCATCCACATGTCGGCCTTCGCCGACGTGTTCGACAGCCGCGGATCGATGACGACGAGCGTCGCGCCGTTCGACTGCCCCTCGATGATCCGCTGCGCGTGCGGGTTGAAGTAGTGGCCGGTTTCGAGGTGCGACGAGAGCAGCAGGATCGTCCGCGCGTTGGCGTAGTCGGGCGAGGGACGATCGTTGCCGCACCACAGGAAGTGCCCCAGGCGGGCCGACGATGAGCAGACGTTGGTGTGGCTGTTGTGTCCGTCGACGCCCCAGGCTTGCAGCACGCGGTTGGCGTAGCCGTCCTCGCCGGGCCGCCCGACGTGATACATGATTTCGTGGCGGCGCCCCTCGACGATGGCGCGACGGATGCGGCCGGCGATGTCGTCGAGCGCCTCGTCCCACGACACGCGCGCCCACTTGCCCGAGCCGCGATCGCCGTCGCGCCGCATCGGGTAGAGGATGCGATCCGGATCCTCGAGCTGATTCGGCGTGACCACGCCCTTGGCGCAGGTGCGGCCGCGGCTGCCCGGATGCAGCGGGTTGCCCTCGATCTTGCGGACGCTGAGGTTCTCCTTGTCGACGTAGGCGAGGATGCCGCAGGCCGATTCGCAGTTGAAGCAGATGCTGGGAACGATCCAGTACCGCCGTTTTTCTTTCTTCGGCCAGCTGGTCGATTCGAAGTCGACGTAGTCGTCCCAGGTGGATGGGTCGGGGTGAGAGCGAAATACAGCCATGCGCTTACCGACCCGCGCAAGGCTGAAAGGCGGGAAGGCTGAAAGGCGGGAAGGCAAGGTGGGAAGGCGGGAAGGGCGAAAGGGAAGGATTAAAGGGTTGCAAGCCAGAAAGGAAGGCCGCAGGGTGGACGCATCCTTCCCCCGTTTGAGCCTCACTTCCCGCCTTCCTACCTTTCATCCTTCCGTCCCTCCATTTCCGCCTTCCCGCCATCCAGCCTTCCAGCCTTGCGCGAGGCAGTTAAGACAACGGCACACTCTGCCCGGCTTCGACCCAGATGTACTCCCAGGCGAAGCTGCCGGCGAGGGCGAGCACTGCGGCCGCCGCCGCGATCGGCATGGAGTCGCCGGCTGCCGCCGCCAGCGCCGCGGGGACGACGCCGCCGGCGGCGATCGCCACTCCCCAGAACAACGGCGCGAACGGACCGCGGCGGATCGCGCCGACCGCCAGATGGTGATGGCGCGTCGGGCTCGGCATCAGCAGGTTTTCGAAGGCGATGAAGCCGAGATGCACGACCATCGCGCCGGCGAGCGTCGTCGCCAGGAGTGGAGCCGAGACGCTCCCCGCGAAGGTCGAGGCGAGCAGCAGCGCCGCAGCGCCCTCGGCGATAGCCTGTGCGAGCAGGTCGAAGGTTGCCTGCGGCCCCTGCCAGAGATCGCGCGCCAGGCCCTGCGCGAACAGGAAGCCGGTGTAGCACGTCGCGAGGATCGAGACGACGATCGCCGGCCAGACCAGCGCGCCGAGCAGCGCGCCGATGTCGAACCATCCGGCCCCGAGCCACAGCGCCGACACCGCGCCGTGCGCGGTGAGGAAGTAGGCGCCCCATACCATCCACGACTTCATGTTCGGCCGGATGAGGATGTAGAGGAAGCGCTCGGGTCGCTCGAGATCGACGATCAGCAGCACCGCCGTCGCGATGATGAAGATCAGCGAGATCGCCGGGCCTGCGATGCGCGTCAGCGCCGAGTGATCGCCGAGCCACCACAACAGCGCGCTGAGCAGCATCGCGCCGGTGGCGATTCCCTTGGTCAGCAGGTACAGCGCCATGTCGAGGCCCCACGGCTTCACGTGCGGCGTGTCGTAGTCGACGCGCGGCGCGCCCGGCTGGCTGGCATCCGGCGACGGCGAGCCCAGCGGCCGCAACAGCACCTGCCCTTCCTTGTAGAGAAACGGACGCGCCGCAACCTCGGGCTGGAGCACGCTGGCGTCGGCGCCGATGTAGAACACCTTCGGCAGCGTCCCCTTCTCCGGCTTGCGCACCGTCGTCGCGTCGCGCTGCGCGATCAATGCGACCGCGCTCTCCGGATCGTCGAGGTCGCCGAAGATGCGGCATTCGGTCGGGCAGACGCTGACGCATGCCGGCAGCAGCTGGTTCTCCACCCGGTTCGCGCAGAAGTTGCACTTCTCGGCGGTGTGCGTGTTCGGATCGATGAACAGCTGATCGTACGGGCACGCCACCATGCACGCGCGGCAGCCGATGCAGACGTCGCCACGCAGATCGACGATGCCGTCGTAGCGCTTGAAGAGGGCGTTGGTCGGGCAGATGCGCGCGCACGGCGCGGCATCGCACTGGTTGCAGAGGACGGGAAAGAAGAAGCGGCGCGTCTCGGGGAAGACGCCCTTTTCGACCGTTTTCACCCAGCAGCGGTTGACGCCGATTGGAATCTCGTGCTCGGCCTTGCAGGCGATGGTGCAGGCGTGGCAGCCGATGCATTTTCGAAGATCGATCGCGAACCCGTAGTTCGGCACAGGTCGCGACTATAGCACGCCGCAAAAATGAACCACGGAGACTCAAAGACTCGGAGAATGCTGAATACCTCGCGGCGCGGTGTCGCGAGATGCCTCACAGGATGACGCGTTCTATTCCGTCCTTCAGCAGCGTGGTTCTGAATTCAGGATCAATCCGAGGCGCTTTCCGCTGAGACGCAAGTAGGTGATCATCTGCGATCTGAACAACGGCAGTACCGTGACGCATTTGATCTCGAGGATCACCCGATCGTCGATGATGAAGTCCGCGAAGTAGGTGCCGACTGCGCGCCCTTTGTATCTCGCCGGGATCGGTACTTCCCTGCGAAACGGAATCCGCCTCTCCTCCAGTTCGATTGCCAGCGCCGTACCATAGATCGGTTCCATCAGGCCCGGTCCGAAGACTCGATGCACCTCGATTCCCGCGCCGATCGCGCGCTGCGCGGCGGCATTTGTTCTTTCAAGCTCTGAGCCTCCGAGTCTTTGTGGTTGATTCACTTCAGTACCTCCGTTTTCAGAAACGTCCGCAGCGCGCGCAACCGTTCTGCTTCCGGAACCAGCGGAAACGTGTCGAGGATGTGGCGGAACTCGTCAACGGTCAGCTGGTAGAGCGCTGCGACTCGCGCGTTCAGGGCGGCCAGGGCCTGCGGATCGTCGCGTCGCGCCAGCAGCCGCGCGAACGCCCCGATCTCGCGCGCCGCCGCGGGCGCGTGCTCTCCCGTCGGCACCGGCAGTCGCTCGACAATGGCCGTGGTGACGTGCGTCGTCACCCGCAGCCGGACCAGGTAGTTGAGGACGAAGCTGTTGAAGAGGCCGCAGAGGAAGTGCTGATCGCGCAGCCGCAGCCTTGACTGCAGGCAGAACACGGTGTGCGTCGACATGCAGCCGGCCGGCAGGATGGCGGCGATGAGCGTGAGGCGGTTGGTGGCGCTGGCGACGTCGCGGTAGCCGACCCTCGGCTGCGCGTGGCGATCGGCGCGCAGCAGGCGCCGCGCGTCGGCCGCGCGGATGCTGCGCGTGACGCGGTCGAGCGCGACGCGGAACGGCTCGAGGTGACGGCCGTCGACGATCGGCAGTCCCTCGCCGCGCTCCTGGAAGACACCGCGGTCGTCGCTGGCGTTCAACTCGCGTCCGAAGCGCGCCGACCAGCCCTCATCACTGCCGAGCGGCGGAAACAGGGACGCCGCGCGATCCGCGATCGCCACGTCCGTTGGCGTCACCAGCCGCGGCAGCGCGAGATCCGGGCCTGACAGGCGCTCGAGCAGGGCCGGCGTCACTCGTACCGGAAAAAACGGCGACGCATCGGCTGGTTCCTCGCCGATCGCCTCGAGCGCCGCCGGGTCGTCGACGCCGAGGCGACAGGCGATCGGGCCTGTCGCCGGCGCGTGCGTCCCGGTCAGCAGCAGAAACCCGACGCTGCGGTGGATCGGAAACACGCCGCGGCGGTTGTCCATGCCGACAATTGCGTCGACGCCGCATTGCGTGAAGAGACGCCGCCGGAGCGCGGCGCTGCCATGATCCAGCGCCAGCCCCGACGGGAGGACGAGGCCGAAGCGGCCGCCGGCGCGGGTCAGCGCCATGGCGCGCTCGACGAACAGCTGATAACGGTTGGCGTGGCCGCTCGACTGCGAGTGGTAGATGCCCGAATCGCGGGTGAAGCGAATCACCTGCTCGATCCGGCCGCGTGCGGTCGAGCGCTCGCCGGGCTCGCCCGCGTCGGCACGGAGCATGTCCCACGGCGGGTTGCCGAGGACCGCATCGAAGCCGGCGCTCGCAAGGCGGCGTCCGTCGCCGTCGAAGAACACCTCGGGAAATTCCAGTTCCCAGTGGAAGAGGCGGCGACTGCGGGCCGCTTCATCTGCGGCGAGAAGATATTTTGCGGCGGTTCGATCCGGCAGCGCGCCGCTGCCGCCCAGGATGCGATCCGTGAGCGCACCGAACGCCGACGCCGGCGCCCGGTCGTCGTCGAGCGTGAACCACGCTGCGCACCAGAGATCGGCGATCTGTTTCCACCGCGCAAGGCCGCCGGTTGGCGCCGTCAGCGCGCCGTACATCCGTTCCTTGGCTTTCACCTGCTCGAGCGTGTCGCCCGACATGCTCTCCAGGGTGAATCGCGCCGGCACCGCCTTGTGCAGCACCGCCTCGATCGGATCGTCGTCGAACAGAGGCAAAGGCTGAGGCGCGGCGCCGCGCCGCTGCGGATCGGGCGCGCGCCGCAGGCTCGCGATCCACGCGCCCAGCAGGCTGTCTCCCACCTGCAGCCGGTGATCGAGGAAGCTCAATGGCTTGTCGGCGGCCAGCGTGGCCAGCCAGAGCGACAGGCGCGCGAGTTGAACCGCCATCGGGTTGAGGTCGACGCCGTAGAGACACCGCTCCGCCACCGCGCGCCTGATCCCCGCGCGCTCGCGCTCGCCGATGTCGCTCGGATGGCAGTGGCCGGATCGAATCAGCGACGCCTCGTATGCAGCGGCCAGATATCGGCACGCGGCGACGAGGAATGCCCCGCTGCCCATCGCCGGATCGACGACGCGCAGCCGCAGGAGGACATCGGGCGCGGCGCCGGCGACGAGCGGCGCGAGCGTGCGCCGCACCACATAGTCGGCGATGGATTGCGGCGTGTAGAACGTCCCGGTTGCCTTGCGCAGGCCCGATCCGGTCTCGAGCGAGATCCGGCGTCCGTCGCTGCGCGGCTCGTAGTCGAGGAGGGTCTCGTACACCGCGCCGAGCTGCTCGACGCCGAGGTCGCGGTAGGCGATGCGCTCGCGTCCGGCGCGATCGGCCGCCGGCCGTGTCGACAACGCCACCACCGCCTTCCGCGCGGCGCCGTCGTCCAGATCCGCGCGCTCGGCCAGCGGCGTGCGGGACGGGGCGAAGAGGCGCCCGTTGAAAGGGGTGACGCGCAGGTCGCCGGCGCGGCAGCCTGCGTGCGCGAGCCGCGCGATCGCGCGCAGCGCGTCCCACAGGCCCGGCGCGGGTACCGCGCGGTCGGCGGCGTCGCGCAGCGCTTCGAGGCTGTAGCTCTCGCGGTAGATCGGATGCCAGACCGGGACCAGCGCACGAGCCTCGGCAAACAGCAGGAACAGGATGCGATAGACGATGGTGAGCGCTTGCTCGAAGGCGGCGTCGAGGCTGGCAACCGGCCGCCGGCCCGCTGCCGGCCCGGCGCCGTGTCGGGCGGTTGTGCGGCGGCAGACGAGCGCCTCGAGCAGTTCGGCGGACGCGGCCAGGACGCCGTCGCGCAGCGATCGCGAGACACCCGCCGCATGGCGATCGGAGGCGGCGACGAGCGCGTGCAGCGAGCGCGCATCGCTCGACTCCAACGAAAGCGCCGGCGCGCCCGCAATCGCCAAAAGCAGCGCGAATGCCTCCGGATGATCGAGGGCGAGATCGAGATCGAATTCCACGTGGCGCCGGCCGTAGATGCGGCGCGCATCGACCACCCGCAGCCGCAGGCCGTCGAACACCAGGCACCACGACGCACCGCGCTTCACGGCCTGTGTGATAGCCAGCCGCCACAGCGGGTCGAGCGTTTCACCCCACGGCATCACCAGCAGCGCCACAGCCGCGCCGCCGGCGCGCAGCGTGGCGGCGATGCCGGGCTCGGCCGGCTCGATGGCCGACGGCGCCTCGAACCCGAGCGCGGCGCAGAGCGGGGCGGCGGCCGATTGCAGGAGCGCCCGTGGCGTCGACGTCGGACCGAGCAGCGCCGCCCGCTGCCGCCAGGCTGCGGCGGCGAGCCGGGCGCGGTCGCTCTCGCCCGGCGCCGTCGGCGCGGCCAGCGCGGATTGGATGAACGCGCTCGACAGGAGGTGACCCGAGATCGCGGACAGCGGCGCGGTCACGGCGCGAGCACCAGCAGGAGCTGCGGGCGCCGCAGCGTGATCGTCTCGGACGACAACGCCGCAGCCAGGTGTCTCGTCGCCGCCGCCGTCGCATCGGCGTTCTCTTCAGCGAGATGCTCGCGCGTCCGCTCCGCGCGCCGATCGAACAGGCCCGGTTGAAACTCGCGTGCCGGTGTGCGTGTCGCCTGCGTGGCGATGGCGCGCCGCCTGGCGGCATGGGTTGCGGAAAACGCGCGCGAGGTGTCCAGCGCGCGGCGCTGCCAGTCGGCGCTGAATGAGAAGACGCTGCTTTCGAGCTCCGCCTCGATCGCGGCAATGATGCGCTTCAGCGTGTTGCGGGCGGTACGATCGCGACTGCCACCCACGAGTTCGACCGCGATCGCGACAAGTTGCGACTCGACGATCGCGCCGTCCGTATTCTCGAACGCCGCGCGCCAGAGCATCACCACACGTCGCCCGACCGCGGCGCGCGTCTTCGCGCGGTGGGCCGTGGTCATCCACGCGGCCGTCCCCTCCAGCCACGCCGCGGTTTGGTCGTCGCCTGGTCTTGTGAGCGCGCGGGCGCGCGCCACGCGGATTGCCTCGGCCTTCGCCTCAGCCCGGAAGTCGCCCATCCTCATCGTCATCGTGGTCTCCTCCGGCGACGAGTCTCGCCATCGATCGCTCGACTCCGCCGCCAACCGGATCGGGCGCACCGAGATCTGCCTGCGCGGCGGCCACTCGCGCCTGCAGGCGCGCGAGGATGCGCGGTTCGCCCGTGCCGCGCGCAATGAACTGAAATGCGTGGACGGTCCGGCGTTGACCGATCCGATCGACGCGGCCGATGCGCTGCTCCAGGCGCATCGGGTTCCAGGGGAGCTCGAGGTTGACGACGAGACGGCAGCGCCGGTGCAGGTTCAGGCCTTCGGCGGCGGCATCCGTCGCCAGCAGAATCCGGCCGTGTTGCTCTGAGAAATCGTCGACGACGCGCGCGCGCTCGTCGCGCGGCATGCCGCCGTGGAGCGTCAGCGGCGCGACCGTGCCCGGCATCGAGAGGCAATCGTGAACGTGCCGCAGCGTGTCGCGATATTCGGTGAAGACGATCGCCGACTCGCCGGCGCGGCGGAGCAGCCGCTGCAGCGCGGCGATCTTCGATTCGCGCCGTGCCGCTGCAGCAGCGCTCGAGGCGAGCGTCGACAGCAGCTCGCGCTCGCGGCGCTCGTCGGCGAGCCTGAGCTCGGCCGGCCACGACGGCGCCGCATCGGCCGCGATCAGATCGCCGTCGGGATCGCCGAGCGGCAGCGCGAGCTGCGCCGCGTCGGCGCCGGGATCGCCCGAATCCAGTGCCGCCAGCCGCCGGTCGACGGAACGGGCCAGCGACCACGCGCTCGAAAACGCGCGCTTGTGCAGCACCGACAGCGCGAGGCAGGCATCGTGCCCTGCGATAGCGCGCCGCTCGGCGCGGATCGCGTCGCCATAGCGCTGAAGGAGGAGGTGCATCCGGCGTTCCGCGGGCGACAGGCGTACGAAGAGTGCGTGAGTGCGGCGGGTCGCGCTGATCCCGACGTCGACGCGGGTGCGGCGGAAGACGAGGAGCTGCGGATCGATCGCGTCGGCGGTTTCGGCCGCGCCGAGGGTGCAAAGCGCGTCGAACGCATGGCGATCACCGTTGTGCGGCGTGGCGGTCAGGAGGAGGACGTACGACGCGCGCGCCGCGAGCGCGTGCACCGCCTCGTACCGGTCGCTGTCCGCGGCGACGGCGTGCGCCTCGTCGACGATCACCAGATCCCAATCGCAGGCGGCAACCGAGGGGAACACCTCGGCGCGCTTGATGTAGTCGACCGAGGCGATGGCAGTCGCCAGCGTCGACCACGGGTTGACTCCGGTCGGCAGCAGCGGCAGGCGTCGCCGCAGCGCGCGGCCGTCGGCGCTCTCGGCCCGAATCGCGAAGCGCTCGGCGAGCTCGCGCGCCCACTGATCGCGCAGCCCGGCCGGCGTGACGATGAGGATGCGGTCGGCCGCGGCGCGGGCGCGCAGCTCGGAGACGACGAGGCCGGCCTGAATCGTCTTGCCGAGCCCGACATCGTCGGCCAGCAGCAGGCGGACGCCGGCGCCGGCGAGGACGGCGAGGGCCGGCTCGAGTTGATAGGGCATCAGCTCGATCGCCGCGGTGCGGGCGGTGCGCAGCGTCGCCGGCGGGCGATTGGCGGCGACGAGGCTGCGACACGCCCGCCGCCAGCGCCGGCGCGGGACGAAGCGGGTGCCGCGAGGCAGGTCGACGCGATGCAGCGTGTCGAACGGCGTCAGCAGGCGGCGATGGAGACCGGCAACCGGCGCGCTGACGCCCGACAGGGTGACGACGGCGCACGCCTCGTAGGCGCGCACGTCGACGACGCGCCAGCGGCAGCGCCGGACGACGACGAGGTCGCCGGCGCGGATGGCGGTGCGATCGTCGGACTGCGGAGAAATCTGCATCGCCTCCCGGCCGCTCGTTCGCAGAATCTGCAACACGCCGCTGGCGCCGCTCCGCAGATCGAGGGATTGCGGCCGTTCAACGAGCGCGAGTCACTGCTGGCGCAAGAGAAGAGCCAGGCATCAGTCGCAGTGGCCAGTAGCCAGTAGCCAGTAGCCAGTAGCCAGTCGACAGTCGCCAGTCGCGGAGGCACGGGGTGTCGCAGACCGTCTCCGAGTCGGGGTCGCAGACCGTCTCCGAGCCGGGGTCGCAGACCGTCTCCGAGCCGGGGTCGC
>Ga0207645_10003783_pt1 | contig 11364 bp, 9 predicted proteins | sample KBSM53metaG_FD_184331 | JGI IMG/M metagenome (GOLD analysis project Ga0207645, IMG submission 184331) | Miscanthus rhizosphere microbial communities from Kellogg Biological Station, Michigan, USA - KBS M5-3 metaG (SPAdes) (version 2) | ecosystem: Host-associated > Plants > Roots > Rhizosphere >...
GGACTCACTGGTGAGCAGGAGCAGCGCCAGCAGCATGGGAAGCCGCCGAAGCCGCCGCGGCCGCACGGGCCAGTTCCGCCCCCGCCGCCTGCATGGCTGCCGGATCTCCGGCCACGATGATGCGGGCAAAGCTGTCTGCGTAGTCGCCGAGGTCCGGATCCACCGATCCCACCACCGCGTACACCGGCGTGGTGCCGGCACGGGCAAGGATGGCACCGATGATCTTCCCCTGGCCGGTCTGGGAATCCAGCCGGCCCTCGCCGACCACCACCGCGCTGCTGGCAGCCAGTTGCGCATCGAAGCCCAGCAAATCCAGGACATAGTCCGCCCCTGACACCAGGCGGGCGCCGTAACGGGCCCACATTCCGCCGGAGAAGCCACCCGCCGCGCCGGTCCGGTCCACCAGACGGGGATCGCGGCCGTAGTCCCGGGCGAACTCCGCCGCGAGCAGCTCGAGTCTGTGTGTCAGCAGCTCAACCGCGGCCGGCCCGGCTCCCTTCTGCGGTCCGAACACGCGTGCGGCGTCGGAAAAACGCGTCGTGACATCGCTCAGGATCACCAGCTCGGCACCGCGGAGCCCGCCGCGTTCCTCGATCGCGGCGATGGCGCCGGCCCCGCCGTCGGTGGTGGCCGAGCCCCCTGCCGCCACCACGATGCGGCGTGCGCCGTGCCGGGCGGCCTCCGCGATCATGACTCCGGTGCCGTACGTGCTCGCCGTCAGCGGGTCCCGGCCGCCAGCCGACGGCAGATTGAGGCCGCTCGCGACGGCCAGTTCGACGACGGCGGTCCCGTCGGCGGTGAGCCCGACCGCCGCCTCGACGGGTTCGCCCCACGGCCCGACCGTGGTGACAAGGACGGGCCGGGCGTCCAGACCGCGGGCGAGGGCCTCGGTGGTGCCCTCGCCGCCGTCGGCCGCGGGCAGCTCGCGGGCCGCCGCGCCGGCCGAGCGGATGCCGGCCGCGATGTGCCCGGCCACCTCGGCCGCCGTGAAGGTGCCCTTGAAACTGTCCGGGGCCACCAGGATGCTCATCGGCTCAGAACCCTACGTTTTCCCGGCCCTTGAGCTGCAGCATCTGCCGCGCCTCGTCGGGGGTGGCGACCTCAAAGTTGAGGGCTTCCAGGATGGTGCGGATCCGGGTGACCTGTTCGGCGTTGGACGCGGCGAGCTGGCCAGGACCGATCCACAGGGAATCCTCCAGGCCCACCCGGACGTGGGAGCCCATGGCGGCGCCGATCGTGGCGAGCGGCATCTGGTTCCTGCCGGCGCCCAGGATGGACCACTCGTAGTCCTCGCCGAGCAGGCGGTCCGCCGTGCGGCGCATGTGCATGAGGTCCTCGGGGTGCGCGCCGATGCCGCCGAGCAGGCCGAAGACCGACTGGACGAACAGCGGGCCCCTGGCCAGCCCGCGGCCGTGGAAGTGCGCGAGGTTGTTCAAGTGCGAGATGTCGTAGCACTCGAACTCGAAGCGGGTGCCGTTCTGGTTGCCGATGCCCAGGATGGTCTCGATGTCCTGGAAGGTGTTCTTGAAGACGAGGTCGCGGCTCTTTTCGAGCCCTTCGCGCTCCCAGTCGTGGCCGAACTCGGTGAAGCGGTCCAGCATCGGGTAAAGCCCGAAGTTCATCGAGCCCATGTTGAGGGAGGCAAGCTCCGGCTTGAACAGCGCCGCCGGCTGCATCCGTTCCTCGACGCTCATGTGCGGCGAGCCGCCCGTGGTGATGTTGATGACGGCGTCGGTGTTGCGCTTGAGCTTGTCCAGGATCGGGGCGAAGTGCTCGGGGTCCTGGGAGGGGCGGCCGTCCCTGGGGTCGCGGGCGTGCATGTGCACGATCGCGGCGCCTGCCTCGGCGGCGCCGATCGCGGCGTCGGCGATCTCGTCGGGGGAGACGGGCAGGTGCGGGGACATGGACGGGGTGTGGATGGCGCCGGTGACGGCGCTGGTGATGATGACCTTGCGGGCAGCAGCCATGGGAATGTCTCCTTGGTGGGCAGGGCGGGGCAGTGTGGGTGCGGGGCGGGCGGCGGCCTGGGGCGGACCGGCTCCCCAGGCAGTTCAGGTCAGTAGAGCTTTTCGGTGTTGCCGTCCACGGCGAGAGCCTGGCCGTTGACGTTGCGGGCCATGTCGCTGGCCACGAAGGCGGCCATGTTGGCGATGTCCTCGGCCTCGATCAGCCGGCCCAGCGAGGACTGGTTGTGGTACAGCGCGGACACCTCGTCCGCCGGCAGCTCGAGCATCCGGGCCTTGGCGGCGATGACGGAGTCAATGCGTGGGCCGTTGACGGCGCCGGGGCAGATGGCGTTGACGCGGATGCCGTCCGGGCCAAGTTCGATCGCGAGGGTTTTGGTCAGTCCGACGACGGCCCACTTCGACGCCGAATAGGCGCTGCGGCCGGCCATGCCCAGCCGCCCGGCGGCCGAGGACAGGTTCACGATAGAGGCGCCGCTGCCCTCGCGCAGCAGGGGCAGGGCATGCTTGATGCAGAAGAACTGACCATGGATGTTGACGTCGAAGGTTGCCTTCCACGCCGCGGCGTCGAGGGATTCCAGGGGCCCGGTGGGCCCGGCGATGCCGGCGTTGTTGACGAGGACGTCGAGGCCGCCCATTTCGTCCCGGACGGTGTCCATGAGTTCGCGGACCTGGCCCTCGTCCGAGACGTCGCTGACCGCGGCGAGGAGCCCGTTGACGCGGGCCTTGTCGACGGCGTCGGGGTCGATGTCGGTGACGAAGACGGTGGCGCCGAGTTCCCGGAACTTGCTGGCGATGGCCAGGCCGATGCCGTTGGCTCCGGCGGTGACGAGAATGCGCTTGGCGGTGAAATCCATGAGTAGTCCTTGCAGTGAGATGGCTTGCGGACCCGCTGCGAACCCGCGGCGGGGCGCGTCCGGAACGGGCGGTGGGAGCAGTGCGTCAGTGGGCGGCCGGAACAATCGCGGGCTTCTCCGTGCCGCGCTTGAGCAGCAGGGACAGCAGCGCGCCGATGACGCACATGCCCACGATGAACCACAGGCCGGAGAGCTTGGAGCCGGTGGCGTCCTGCATGAAGCCCATGACGTAGGGGCCCAGGAAGCCGCCGCAGAGGCCGACGGTGTTGACGAAGGCGATGCCGCCGGCGAGGGCGGCGCCGCTGAGGCGGGTGGCCGGGTAGGTGAAGAGGATCGGCTGCAGGGCGAAGAAATTGAAGGCGGCGAGGCAGAAGCCGATCATGCCCAGCAGCGGCCCGCCGACGGCGCCGAGGGCGAAGCCGGCGACGATGCCGGTCATGGTGCCGGTGACCAGCATCCGGGAGCGGCGGCCGTCGGTGGCGAAGCGGGGGACCAGCAGGGCGCCCGCCGCGGAGAAGATCCACGGGATGGCCGTCAGCAGGCCGATCTGCAGCGGGCTGAGCTTGCCGTACGTGCCGATGATGGAGGGCAGGAAGTAGGACAGGGCGTAGACGGCGATCTGGTGGGTGAAGTAGACGCCGACGACGAGGAGGATCTGCTTGTCCTTCAGGACATCGCGGAGCAGGTGGTTGCCGGAGGCCGCGGCGCCGGCGGTCTCCTCGGCGGCGATGCGGGCCTCGAGATCGGCGGATTCCTCGGCGGTGAGGAACGTCGCCATGCTGGGGCGGTCCGGGAGCTTCTTCCAGACGACGTAGGCGAGGACGCAGGCCGGGAGTCCTTCGACGAGGAACATCCACTGCCAGCCGTGCAGGCCGCCGAGCCCGTCAAAGGTCAGCAGCAGCCCGCCCAGCGGCGCCCCGACAATGTTGGCGATGGAGACGCCGAGCAGGAACATGCCGTTGGCCTTGGCGCGGTCCTTGACCACGAACCACTGCGTCAGGAAGTACATGACGCCCGGGAAGAGTCCGGCCTCGGCCACGCCGAGCAGCATCCGCATGATGTAGAAGGACCATTCGCCCTGGACGAAGGCCATGCCGGCGGAGATGATGCCCCAGGTGATCATGATCCGCATGATCCAGAAGCGGGCGCCGACCTTGTGCATGATCAGGTTGGACGGGATTTCGGACAGGGCGTAGGTCAGGAAGAACAGCCCGGCCCCGATGCCGTACGCGGTGGCCGAGATGCCGAGGTCGATCTCCAGCCGGTCCTTGGCCATACCGATGTTGGTGCGGTCCAGGAAGGCCATGATGTAGGCGCCGATCAGCAGCGGCATGACGCGGCGTAAGATCACGCCGTTGATTTCCTGTGGTGTGCGCATCTTCTTTGTTGCGGATACAACTGACATGGGTCGGGGTCCTTGGCTCGTTGGCGGGATAGGTGGTCAGGGAGGGCATGCGGAAAGGGCAAACGGGAGGTAGGCGGCCGCGGCAGTGCGCGCGGCGCGTGGTTCGTCAGGGTCGCGGGAACGGGTGGGGCTGGCCGCGGACGGGCCGGCCCGCGCGTGGCGCGGCCTCAGCTGTCAGGAGGCGTGCAGCCGCACGTCCGCCCGACGTGCAGGCGGTGCCGGCACACTTTCGAGGTGTAGGTGGCGGACGGGGAATCGATGCGTTTGAGCAGCATGGCGAACGCCTCGTTGGCCATTTCCTGCTGCGGTTGGACAATGCTGGTCAGGTTGATCAGCCCCGAGCGGCTGTGCGGCAGCCCGTCACAGCCGGCGACGGCGACGTCGTCCGGGATGCGAAGGCCGCGCGACAAGGCGTATTCCATGACGCCGATGGCAAGCTCGTCGCTGCCGCACACCACGGCCTGCGGCGGCGTTCCGGCCGAGAAGAGCCGCTCCGCCGCCAGCCTGCCGCCCTCGTTGTTGACCCTGGTGCTGATCTTCCGGTCGCCGCTGATCGTGATGCCCGCCGCGGCGGCTGTGCGGACAAACGCCTGTTCGCGGGCCAGGGAGGCCGTTGAGAACCGGGGGCCGATCACTGTGGCGATTTCGGTGAAGCCGTGGCTGAGCATGTGCTGCATCAGCGTGGTGGCTGCGGCGTCGTCGTCGATCCCGACGAAATCCGAGTCGAGGAAGTCCGCCCTGCGGGACAGGCACACGTAGGGGATGCGGGCCGCCCGCAGCGTGCGGAGCGCGGTGGCGTCGTCCCGGAGCGAGGCGGCCAGGATGATGCCATCGACGTTGCGGTGCGCGAGTGTCGAGGTGACCTGGGCGAGCACCTCCGGATCGTCCTGGGTGGTGGCGACGAACACTTCGTAGCCGGACTCCGCCGCGGCCGTGATGACGCCCTGCGCCCAGCGCGGAAACATCGGATTGATGATGTTCGGCAGGATCAGCCCGATGACCCGGGTCCGCTGCGGGTCGGTTGACTGCGACGGCTTACGGGGCCTGAAGCCGAGCTCGTTCGCCACGTGGATGATGTGGCGCCGGGTCTCGGGCGAGACGCCGCCCTTGCCGTTGAGGACGTAGGAAACCGCAGCCGAGGAAACCCCTGCGGCGCGGGCCACGGCAGCGGCCGAAACCGGCGGTACGGGGCCGTCGACGGTGGCGCTTATGGCGTGTTCGTGCATGTCCGGCCCTCCTTCGCGTCGGTTCGTTTTGCTGTGACCCCAGTTACAGTAAGGAGCCCGCCGATCGTTAAGCAACGTTAAGTCATTCACGCGGGCCGCGCAGGCTGACGGCCGCCGGGCATGCTCATTGTTCACGCCCGGCCCGGGGGAACATGCGCAATGTTCGCGCCCGGGCCGAGGGGGCATGTCCAGCCGTGGGCCCGGGCGCTGGGCATAGTGGCACTATGTCCACTCTTCGGGCGCGGGGGAGGGCATGTCCCGCGGCGGGGGCACGGCAGGGGGCGTCCGGGTGGCCGCGGGCGGCCGGCCCTAGACAGGCGTTTCGCTGTCGGCAAACATGGAGCCAGCCTCCCTCATTTCAAAGTTGAGCGATGTAGACTCAACTTTGATATCAGGACCATTCCGGAAGGAGCCCTCGTTGGACGCCAAATTCACCACCAAGAGCCAGGAGGCCCTCGCTGCGGCCGCCATGAACGCCTCGACCGCGGGCAACCCGCAGCTCGAGCCCGCTCACTTGCTCAAGGCCCTCATGGACCAGCGGGAGGGCGTCGCCGTCGCGCTGCTCCGCGCCACCGGCGCCGACCCGGACGCCGTCAGCGTCCAGGCGAGCACCGCCATCAAGGCCCTTCCGTCGACCTCCGGGAGCAGCGTGCAGCAGGCGCAGTTGTCCCGGGCAGGGCTGCAGGCGATCAAGAATGCCCAGAACGAGGCCGAGCGGCTCGGGGACGCCTATGTTTCCACCGAACACCTGCTGCTGGGCCTTGCCGCCGGGACCGACGGCGCCGGGAAGCTCCTGCGCCAGGCCGGCGCCTCCCACGAGGCGCTGCTGGCCGCCCTCCCGGGCGTCCGCGGCGACCGCAAAGTGGACAACGCGGACCCGGAAAACTCGTTCCAGGCGCTGGAGAAGTACGGCACGGACCTCACGGCGGTCGCCCGCTCGGGCAAGCTGGACCCTGTGATTGGCCGCGATGCCGAGATCCGGCGGATCATCCAGGTCCTGAGCCGCCGCACCAAGAACAACCCCGTCATTATCGGCGAGCCCGGCGTCGGCAAGACCGCCGTCGTCGAGGGTCTCGCCCAGCGGATCGTGGAAGGCGACGTGCCCGAAAGCCTGCGCGGCAAGACGCTGATCGCCCTGGACCTCGCCTCGATGGTGGCCGGGGCGAAATACCGCGGCGAATTCGAGGAGCGGCTCAAGGCTGTCCTGGAAGAGATCAAGAACTCTGAGGGGCAGATCGTCACGTTCATTGACGAGCTCCACACGGTGGTGGGTGCCGGCGCCACCGGGGACAGCTCCATGGATGCCGGCAACATGCTCAAGCCCATGCTGGCCCGCGGCGAGTTGCGCCTCATCGGTGCGACCACGCTGGACGAGTACCGCGAGAACATCGAAAAGGACCCCGCCTTGGAGCGCCGGTTCCAGCAGGTCTACGTGGGCGAGCCCAGCGTGGAGGACACCATCGGCATTCTGCGCGGCCTCAAGGAACGCTACGAGGCCCACCACAAGGTCTCCATCTCCGACTCCGCCCTCGTAGCGGCCGCGACGCTCTCCAACCGGTACATCTCCGGCCGGCAGCTGCCGGACAAGGCGATCGACCTCGTGGACGAGGCCGCGTCCCGGCTGCGCATGGAAATCGATTCGGCCCCGGAGGAGATCGACCAGCTGCGCCGCCAGGTAGACCGCCTGACCATGGAGGAACTGGCCCTGGCCGGCGAGACCGATCCCGCCTCGGTGGAACGGCTCGCGGCCCTGCGGGCGGACATGGCGGACAAGAAAGAGGAACTCGCGGGCCTGAACGCCCGGTGGGAGGCCGAGAAGGCGGGCCTGAACCGGGTGGGCGACCTGCGGGCCAAGCTTGACGAGCTCCGCTCCGCCGCGGACAAGGCCCAGCGCGAGGGGGACCTGGAGACCGCATCCAGGATCCTCTACGGCGAGATCCCCGCCCTGGAACGGGAACTGAACGCCGCCGCCGAGGCCGAAGCGGCCGTGCCGGACAAGTCCGGGCAGATGGTGGCCGACCAGGTCACCGCCGACGACATCGCCGAGGTGATTTCGGCGTGGACCGGCATCCCCGCGGGGCGCATGCTCCAGGGCGAGAGCCAGAAGCTGCTGAACATGGAGCACGTGCTGGGCGAGCGGCTGATCGGCCAGAAGCAGGCCGTCGCCGCGGTCTCCGACGCCGTGCGCCGCGCCCGCGCCGGGATCAGCGACCCCAACCGGCCCACCGGCTCGTTCCTGTTCCTCGGCCCCACCGGCGTCGGCAAGACCGAACTCGCCAAGTCCCTCGCGGACTTCCTCTTCGACGACGAGCGCGCGATGGTGCGGATCGACATGTCCGAATATTCGGAGAAGCACTCCGTGGCCCGGCTCGTCGGGGCGCCTCCCGGGTACGTCGGCTACGAGGAGGGCGGCCAGCTTACCGAGGCCGTGCGGCGGCGCCCGTACTCCGTGCTGCTGCTCGACGAAGTGGAAAAGGCCCACCCGGAGGTCTTCGACATCCTCCTGCAGGTGCTCGACGACGGCAGGCTCACCGACGGGCAGGGCCGCACCGTGGACTTCCGCAACGTGATCCTGGTGCTCACCTCGAACCTGGGCAGCCAGTTCCTCGTGGACCCCAACCTCGACGCCGCGGCCAAGAAGAACGCCGTCATGGCCACGGTCAACGCTTCCTTCAAGCCGGAGTTCCTCAACCGGCTCGATGAAGTGGTGCTGTTCGATCCGCTGAGCGTGGAGGAGCTCTCCCGGATCGTGGAACTGCAGGTCAAGGAGCTGGGCGAGCGGCTCAAGGGCCGCCGGTTGAACCTCGAAGTTACCGAGGGTGCCCGCGCCTGGCTGGCCGTATCCGGCTTCGATCCCGCGTACGGCGCGCGGCCGCTGCGCCGCCTGGTGCAGCGCGAGATCGGCGACCGGCTGGCAAAGGCCATCCTGGCCGGCGACATCGCCGACGGCGACACCGTCCTGGTGGACACAGCGCCGGACCTGATGGAACTCACGATGGGCGGGCTGGGGGACAGGGAGCTGACCAGCGGCGGCGCGGGCACCGGGCTCTCGGTCCGGCGCAAGGAGTAGGCGCCGGCGGCCAAGCCTAGGGCAGCAGGGAGTCCTTGATGACGTTTCCGCCGTTTGTCGCGGCGTAGCAGTCGACCCGCCGGTCGCCCATCTCCCAGCTGCGCGGGCTCGGGTAGGCCAGCTTGTAGCTCAGGTCGTAGTCGCCGGCCTTTGCCGTGAGCGGAGCCGCCTTGCAGACATCGCGTGCCTTCTGCTTGAGCTGGTCCCGGCCGGGGTACGAGTCATCTGGCCCGTATTTTTCCACGGCGACCAGCTGCGCCGAGTGGCCGGTGGCGCAATCCACGACGGTGGACTGTTGCGCATCCGGGTCGAAGTCCTTGAAGCAGTCCCGCAGCTGGAAGTCCAGGGGGCTGACGCCCTCCAGCGGCAACGCCCCGCGGCTGGCGGGGGCGGACGCCGACGAAGCGGCGGGGGCCGGGCTGTCGTTTTCCGCGGAGGCCTGGCCGCTGCCGGCAAATGCGGCCACAGCCCACCAGACCAGAAGCGCAAGCACCACGAGGACGGCCGCGGCCACGCCGAGCCGCTTTGGCCCCTGCCGGCGGATCCGGCGGACCAGGGGGCGTGCCCGCCGTGAGAGAGCCTTCTTGGTGCGTGAGAGCGCTTTCCTGGCGCCGGCGAACGCGGTGCCGGCAAGGGCCGGGCGCGCGGGTTTCGCCGCTGCGGGTGCCGCCGCAGGATTCGTGGGCCGCGCACGGTCGGCTGTAATGACGGGCAGGGCGGACGTCGGCGGCCTCGAGGGCGGCGGCGGGATGGTCCCGGCGTCGTTCCTTGGATTCTCTTCGGTCACTGAGAAATTCACCACTTCCGTGCGTCTTTGCCGGGGCTGGAGGCCCGGCGTAGCGGCCCTTTTCTGGGCGCACATCACGAAACTCTATCGAAGATGCGCGGCACCGCGCATGCGCCAGTGGCTGCGGCCACCGTTGCGGGAGGCGCCACACTGTCCACAGGGGGCGGGCCGGCGAGCAGTTGGCGCCGAAAGCATGTAATCTAGGTGTACGACAAATTGACCAAACATTCCGGGGCCTCACCGATCGCCAAAAGGTGACCACCTCCGGTCCAAGTACAAAAGGGGGTCACGCCATGGGGCGCGGCCGTCAAAAGGCAAAAGCTACCAAGCAGGCTCGGGACATCAAGTACTACTCCCCGAACACTGACTATTCGGCCCTTCAGCGCGAGCTCACGGGCCCGGGAAGTCGTGCCACGAGCCACTTCGCGGATGACCCGGTTGAACCGGATTATTCAGCGTATGTGGATAAGTACGCGGACGATGTGGAAGACGACGACGACGAGGTTGATTCCCGTCGCATAGGTTAGTCGACGCTTCCTTCCGGCAGTTTTCTCCGGGGGATCCATCCGGCACCGCGGTGCCAGCCAAAGATTTTCGGGCCGTCGGCCACACCTGTAACAGGCGTGGCCGGCGGCCTTTCTTGTGCCCGCAGCCGTCCGTATCCGGGCCGGCCGGCTGGCCCGCGCTGCGCCGCGGATGAGCGCGGATGAGCCGGCGCAGTTGTCACCGGCGGGGCGCCGGGCTAGGTTGTTCGTGCCGGATTTTCCCGGACGCCACACCGATGCCCCGGAAGGACTGCCATGACCATGCGCAAAGGATTCGCCGAGGGCGAGCTCTGCTGGACGGACCTCCAGACCCCCGACGTGGAGACGGCGAAGGCCTTTTACGCGGAGGTTTTCGGCTGGCGGTACGAAGACCTGCCCACTCCGGACGGACGCAGCTACGCGAAAGCCTTCCTGGGCGACGACCTGGTTACCGTGCTCGCGCCGCAGAACCCCCGGCAGGAAGCCGCGGCTGAACCGGGCCGGTGGAACGTGTACTTCGCGGTCGACGACGCCCGGGACCTGGCCACCGAACTGGCCCATTCCCCCGGGCACCTTGAATTCGGCCCCGAGGAGATCGGTGACACCGGCATCATGGTCTTCTTCGCCCCGCCCGGCGGCGGAACCACCGGGGCCTGGCAGGCCGGCAGCCACATCGGAGCCGGCCGGAGCCAGGAGGCGGGCACCTTGGCCTGGGCTGAACTGCTCACGCCGGAACCGCAGGCCGCCGTCGGCTTCTTCCAACAGCTCTTCGGGCACGACGTCACCGAATACCCCCAGGACGACGGCGGCACCTACACCACGCTCATGGTGGGCGGCGCCGAGGTGGCCGGCATCGCCCGGGTTCCCGGCGACGCGCAGGACACCCTCGAGCCGGGCTGGCAGGTCTACTTCGGCGTCTCCAACGTCGCAGCGGCGGTGCAGGCTGCGGTGGCCGCGGGCGGCGTCGTGCTGATCGAACCGGATGAGATCGAGGAAGCCGGCACCATCGCCACCCTCAGAGATCCGCAGGGCGGCGTCTTCAGCCTGCTGGAGGTTTAGGGCCGCGGCTTAAACGGATCGAGTGCTCCCCACCGGCCGTTCTGAGCGTTCAAAACGGCAGCTGGGGAGCACTCGACATGGGTCGGGCCCGTTTAGGCGTAGGCGTTGACCAGCCTGACGGCGCCGCCGTCGACGCCCTTGGCGCCCTGGACGTAATCCGGGCCGGTTTTGAGGACCGCATCCGAGTTCTGCTCGACGGTGCCCATGATCCAGGACGGCAGGCCGCGGTCGTTGAGCCGGTTCACGGCGGCGTCGGCCGCTTCCGGCGAAACAATGGCGACCATGCCCACGCCCAGGTTCAGGGTGCGCTCGAGGTCGGCCAGCGGGACGTTGCCGAGCTCGGAAACCAGCTTGAAGATGGCCGGGAGCTCCCAGGTGGAGCGGTCGACGGTGGCCAGCAGGCCCTGCGGGAGGACGCGGGCGAGGTTGGCTGCGAGGCCGCCGCCGGTCACGTGGCTGAAGCCGTGGACGG
>Ga0207645_10003787_pt1 | contig 11356 bp, 8 predicted proteins | sample KBSM53metaG_FD_184331 | JGI IMG/M metagenome (GOLD analysis project Ga0207645, IMG submission 184331) | Miscanthus rhizosphere microbial communities from Kellogg Biological Station, Michigan, USA - KBS M5-3 metaG (SPAdes) (version 2) | ecosystem: Host-associated > Plants > Roots > Rhizosphere >...
CTTGATGCGCTGCTTCATGCCGGTGGAATAGGTTTCGACGTTGCGATAGCGCGCTTCGCCGAGGCCGACGTAGTACAGGACCTCGTGCGCGCGCTGCATCGCGTCGACCGCCGGAAGGCCGGCGAGCTCGCCGCAGTAGGCGACGAAAGAGACCGCGTTCATGCCCGGGATGTGCGCGTCGCTCTCGGGCATGTAGCCGATGCGGGAACGAATCTCGAGCGGGCGGGTGGCCACGTCGAGCCCGAGCACCGACATCCTTCCCTGGTCCGGCTTCACGAACCCGAGCAGCGCCTTCAGCATCGTGCTCTTGCCCGCACCGTTCGGGCCGAGGAGACCGACGGCGCCGCGCGCGAACCGCGCGGTCACGTTCTTCAGTGCCTGGTTCTTCCCGTAGATCACCGTCACGCCATCCAGTTGCACCACGGGAGCAGTGGGATCTGCGGCAGGCGAGGCTGTCGGCGGGAGCGGGGTAGCGGTCTCCAAGTCCTTACTTATACGCGATGATGCGGTTAGAGGTTTCCCTTCAGGCCCAGCGGTTCGGCCTGGACGCGGAGAAACCCGATGACATTCCCCACATGTTCCTCGAGCGGAAGGCCCAGCTCCTCGGCGCCCCGCCTGAGGTCGTCGCGGTTCACTGCCTTCGCGAACGCCTTGTCCTTCATGCGCTTCAGCACAGAGCCGGCCTCCAGATCGAGCACGCGCCTGAATTCGGCGTGATCGCGCGTGCGCATGACGTGGTGGTCCATCCAGTCCGTGAACGTCGCGCGCTCGCGCGCGACGTGGTCCCAGTTCTGGTAGAACGCGTTGTCGCGCGCGTAGTAACCGTGCGCGTACGACGGATACGCGCCGCCGGGCACGACCGCGAGCGCGGTCACGATCCAGTGCGGCAACACGATCGCGTTCATCGGCGCGTCGAGCGAGTCGACGACCTCCTCTACGGTGACGATCAATTTTCCTGCCGCCAGCGCCGCTTCCTTCTGCGCGCCGACGATGCCCTGGATCAGCACATTGCCCTGGCGGTCGGCGCGCTGAGCATGGATGACGGTTACGTCCGGGTTCAACGCCGGCACCGTGGCCAGATGTTCACTTGTATACGGGCAGACTACTTCGCGCACCTGGGCGTTGAACTGCGGCAAGTCCGTGCCGACGTAGCCGCGCAACAGGCCGAATGGCAGCCGCGCCGCGCCGGCCGTGTACGCGGCGGCCATGCCAGCGTGCGAATGCTCATGGAGCTCGAGCGGCCGCGGCCAGCCGTTCTCGACCGCGTCGCGCAACCGGTACAGCGAGCCGACGCCGGGATTGCCGCCCCAGGAAAACGTCAATGCACGCGCGCAGCCGCTGCCGATCAACTGATCGTAGATCAGGTCCGGCGTCATGCGGATCAGGTGCAGGTCGCGGCGTTGCTGGCGGATGATCTCGTGCCCCGCGGCGAACGGGATCAGGTGCGTGAAACCTTCGAGCGCGATGCTCTGGCCGTCGTGGACGACTTCGGATATGACGTCGCGGAGAGTGCCGAGATTCATCCCGACGCTACCTCAATCCATCCGCCCTGAGTGTAGGCGCGAAGCGAAGAAGCCTGCCCCGGACCACGATCCGGGGTCGAACGGTCAGGCGACGTTTCGACTTCGCGGAGAGTGTCGAGAATCATTCGGACGCTACCTCAGTCCGTTCGCCCTGAGCGTAGGCGCGAAGCGCCGAAGTCGAAGGGTCAGGAGGCGTTTCGACTTCGCTCGCTACGCGAGCTACGCTCAACGCGAACGGTTCTGTTGGACGGAATTCGAGCGCGTCGGCATGCACTGACACTACTCCACGCGCGTCTGCGACTGCTCGCGCTGGTACTGCGCGAGGTAATAGAACGAGGCGATGCCCTTGCCGGTCGAGCTCGATCCCTTCCAGCCGCCGAAGGGCTGGTAGCCGGGCCACGCGCCGGTCGTCGCGCCCTGCGCGCGGTTCGCATAGGTGACGCCGGCTTCGACGTTGTCGAAGAAGAACGCGACGTCGGCATCGTTGCCGTAGCAGCCGGCCGTCAACCCGAGCGCAGACGCGTTCGTCAGCCGCATCGCCTCGTCGCGATCGGCGACGCGGCACAGCATCAGGATCGGCAGGAACATCTCCTCGTCGAACAGCGGGTGCGTCGCCGGCGCCTCGGCCAGCGTCGGCGCGACGAAGAAGCCGTGGGCAAGGTCGCCATCGCGCAACTTGAACGCACCGGCCAGGATCCTGCCGCCGTCGCGCAGCCGGTCGCAATACTTCTGGTAGTTCGCATAGGCCGACGCGGTCGTGACGGGGCCCATCCAGTTTTCCTTGCGCGACGGGTCGCCGACCTTGAGCGCCGCGATCTTTTCCAGCAGCAACCCGGTGAGCTTGTCTGCGACCTTGGCGTCGACATAGACGCGCGACGTCGCCGAGCACTTCTGCCCGCTCAGGCCGTAGGCCGAACGGACGATGCCGCTCGCCGCGCGTTCGAGGTCCGCGTTTGCCGTGACTATGCACGCGTTCTTGCCGCCCATCTCGGTGATGCACGGCCGCGGGTAGCGGCTGTTCGCGAGCGTGCGATAGATGTGCATGCCGACGTCGTACGAACCGGTGAACGTGACGCCTGCGAGGTGCGGATGCGCAACGAGCGCCTCGCCGGCGACGCTGCCGCCGCCGCTGACGTAATTGAAAACGCCTTTCGGAAAACCCGCGTCGCGCAGGCAGTCGGCAAGCAGCCGGCCGGCCCACGGAGTATCGGTCGCGCCCTTGAGCACGACCGTGTTGCCGGTGACGAGCGCCGCCGCGACCGGGCCGCCGCCGAGCGCGAACGGAAAATTGTACGGCGCGATGACGAGCCAGGCGCCGTACGGCTTCGCCGTGCTGCGGTTGTGCGCCTTGAATTCGGTCGACGGGTCGTCGGGCAGGTGATGGCTGAAGCAGTTCTGCTTGAGATAATCGTCGGCGTACAGGCTGAAGAAATCCGCCGTCTCCTGCGCGTCGCCGAGCCCTTCCATGCGGTTCTTGCCGACTTCCAGGCACAGCGCCGCCGCGATGTCGTACACGCGTTCCTCGATCAGCGCGGCCGCGCGCTTCATCAGGCGCATGCGTTCGGCCGGCGGTGTCGCGCGCCAGGCCGGAAACGCGGCGTGGGCCGCGTCGAGTGCGCGCGTCGCGGTTTCCGCGTTCGCGACGGGAAAGTGACCGAGCACAACGCGCTGATCGGCCGGGCTCTTGCGCGTGTCATACACCGTGCCCTTGACGTCGGCGCCGTCGATATAGAAGTCGTGGGTCGCGCCAAGCCCGGCGGTAACGCGTGCAAGCGCCGCGTCGAAACGCTCGTGCATCTCGGCCGGCGGGTTGAACATCGTCGAATAAGTCAGCTTGAAACTCATGGTGTTCCTCGATGATTGGCAATAACCGCGACGCTGCGCTGGCGCTTTACTCCTCCCCCTTCAAGGGGGAGGACGGGAGGGGGATGGTGTTCGCGTCAACATTACACGGCGGCATTTTTTCTACACCTTCTACACCATCCCCACCCAACCCTCCCCTTGAAGGGGAGGGCTTTTTTGAAACCACCGATGCGGCGTGCTTCTAGCGCGTTCACGAATGTTCCATCTCGGTGAGCAACCGATCCAGCAAACCCAGCGCATCGGCCAGCTCGTTCTCTTCGATGACGAGCGGCGGCGCCAGGATGATCAGGTTGCCGCGCGTCGCGAACGATACGCCGGCCTCGCGCCCGCGGTCGACGAGCGTGCGCAGCGCCGGCGGCGTCTGCGGCCATGGCGCCAGCGCTTCGCGCGAAGCGCGGTCGCGGACGAGCTCGACCACCGCGAACAGCCCGTGGCCGCCGCGCACGTCGCCGATGCATGCGTGGCGCCGCTGCAGGTCCTGCAGCGTCGCGAACATTTGCGCGCCGAGCCGGCGCGAGCGTTCGATCAGTCCCTCTTCTTCGTACGCGCGCACGGCGGCGACGCCGGCCGCGCACGACAGCGGATGGCCGCAGTAGGTAAGGCCCGTGTACAGCATCTGCCCATCGAGCACGCGCGCGACCGGCGCGGCGACGACGACCGCGCCGAGTGGAATGTGCGCGCCGGTCAGCCCCTTCGCCAGCGTCATGAGATCCGGCCTGCCCGCGTCGCCATGGCGCTGCCACGCGAACCATTCGCCGCAACGGCCGAATCCGCTCATGATTTCATCGGCGACGAGCAACACGCCGCGCGCGCGCGTGGCCTCGCGCAGTGCGGGCCAGTAGTTGTCCGGCGCGACGATGCCGTTCGTGCCGGCATTCGGTTCCATCAGCACGGCGGCGAAATTCGCGGCGACGTGGTGCTCGAGCAGGTTCGCGATCTCGCGCGCCGCGCGTTCGCCGCATTCGGCCGCGGTGCGGCTGCCATAAGGGCAGCGATATGCGTACGGCGGCGGCACGTGGACGACGCCGAAGCGCGCCGGGTCGGTTTGCTCGCGCGTGCGCGTATCGCCGGACAGCGCCATGCAGGCGTAGCTCGCGCCGTGATACGAGCGATCGCGCGCCACGACGAGTCCCTGCGGCAGCCCGCGCGCCTGGCGCGCGAACTTGATCACGTGCTCGTTCGCATCGGCCCCGCCGAGCGTGAAATAGATACGCCCGTTCTCGAATCCGGACTTCTCGAGCAGCAGCTGCGCGAGTTCCGCCCGCGGTTGCGCGCCCCACGCCGACGTGACGAAACACAATCGTTCGGCCTGGTCGCGGATCGCCCGCACGACGGACGCGTGCTGATGACCGAGGTTGCTGCACTCGGCCAGGCTGCTCATGTCGAGGAAATCGCGGCCGGCGTCGTCGAAGAAGTGCGCGCCGCGTCCGCCGACGATCGTCGGCGCATCCCATTCGGACTGCACGCACCAGCTGTGCAGGACGGTCCGACGCTCGGCGCTCATCCCGGTCGGCTCCGGCTGGTCTGATCGGACATTGTTTCGAATGATACGCGCCGCACTCCGTCATCCCCAAGGCCTGCCGTGCAGGCTTCGCCCCGGTGACGTGAAGGCGCTGCCCGTACGGGCTGGACCGGGCCGCTGTGTTCGATTATCGAACAAGTATTTCTATTGCGAACATATTTGAAAGTCTTTAGGCTGACCTGTCAAGGCGAGTTGCGGCACGCGCGACACAGGCCCATGCCCCAGACAACCAAACCGAAAGAGCCCGCGATCGCGTTCGAGGACAGCCCGGACTACGTGCAGTCGCTCGCGCGCGGCCTGAGCGTCGTCCGCGCATTCGATCGCGAACACGCCCGCCTGCGCCTGTCCGATGTCGCCGAACGCAGCGGCCTGACCCGCGCGGTCGCCCGGCGCAACCTGCTGACCCTCCGTCACCTCGGCTATGTCGGCGCCGACGGCCGCGACTTCTACCTGCGCCCGCGCGTGCTCGAGCTCGGCTACGCGTACCTTGCGTCGCTCGGCCTCGGCGAGATCGCGCTGCAGGCGATGGAGGAGCTATCGCACCGGGTCGGCGAGAGCTGCTCGATGGCCGTGCTCGACGACGCCGATGTCGTCTACGTCGCGCGCGTGCCGGTGCGCCGCGTCATGAGCATCGCGCTCGGCGTCGGCGCGCGGCTGCCGGCATTCGTGACGTCGATGGGCCGCGTGCTTTTGGCCGCGCTCGGCGACGCCGAACTCGAGGAATGGCTCGGCGCGAACAAGCTGCGCGCGATCACGGCGCACACCGTGTACAAGCCCGCCGCATGGCGCGATGCGATCATGCGCGTGCGCCGCGACGGCCACGCCATCGTCGCGCAGGAACTCGAACTCGGTCTGTGCTCGATCGCCGTGCCGGTGCGCGCCGCGAACGGGCGCGCCGTCGCCGGCCTCAACGTCGGCATGGCCTACAGCGACGGCGTGCGCGAGCGCGCGCTGAAGAAGATATTGCCGGCCCTGCTGCGCACGCGCGATTCGATCGAGCACGCGCTGGCGCGCAGCGGCTGGCGGCCGGCGGCCGAGGCGCGCCGCGCGTGACGGACGCGTTCATCTGCGCCGCGACGCGTACGCCATTCGGCCGCAACGGCGGCGCACTCGCCGGCGTGCGCGCGGACGACCTGGCCGCCGTACCGATCGCCGCGCTCGTCGCGCGGTGCACTGCCCTCGACTGGGCTCGCGTCGACGAAGTGATCTTGGGCTGCGCCAACCAGGCCGGCGAGGACAACCGCAACGTCGCGCGCATGGCGTCGCTGCTGGCCGGCCTGCCGGCGACGGTTCCCGCGGTCACGGTCAACCGCCTGTGCGCATCGGGCCTGGAGGCGGTCGGCCAGGCCGCGCGCGCGATCGCCTGCGGTGAAGCCGAACTCGTGCTGGCAGGCGGCGTCGAGAGCATGTCGCGCGCGCCGTACGTGCTGGCGAAAGCCGAAAGCGTCTTTCCCGCCAAACCGAAACTCGAGGACACGACGCTCGGCTGGCGCATGCCGAACCCGCGCATGCAGCGGCTGTACGGCATCGATTCGATGGCGCAGACGGCGCAGAACCTCGCGCGCGAGCACGGCATTGCGCGCAGCGACCAGGATGCGTACGCGTGGCGCAGCCAGCGTCGCGCGGCCGCGGCGCAACAGCGCGGCGTGTTCGCCGCCGAGATAACGCCGGTCGCAATCCACGCGGGCGGTTCGCCGCATTCGGTCGGCGCAGACGAACACCCGCGCCCCGATGTGACGCTCGAGCAACTGGCCGGATTGAAACCGCTCCTCGGTCCCGACACGACGATCAGTGCCGGCAACGCGTCGGGCATCAACGACGGCGCGTGCGCGCTGTTGCTCGCATCGGCGGCCGGCGCGCGCCGGCACGGTCTGCAGCCGGTCGCGCGCGTGCTCGGCATGGCGTCCGCCGGCGTCGAGCCGCGCGTCATGGGCATCGGCCCGGTAGCGGCGATCGGCGCGTTGCTCGCGCGGTTGCAATTTCGCCTGCCCGATTTCGACCTGATCGAAATCAATGAGGCCTTCGCAGCGCAGGTGCTCGCGTGCACGCGCGCGCTCGGCCTCGCGGACGACGCCGACCACGTCAACGCGAATGGCGGCGCGATCGCGCTCGGCCATCCGCTCGGCGCGAGCGGCGCACGCCTCGCGCTGACCGCGGCCGCGGCGTTGCAGCGCACCGGCGCGAAGCGCGCGCTCGTGAGCCTGTGCGTCGGCGTCGGCCAGGGACTCGCGCTGGGGCTCGAACGCGTCTAGTTTTCGGCAACGAACCGCGATCTGCTGTGTACCAGATAGGACGGCGGGACGCTCCGCCGCCGAAAGCTCACGCTGGCGATGCCGCTCGTGTGACGATGGCAACCGTTCGCGCTCGCGGGGATACCGGCTACAGTGCCGTGGTCGACGCCGCCAGGAAGTGCGCTTAAATGATTCGTCTCCCGTTCGGAAGGTTCGCCATGCTGCCGCACGCATTGTTTGTTGCTGCGATTTCATACCTGTGGTTGGCGCCGCGCCCCGTCGGCGCCGAGACGTCGACCACAGCGCCGCCGCCTGCTGCGGCGAGTGTCGGCTGCGTCGACAAGAGCGCTGTAGCGCTGATCGGCGACTGGGACGCGGTCGTCGCCGGAGGCACGGTCGTCGGCCGCGACGTTCTGACATCGCGCCTGCACGGGTGCGCAATCGAGGAGCAGTGGACCGGCGCTCGGGGCATGCACGGTACGAGCCTGACGGCGCTCGATCCGGCAGGACCGCGCTGGCGCCAGTTCTGGGTGGACGATTCGGGGACGGTTGCCGCGCTCGAAGGCGGGTTCGATGGCGGCGCGCTCGTGCTGGAAGGCGCCTCGAACCAGACCAGCGGCAAGACGACGCACGTGCGCGGGACATGGCGGCCGACCGGTTGCAGCGCGGAGAAGACCGAATGCAGCGTTCATGTCCTGTGGGAAGCGCAGGACGCGCAGAGCAAAGCGTGGTCGCGCCTCTACGAGTTCGACTTGCGCCGGCACGAATAGACGCCGTGTGTGCCGCAGCAAAAAATCCGGCTCGGCAGGACGGGCCGCGAAGGCGATCGGAGTTGCGCGCGAATCCCGCCTGAGGGCTGGCGCCTCGCCGCTGCGTTATACAAGTCACGCGTTCGTGTTCGCGCCGCGTTTATCATGGCGGCATGTACGAGTGCTCGGCTCCGGAAAGTCTCCGATGAAAACGTGCCTCTCCTGGTTGACCCTGGCGTTGTCGCTGCCGCTCACTGCCGCGGCCGACGATACCGTTTACGCGAGCAGCTTCGAACCCGTCTGGGTGCTCGGTTATCACGTCGGGTACGAGGCCGATATGTATCCGACGAACGCGGTGGATTTCGGCGCGATGAGCCACGTCGTGATCGGCCCGGTCATTCCGAACGCCGACGGCTCGCTGACGATGAATTTCGACATCGACGACGTCAACGGACCGATCTGGGCGACGAGTGTCGTCGCTGCTGCCCATGCGGCGAATCGCAAGGCCTTGCTCATGATCGGAGGCGCGGGCAGCATCGCTGGCTGGCGCGGTGCGGCGTCGAGCGCGCACCGCTCGGCATTCGTGACAAACCTCGTCGAGGCGGTATCGAATCTCGAAGCGGACGGCCTTGATCTCGATTGGGAGCCGATCGAGGATGTCGATCACGCCGACTTCAAGGCACTTGCGGAGGCCTTGCGCGGATCTGCCAACATCGTATTGACCGTGCCAGTCGGCTGGGTCAACTCGAACTTCCAGACGCCCGCAACCCCGGACCCGTTCTTCGGCACGATCGCGCCGCTGTTCGACCGCGTCGACATCATGTCGTACGACATGGAGTGGCCCGCTGACGGCTGGAAGAGCTGGTTCACGTCGGCCCTGCACGGCGAGTCGGCGACGACGCCGAGCTCGATCGAGAGCAGCGTCGATTTTTACCTTGCTTCCGGCGTGCCGCGGCACAAGCTCGGCGTCGGCATCGGCTTCTACGGCGTGTGCTGGCACGGCGTCACCGGACCGCGCCAGACGATCGGCGCGCAGGCCGGCATCTACGGCAGCGACAACACGTACAGCTATCACAACATCGTGACGCAGTACTTTTCGGCGCCGAATTACCAGTACGACGCGACCGCACAGATGCCGTATCTCGCGAACGCGACCGCGTTCGGACCGCCGCCCGGCTGCAACTTCCTGTCCTACGAGGATGCGCAGTCGATCGCCGCGAAAGGCGCGTGGGTGAATCGCAACGGCCTCGGCGGCGCAATCATCTGGAACATCGGCGAAGGCTACGTGCCCGAGCAGGCGGGACAGGAGAACGCGCTGCTCGAAGCAGTCAACGCGGCGTTCGCACCGGGCCAGTGACGATTCGAGTCACCTTCAGGATGCGTCCGCATCCTTGATCCGCGTATCCGTCGCGATCCAGTTGACCTCCCAGGTCTTGCCGCCGTCGTTCGAGAACGCCTGCTCGAAATGGCACGACTCCTTCGTGATGTCGGATATCACGAAGCGGACGAGGATCGCGCGGCCGTCGAGCGTCTCCTGATCGTAGAACTCGCCGCGACCGTCGCGAAATTCGCCGATGGTCGGCGTGCTCAGCGCGCCGCTGCCGACGCTCGCGAAGTTCAGGCTCCACTGGCGCGCTTGCGGGTTGTACAGGCGCAGCGACATGCCTTCGAAATGCCCGGCCGGACCGTCGACGCGCAGTTCGACCAGGTTCGCGCGGCCGTCCAGGACCTTGCGCACGACGGTCGTGCCGTCGTATTCGGTCCAGGTCGTCGATCCGGTCAGCGGATGCAGCAACCGTTTCAGGTGCGTGTGCCACGTGCCGATCTCGAAATCGAAATCGTGCTGGCCGTCGCGGGCCGCCGGTTTCGCGCCGGACGATTCAGCCGCGTATGCAGGATCCGCGAACGCGACAATCGCGGCGCCGAAAGCCATGCAGCACGCGTATGGGTAACGTTTCATGATCGCTCCTGCCGTTCGCAGCGTGCGCTGATGCACGCCTCGAGCGTGGCGCACGTCGCAGCGGCGCGAAAGGACCACTTCGCGGGTGACCTGCAAAGCCATTTCGGCTGCAGTGGTCCACGCGCGGCGCGGACACCGCGTTTCAGCCGCCGACGCCGTCGTGGAAGATGTGGTCGTAGCGGCAGAATTCGATCGCGGCTTCGTCGACGACGACGTTGAACTGCGCGCCGGCCGGCATCGCTCCGCCGTCGGTGTTCGTGATCGTCCAGCGGTTCTGCTCGTACACGACATCGACGGGGTGCGGGTTCAGATTGCCGTTCGCGACGTGCAGGCGGCCGCACGGTTCGCCGTTCAGCAGGACATGATCGATCGCTGTTGCGGTGCCTGCGTCGGGCGCCGTCCAGACGAACGCATTGAGGCTCGGGTCCTGCGCATAGACATGGAAAGCCAGGCCGTTCGGAAACGCCGGGTCGCCGCCCTGCGCGTCGAGTTGCGCGATGAACCAGACGTCGAACGCGAACACGACGCCGAGCGGATGATTGAACAACGGCGTCGCCCGGTGCGTCGCCAGCACGATGCGTTCGCCATGTGCGTTCGTGTACGGGTTGTCGATCAGCGTTGCAAACCCGGCCTGGCTGCCCGGTGCGGTCGTGTGCAGGAACGCGCCGTCACCGGGCGCGGGTATGAACACGTCGTAGCTCGAACCGGGCGTCGGCGCCGTGCCGTCCGCTTCATCGACCGTGCCGAAGCGGGCGAGCAGATAGTTCAACGCGGTTACGCCGGAATCGAACGCGCTGGCGACGTAGGTATCGAGGTTTTCGTTCTGCATGAGCTGCGGCAACGCGTTGCCGTTGCCGTTGAGCAGCGGACTGTCGATGACGCCGCCGTTCGCGACGGTCACCGTTGCCGCGAGCGCGACGTCGCCGAATTCGTACGCGCCGATATCGGCCAGGTTCGTCGCGCCCTTGAAGCGGCGTAAGCCGTCCGCGTCGATCTGCGGCAGCGACGCGTTGGCCAGGAGCGTCGCGACCGCGGCGCTGTCGGCCGCATCGATCGCCGGTGAACCGGCGGCGAGGCGCGCATTCGCGATCCCGCGCACGAGCAGCGGGTCGCTCGTGATCGTCCCCGTTCCCGGCGTCCAGTTGTTGCTGCCATTGCCGAACACGAGGTTGTGGTCGTTCGAGAAGCCGGCCATGTTCGTCGAAAAGATCGCAATGCCGGGGCCGCTGTTGTAGGCGACGAGGTTGTTCGCCAGGCGCCCGCTGAGGATCGAATTATTCGTGGCGGCGAGCGACACGCCGGCGCCGCAGCCGACCGCCGTGTTGTTGTACACGTTCGCGACGAGCCCGACCGGACTCGACACGCGGATTCCGGCCGTGTTGCTCGTCGCGCTGCACGCGATCGCATTGTCGACCGCAGTGAGCGTGTAGGCGTTCGCAAGCGTGATGTCGATCGCCCCGGCAATGTTGCCGCTCAGGCGATTCGCATAAATGACGCCATTCGATGCG
>Ga0207645_10003794_pt1 | contig 11344 bp, 12 predicted proteins | sample KBSM53metaG_FD_184331 | JGI IMG/M metagenome (GOLD analysis project Ga0207645, IMG submission 184331) | Miscanthus rhizosphere microbial communities from Kellogg Biological Station, Michigan, USA - KBS M5-3 metaG (SPAdes) (version 2) | ecosystem: Host-associated > Plants > Roots > Rhizosphere >...
CAATCGTTGCCGCACCATTCGCTATCCCGATCGCCAGAATGACTGCTGGTATTTTCATGATCTTCTCCCCCGTTTATGCCTAGCCGAGACCCAAAGCCTTTTCGGTTTGGATAATAATTTCCGTCGCGGTAGCCCGGTCTTTAAAGAAGATGCCCTGCTTTGCCACAGTGCGGATGCGGGTGGTTTTGTTACTCACCATCTCCAACTCAATCTCGATCTCGCGATCGTTGGTCTGTGCCTTGATCGCCTTTCCCTGTTCCATTTTCGAAGTGGCTTCGATCTTGATCCCCATTCGATCAAGAGCGGTGCGCGTCGCACTTTCCACCTGAGGCAAAGGCGCGGTAAATGTCTTATAGGCAATGCCATCGAGCGAATAAGCCACCGACGTGCCGGTGGTCACACCGGCGCCTACGCTAAAAAGGGTCAGTCCAACCGCGGCGCACCCCGTCAGGGCGAACACGGCGCCAAAAACCAATACGACCAGAAAAACTCGAGTATTTTGTTTCGCCATATCGCCGCTGAGCTTAGGCAATTAACGAGCCACTAGCGGCCAGCGATATTCAGAGGAAAATTTGGCGTTATTCCATCTGCTCCAGAGCGAGCGATAACTCGCTCAAGACAAAAATGGTGCGCAATCAGTAATTTTTACGGTTGAAATGGGCGGGGTAATCTCGGACGGGCGGCTCAGTGGTTCTTTATTCCGGTAATCCTGATGCTGCCGTGTTTCGATTTGTACTTGCGGTTGAGATGAATGATGACGCCGGTCAGTCCTTCGATTACGTAGGCGTTGCTTGCGGGGCCGCCGTCATACGCGCTGGCACCGATGCGTTCGATAATCTCCATGACTTTCTGTTTAGCCGCGTTATCATCACCGCACACCAGAACATCACCGAGGGATGAGTCGACATCGCCCAGATCGACGGCCGATATATTATGAAGGGCACCGATCACCGGAGCTTCACCGTCTAAAATTTGCTGCGCTTCCTGCAGCGCGGAACCCGCGGCAGGCACAAACGGCTTCACCTTGTTGAGCGGCACCACGGTGTCGATGAGGATTTTACCGCTGAGCTGCCCTTTGAGATCTGAAACCATTTGCGCGTGCCCTTCGTACGGAACCGCAATCACGATAAAGTCTGCGTCTTTGACTGCGTCGCGATTAGTCGTGCCGAACATTTCCCCGGCGCGAAGTTTCGGCCGCAGTGTTTCGACGGCGTTGCGCGCTTTTTCAGCGTCACGGGAGCCGATGATGATCTTGACGCCGGGCGCGCCCAGGCGAAGTGCCAAGGCGCTGCCCAGATTGCCGGTGCCGCCCACGATTGCCACTTTCAATTCGTTCATGTTCAGTTTTCGAACTAGCGAAAGAGATCCTCCGCATCGGGTCGAAGAAGTTCCCGCGCCGATCCATCCTCCTTTGTTTGCACATCATAGCCACGCACGAGTACGACTGGAACATTATCGCATTTGCCCATCACCAATTCGGCCGCCGCGGCAAGCTCATCCGCAACCGCCGAAACCGCCGCCTTGAGCTCATATCCGTACCGGTCGTGCATGCCTCTTTCGTCCTTGATCGGAGCCATGCCCGCGACGCCGATCGCGACATCGACCGTGCCCAGCCGCCACGGCCGACCGAAACTGTCGCTGATAATCACTCCAAGATGTTTGCCGGTGCGCTGATAAATCGTGCTGCGCAATTGACGTGCTGAACGATCCGGATCTTCCGGTAGTAATGTCACTTGCTTCAAACCCACGTTGGATTGGTCGACGCCGGCGTTTGCGCAGATAAGACCGTGATGGGTTTCGACGATGAGCGCTCGGCCGCCGCTCCGCACGATGCGCCGGCTTTCGCTCAGTATGGTTTCGACGAGCTCCGGATCTTTGGATAATTCATGTCCTAATTCGACCGCGCGCGGCGATGGCTTGATCTCGTCGAGAGAACGCACGCGCCCTTCCGCTTTCGAAATTATTTTTTGTGCGACGACCAGCACGTCATTGTCTTGAAGACTGATCTGCTGGTGCGCGCAGCTATCACAAATCAAACCGCCAACCGAATCACCAGCGCGAATCTCTCCCAGCCCATCGAGCCCGATCAGTTCAAGCCGCTTCATGCGCCACCGGAAGACCGAATCTGCCAGAGATCCGCCTCGGCCATCACTCGGCGCAGAGCCTTTGTGGTCTCACCGTCTTCCATCGTATAGGAAAGAAATCGTTCCAGATCCTTCGGTTCGTCGATGTCCAGGGCAATGCGCTCGTTTTCATAAAAACGCGCCGGCAATCGATGTGTGCTCAGTTGATTCATATGAAAACTGAAACTGTCGTAGCCGAATCGGAGCTGAACCAGGTCCGGCGGCGCCAGGAGTAGCCCGTTCGTACCGAGCCGATCATGCGATGGTATGAGCAACGCGAAAGGCGCTCTAGCATCGGCGGGAACTTGCGCGAGAATCATCTCGATATCTTCGGCACGCACGAGCGGCAGGTCGCCGGGAATGATCAAGACGGCTTCCCAACCATCATTTTTCAATCGAGATCGGGCAAAGTCGACGGCACCGGTTTCACCCCGTTCGGTTGGTTCGAGTATAACTTCAGCGCCCCCTGTGGATGCGATCGCGGCTACGTCTTTATTCCCCGTCACTACAAACGTCGCTTCGAGACCGCGCGCGCCGACCGCCTGACGCAAGACGTCCCGGAACATCGCTTCGGCCAAAACTTCGCGTCCGGCACGACTCAGCAAGCCGCCGAGGCGTTGTTTTGCGTTGCTGAAACCCTTCACGGGTATGAGTGCGGCGACTCGCATTCTTATTTCAGAGAGAATTCCTTAGACTATTTTTCCAGGGCCGCCAAGACCTCGGCGGCGAGGCGGCGTTTGTCATTGGCAGTCATCATGCGAATGTCCGTGCAAACCGGGCCGATCGAAAGATCCTGAATCGAGCTTGCCAGGTTCTGGTCTTCTGCCGCAATGAACAGGCGATCGAGAATATCGCCATAATGGCGCGCAACGCCGAGCGATGACGGGTCGTAGCCGCAAGCGAGCATCAGTTTATGCGCCGGTCCGGAGATGGCTGTCGCGCCGATCAGCGGGCTGACACCAACAACAGGCACCTCGAGGGCCGCTAGAGCCGAACGAATTCCCGGCACAGCGAGGATCGGCCCAATACTGGTGATCGGATTGCTTGGACAGACGATAACGCCTTCGGCCCGGCGCATCGCTTCGAGCACGCCGGGCGCGGGTTGGCTCTGTTCAACACCCGCGAAATGAATTCCCGTCACCTCACGAGTCCAATGCTCCTTGACAAAAAACTCCTGGAAGGAAATTTCCCCCTGCGGCGTGTTCACGCGCGTCTGAACTTTCTCATCGCTCATGGGCAGAATCTTGGGCTTGATGCCCAGAGCTCGGCATAGTTGATCGGTCACCTCGGACAGTTTCAGTCCTTCAGCGATCAATTGCGTGCGCCTGATATGCAGCGCGAGATCTCGATCACCAAGTTTGAACCAGGTTTCGACCCCCAACTGTCCGAGCTGCTGTAACACGGCAAATGTGTCATATCGCACGCCCCATCCTTGGTCAGGATCAATCAACCCCGCCAATGTGTAAGTGATCGTGTCGAGATCCGGCGAGACGTAAAGCCCGTGAACCAGTGTATCATCGGCGGTGTTACAAACGATCGTGAGCTCGTCAGCGTCCAATTCAGCGGCGAGCCCTTCGATTAGCTTTGCACCCCCGGTACCGCCGGTAAGAGCCAGAATCATCCGCAGAGTCCTGGGCTCGATGACATATTGAAGGCATCGAGTGATCCGTTCGTCAGCGGGCCGTTGTCGCGTACCAACCCGTCAGTGCCGGCAAGTCGCTCGATGCAACGAAGGACCGATGGGGCGAGAAATTCCTCCCGAATGTACTCAGGATAAATGGGTAATCGCGCCTGTAAGTGAAAACCAGCTGCGGCGCTTTTCTGACTTAAAGTCTTTAACGCCGGCCAGGGCGCTTCCGGATTGATAAAATCGGGCGTCAGCGGCGAAACGCCACCCCAATCGTTGATGCCGGCCTCTAAATAGAGCTCATAGCCATCGGGTGTTAAATTGGGCGGCGCCTGGAGATTCATCTCACCGCCAAAAATCAACCGCGCCAACGCGATCGTTTTAAGCATATCGTCGCGGCTTGCGTCTGGATGAGCTTGCATGGGAATGGTCGGCTTGGCGCGAAAATTTTGCACGATCACTTCCTGAATGTGGCCGTAGCGCGCGTGGAGATCGCGAATCGCGAGCAAGGCATCGATCCGTTCTGCCCAGTTTTCGCCGATGCCGATCAGGATTCCCGTCGTGAACGGGATGCGGAGCTTTCCAGCTTCTTCAAGCGTCTTTAGGCGAACTGCCGGTTTTTTATCCGGTGCATTGTCATGGGCGGCGCCCGGCATGAGCAGCCGCTCGCTTACGCTTTCAACCATCAACCCCATGCTGGCATTGACCTGCTTCAAGCGCCCGAGATCCCCCCTGCCCATCACGCCGGGGTTCGAATGCGGCAACAATCCGGTTTGCTCCAAGACGCTGCGGCAAGATTCGTGCAAATAATCCAACGTCCTTTGATGGCCGCGTTGCGAGAGAAACTTCTTCATCTCGGGATATATCGCTTCCGGCTTATCGCCGAGGCTGAAGAGCACTTCCGTGCAACCGAGGCGCTTGCCGTGATTGACGATGCGCAAAACCTCGTCCAGCGTCATGGTCTTTGCGCCGGGTTCATCCGGGGCTTTTCGAAACGTGCAGTAGCCGCAAAAGTCGCGGCACAGATTGGTCAGCGGCACAAAAACTTTCGGTGAAAAAGTGACCGTCCGCCCTTTGTGTTGATTGCGTATGGCCGCTGCGGTCTCGAGCAGAGCCTGAACGTCATCATCTGCTGCCGCGCTAAGCGCCATCACTTCATCGCGCGCCAATTTTTTGCCGCGCAAACTGTCTTGCAAAATCTGCTGCATCACTAATGCTTGCATATCGAATCGTGCCCCGGCTTTCAAACCGGGTAAGATCTCGTCACTTCAATTGCGGTTGCTCGAAATACTTTTGCTATGGTACGTCTTATCCCGAGTGGCTCGATGGGGCTGCGCTGCAGCATTCTATTCGGAGGAAAACGATGGAAAATTTTGACGATCTGCTGGTCGTCGACGCTGACGGTCATGTGTACGAAGGTAATGTCGACTTGGCCTCGCGCATGCCCGAAAAATGGCGTTCCCAGGCGCCCGTTCGGTTGAAAGATAACGAAGGCAATTCCCGCATTCTGTTGGAAGGGCGACTCTGGTCGGCATCCCAAGGCCTCGGCCCGGGTGTATCGGGTCCGATGACCGAAAAGGCGCGCGGTTATCGCGCCGGCATGGTGGATCCGCAAGCCCGGCTCAAGGATATGGACGAGGAAGGCATCGACGTTGCCATTCTCTTCGGCACTCAAATCGCGCTTACCGTCAATGGTTTGATGAATAAGGAACTCGCGGCGGTGCTCTGTCGCGCGGTGAACGATTGGCTGATCGAATATTGTTCGACGAACCCGCAGCGTTTGCTCGCGGTCGGTTTGATTCCCTGCCAGGATCCGCCGGCCGCCATAAAAGAGCTCGAGTACCTAAAAAAAGCCGGCGCGGTGACGGCGATGCTTCCGACCAACGTCTATGGCTTGAACAATATGGGCGACCGGATGTTCGATCCCATTTACCAATGCGCCCAGGAGATCGGGATGCCGCTCAGCGTGCACCCGCAAACCGGCCATGATGGCGTACCCGGTGTTTCCGGCGTCATGGGCGCGGGCAGCGAGCGCCTGCGCAAATATGCTTATGTGCACATGACCGCATTTCCGTTCGAGCTGATGATCGCCATGATGCACATGATCGGCGAGGGTGTCTTCGACCGCTACCCGAAACTCCGCGTCGGCTTTATGGAAGGCGGCGCAGGCTGGCTGCCCTTCTGGGCCGAGCGCTTCGACGAGCATATCGAAAAACTCGCGCCGCAGATGCCCGATCTTAGACGGCGTCCGAGTGATATCATTCGCGGCGAGCAACTGACTTTGACGTGCGAATCGGAAGAAAGCGGTCTGGACCGTGTTTTTGTCGCCAACGGCGAGAACACGGTTATGTACGCGTCGGACTACTGCCATTGGGACTGTCACTTCCCTTACTCGGTCAAAGACATCGTCGACGGCAAGGAGTTAACATTTGCGCAGAAAGAAAAATTGCTCGGCAAAAACGCCGTCGATTTTTTTCGGCTCAAGAACCTGCCCAAGCCCACCGCTCTGAGGCACGCCTGCCGTCTATGGAATGAGAAGCCAGCGAAATCCGCCGTTGCTTGAGGATCTCGTGATGAAGCTACGCGTTCTATTTTTCGCCTCTTTGTGTACGCTGGCTATTCTCACGACTAAATTTGCTCTCGCAGCGGAAAGCACGTACAAAATTAGAATCGGCTTTCCGTCCCTGGCGTTTTCTTACATGCCGTTCTATGTCGCGCAGGAAAAAGGCATTTACAAAAAATACGGCATCGAGTCGGAATACATCCAGATGGGGACGACGATTCAGCCCCAAGCGGTGGTCGCCGGAAACATCAATTACTTCACTTCCGTATCCACCGGGATTTCCGCGGCCGTGGCCGGACTGCCGCTGGTGATCGTGATTAGCTTTTGCGACAGCTCTCCCTGGGTATTGGTCACGAACAAGGACATCAATAAGCCGCAAGATCTGATCGGCAAGACGGTCGCGCTCTCCGGGATTCGCACATCTCCCTACTATTTTTTTCAGGCGTTTTTGAAGAAATCCGAGCTCAATGACAAAGAAGTGCACATCATCAACACCGGTGGCACTGCAGACAGCTTTCGTGCCCTGACGGCGAACCGCGTGGTCGCAACCGTATTGACGCCGCCGTTCGACGATAAAGCGGTCTCCCTCGGCTATAAGAAATTCATGCAGCTCGGCGATCTCGCGGACATTCCTTATGTCGGCTTGGTCACTTCACAGAACGAGATCAAGACCAATCGCGAGTCGGTGCGGCGCACGGTCGCCGCCGTGATGGAGTCCCTCGCCTGGTTGCGCGCCAACCGCGCCGAAAGCGTGAAGATGATCATCGACAAATTCAAAGTGAATCAACAGGAAGCGGAAAATACCTATGCCACTTTGATTCGGCTTCTCAACAAAGACGGAAAGCTCAATCCCAAAGTCGCGCGCGGCTATCTCGATATCCTGCGTCAGGAACGGCCGATCCCAGCGGACTTCGATCTGCAAAAGGTTGTCGATTTTTCATTGCTGCCCGCAAGCCGACCATGACGGTGGCGATTCATAAGCATCCCAGAGTTGTACTTACGCTGGTCGTATCGAGCTTGGTTTGGCAGTTAGGCGGCAGCGAAATCGTGGGGGCGCAGACTCGCCGCAATATCAAGGTGGTTCTCGAAACCCACCAAACGGGCAGCAGCGACCACGCCGGTGTCCAAGGCAGCGGCAGCATCGTCGTCCGCAGAGGGACGGTCCGCCCGTCCGGCAGAATCGCCGCGGATGATCGCCGGACGACGGTAGAACGTTCCAACGGAATTTTTACTCTCGTGTTGGATGGGAGCGAATCGATCCTTACCGTCGCAACCCGGGTGCCGCAAAGCGAGGCGGCTTACTACTACAATTACGCACTCGGCCTCGGCTACATCGAGCGGCGCGTTGTGTTTAACGATGTCGGAACATCGCTCCGCGTCGGCGCTGCAATCCTTCGCGATGGTCAAATCAGACTGCGCCTGACGCCACGCATCAGCTATTTTTCCATCGATCGACCGGGCGGCATCGATTTTACCGAAGCGTCGACGGACTTGATCGTGCCTAATGGCGAAGCAATCGCGGTCGGTGGGTCCACGAGTAAGCTACACGAGGTCACTCGGCAAATTCTCGGCTACTCAAGCCGCTCGAGCACCGACGAAACTAACCTCACCGTGACGGCCACCGTCCAGTAATTTACAGCTCCGTAGCAAAATGCGCCGATTCGCCGTCGTTCTCTTCATCCTATGTTTCGCTCCGTACACGTTCGGCCAATCCCAGCCGAGCAAACTGCGGGTCGCCACGCGTTTGGTCCGACCGTTTGTTTATGAGCAGCAGGGACAACTCACGGGTTTCAGCATCGAGCTCTGGCAGCAAATCGCCAGGCAACTAAATATTCAGTCGGAATTCGTGGTCAAACCGACGGTGAAAGAGTTGTTGGACGCGGTAAAATCGAACGATGCCTCCGTTGGTATCGCCGCGATCTCGATTACGGCGGACCGGGAAATCGATTTCGATTTTTCCCAGCCGATGTTCGATTCCGGATTGCAGATCCTTACGCCGGTACAAGGAAGCCGTACTGCTTTCGTCGAAGCGATCGTCGGAAGCCTGTTCTCGACGACAGTGCTGCTCTATGTGCTAGCCGTCGCGTTGATTCTTTTCTTGATGGCCCACCTGGTTTGGTGGTTCGAGCGGCGCAATCCCACTGGCATGTTGACCCATCGATCCTATTTTCCCGGAATTTTCGAGGCTTGCTGGTGGGCCGCTTCCACCCTCGCCACCCAGGCGGATCAGATGCCGCGCGCGGCGATCGCGCGTATCATCGCGGTGATCTGGATGTTTATGAGCGTGGTTTTCATCGCCTACTTTACGGCGGCCGTCACTTCGTCATTGACCGTGCAGCAATTGCGCGGTGATATTAACGGTCCCGAGGATCTGCCGGGGAAACGCGTGGGCAGCATTCACGGCAGTACTTCCGCGGAATATCTGCGCCAGCGCAACCTCGAGCCGATCGAATTCGCGAAAATTGAAGAAGCGTACCAGGCACTCGAAAAGCATCAAATCGATGCCGTCGTCTATGACACGCCCATTCTTCTCTATTACACCGCCCATGAAGGCAAAGGTAATGCACAAACCGTAGGCGCAATGTTTCGCAAGGAAAACTACGGCATTGTGTTTCCCTCCAATAGCCCACTACGAAAGCGCATCAACGAAGCTCTGCTGAAGCTGAAAGAAAACGGTGCCTACGATCAACTCTATGTGAAATGGTTCGGTGGAGCGGGCACTTAATTTCTAATTCACGCCTGTTGGTCAAACCAGGAAATGTTCGGACTTGACAAAAATGATCATGCTTGATGACCTAACCTGAGGAGGGCATCCCCATGGCGTTCAACGGCCACACAATCATAGATGGCGACGGTCACGTGATCGAAGATTGCCAGGCGATCATCAATTACATGCCGCAAGCCTATCGCGATAAATATGAGACCCACAGCTTCTTCAATCCATTTCCGCCCCTCGACCATCTGCACTCCGCCAACCTGCACGATTTTCAGCCAGGCGCATTCAACAAGGTAGGCCCCGATGGTTGGGTTAATTTCTTGGAGGATGTGGGCATCGAAACCACAGTACTTTACACCACACTGGGTTTGGCGTTCGGAAAAATTGTTAGCCGCGACTGGGCGATCGATGTCGCACGCGCCTACAACGATTGGATTCACAATACCTACATGAAAAAAAATCCGCGCTTCAAGGCGATGGGTTTGATTCCACTCCAGGAACCCTCGGCCGCTGTCGAGGAGTTGCGCAGGATTGTCAACGAACTGGGCATGTGCGGCGCAATGCTGCCCTCCACCGGTATCCAGGCTAATCTGGGCGATCAGCGTTACTGGCCGATTTACGAGGAAGCGAACCGGCTTGGCTGTGCCATCGGGATTCACGGCGGGGCTCATGAAAATTTGGGACTGGATGACGTAAGCCCGTATGCACCCGTCCACTCGTTAGGTCATCCTTTCGGCCAGATGATCTCCTTTGGCGGGATTGTCTTCAACGGCGTTTTCGACAAATACCCGAACGTGAAATTCGGCTTTATGGAAGGCGGCGTTGCTTGGCTTCTCGTGTGTTTGGAGCGCTTCGACCGCTCCTGGGAAACTCATATTCAGCATGATCCGCGTCAGCGCTTTTTAGAGCTTCGACCCAAAGAGAAAGTGAGCGAATACATCGCGCGGCACATTGATGCCGGCCGAATTTTCGTCGGCTGCGAAGGCGAAGAGCCCGATGTCGCTCACGCGATAAAACGGGTCGGCAACAAGCCCTGGGTTTATTCGAGCGACTATCCACACGAGGTTAATAACGAATTTTGCAAGCATGAGATCAATGAATTTCTCGAGAATGACGAAATCACCGCCGCCGACAAAGCGGCGTTTCTGCACGGCAATGCGCGCCGCTTTTATAGCCTCGGAGCGCCGGGACTGTAAGCTATGGTTCACGCCCGTTCAAAAGGTTTGAGCAAAGCAGAGTGGTTGAACGGAGCGAGCAACGCGAACGATTGACACGATTTGAACTGTTCGAACGCTTTGGACACAAATGAATTCTGAACCCCGCATCGGCTTGATCATCCCATCGAGCAATCGCCTGACCGAGCCGCAGTTTAACACCTACGCGCCCGCCGGTGTCGGCGTACATGTCACCCGGTTACGCATGACCGGCAAATTTCGCAAACCGCTGAGCGAGCTCAAACAGCCGCTAACCGAAGCGGCGCAGGCGATTTCGGACGTGAAACCCGGAGTGATCGTGTTTCACTGCACGGCCAACTCGATGGAGAGCGGCCGAGCCCATGAAAAGGCGCTGATCGAAATCATCGAACAAGCAAGCGGCTGTCCGACCATCACCACAGCGCAGGCGATCACGCAGGCTTTCGATCAATCGGGAATCAAGAAGCTCGTGCTCGTAAGCCCCTATGTTCAATCCACCAATCAGCTCGAAGTGAACTATCTGAGTGAAATTGGTTACCAGGTGCTGCATGAGGTGGGGCTCGGTCTTGAAACGCATGCCTATGCGGCGGTGACGCCCCGAGAGTGGAAAGCTGTCGTCAAAGAAAATAGCCGGGCGGATGCCGACGGTTATTTTCTGAGCTGCACGAATACGCGGATGATCGAAGCCATTTCGGACTTGGAAGAGGATTTGGGCAAACCGGTCATCAACAGCAATCAAGCGACGCTCTGGGCTTGCCTCAAAAAACTCAACATCGAGCATACCGACCCGAGACTTGGTCGATTGTTTTCACTAATCCGGTCGCGCTCCACGGACAACTCAGGATGTGTTGTTCCCGTTAGATAACATCCGCCGGATGGCGAATTAGACTTCGGAGCTTTTCGGTTAACCCGGTATTCCGCCTCTCCAAACGAACATTGCGGATCGCCATCGCCAAAGCCTTGCGGCTGCCGACGATCACGACCAATTTTTTGCCGCGCGTCACCGCGGTATACAGGATGCTCCGGTGCAGCATCACATAATGCGAGGTGTGCAACGGGATCACCACCGCGGGATACTCGCTGCCTTGGCTTTTATGCACTGAGGTCGCATAGGCTAGAGTG
>Ga0207645_10003795_pt1 | contig 11344 bp, 8 predicted proteins | sample KBSM53metaG_FD_184331 | JGI IMG/M metagenome (GOLD analysis project Ga0207645, IMG submission 184331) | Miscanthus rhizosphere microbial communities from Kellogg Biological Station, Michigan, USA - KBS M5-3 metaG (SPAdes) (version 2) | ecosystem: Host-associated > Plants > Roots > Rhizosphere >...
TGGTACTTGCCACGGCGATGGGGCAATCGGGGGTAACGCGGACCGGCTCGCGGTTCACGCCGGACGATCTGATCCGACACGTACGACTGCACCCCTCAGGGCAGCTCGAGCTCGGCTTCGAGACGCCCGTCGACAACCGCCCTGATCCGCTCCTGCTGGTGCGCGGCGCGGCGACAACCGAAGGAGCCGTGACCATTCAAGGACCCGGCGGCAACGTGCCGCACGCGTGTACCGTCCGCAATGCAACGTCCAAGGGACACGACGCCAGTGTCTCCTGTGAGGCAATGGAGATCGCAATCAGTGGCGGCGGGCGGTGCAATACCACCCATGCCTGCTTCGATAAAGAGGAAATGTTAAAAAAATATCCCCGTGGCAGCAGGCTGCTCAAAAAAATCTTTCACCAGTTTTTTGTTCCGGATACGATCCGTTGGTTTGAGGAGAGAGGTGTTCCGCTGAAAACAGAAGAAGACGGCCGGATGTTTCCCCAAAGCAATACATCACAGACCATCATCGACTGCCTGATGAAGGAGGCGGAGACATACAAGGTGGAAATCCGGATACATCATGAAATCAGCCTGATCGAAAAGAGCCCGTCAGTAGACGGGCCGCGCTTTCAAATACATTTTAAACAGGGCCATGCCATCGCCGCAGACTTTCTCTGCATAGCCAGTGGCGGATATCCGAAATCATCCATGTTTGAATGGATCCAGCAAACCGGACACTCGATCGAAGAGCCTGTACCATCCCTTTTCACTTTTAATATTCCGGATAATCCCATTCATGAGCTGTCGGGTATTAGTCTGCCGGATTGTACAGTGGCTATCGGCGGCGAAAAATTAAAGGAGCGGGGCCCGCTGCTCATCACTCACTGGGGTCTGAGCGGCCCGGTGGTCTTAAGATTGTCGGCATGGGGTGCAAGGACCTTACACCGGCTCGACTATCATTTTGATATCCGGGTGAACTGGATGGCGGATAAAAACGATCAGGTGATAAGGGAGGACATCCGGGGTATGAGGACATCTTCCGGAGGAAAGAAAATTCATGGCCGCAATCCATGGAATCTGCCGCAAAGATTTTGGGAATATCAGCTTGGCCTGGCTGATATCAAAGACATCGTGTGGGCGGACCTGAATTCTGTTCAGCAGGAGAAATTGGTTGGTCTGCTTTGCAACCAGCTTTTCGCCGTGCAGGGCAAGACGACCTTTAAAGAAGAATTCGTCACGGCCGGCGGTGTGAAAATTTCTGAAGTCGATCCCCAAAGCCTGGAGAGCCGTCTCATGCCAGGCGTCTTTTTCGCGGGCGAAGTGCTGGATGTGGACGGCATCACAGGAGGGTTCAACTTTCAGCATGCCTGGACAAGCGGATTTGTTGCGGGTAAGGCGATTGCGGAAAAGGCAGGATCGTGAAAAAGCCTTTCATTAACACAAAAAAGCATCGTCAGAAATATTCCTGCTGCAAGTGTTAAACTTAAAAGAACATCGTCAGACTCATTCTTGCTGCCTTTCAAATAGCCATCCTGCGCGGAGATCCGGCAAAACAGAAGCATGAAATAACATATCGCTGTCAGTTTCTTCATTTGAGTCGTCTGTTCAACCGGTATCAGTTTGGTATCTTTTCTATCATGATTCTATTCATCTTACAGGAGGACGAACCTCATCGCAGTTTGATTTACGGTTAAATGCGCCTTACGGATTTTCGGGACACGGGTTCTTTAGCTTAATTTGACGCCTATTTCTTCTTCATGAACCTTTTCAAGAAGCTTATCCGTGAGCCCCTCGTACATTTTCTGCTGATCGGCGGACTTATTTTTTTCATCGCTTCCTATCTGACCGTCAAGAGCCGCAGGGATGCCAAAACGATTGTCATCAGCAATGAGAAAATCGGGAGTATCCTCCGGTTCTATCAGATTCAAAACGGTGCCCTGCCAACAAAGCAGCAGCTGGATGCCATGATTGACGATTATATAAGGGAAGAAATTTTTTACCGTGAATCCCTTAATATGCACCTGGACAAGGATGATGAGATTATCCGCCGCAGACTCTCGCAGAAGATGGAATTCCTGCAAAGCGACCTTGCCCTGGTACCAGAACCTTCTATCAACAGGTTAAAAACTTTCTATTTATCAAATCCCAGGCTCTTCAGGGATTCAGCACTGGTGAGTTTCACCCATATTTATTTCAGTGCCGATAAGCAAGGCAACGAAGAAGCAAAGGAGCGGGCGATCGTGGCAAAAGGAAAGCTGAATGCCACCAACACCAGCCGCGCTCCACAGATGGGTGATCCATTCCCGCTTCAATATGACTATGCGGGTCAGAATAAACTGGATATTGTACAGCTTTTTGGTTCGAAACCCATTCTTGATTCCCTGTTCAGTTCGCCGACGGAGATGTGGATTGGCCCGGTAGAGTCGGGATACGGCTGGCACCTGATACGCATTACGGAAAGAACAGAATCTGTAGTTCCACCTTTTGAAAAGGTGCAAGGGAAAGCCAAAGACGATTACCTGAGTTATGCAAAAGACAGTCTTAACAGGGCTGCCTATCAGAAGATTTTAAAAAAGTATATCGTAAAAAGAGACTACCTGAATTTTAATGAGTAGAATTTATTTACTTCTTGTTTGTTTACTGCTGTGCTTTGGTCTTCAGGCTACGGCTCATGAAATCCGTCCGGCCTATCTGGAGATTACCGAACAATCGGCTCATGAATTCACTGTTTTCTGGAAACAGCCCACGATGGGAGAATTTTCCCTGAGACTGAGGCCGAGGATGGGATCCTGGCTGAAAGATTCTCTTGCCACCACAACCTTCACCGACAACTATCTGATCCGCCGTTGGGAAATCCGGATGGGAGCGGACAGTCTGAACGGACAAAAAATTGTTATTGAAGGGTTGAATGCCACGATGACTGATGTTCTGGTCGTCGTGAATTTTCTGAATGGCGAGTCTGTTACAAGATTACTCAAACCCGTTGATCCTTCCTTTACGATTCTGCGTTCACAGCATGAATCGGTTCCTGTGGCCGCCTATCTTCAACTCGGCATTACGCATATACTGTTTGGAATCGATCACCTGCTTTTTGTGTTGGGGTTGCTGCTGCTGGTAAGTGGTACCAGAAGACTGATAAAAACAATTACCGCTTTTACTATCGCTCACAGTATCACACTCGCGCTCGCCACCCTGCACCTGGTGAATGTGCCTCAATCAGCAGCTGAAGCCACAATCGCCCTCAGTATTGTTTTTCTGGCGCTGGAGCTGACCAGGCATTATCAGGGAAGGGACGGGCTGACCTACCATTATCCCTGGATTGTTGCTTTTGTCTTCGGACTATTGCACGGTTTTGGTTTTGCCGGCGCGCTGGCAGAAGTAGGGCTTCCTGCAGCGTCTATTCCCATGGCACTTTTTCTTTTTAATGTGGGCGTGGAAATCGGTCAGCTTCTTTTTGTTTTTACCGTGCTCGGACTGATCTGGATCTATCAGAAAAAAGGCCCTTCGTTACCCTCCCGGGCCCGATACGCAGTGCCTTATATCATTGGCAGTCTCGCTGCATTCTGGTTTATCCAGCGTATGGCGGGAATGATCACTTCAATTTACAGTTAAATGGAAGCTTTACAGGGACAAAATCCGGCGTGCTCTTAACTAAGAGGTACCTTACAAATACTTCCTGTTAAAATAGTCGATATGAAAAAAAGAATGGCGCTTTATCCGGTGATGTTTCTTCTTTTGATGGGCTGCAATTCCGGAGGAAATAATGCGACCAATGACAGTGCTTCGATGGCCGTAAATGATACAGCCAATAAACTGCCGCCGCCGAATCCTGAACGAAACTGTTACTTCGGAGACCTTCACCTCCATACTTCACTTTCCTGCGATGCATTTTTATTTGGTGCAAAGTCACTGCCGGAAAATGCTTACCAGTATGCGATGGGGGAAGAACAGGATTATATGGGAAGAAAAGTAAAGCGCAACGCGCCCCTGGATTTTCTCGCCGTAACGGAACATTCAGAATATCTCGGCCTGATCCAGGCCTTAACAGACCCTAACGGGTTATACAAGAACACACCTTACTATAAACAGTTTACAGATACGAATGCCAAGGCCGTTGGCCTGAACTTTCAGCTGCTGGCAAGGCAGATTGCCCAAAACAAACCGAATCCCGACTTCATTAAACCGGAAGAACAGAAAATTTTCTGGAGAAAGATCATTAATGCGGCAAACAAGTACAACAACCCCGGCAAGTTTACCACGTTTTGTGCATATGAATGGACATCGGCCCCTATCAGGGCCAGCGGGCAGGGTCCGCAGAATCTTCATCGCTGTGTGATTTTTAAGGGTGATAAAGTGCCTGAAATTCCCTTTTCCTCCTTCGACAGCGATGATCCGGAGAATCTCTGGACCTTCCTGGAAAACGCGCGCAAGTCAGGAGATGATGTGATCGCCGTTCCGCACAACGGAAATGCGAGCAATGGCCTGATGTTCGACACCAAAACACTTTCAGGCAAGCCCATCACAAAGGAATATGCCGAACGCCGCATGGCCAACGAACCACTAACTGAAATCGAACAGGGCAAGGGCCAAAGCGATACGCATCCGAAACTTTCTCCCAACGACGAATTTGCCAATTTTGAATTGTGGGAAACACTGATCGGGTGGCCTGCCCAGGCGAATTTCATGAAAGGAAGCTATATACGCCAGGCTTATGGGACAGGTCAGGAATTTTATGAAAAGATCGGAGCGAATCCGTTTAAATACGGACTCGAGGGCGGAACCGACTATCATTCAGGATTCAGTTCCACAGAAGAAAATAACTATCCCGGGTCGCATGATAATCTTGATCTGCAGGCACCCATGGACAGGCTGAAGGAACTGCTGACCGCCACCACATCCATCAGTGGCGAGCCCATCGTGGTGGTGGGAGCGGCCAGTCTGACGGGCGTATGGGCGGAACAGAATACACGCGAAGCGATTTTTGATGCCCTCAAGAGGAAAGAGTGTTTCGGTACATCCGGCAACCGTCAGCAGATAAGGATGTTTGCAAGCTGGAATTATCCCGCCGATCTCATCAAGCAGGCCGACTGGTTAAAAACGGCCTATTCCGGAGGAGTTCCCATGGGAGCAGATCTTCCTGCCAACAGCGCGGGCGCCAAGGGACCCACATTCATCGTGCAGGGAGCCAAGGATCCCAACATGGCCAATCTCGACAGGATACAGATCATTAAAGTGACAACCAGGGATGGTAAGTCTCATGAAAAAGTGTACGATGTAGTCTGGGCAGGCGACCGCAAGCCGGATCCGAAAACGGGAAAAGTGCCGATGATCGGAACGACGGTGGATTTAAAAACAGCCTCCTATACCAATACCATCGGCGCGGCTTCGCTGATCGGCATGTGGACGGATCCCGATTTCGATCCTTCGGCAGAAGTTACCTACTATGCCCGGTTACTGGAGATTCCAACACCCCGCTGGAGTACCATGCTGTCCGTTAAGAATAACCTGCCCTTTAACAAGAAAGTGCAGCCCGTCATTGTGGAACGTGCATGGACCTCACCGATCTGGTATACTCCGCCCAAAAAAGGATAAAAAACATTTATAGATAAGAAAACCCGGGACAACCCCGGGTTTTTTGCTGGTATCCGTTTTGCGGTGTATCCGGGAAGTCCTTTGCGCAAATAAATTTAAATTCACCGGCTGCTGTAAATTCGTCCGCCGCGGTTAAATTTGTCTGCTGAGGTTCTTCCTGAAAACCTTAAAAATTACCGGCATGAAATGCTTGCTTAGCTTTGCGCTCACCCTGGCCATTTCCGTTTCTGTATTTTCTCAAAACAATGCGCCATTGACAATTAAAACGGTTTTACTTAACCAGCTTAAGGCCACGCATAATAAGGCGGCCTGGTATGCGCCGCTGAACGTGGCCATCAATGGGATTACCGCGGAGCAGGCCAACTGGAAGGAAAAGGGCGCCGATCATTCCATCGCGGAACTTACGACGCATATCATTTTCTGGAACCAGAACCTTATGAAAAAATTCCTCAACCAGCCCACGCCAAATTTTTCAGGAAATAACGATGAAACTTTTTCACCGGTGGATAAGGACTCCTGGCCGGCGACCGTAAAGAAAGCCGACAGTCTCATGTCAGCCTGGGAAGCGGCCATTGAAGGGACCGACGAAAAAAAGCTGGAAGCCTGGTATGAATCCATTGCCAATATGAGCGTACACAATGCCTATCATACGGGCCAGATAGTATATATTCGAAAAGTCCAGGGTTCGTGGAATCCGGAGAAAGGCGTAAAGTAGCTGCGACCGCGACGATTTTAAATCGACCGCGGTGATTTTAAACATTCAGTTTACACAAAAAACGTCCACATGCAAAACAGGAGAAAGTTCATTCGCAACAGTGCAGGTGTCTTAGCCGGTGCTTTGGCTATGCCTTATTTTAAAAAGTCTTTTTTCGCCCCGAGTTATCCGCCGCCCGGCCTGCAGATGTTTACCTTTTTCGATTCCATGGACGATGTGAACGCGACCTTTAAAAGGATTGCGGAGATCGGTTATGTTGAAATAGAATCTGCCTTCAGCAAAAAGCCGGGCTTTTACGGATACAAACCGAAAGAATTTGCCGATCTGCTCAATGGTATGGGACTTAAATGGAAATCGCATCACGTATTGGGTACACCCTTTGTTCCCCCTCCCGGGATGAAGATGCCTAACGGACCTGACGGCAAGCCGATGGTGATTCCAAAAATGAACACCCTCAAAGACGAGGCGGATATCATCATCAATGAGATGGTGGAAGGCGGCGTGGAATGGCTGGTATGTGCAAACATCACGATCAACACACCGGCAGATATTAAAACAGCTGTAGAAATTCTTAACAAGACCGACGAAGCCTGCAAAAAGAAGGGACTGAAATTCGCGTATCATAACCACGACTGGGAATTCAAACCCGTGGAAGGGAAGATACCTTACGATATCTTTTTAAAGGAAACACAGGTGAAAATGGAACTCGACCTCGCCTGGGCCATCAAGGGAGGGCAGGATCCCGTGGCTATGTTCAAAAAAGATCCGGGAAGATACCCACTCTGGCATGTGAAAGACCTGGACAGCACGCACGAAAATATTCTCCCTGTGGGATCGGGCACGCTCGATTTCAAAAGGATTTTTGCCGCTTCGGAATCTGCCGGACTGGAATATTATTTTATCGAACACGATATGCCAAAGGATGCCTGGGCGAGTATTCAGGAAAGCATCGTGTATCTTAAAAAACTGGCGCCTGTTTCTTAATCGGATCCACTATGCGGGGAGTAAAGACCATTCTCTTTCTTCTTATCTCCAATACTTTCATGACGTTTGCCTGGTACGGGCATCTCCGGTTTAAGGATTTTACCTGGGGGAAATCCCTGAGTCTCTTTGCCGTGATCCTGATCAGCTGGGGGCTTGCTTTTTTTGAATACCTCTTCCAGGTGCCCGCCAACCGCGCGGGTTTTCGTGAAGACGGAGGTCCTTACAGTCTTGTGCAGCTGAAAACCATTCAGGAAGTGATCACCCTTACGGTGTTCATGGTCTTCACCCTGATATTTTTCAAAGAAGAAAAACTGGCCTGGAATCACCTGGTTGGATTCGGATTTCTCATAGCCGCCGTATTTTTTGTTTTTAAGAAATGGTAATGCGTTAACAAACGGTTCACCGGTATTTATGCCTTTCTTCTGCGGTATCATGCATTGATGTAAAAAAATGGGGTGATGATTACTTAATAGTTAAGTTTGTCTTCCATTTTTTTAATATGAAGAAGTTTTCCGTCCTGACCGTTTTACTCGTTCTGATTTTTATTTCCTGCCGTACTAAAAGACCGGGCAGTCCGCGCGTGCTGGTCTACACAAATTCCGTTTCAGGGCCCAATGCCCAGACCATCCTCCAGGCTGTTCAACAGCTCGGCGAAAAGAATGAGTTCCAGATCGTGGCTACCGACACGAGCCTGCTCTTTAATGACGACTCCCTTCCAAATTTTGCAGCTGTTCTTTTCCTGAACCGGTCGGGTCTGAGACTCGACTACCGGTCACGTATTGCGCTGGAAAGATTCATGCAGGCAGGTGGCGGGTTTGCGGCTATTCATCCGACAGCCGAAACGTTCAACTGGAGATGGTATGGAAGGATGATCGGCTCCCAGGGCGATACGGGCGTTTCCTTTATTCACCAGAAATACGATGGCGGCCGCGCGACCTATATCAACGGGAGCTTCGGAGTAAACGATGTCAACAGTGAAGAACATCTGAAAAACCTGTTGAACGCAATTGAATACGGCATAGGACATTTTCGACCCCTCGACTATAACCTGGCCACTACGCCATACCCGCCGTCAGAAAATCATTTTACAAAAACTTCCCTGGTAAAAGCCACGTTCTTTGAGCCCACCGAAATGACCGTCCTGCCTAATCTGGATATCCTTGTCATACAAAGAAGGGGAGAACTCCTTCTTTATAAACAGGCCAACGGCAGCGTAAAGCCCGCAGGCTTTCTGAACGTTTATTATAAGGCACTCAAAGCAAAGGACGTCAACGTGGAAGAAGGGCTGCTGGGCATAGCGAAGGATCCCCATTATTCCAGCAATCATTATGTATATATCTATTACAGTCCGGCCGACAGTTCAGTAAACCGTCTTTCACGTTTTGTTTTTGAAAACGATACGCTCATCAATTCATCGGAAAAGACGATCCTGGAAGTGAAGTCTCAGCGCGAGATCTGCTGTCATACGGGAGGATCGGTGGCATTTGGTCCTGACAGCCTGCTGTATTTTTCTGCCGGAGATAATTCCACGCCATTTGATGAACCCAACCAGGCATTTGTGAACCATGGATTTGCGCCGTTGAATGGAGCGCCGGGTCATCTGCAGTATGATGCTGAAAGATCTGCGGGCAATCCTAATGACCTGCGTGGAAAGATCATGCGTATCCGTGTACACCCCGACGGAACTTATGAGATTCCTTCAGGCAATCTTTTTGCACCCGGCACGGCAGGTACGAGGCCTGAAATTTACGTGATGGGCAACCGCAATCCTTACCGCATTTCGGTGGACCAGAAAAACAGTTTCCTGTATTGGGGAGAAGTAGGTCCCGACGCACCGGTGGACAGTCTGGCTACACGCGGACCAAGGGGCTATGATGAAGTCAACCAGGCGAAGAAAGCGGGATATTTCGGATGGCCATTCTTTGTAGGCTATAACTATCCATACCGCCACTATGATTATCTAAACGGCGTTTCAGGCGCAGCTTTTGACGCCGACAAACCGGTGAACAGTTCTCCTAACAATACCGGTATCAAAGACCTGCCCGCCGCGCAGCCGGCCTTTATCTGGTATCCTTATGCGGTGTCGCCGGAATTTCCGGAACTCGGCACGGGTGGAAGAAATGCGATGGCCGGTCCGGTTTACTATACCGATCAGTATCCGGCTGCTACAAGGTATCCGGATTATTTCAACGGTAAACTTTTTATCTACGACTGGATCCGCGGATGGATCAAAGTAGTTACACTTCAACCCAATGGAGATTTTGAACAGATGGAACCCTTTATTCCTTCCACGGTGCTGCATAACTGTATTGATATGGAAGCAGGTCCTGACGGCAGGCTTTACCTGCTTGAATACGGAACAGGATGGTTTCAGAAAAATGCCGACGCAGGACTGTCGCGCGTAGACTATAGTATGGAGGCGCATGCACCGGTTGCCGCAGCGGCCGTGACGGATACGTCTGCCTCCGCGAAAGGGCCGTTTGCTACGGGTTATGCCATGACGCAGGCGCTGGATTGCAAGAGCTGTCACAAGGAAGACGGCATTTCCATTGGCCCATCGTTTAAAAATGTAGCCCTGAAATATGCGGGAGACAAAAAATCAGAGGATTACCTGAGCCAGAAAATTGTGAAGGGCGGGAGCGGAGTATGGGGTGACGTGGCGATGTCGGCACATCCCGACATGAAAGCCGGAGACCTTCATCAGATCGTTCAGTATATTTTTTCGTTAAAGCCAAAGAAGAAAAAACCATGAAGAGAGGGGTGACATTATTTTTTTTATTTTATTGCTCGCTTAGTTTTTCGCAGAAACAATATGTTGGCATCATCCAGACGGGGAGCGGGCAGCCGGTGGCGGGTTGCACCCTGCGCGTGCTAAATACCGATGTCGCCACTGTTTCTTCCGCCGCCGGACTCTTTGAACTGCCCTCCCTGCCAACCGGAGAATACCTGCTGGAGGCATCGAGCATCGGCATGGCAACCACCAATATTTCAGTGCGCTTTCCGGTGACGGATACGATCCGCATTGTGATGGCTTCTTCCTTTACGCGCCTGGGAACCGTTGTGGTTACCGCAGAAAAAAAAGAATCGGATATCCTGCGCGTTCCCATCAGCATTACGGCTTTCTCCTCGAGGGATGTGGAGGCCTACCGGTTATGGGCAACAAAAGATCTTAAGGGCACGGTCTCAAATTTATATTCCGGCGATCCGGGAGACGGACGCACGGTGACATCCATCCGCGGTATCGTGTCCACTTCCTACGATCCCGCAGTGGTTACTTATGTGGACGGCGTGCCGCAGTTCACGTTAGACACTTATATTCCCCAGCTCTTTGACATCGACCATATCGACGTGTTGAAGGGACCGCAGGGAACACTGTACGGAAGGAATGCGCTGGGAGGCGTCATCAATATTGTTACAAAGCAACCGGCCGGCTTTAACCTCGATGCGCAGTTCAGCTATGGCAATTATAACCAGCACCGTCTTACCGTTTCGGGGAATTTCCCTTTTACCAAAAAACTCATCGTCGGAGTCAGTTACCTGAACGAAGGCATGGATGGTTATTTTATCAATGACTACGACAATTCCCACTTCGACCGGCAGCATCGCAACGGGGGCATTGCGAGCCTGAGATATCTGCTGAATGCACAATGGTCTTTCTCGCTGAACGCTAAATTTCTTTCAAATTATAACTGGGGAGCATTCCCGCTTAACCTGAGCAGCGTGGACAGGGATAAAAATCCCTACCATGTCAACCAGAATGCCGTGGGTGAAATGAAGGACAATACGGCAAACTATTCTTTTCTTATCCGCCATACCGGAGCCAAAGTAGATTTCAGTTCACTGACCGCTTACCAGTCGAACTACCGTTATTATGAAAATCCTCTTGATGGTGATTTCACACCTTATGACGTAATCAGCATTGCAAACAATTACGGGAAGCCATGGAATAAAGTAGGAGCCTGGACGGAGGAACTCCGTCTTTCCTCAGCGACCGGTTCCGAAAGCCGTCTGAAATGGGCAGCCGGGGCCTATCTTTTTTATCAGGACGTCCCCACACAGCAGGGAGTGC
>Ga0207645_10003796_pt1 | contig 11341 bp, 10 predicted proteins | sample KBSM53metaG_FD_184331 | JGI IMG/M metagenome (GOLD analysis project Ga0207645, IMG submission 184331) | Miscanthus rhizosphere microbial communities from Kellogg Biological Station, Michigan, USA - KBS M5-3 metaG (SPAdes) (version 2) | ecosystem: Host-associated > Plants > Roots > Rhizosphere >...
GAGCGTGTGATACCAATGGCAATCCTGTAGATCCGGGACCGGCCATGGCTCGACATAGTGCATCTGAAAATTCTATGCGATATTCACATCGGTCATTGCATATAGCGTAGCCGCTGCGGTGGTATGCATGAACGGCTCCTCTGTTGAGGGAAAGGAGCTTCATGTTGACTCCAACGAGCCGGCGCTTATCGACCCCGAGCAGCCGCTCGATCTTTCGAGAGCGGAGAGTCAACTCATCAGGTTTCGACGCATCTAGTGGGCATCAGCCCTGTTCTGCATAGGCGACAGCCTGTTCCAGTGTCATCGCGCTGCCTTCCCGCCACGCCGCCTGGAATGCCGTGTCGTCGGCGCACGCTACACGCGCGGCTTTTACGCTGCCGTCGTAGCGTGGCCGAAAGGCAGGCGCCATCGGTAATCCGATGTCTTCCCGCAGGCGTTCCGCTGCGCCCCAGATGCGGGCTGCCCGAAGCGGCCGTGTCCATGCCAACGAGACATTAGCAAGGCCTTCCAGCGAGTCGGCCATACCGCGCCGATCGCCCAATTCCAGGCGTATCGCCGCGCTCTCCGCATGCATCGTCCGTGCGGACAAGTGCGCCCCTTCTTCCGTCGCGACGTAACCAAGGCTGCAAAGGGAAGCTGCGATGCCAGCCCGGTCCCCGAGCTGTCGACAGATGGCCAGGCTCTCCTCCAAGTGCATGCGCGCAGACGCGTAGTCGGCCAGGTCATGCATCACGAGTCCAATGTTGGTTAACGAGTTCGCGATTCCCTTCTTATTGCCCAACTGCCGTTGTATAGCGAGGCTTTCCTCATATAGGGCCATTGCGGATGGGTAGTCCGCCTGCTCGGCAGCCACAAGCCCCATATTGCAGAGCGAATCCGCGACACCCTTATGGTCACCGAGCTCGCGGCGAATTGCCAGGCTTCGCTCGTACAAGGTTCGAGCCGATTCATAGTCCCCTTTAATGTGGGCCAAGCTTGCGAGAATATGCCATGACGTGGCCATCCCAGCTCGGTTGCCGGACCTCTGCTGCATCGTCAAAGCGTCTTCGCACAGCGGGCGTGCCGCGACATAGTCGCCTTGCTCGAAAGCCAGAATGGCCGCCCCGGACAACGCCCTTGCGGTGATCGATTCGTCCTGGTCTCGCGCACGTGACAGTGCTGCGGAGAGATGGCTGCGGCCTTCCGCAACATGGCCATGCAGCAGCCAGAAAAACCACAGTGCAGCGACCAGCCGCAACTCGCTGGCGTCGGCGCCCGGGGTGCGAGAATGGGACAACGCGGCACGTACGTTATCGTGTTCCGTCTCTAGACGATCGAGCCACGCCGTCTGGTCGGCGCTCCGCAGATGTGTCAGGGCCTCTTCGGCCAGCGCCACGACGTACGCCAGATGCCGGTCGCGCCAGTGCTCTTCGACCGCGCTTTGCCGCAGGCGCTCGCGGCCATATTCCCGCAGTGTCTCGAGCAGTCGGTAGCGAGTAGCGCCGTTTCGCTCCTCTACTACCACGAGATTCTTGTCCGCCAACGACGTGAGCAATTCGAGCACATCCCACTCGCCGATCCCATCGCCGCCACAGACAGCAACGGCCGCCTCCAGAGTCCAGCCACCCGCGAACACCGTGAACCGGCAAAACAGAGCCTGCTCGACCGTGTTCAGCAAGTCGTAGCTCCAATCTATCAGCGACCGCAGCGTCTGCTGTCGCGGAAGCGCGGTGCGAGAGCCTCCGGTGAGCAGGCGGAACCGGTTGTCGAGCCTGCGATCGACTTCTTCGACCGTCATCGACCGCAGCCGCGCGACCGCGAGCTCGATCGCAAGCGGGATGCCATCGAGGCGACGGCAAACCGACCCGACTGCGGTCGCGTTCTGGGGCGTGACTGCGAATTGTGCAACCTGCGCCTGCGCGCGCGCTGTGAAAAGGCGTACTGACTCGAACGTCGCCAGATGCTCGGGACTGGCACCCGCCTTCGCATCCGGAGTCGTAAGGGACGGAACGCGGTATATCACCTCGCCTGGCACGCCGAGCCCTTCACGGCTGCTCACGAGCAGCTTCACGTCGCGACAGCGCCGCAGCACGAGGTCGACTAGTTGCGCACACGCATCGAGCAAGTGCTCCGCGTTGTCGAGCACGAGCAGTAGCGTGCGCGATTCGAGATGGCGTACCAGCGTATCGGTGAGGCTCACCCCCGCCTCGCCCACAATACCGAGCACGTTTGCGACCGTGTGCGGCACGAACGAGGGATCGGCGAGCGCGGCCAGTTCGACAAGCCATGCGCCGTCCGGATACGTGTCGAGCAGGCTCGTCGCCACCTGCAATGCGAGTCGCGACTTCCCGCAGCCGCCGGCGCCGGTCAGCGTCAGCAGGTTCGTCGCGTCGAAATGAGCGATCACCTCTGCGATTTGAATCTCTCGACCGACGAAGCTCGTCGCGTGCCGCGGCAGGTTGTGCGGAATCGAGTCGAGCGTGCGCAGCGGCGGAAACGTACCGCGAAGATCGCCATGACGCACCTGCCAGACATCGACCGGCGACGCAACACCACGCAGCCGCATGCGTCCGAGGTGCAGCAGGTCGGCACCCTCGGGGTGGCGCCCTCCTGCGCGGTCGACCACCGCCTGAGTCACCAGCACCTGCCCGCCGTGCGCGGCGTCCATTACCCGCGCAGCGCAATTCACGGCCGGCCCAAAGTAGTCGCCGTCGCGTGCCTCGGCTGCGCCGCAGTGAAGGCCGCAGCGCATCTTCAGCGCGAGGTCGGATTCGCGCGCGAGCGCCTGAACGCCTCGCTGCAGCTCGATCGCGGCCGACAACGCCTCGAAGGGATCTTCGAACGCGGCGTATAGACCATCACCGGTGGTCTTTACGACCCGGCCGCGTGCCTCGGCAACGACCCCGCGGCATAGCGCGTCGTGACGCGCGAGGACAGCCGCCATCCGCGCGGGTTGCGCGTCCCACAGGCGAGTGCTGTCCTCGATGTCGGTGAAGAGAAAAGTTACCGTACTGGACACGGTGACTTCGGCGTTTACGGCGGTAGGCAGGACCCAAGTATGGTCGCGCGACCGGGCCCATCGTCGCAAAGGACGGTTAGCTCGTCAAACCAAGGTCAAGCCCTTGGACCGATTGTCGATCGAATGACCGCTCTCAGCGGCGCAGCGGTAGGGAAGCTTCTGGCCGGAACCGGTCCTTCGACGGCCAAGCAAAGAACCTGCTTTCGCCTGTGAGCGTACCTGCATCAATCCTTCGGGGTTTTGCCGACATGCGAATCAGGCGCCGGACTGTACCTCTTCCGGGGCGCATCGTTTTAAATCGATTAACGCCCTACGAGAACCAGTTCGTAGGCAAGGTTGAGCACAGGGCGATGTCGGGAATGTCCGGCAATAACCGGCGTTGCAGCTAACAGCTTCGGCGCCGCCAGAAGGAGGCCACGATGAGAACGCTCATGAAATGGTCGGCCGCCGCCGCGGCGGTTGTAGCCCTGGCTGGCTGCGCCACCTATCCTTACGGATATAACGGCTACGGCTACGATCGGCCTTACTCTTACGGCTACGATTCCGGTCCGTACGCATATGGTCCGTATGCATATCGTCCGTACTATTACGGCTATCCATCCTACCCCGCGTATTACTACGGCGCACCCGCGGTCGGCCTGAGCTTCGGCTTCAGCAGCGGCGGTCATCATCACCGCTAGTGCACTTTAGCGGGACGCTTACTCAAGAACTCGGCCCGCAGAACATGGCGCCCAGACCGCGGGCACCGAACCAAGTTCAGTTATTAGACTAACCGCCCCGCTTCATCCTCGGTCGGCAGCCGGCCGTTCGGCGTAAATTTGTCGACCGCGTCGGGTAATTCCCGTGTCAGTCTGGACAGCAGTTCTTCCCGCGAGAGCCCGGTTTGCTGCGCAAGCGTGTTCAGGACGTCAGGACCGATCGCTTGCTCGAGTTGTTGCGGAGCGAGTTGCTGATTGGGACCCGTCTTGACCCAGGAATCCGCCACTTGGCCATGACCGCTCTGCTTGAAACGCTCTATTAGGTCGCCAAGCCCGCCACTCAGGACACTGCCTGCACTCGCACCGCTGAGTAGCCCGCCAAGCTTGCCGAGGACGCCGTCTTGGCCGCCCTGCTGAGGGTTCTGCCCGGCTCCGCCACCGGGCTCTTGCTTCGGCCCGCCGAGCACTTCGGCGATCTTGTCTCGGTTCTGATAACCGGCGACAGCGAGTAGTCCCAAAAGCGCCATCATCGAGGGCATTCCGCGGCTCATTTTCATCCTCCTCTATTTTCTAGGTGGCATCCATCGTCGAACATTCCTTTGAGTCTCACACGCGCCGCTTGGCGATGGCTCCCCAGACAAAGAGCACGACAATGGCGCCGACGACGGCGCCGATGAGCCCGGCACCCTCGCCAGGTGCATACCATCCCAGCGCCTGCCCAAGATAGCTCGCAACGACTGCTCCCACGATACCGAGGATCGTCGTCAACACGAAACCCGAAGGCTCGTTGCTCCCCGGCATGATGAACTTGGCGATCACGCCGGCAATAAACCCAATGACGATCGTCCAGATGATACCCATGGTCTGCTCCTATAAGGGTCGGTGGTCGAGCCGTAGACAAGATACACCCCGACAGCGGGTTGCAGCCGGATTCGAGAGAGTGCGTTGTCGACAGATGCCGCACCATCGGTAAAGCGCGTAGCTCCGTGTAGGACTTGGAGCAACGTCAACGAGTGCATGTCGGGGGATCCTAGCCCCAGCCGGCCTCGCGCCCCATGCGCTGGGCGCTGCATGAAATGCTTGGCGTGCTGCGCCCCAACTCACCGGCTGCGCGCGTTAGCGATTCCGTCAGCGCTGCATCTGCATCAGCCGCTCCATCGGCATCAAGTTGTGGTCGAGGTGGGTGATGATCCAGAGCGACCCGAATACGAGCAGGATTACGATGAGCAGGCCGAAGGCCAAAGCCATGACGTTGTTGACGCTGTCAGGCCCCGACGTGATGTGCAGGAAGAAGACGAGATGGACGCCCATCTGCGCGAGCGCCAGCACTGAGAGCGCAATGGGGATGCTGGGCTGCCAGACCAGCGTGCTCTGGGCGATGTAGAACGAGACACACGTCAGCAGTGTTGCCAGTGCCAGCCCGACGAGATAGCCGCGGATCGCATGGGGTAGATCGGCGGGGCCGAGCTCGTCGCCGGGGGCGATGTCGCCGTGTGCTTCGGGATTTGACGTGCTCATCGCGGTGCCACTCCCACTAGGTAGACGAGACTGAACAGGGCAACCCAGATGATGTCGAGGGTGTGCCAGAACAACGCGAAGCACAGCAGCCGGCGCCGGATGTCGGCGCGGTAGCCTTTGGCATACACCTGCGCCATCATCGTCAGCAGCCACAGCAGGCCGGCGCTCACGTGCAAGCCGTGGCAGCCGATCAACGCGAAGAACGCCGACAGGAAGGCGCTGCGGTCCGGGCCGGCTCCCGCGGCAATCATCGTCGCGAACTCGTGCAACTCGATCGCGACGAACGTCGCGCCGAGCACGAACGTCGCGGCCATCGAGCCGTAGTACATGCCGTTGCGCCGTACCTGTGCGCCGATGCCGGCGAAGCCGCAGAACACGGTCGAGAGCAGCAGGCACGCAGTCTCGACGGCAACCGTGGGCAGCTCGAACAGGTCGCGCCCGCTCGGTCCGCCGGCGGTGGCATCGGTCAGCACCGCGTAGGTCGCGAACAGCGCGGAGAACAGGATGATGTCGCTGATCAGGAAGATCCAGAACCCGTAAGCGACGACGATGCGCTTCGATGGGCCGTGCTCGGGCTCCTCCGTGAGCGCGGCGGCGTAACCACCGCCTCGCGCCAGCCCGCCGCCGGCCACTCCGCCCGGGTAGACGTCCGCCCCGGCGCTCACGAAGCCGGCCTCAGCGTCGGCAGGCGGGCCTTTCGAGCGGCGCGATTGGCCCGATCGATACTCGCGACGGTCGCTGCCGGAATTGCTTCCTCATGCTCGTCGCGCCAGGCGACGACGACGAACACGGCCCATGCGCCCACGAAGGCCACGACGACGAGCCACCAGATGTGCCAGATCAGCGCGAAGCCCATCGTGACCGAGAAAAAGGCGCAGATGAAGCCGGCGGCGCTGTTACGCGGCATATGGATATCGTGATATTCGGGCTCCGGCGAAAGCTCCTGGCGTTCGATCGCGCTCTGCTTGCGCATCCAGTACGCCTCCAGGCCCTCGACGTTAGGCATCACCGCATAGTTGAACATCGGCGGCGGCGAAGGCGTCATCCATTCGAGCGTACGGCCGTTCCACGGGTCGCCCGTCACATCGCGCAGCGCTTCGCGGTGCCGGATGCTCCAGACCAGTTGCACTATCTGAAGCGCGACGCCGATGGCGATGAGCGCCGCGCCGGCTGCTGCGACGAGGAGCCACGGCTGCCACTCGGGAACGTTGTAGTGCTGCATGCGCCGCGTCATGCCCATCAGGCCGAGCGCGTACAGCGGCATGAACGCGACGTAGAAGCCGATGATCCAGAACCAGAATGCAGCCTTCCCCAGGCCCTCGTGCAACTTGAAGCCGAACGCCTTCGGAAACCAGTACTCGTAGCCGGCGAACACGCCGAACAGCACGCCACCGATGATGACGTTGTGAAAGTGGGCGACGAGGAAGAGGCTGTTGTGCAGCACGAAGTCGGCCGGGGGCACGGCGAGCAGGACGCCCGTAATTCCGCCAACGACGAACGTGACGACGAAGCCGAGCGCCCAGAGCATCGGCGTCGCGAATACAACGCGGCCGCTGTACATCGTGAACAGCCAGTTGTAGATCTTCACGCCCGTGGGCACCGCGATGATCATCGTGGCGATGCCGAAGATCGCGTTGACGTCGGCGCCTGCGCCCATCGTGAAGAAGTGGTGCAACCAGACCATGAACGAAAGGATGCAGATTCCCATCGTGGCCGCGACCATCGAGCGGTAGCCGAAGAGCGGCTTGCCCGAGAACGTGGAGAACACTTCCGAGAAGATGCCGAACGCCGGCAGCACCAGGATGTAGACCTCGGGATGCCCCCACGCCCATATAAGGTTCATGAACATCATCGGGTTGCCGCCGGCTTCGTTGGTGAAGAAGTGGAAGCCGAGATAGCGGTCAAGCAGCAGCATCGCCAGCGTGGCGGTGAGAATCGGAAACGCAGCGACGATGAGCAGGTTTGAAGCGAGCGTGGTCCAGCAGAAGATCGGCATGCGCAGGTACGCCATGCCCGGCGCCCGCACCTTGAGCACGGTCGTCACCAGGTTGACGCCGGACAACAGTGTTCCTGCGCCTGATATCTGCAGCGCCCACAGGTAGTAGTCGACGCCGACTCCGGGCGAGTAAGCGAGCTCGGAGAGTGGCGGATAGGGCAGCCAGCCGGTGCGCGCGAACTCGCCGATGAATAGCGAGATGTTAACCAGCAGTGCGCCGGTGGCCGTGAGCCAGAAGCCGACCGAGTTGAGCACGGGAAAGGCGACGTCGCGGGCGCCGAGCTGCAGCGGCACTGCGAAGTTCATCAGCCCGATCACGAAGGGCATGGCGACGAAGAAGATCATGATCGTGCCGTGCGCCGAGAAGATCTGGTTGTAGTGCTCCGGCGGCAGGAAGCCGGCGTTGCCCATTGCGACGGCCTGCTGGGATCGCATCAGGATCGCGTCTGCAAAACCGCGCAGCAGCATCACCAGGGCGAGCACGATGTACATCACGCCGATGCGCTTGTGGTCGACGCTGGAGAGCCATTCCTTCCATATGTAGGGCAGGTATCCCTTGACGATGACCCACGCGAGCACGCCCGTGATCGCGATCGCCACCACCGCGGAGGTGACCATGACGATGGGCTCATGGAAGGGAACCGCCTCCCAGCTAAGCTTGCCCCACATGTCAGTTCCCTTTCCTGGGTGCTTCGGGTGCCTCCGCGGCGCCGCCACGTTCGGTCGACGGCCCCGGGCCGGGCGGCAGCTCCTGTCGCAGCACTTTCGCGAAAAGCTCCGGCGTCACCGCGCCGAACGTCGAGGCGGGCAGGTTCGCGCTCTGCCGCGCGAGCGCCATGTAGGTGGTGTCATCGAGCGTCGGGCCGACTCCGCGCGATGCCTTGACCCAGGCGGCGAAGTCGTCGGCGCGCACGACCCGCACCGGGAAGTGCATGTCGGAAAAGCCATCGCCACTGAAGTGCGCGGACAGGCCGTGGAGCGTCCCGATCTCGTCGGCTTGAAGGTTCATCTGGGTTCGCATCCCGTTCATCGTGTAGATCATGCTGCCGAGTTGCGGCACGAAGAACACGTTCCAGACGCTCGCCGACGTGAGCGCGAAGCGCAGTGGCACGCCCACCGGCACGACGAGCTGATTCACGCTCGCGACGCCCTCCTGCGGATAGATGAACAGCCACTTCCAGTCGAGCGAAACGACCTGGACGTCGAGCGGAGCCACGCGATCCGACAGCGGCTTTGCCGGGTCGAGCTCGTGCGATCCGATCCAGGCAACGCCGCCGAGAAGAATGATCACCATCGCCGGGATCGCCCAGACCACGAGCTCGATGGCACCAGAGAACTCCCAGTCGGGCCGGTAACGGGCGCGGGTGTTCGAGGCGCGGAACCACCAGGCGAAGGCGAACGTCGCGATGATCGTCGGCACGCCGATCGCGAGCATGATGGCCAGCGAGTCGATCAGGATGGTGCGGTCGGCTTGCCCCACCGGACCGCGCGGATCGAGGACAGCCCAGTGACAGGCCGTCAGAAGCAGCGGCAGCGTCGCGCACGCGCACAACCGCAGCGCCGACCGCAACCGCGCGAGGTTGATGCCGTTCCGCGCGGCGCGCGGACTGCAACGTTTGGACATGTCCATGATGTGAATGCCGCCTGGAGCGCCCTCCCGGCTACTGGAACATGCGGCAGCATACGTCCTCATTCGCGCGTTGTCTCCACGAGAATCACGGCGAGAAGCGGCACGCGAGTCTGGACGGGCGCGTTGAAGTGACGTGCAACGGTTTGGGCCGTTCCTTCGCGGCTCGCGCGAAGACATGCCCGATGGCCCCGCGAAGCGGAGGCTCCTACTATTGATTGGAGCTACAATTCTGCGCTGTCATCGTGGGTCAGGAGAAGCCGGATGTCGCTCACACGCATCGGAAGTGTGGCGTTCGCCATGCTGTGGCTATGCATGGCGATGAGTGCGGTCGCCTTCGAAGGTCCAGTCCAGAAGAAGGTTTTCACGCTGGCCACTTATACGACTGGCAGCGGCAAGACGATCAAGAACGTACGCGTTGGCTACGAGACGTACGGAACGCTGAACGCCGCCGGCGATAACGCGATCTTCATTCCTCACTTCTTCACCGGCAATTCCCACGCCGCAGGCAAATACACACCGACCGACCCTGCCGCCGGCTATTGGGATCCGATCATCGGCGCGGGCAAGCCGATCGACACGGACAAGTTTTTCGTCATCAGCGCCGACGCGCTTGCGAATTTGAGCACGAAGGATCCGAACGTCACGACGACCGGCCCTGCAACGATCAATCCCGACACGGGCAAGCCGTACGGCATGTCGTTCCCTGTCATCACTTATCGCGATTCGGTGAACGTGCACAAGGCGCTCGTCGATTCGCTTGGCGTGAAGAAGCTTCATGCCGTCGCAGGCGCGTCCGGCGGATCCATCCAGGCGATGGAATGGGCGGCGGCTTATCCCGAGTTCGTGCCACGCGTGGTGCACGTGGTCGGACCAGGTTTCGACATCTCCGCTTATGTGCTCGAAATGCTCGACGTATGGGCGCTGCCTGTGCGCCTTGATCCCAAGTGGAACAACGGCGACTACTACGGCAAGGATGAGCCGGTCGCGGGAACGGCGCAGGCACTCAAGATCATCACGATCACGGCCCGCGCGCACGGGTGGGCGGAAAAGACGTTTGGATACAAGTGGGCGGATCCGGCGAAGAATCCAGCGACCGAGGTCACCAACACGTTCGCGATCGAGGATGCGTTGAACAAGGCCGGAGCGACGCGCGCCGCCTCCGTCGATGCGAATTCGCTTATCTACACAGCCAAGGCGAACCAGCTGTTTAACCTCGGGGATGACGCGAAGAAGATCAAAGCCAAGATCCTCTTCGTTCCGGCGCAGAGCGATCTTATCTTTCCCCCCGAGCTTTCGTTGCGAGCCGCCGAACGCTTCAAGGCGCAAGGTGGAATGGCCGAGGTGGCGATCATCGAGGGCGATGGCGGGCATCTCGACGGACTTCTCAACGTTGCGAAGCAGGGCGAGGCGATTCGCGCGTTCTTGTCGAAATAGCGAGGCTCGCTGAGTTCCTGTGTGCGTGGTGTGCCAAAAGCAATTGTTCGCGGGCATCGCTCGGGTCACATCACGATGCACTACTCGACCGCCGAGTCGGCCAACCAGGAACAGCAAACAATGCGTACGATGTGCGGCCAGGTCAATGCGTGCGACCAGACGAAGGTCCCATTCTTTCTAGACCCCAGGTGATCTCAAACCTTTTGATATCGGCCCGACACTCGCTTCGGCGGAGCGGTCGGTGTCGGCGATCCGGCCTGGCAGTCTTCCATCGCCTTACAGAGGACGACATCTACACACGGTTCTTCCGCCGCGTACGCTCGCTTTCCTACCGGGAGCTGCAAACGCTGTGCAAAGTAAACCACGAGACCGACGTCGCGTTCCTGGGCGTCGTCGGGCCACGCGAGAATGAGGAGATCATTGGGAGCGCGTGCTATTTTCTGAACCCAACGACCAATCTCGCCGAGGTAGCCTTCATGGTTGCACCCGAATTTCAAGGGGCGGGGCTTGGAACTGCGCTGCAAGCGTACCTTCAGGAGTACGCCATGAGCCGCGGCGTCCGCGGGTTTGTCTTCGAGATCATATCGCGCAACATCAGCATGCTGCGGCTCGCCGCACGCGCACAAGGCACAATGAGAACCTCGCGTGACGACGATGTAGTGCAGGTGACCGTCCTGTTCCCGGATAGCGCCCGCAAGCCACCCGCCGAGCCCGCATATGATGACCGAGCGCCAGCGCAAATTCCGTGAGCAGTACCTCGCCCAGATCAGCCCCTTGTACAACGGGCTGGTTCATATCGGCGTAATGTACACAGCCGCTATCGCCACAATCTGGTGGTGCGTCAGCCGCATGCACAACCCGACCTGGGAGTGGCTCCTCATCCTGCCCGTTGCCATCGCCGGCAATTTCGGCGAATGGGCGATGCACAAGCACATCATGCATCGTCTGCGCGACACATTCGCCGTGCGCGCCATCTATGACCGCCACACCCGCCAGCATCACCAATACTTCACTGACAACGATGCCACGATCCACACCGTGCAGGAATTCCGGATCGTGTTCTTCCC
>Ga0207645_10003797_pt1 | contig 11337 bp, 13 predicted proteins | sample KBSM53metaG_FD_184331 | JGI IMG/M metagenome (GOLD analysis project Ga0207645, IMG submission 184331) | Miscanthus rhizosphere microbial communities from Kellogg Biological Station, Michigan, USA - KBS M5-3 metaG (SPAdes) (version 2) | ecosystem: Host-associated > Plants > Roots > Rhizosphere >...
GCTGGGTGGTCTGTTCGGTCATGGGGATACCTCGTCGTTGACGGATGGCTGGCCGAGGTCCTGGTCGGCCGCCCGGTCGTACAGGGTGTTGCGGCGCGCGGCCGGGACCGGCGTGTTGCGGCGGACGAAAGCCTCGGCCTCGCGCATGGTGGCGAAGCCGCGCTCGCTGTCGGCGCAGCCGTGATGGCTTAGCACGACCTTGTACGGCAAAGCGGCGCCGGGGGTGCTGACGATGCGCCCCGCGGTCGAGCTCATATGGCCGCCCTCATTGTCCCACTCGGCCTCGCCGGCCTTCGCCGCGGCCTCTTCGGCGGCGGTCGGGAAGACGGTGAAATGCTTGCCTGGCGGCGGCGGCTTGGAGTTGGACATCGAACGTCTCCGGAAAGACCAGGAGTCGCGACGGGCGGGACCCGCAAAGGCCCCGCCCGAGCGCCCCGCTTTAGATCGTCTGCAGGTTCACGGCCGTGTTGCGGCCGTCCTTGGCGTTGAGGTCGTAGGACAGGCGCTGGCCCTCCTTGGGCGAGCTCTTGTCGGTCCACGAGAAAGCGTTGCGGTCGAAGCGCAGCTCCTCGCCGCCCTCCTCGGCCTTGATCGAGCCGAAGCCCTTCGCTTCGTCAAATGACTTGACGGTGCCAAAATATTTCATGGTGTTGCCTTTCTTGCCGAAGCGGCCTGGATTGGCTGCCTCGCGGCTAAGAGGCGTTAAAGAAGGACAAAAACGCGCCAAAGCGCTCAAACCGTCGATACCGACTGGTAGCAAATATTAGATAGGCGCAAACGGGCACGAATGCAATCGGCCGGGAAAATAAAGTCAGTAAAATCGCTGCGTCATCGCGGTATTTTATTTATACCATATCCTGTTTTTCGTACTCTTCATTGCCTGCTGGTGGCAATCATCTAGTCGCAGACTGCCATCATCTTCCATACCGGCGTCGGGGCGAACGCATCCGCGGACAACTCGAACCGCTTCGCTCCTTCGAACGCGCAACCGATCGTTACGCCATGCGCTTTCCGCCCGGTGGACCTGACGTCATCCGATACAGACCGCTGGTGGACCGTGCAGCACGGGCCCGGGCCGGTGGTCGCGACGGCGATCCATGACGGGCATGAGCTTCGTCCCGAGATCGCGGCGCGGATGGCGCTCGCCGACGCCGATCGCCTGCGCGAGGAGGATCCGTTCACGGGCGCCGCAATCCGCGGCGTTCCGTGCCACGTCGTCGTCCATCGCTCGCGCTTCGAGTTCGACCTCAACCGCGATGCCGCCAACGCCGTCTATGCGACGCCCGAGCAGAGCTGGGGCCTCATGGTGTGGCGGGGTGGGGTGCTTGAGCCGGGGCTCGCGCAGGCGTCGCTCGCGCTTCACGCCGGCTACTATCGCATGCTCGGCCAGCTGCTCGACGAGGTCGCCGCACGCCACCGGCGCTTCGTCCTGCTCGACGTCCACAGCTACAACCACCGCCGCGACGGCCCCGGTGCCGCGCCGACCGCTCAGGCCGACGCTCCGGACATCAACATCGGCACCTTCTCGATGCCGCGCGCCGAATGGGCGTGGCTGCTCGACCCGCTGATGGAGGCGATGCGCGGCTTCGACTTCAACGGCCGCCGGCTCGACGTGCGCGAGAATGTCGCGTTCGAGGGGCGCGGCGAGCAGACGCGCTTCGTCCACGACCGCTATCCCGGGCGGGCGTGCGCGATCGCGCTCGAGTTCAAGAAATTCTTCATGGACGAGTGGAGCGGCGAACCCGACCCCGCCGAGCTGACCGCGATGCGCGGCTTCATCGATCATGCCGCGGCCGCGGCCGAAGAGCTGCTGGCGCGATGAGCCGGCCGCGCCTCGAGCTCGCCGAAGCGCCGTTCGCGCCCGAGTTCGGCCAGCGCGGCGAGCTTCGCCAGGCGGTCGGCGAGAACGGCCGCGCCCACCTCGACCGCTGGCTCCCGTTCCTCGTCGTCCACCGCTCGCCCGACCCCGCGGCGAGCATCGCCCGGCGGGTCGCGGTGAACAGCCCGGCCTATCTCATCTGGTCGCCCGACGACGATCGCGCCGCGGCCGAGGCGTTCGCAGCGATCGCCGCCGCGCTCCGGCAGCGGTTCGGCTGCATCCTCCTGATCGCGGTCGACGACGCCGCCTGGGCGCCGGTCCCCAAGGGCTCGCAGAAGCTGCACCCGTTCGACATCAGCGTCGGCGCGGCGGGTGGGCCGGCGGCGCGGCGCGCGCTCGGCTGCCTGGCCGAGGCGCTGGCCAAGATCCGCATCGACCTGCGCAAGCCGACGGTCGTCACGGGCGAGCCCGGGGCGCTCCCGGTCGCGCTAGCCGCCGACGCCGAACTCGATCGCTTGTCGCTGACCATCCCGCAGGTCCACCGCCTCGATGAACACACTTTCTACCCGCAGCTGACCCGCGATTTCGCGGTCGCCCTCGGCGATGCGCTGCTCCAGGCGGCGTGCGCGTTCATGTCGGCGAGCGGCGCCGGCGCGCCGGCCCACTTCCGCTCGCTCGGCCGCAGCGCCTTCCTCGCCGCCGCGCTCGATGCCGACAAGAAGCTCGACAAGGTCGCGCGCAGCTTCGACTTCCTGCTGTCGGTGTCGCCGATCAACTCGGGCGAAGCGATGGAGCGGTTCTTCGCCAACGGCGCGGCGGATACCCCCAAATTCCGTTACCGGCCGCTGACGGTCGATCCGGACATGGCCAAGCGCGACCTCTATGCGGTCGACCTGTCGCTCATCGAGGATCCCCTGCTCGAGCGGCTGCTGTCGGAGAAGCGGCAGGAGCTCGACCATCAGCTGACCATGCTGGCGACGCGCAACACCAGCGCGTTCAAGGCGGCGTCGCTGCTCCACTACGGGACCGTCGGGTCGCAACTGCTGGCCGACGCCCGCGCCCTCCTCGAGCGGCCGCGGCCGCGCCCGTCGGGCGGCGCCACGGTCGCGGCTCCGGAGGTGGCGGCGGCGGCGCGCGCTTTGGTCGAGCGCTACCGCGCCGCCGACCCGCGCTTCGACGCCGTGATCGAGGTCCGCGACGACGTCGCCAGCCTGCTCGTCTCCGGGCGCAAGCTGATGATCGCGAGCAACACGACGATGCTTCGCGCGCGGCTCGAGGCGCTGCTGGCGCACGAGGTCAGCGTCCATCTCCTGACCCACTTCAACGGCGCCGCGCAGGGCCTCACCGTGTTCCGCACCGGACTCGCCAATTACGAAGGCGTGCAGGAGGGGCTCGGGGTGTTCGCCGAATGGGCGGTCGGCGGCCTCTCCGCCGCGCGCATCCGCCTGCTCGCCGGGCGCGTGGTCGCGGTCGACGCGATGCTCGACGGGGCCGGCTTCGTCGACGTCTATCGCCTGCTCGCCGACGACCACGGTGTGCCGCGCAAGTCGGCCTTCGACATCGCCACGCGAGTGTTCCGCTCGGGCGGCTTCGCCAAGGACTTGATCTATCTCAAGGGTTTCCAGGAGGTGATCGCGCTGGTCGGGGCGGGCGCGTCGCTCGATCCCTTCTGGATCGGCAAGATCGCCCGCAACCATGTCGAGGCGATCGAGGAGCTGATCCAGCGCAACCTCGTTCAGCCGCCGATGTTCAAGCCTGAGTTTCTGCAGCGGGAAGACGTCGAACGCCGGATCGCTCGGCTTCGCTCGCAACCGTCGTTCGCCGGGATTCTCGATGTGGAGTGAGTGAGCAATGCTGATCGGTTTTTTCGTCAACGACCTCGAGCGCGAGTATGAGAATTACACGACCACCGTGCTGGCCCACCAGGCGGCCGTCCGCGGCCATCGCGTCTGTTATGTCACCCCGTCGGATTTCGTCCTCAATCCGGACGACACCTTGTCGGTCCACGGCCGTTTCCTGCCCAAGCGCAAATATAAGGACCGGGCCGAGCTGTTCGCGGTCCTGAAGGATCCCAAGGGCGTCAAGATCGAGCGGGTCGACGTCACCGAGCTCGACGCGCTGATGCTGCGCAATGATCCGTCGATCGACGCCCAGACGCCGTGGGCGATGGAGGCCGGGATCCTGTTCGGCCGCGAGGCTGTGAAGCGCGGGGTGATCGTGCTCAACGACCCCGACAGCCTCGGCCGGGCGATCAACAAGCTCTACTTCCAGGGCTTTCCGGTCGAGGCCCGCGCCGAGACCCTGATCACCAAGCACGATTCCGACATCAAGGCGTTCGCCAAGGCCCACGGCAACAACATCGTCCTGAAGCCGCTCCAGGGCTCCGGCGGGACCGGCGTGTTCAAGCTCGACCCGAAGAACGCCGCCAACCTCAACCAGATGATCGAGGCGATCGGCCGCGACGGCTACATCATCGCCCAGGCCTATGTGCCCGCGGCGAAGAAGGGCGACATCCGCCTGTTCCTGATGAACGGCCGACCGCTCGAGCTCGACGGCAAATTTGCGGCGCTCCGGCGGGTCGCGGCCAAGGACGACATCCGCTCGAACATCCACGCTGGCGGCACCGCGCAAGCGGTCGAGATCGGCGAGGTCGAGCTCGCGGTCGCCGAGATCATCCGCCCCAAGCTGCTGTCCGACGGCATGTTCCTGATCGGCATCGACATCGTCGGCGACAAGATCCTCGAAGTGAACGTCTTCTCGCCCGGCAACCTCCACAGCTGCTCGGACCTCGCGGGCGTCGATTTCTCGGTCCCGATCCTCGAAGCGATCGAACGCAAGGTCGCGATCAAGGCGCAATATGCGCACGCGTTCGACAATAGGCATTTGGCGATCCTGTGATCCTGTCCCGTCGGCACTTCGCCGTCGAGCCTTCCTCCTGATCGGGTGACCTGCAGAGGTTTGCGGGGCAGGGGAATCGAGCGGGACGGGTCGGCTTTGTCCGGTGCCGCTACGCGCACCCCTCGACCAGCTCGATCGCCGCGTTGCCGGCGTGGATGGTCTGGACGCGGCGCTTGGAATCGGTCTCGAACCGCACGCCCCGCTTCCTGGGGACGGTCCAGAAGGTCAGATATTCCGACGGCTGGTCCTCGTAATAATGCGGCTCGGCCTTCAGGCCCTTGCCGTAGGCGCGCCGCACCGTGGCGGCGGTGACGCCGATGCCGATGCCGCGCGGGGTCTTCACCCTGCTCGGTTCGCCGATCGAGATGCGGGAGAGCTTATAGTCCTCGAACAGGAACCACAGGCCGCGCTCGGGGCCCTTGGGGACCAGCTCGATGCAGCTCTTTTCATCCTCGAGCGGCTCGCCCTCGAGCTTCACGGCGAGCGCTTGCTCCACCTGCGCCCGGGTCATCCCGATCCGCACCGGGCCCCAGCCGTCGGGGGTCAGCGGCCAGGCTCCCGCCGCCGGCGCCGCGGCCGCGGCGAGCAGCGCGAGGGTGATCACCGCCGCTTCTGGGTGCGGTTGGAGGCGGTGAGGCCGGCGAGCAGGCTCGGCTCCTCGGCCGAGGCAATGTCGGCGATGCGCCAGCCGGCGCGGGTCCGCGTGAGGCTCAGCCGCGCCGGGCGGGGTTTGTAGCCGTGCAGCGCGATCAGCACCCGGACCACCGCCCGGTCGCGGCTCAGTTGCTGGACGCTGGCGACCCGCGCGCGGAGGCCTTCGGCGTCCTGGCACTGGCAGATCGGATCGCCGTCGAGATAGCCGACCTCGCCCTTGGCCAGCCGCGCATCCTCCTCGATCGCCGCGAGCAGCGCCGGTGCGAACCAGCGCTCGGGCCGCTTGAACGGGCTGAAGTCGCGGCTGCGGTAGCCGGCATAGATCCGCTCGACGAACGCCCGCGGGGTCTCCGCGGCCGGCGCCGGCGCCGCGCCGGCGAGGGCGAGCGCGAGCCCGATCATTTCGCCAGCTCCAGCACCTTGGCCCATTCCTCGTCGCGTACCGGGCTGACCGACAGCCGCGACAGCCGCACCAGCTCCATCTTGTTGAGGCTCGGCTCGCCCTTGATCGCCTTGAGCGTGACCGGCGGATTGACCTTGCGCACCGGCTTGACCGCGACCGACACCCAGGCCGGATCCTTGGGGTCGGGCTGGGCCGCGCGGGTGACGCGCATGATCCCGACCACCTGCCGCTGGTCGCCGCTATGGTAGAAAAAGACCTCGTCGCCGGCCTTCATGGCCTTGAGATGGAGGCGCGCGGTCGGGTTGCGCACGCCGTCCCATTCGGTCTCGCCGTCGTGCACCAGGTCGTCCCAACTGTAGACTCCGGGCTCCGATTTCATCAGCCAATGCGTCATCCCGGGACACCTCCTGCCGAAATTCCTGTTACGCGCCCGACGAGCCGGGCGAAAGGGACGATGAGCCGAGCTCGAAATCGGAGAAAACTGAACAATTTGAAAGTGTTCCGGATTCTATCCCGCGACTCCAACGGTTCACCGCCAAGTGGCTTCCAACCAGTTAACCCTTTCCATATCTGGTCCTCAGCGATTTAAGAGCGAGCGAGCCCAAGGCGTTTTGAGCCGGGCTCCAGGGCAAGACGGAGGGTCTTCCGGCATCGCAATGCCAAAGCGCCATTAAGGCGCGCCGGAAGACCCGTCCGCCTTTAAGAGGGACACAAATTGGTTAAGCTTATCGGCGGGCGCGCTGCGTCCGCGATCATGGGTCTGTTGATGCTGGCGCTCGGCTCGAGCGAGGCGAATGCCCAGAGCATGGCAAGTGCGCTGAACGTGCCGGCGGCGGTGCGGGCGCTCGACGTCGACCAGTCGGCCAAGGCGCTGGGCACGGTCGCGGCGGCCGGCAGCCGGATCACTCCGGCGACGGTCACCGCGGCGCAGTCGGTCACCGCCTCGCTGCCGGCGTCGATCAACCGCGAGGCCGCGTGGCTCTACCAGGGCGGCTGGCCGCTCTCCGCGCTTGTCGACAAGTACAGCAGCGGCGCGCCGCTCGGCGTCGAGGCCAACTGCATCGCGACCGCGGTCTATTTCGAGGCGCGGGGCGAGGCCGTCGAAGGCCAGCTGGCGGTCGCCCGGGTGGTCATGAACCGCGCGGCGTCGGGCAAATATCCGGCGAGCTGGTGCGCGGTGGTCAAGCAGCCGGCGCAATTCTCGTTCGTCCAGCACGGCCAGTTCCCGGCGGTCGACACCGCTTCGACCGCCTGGGCGCGGGCGCAGGGCGTGACCCGGCTGGCGATGGCCAATGTCGTGCCGAGCCTGACCACCGACGTCCTGTGGTATCACGCCGACTATGTCGCGCCGTCGTGGGGCCACCGGTTGAGCTTCGCGCAGAAGATCGGCCAGCACATTTTCTACCGCTAGACAGAGATCACTCGTTGGGGAGAGCAGGGCGTTCCGGCCGGTCCGGAGCGCCCTTTTTCCATTTGCTCCCTCGCTTCGGCGCGGGCCGGAGTCGGCTCGGCGTTAACTGCGTTCACGGGGGATTCGCACGGGCCGCGATCCGGGCGAGCATTCAAGTCTCGGATTTTCGGGGAAGATTCTCTTCCGTTCGAGCAGGGGAGGCTCGCGGGTGCTCAGAATCCTTGTGGTCGAAGACGACCTCCAGCTGGCGACGACGCTCAAATATCTGGTCGAGGACAATCCGCGCTACCGCGTGGTCGCGACCGCCGACGATGCCGAGAGCGCGATCGCCGCGGCCGAGGCGCACGACCCCGACCTCGTCCTCTTGGACCTGCACCTCGCCCACGGCTCGACCGGCTTCCCGGTCGCGGTTCATTTGAACGCGCTCGGCGTCGCCTGCCTGTTCGTCAGCGGCAAGGCGCCACGCTTCGCCATGCCCGACCTCGCCATCGGCTGCCTGATGAAGCCGTTCACTGCCGAGGACGTCCATCGCTCGCTGGCCATGGCCGAGGATCTGCTGCGCGGCCGCGAGACGCTGCGGCCCCGGATGCCGCACAATCTCACGCTCTACGAAGCGAGCGACCAGCGTCCGCTGCCCGAGCCCGGCTTCATCCCGTCCAAGCCGTCGTTCCGCACCCGCCTCGAGCATTGGATCTCGGGCCACCAGCGGCTGGCGAGCTAGAGCCGCATATAACCCTTGCGCGGCGCGCGCTCGCCGAGCGTGTCCTCGGTGAGCGGCGCGCCGGCGTCGAGCAGCGCCTGGCGGCGGTGCTTGATCTCCGCGCTGCGCTGGACGTCCTCGAACGGCAGCAAGGCGGCGAAGCAGGGATGGGCGAGCGTCCGCTCGACGAAGCCCGCCGTCACCGGCCAGCGCGCGGCGTCGGTCTCGAACCCGGCATAAGCGCCGTTGCGGAAGAAGCTGGCGATGGCGATGTCGGCAAGGCCGATCTCGCCGAACCGGAAGCCCTCCGGCGGAAGCTCGGCCTCGAGATAGTCGAGCGCCTGGGGAATGCCGTCGGCGAGGGTCTGGCGGACGCGCTCGTCGTCGGTCGGCTCGTTCCACACCAACGGCCGTACCACCTTCTGGTAGAACAGCCCCCAGATGAACAGGTCGCCGAGCCTGGTGTCGGCATATTCCTCGAGCCAGCGCGCCTTGGCCCGGTCCTTCGGCTCGGCGGGCAGCAGCGGCCGCTCGGAATATGCGTCGTCGAGATAGGCGCAGATCACCGACGAATCGCAGATCGAGAAATCGCCGTCGACCAGCACCGGAATCCGCCGCAGCGGACTCTTGCGCTCATATTCGTCGTTGCCGAAGAAGGGCGTGATCGGGTCGATCTCGTACGCCAGGCCCTTGAGGTTGAGGCACGCCAGCACCTTGCGGACATAGGGACTGACGTAGCTGCCGATGATGCGGATCATGGGCCCCCGACATGCCTCCGAACGCGCCGCGCGGCAAGGCACTGGACAGGCGAGCGACCAAGCGCTACAAATGTAGCGCACAGCCGATCGTTGAACGAAGGAATCCCCGATGCATCCCTATGTCCCGATGTTCGTCGCCGCGCTCGCGCTTTCAGCGCCGGTGCTGGCGACCGAAACCGTGCCCGTCCCCGCTTTCCGCAACCTCGAGCTGCGCGGCGGCGGCGACGTCGTGCTGCTGCCGGGACCCGCGCAGCGAGTGACCATCGTCGAGGGCAGCAGCGCTTTCACCCGTATTCGCGTCGACCCCCACGGCAAGCTGTGGATCGACGCCTGCAACGCCCGCTGCCCGCAGCATTATCGGTTGCGCATCGAGGTTCAGAGTCCGCGCGTGCCCGGACTGGGCGTGAGCGGCGGCGGATCGATTCGAGCCGCGGGCGGCTTCGCCGTGCAGGACGAGATCGCCGTCGGCGTCAACGGCGGCGGCAAGGTCGACGTCCGCGGCGTGGAAGGCCGCGATGTCGCGGTCGGCGTCAACGGCGGCGGCCAGGTGCTGGTTCGGGCCCGTTCGACGCTCGCGGTCGGCGTGAACGGCGGCGGCGAGGTCCGCTACCTCGGCCATCCCAAGGTCACCTCGGCGATCGACGGCGGCGGAACCGTTCGGCCGATCTCCTAGAGCTCGACCACCTCCACCCGGTCCTCGCCGAAGCTGAGCCCGACGGTCAGCAGCGCCCGAAAGGCGTTGTAGCCGCCGGTCCCGGGATGGAAGGCGTGGAAGAATAGCTGCGGCCGGCCGTCCGGCCCTGGCGCGACCGAGGCGTGGCCCGGCGCCGTCCAGTCGGTCGTCGACCTGAGCAGCGGCTCGCCCTGCTTGACGTAGGGGCCGAGCGGCCGGTCCGCGACCGCGACTCCGATCCCGTACGACGGGGTCGCAAAATCGTTGCCGGCGTAGAACAGCCAGTAGCGGCCCGCCTGCCGGGTCACGAACGGCCCTTCGATCAGGTGGCCCTCCCAGTCGAGGTCGTTGGTGAGCACGATCGCATCGTCCCCGAGGAGCGAGCGACCGTCGGGAGCGATGCGCCGGCCGCGCACCGGGGTCGTCATCGCCTCGAGGATCGTCGCCGCCAGCCCGTAGTCGATGAGCGCGCGGCGAACCTGCTCCCAATTGGCGAGCGCGGCCTCGATGAACGGGTGCATCAGGAAAAAGCGCTCCATCGGCCGCCGCTGGTTGGCCCAGGGCACGATCGCCGCGGCGAAGGCGGCGGTGCGGCGATCCTCGTCGCCGGCGAACAGCCGTTGGATCAGTTGCGGCTGCTCGCGCAGCAGCATCGCCAGCGGCCGCGGCCAGATGCTGTTGCGGTCGTCCTTCCAGAACAACCAGGTCGCGCCGTCGGCATCGACGAACAAATGACTGTCGATCACCCCGCCGCTGACCAGGCCCGCCGGAACACCGGTCGTGTTGACCGGCTTGCCGGTGATCAGGGGCGCACCGTTGTCGATCCACGGGCCCTCCGGACGGGCGCTGCGCGCCAGGCCGATGGCCAGCGCGTTCGACTGCTGCCGGGCGGTGAAGCACAGCCAATATTCGTCGCCGACCCGGGCCATCTCGGGCGCCCAGAAGTCGGCGACGCCGCGGCCCGTGGCCGACCAGGCCGGTTCCCGGCCCTCGGGGAAAACGAAGCCCTTGTGCTGCCAATGGTCGAGGTCGCTCGAATGGAGGATCGGGAAGGCGTCCGGCGCATCGTTGGACGTCGCCACCAGCCACCAGCCGCTGTCCGTCTTGAGCACCGCCGGGTCGCCGTAGCCGACCAGGATCTGCGGGTGGACATTTTCGGTCAGCAGCGGGCGCCAGCGCACCGTCGGCGGTGGATACTCGGTGGCGAAGACGTGGGGCCGGCGTGTGCCGAAGCCGCGCGCAAGGTCGCGGAAAAAGTCCGAATAGTGCTGCTGCTCGTTGCCCGGCAGCTCGTAGACGCGCCGCCCGCCCTCCGCTGCGACGATGATCAGCCGAGCCTCGCCATGCTCGCTGGCGTCGACCTCGAACTTCGGAGCCGTCACCGTGCTCATGCTTATCGGGATAGGCAGGCGTCCATCGCATGAGAACCCCTTCCGGGCCGGGCCGGTGCATCTTATGGTCGGTTCGTGGGGCCAGCCGACCATGTCTTGGCGATCGATCAGGGCACGACCTCGACGCGCGCCATATTGTTCGATTCCACCGCGCAGCCCGTCGCGATCGCCCAGCGCGAACTTCCGCAACATTATCCTGAGCTCGGCTGGGTAGAGCACGACCCCGAGGACATCTGGCGCGATGCGCTCGCCGTTTCCCGAGAGGCGCTGGCGGGCGTCGATATCCGGAGGGTCGCCGCGATCGGTATCACCAACCAGCGCGAAACGGCCGTGGTCTGGGACCGCTCGACGGGCGAACCAGTCCACCGCGCCATCGTCTGGCAGGATCGGCGGACGGCGGAACGCTGCGCCGAGCTCAAGGCCGGCGGCGCCGAAGCCTTGGTCAGCGAGCGCACCGGCCTGCTGCTCGACCCCTATTTCTCGGCGACCAAGATCGCCTGGATCCTCGATCATGTGCAAGGCGCTCGCGACCGCGCCGAACGCGGCGAGCTGGCGTTCGGCACAATCGACAGCTTCCTTTTGCATCGACTGACCGGCGGCGCAGTCCATGCGACGGACGTCACCAACGCG
>Ga0207645_10003801_pt1 | contig 11334 bp, 10 predicted proteins | sample KBSM53metaG_FD_184331 | JGI IMG/M metagenome (GOLD analysis project Ga0207645, IMG submission 184331) | Miscanthus rhizosphere microbial communities from Kellogg Biological Station, Michigan, USA - KBS M5-3 metaG (SPAdes) (version 2) | ecosystem: Host-associated > Plants > Roots > Rhizosphere >...
ACGCGGCGGATTTCGTCGTCGCGGCCGATCACCGGATCGAGCTTGCCCGAGCGCGCGCGCTCGGTCAGGTCCAGCGTGTATTTCTTGAGCGCCTCGCGCGTGCCTTCGGCTTCCGCATTGTCGACCTTCTCGCCGCCGCGCACCGCCTTGACTGCCTGCTCGATTGCCGCACGAGTGCCGCCGTTTTGCTTGAGCAGGCGGCCGGTTTCGCCCTTGTCCTGGGTGAGCGCGAGCAGGAACATTTCGGAGGCGACGAACTGGTCGCCCTGCTTTTGCGCTTCCTTGTCGGTGATATTCAGCAGATTCGCGAGCTCGCGCGATACGTTGACCTCGCCGCCCTGGCCTTCGACCCGGGGTAGCCGCCCGATTGCAGCAGTCAGCGCGGTTTTGAGCGCCGGCACCTTGACGCCCGCGCGGGACAGCAGAGAGGCGGTGCCCCCGTCTTCCTGGTCGAGCAATGCCGCCAGCAGGTGCTGGGGCTCGATGTACGGATTGTCGTGACCCACCGCCAGGCTCTGCGCGTCGGCAAATGCCTGCTGAAACTTAGTCGTGAATTTATCGAATCGCATGGTAAATCCTGTGCAGAATGGCAATAATCACCTGAACATGGGGGGAAGCTGCTGGAATTCAACCTCCTAACCAATTGCAAAATGAGGTCAAAAACCGTGGTTTCCAGGGTCAAAGCAGTGGTTTTCGACGCCTACGGCACGCTGTTCGACGTCCACTCGGTGGTGGCGCTGGCCGACAGCCTCTTTCCGGGGCGCGGGGTGGCGCTGTCCCAATTATGGCGCGCCAAGCAGCTCGAATACACGTGGCTGCGCAGCCTGATGGGCACCTATGCGGACTTCGGCGCGATCACCGAAGCGGCGCTTGCCTATGCGGGCGCGGTGCTGGACCTGCCGCTCGACCGTGGCAAGACCGCGCGCCTGATGGCAGCCTATGACAACCTCGCCATATTTCCCGATGCGCGCGAGGCGCTGGCCGCGCTGGCCGGCTTCAAGCTCGCGATACTGTCGAACGGTTCGCCGGCGATGCTGCGCCCGCTCGTCGAGCACGCGCAACTAACCACAACACTGGCCGCGGTCATCAGCGTCGACGAAATTAAGGTCTACAAACCCGACCCGCGCGTTTATCAGTTAGCACCCGATCGCCTCGGAGTCGCCACCGATGAGATCGGCTTCGTCTCGTCTAACTATTGGGATGCGGCGGGCGCCAAAAACTTCGGTTTTCGCGTGTTCTGGATCAATCGGGCCGGTGCGCGCGCCGATGCGCTCGGCGCAGGGCCTGACCACGTGCTGCGTGCACTGACCGAGCTGCCCGCCCATCTCGACTGACCCAGGTTACGTTTGCCGCCTGCTTACTTACGGGTGAGTATCCAGGCCGCCAGTTGGGCAAGCTCCGCGTCGCTCAAGCCCGCGTGCGGCGGCATGGGGATCGATCCCCAGTTGCCCGCGCCGCCGGCCTTGATTTTCCCGGCAATCCGCGCGCTGGCGCCGGTGTCTCCCGCGTAGCGCGCCGCGACTTCGCGAAACGACGGCCCGACAATTTTCTGGTCGACGCCGTGGCAGCTCAGGCACGCATTGTCCCCGAGCAGCCGCTGCACCGGGTCCTGCGCGGCTGCCGCGGAGGCCGCCGCCGGATCGGCGGCCGGAGCCGCGCTGTCGCGGTTGTAATACGTCGCGAGGTATTCGACGACAATCGGTATTTCGTCGGGCGCGATCGGCATGCCGCGTTCGATCATGTTGCGCACGTTGTCCTGCCACTCGCCGCGCGACAGCCGTGCGCGCGTGATATGCGTAATCTCGTGGCACAGCCCGCAGCGCGCCATGGTCAAGTCAGCGCCCTTGCCCGGCGTCAAAGTCAGCGCCGGCGCCGCTTCCTGCGCGGACAACTGCGCAATGGCGGCGCCGCCGATGGCCAGCATCACCGCCGTGATGACCGGCACGACGCTGCGTGCCGCAGGCGCAACTCTCATGCTTCGACCATGAATCCGACGCGATGGATGCCGTTCCAGAAATACCCAAGCGGGTTCCACGCGGGCACGATCGGCTGCGCGTTGCCCTTGTCGTCGGTCGCGCGCGCGAGCACCGTGGCGTAACCAGCCGACTGAGGCCAGAACTCGTAGCTGAAAATGCGCCACGCGTATTTGTCGCCGCCGGAATTGATCGCGGCGCGCTGCCAGCTCGCACCTTCGTTGAACGAGACCTCGACTTTTTCGATTGCCCCTTCGCCGCCCCACGCGCGGCCTTCGATCAGCACCGGTTTGCCGGCTTTGAATGTGGCGTTGGGCGCCGGATACGTGATCATGGACTTGACCGGCCACGCTTCCGTGCTGATCGCATCCGCCGGCATTTTCTCGCCGGGCCGAACCGCGATGCGCGGGATGCGGTAGCTGCTGTCCATGAACGTGCCTTTGAACGGCGCGTCGAGCAGGGTGATCGTATGCACCCATTTGGTCGATGCCGAGCCCACCCACCCTGGCACGACGAGGCGCAGCGGATAGCCGTGGATTTTGGGCAGCGGCCCGTCGTTCATAGCGAATGCAATCAACGTATTTTCTTCCAGCGCTTTCGCCAGCGGCACCGAGCGGATCACGGGCGCCGCGGTCGCGATCACCCCGAAATCGCCGCCCTGGCCGGCGACGTGCGCCGTGCCAGGCTTGATGCCGGCTGCCCGCAGCACGTCGCGTAAGCGCACGCCGGTCCATTTCGGGCACCCCATGCCGCCAGTCGGCGGCCACGGCGTGCCGCTCGCGTTCGGAACATAGGCGGCGCGGCCCGAACCCGCGCACTCGAGCATCCCCTGCACGCTCACGACCGGAAAGGAGCGTTGTAATTCATCGAGCGAGAAGGTCACCTCGCGCTCGACGAGTCCCTTGACCGTCAGCCGGTGCTTGCCCGCGTCGAGGTCGGGCGTCAGCAAGTTGTTGCGGATGAACATGCGATCGTTGGGCGTAACGGCGAAATTGTGATTCTCGGCCGTCACGCTGCCCGTGAGCGGCCGCTCCGAATGCGGTTTCAACGCCGGATTTTTTTCAGCGAGCACCGCGCTGTTCGGCACGGTGCCGGCCGGATCCGCCGACGGCTTGGGCGCCTCCGCGGCCTGCGCGAACAATTCATGCGGCAAGCTCGCAGCCGCCACGACCACACCCGCGCCGGCGATTCGCGCGATGAATTCACGACGCGCTGGTTGCGCCACAACCGGCCTTCCCTTCAGCACATTATTTTTGTCGGGCATAAAAGTTTCCTTTCTCTGAAAGATGCCGACGGCGCCAGCGCATGGTCGGCGCGGATCATAAATAGTCAGCCGCTGCAATGGTCACGCGGCCACGGGCGTCGGATAAGACTATTGATGGAAGTGTTCGTCCATTCTTCCTTCCGGTCGTATCGGTCCCCCTATCGGGTAAAATCTACCATCTTATGCCGGCGAATATAGTGCAAAAATGAGCGAATTGACATCGGCTATCGAAACTAATGTGAGCGCGGCGCTCGCCGAAGATATCGGTGCCGGTGACTGGACCGCACAACTCATACCGGCCGGTATTATGGCAAGCGCGCGCGTCATCACGCGCGATGATGCGGTTGTCTGCGGTGCGCCCTGGTTCGACTTGTGCTTACGCAAGCTCGATCCCGCAACTGCGATCGAGTGGGCAGTCGATGAAGGCGCGCACGCACGCGCCGGACAAACGCTGGTCAGCGTGCGCGGGACGGCGCGCGCGCTGCTCACCGGCGAGCGCACGGCGCTTAATTTTCTGCAATTGATGTCCGCCGTCGCTACGCTGACGCGCCGCTACGTGGAAGCGGTCGCTGGAACCCGCGCGCAGATCGTCGATACGCGCAAGACGCTGCCGGGGCTGCGTTACGCGCAAAAATATGCCGTGCGCACCGGCGGCGGCACCAACCACCGCCTGGGTCTATATGATGGAATCCTGATCAAGGAAAATCACATCGCGGCGGCCGGCAGCATCGCGGCAGCGTTGCACGCAGCGGCGAAGCTCGCGCCGTCCGGCGTATGGATGCAGATCGAAGTGGAAAACTTCGAGCAACTGAACGCCGCGCTCGCGGCCGGCGCCAAAATGATCCTGCTCGACAATATGGACACCGCGCAAATGGCCGCAGCGGTTCAGCTGACGGCGGGCCGGGCCCAGCTCGAAGCGTCCGGCGGCGTTACGCTTGAGAGCGTGCGCGCTATCGCATTGACGGGCGTCGACCGGATTTCGATCGGCGGCCTGACCAAGGACATCAAGGCCGTCGATCTGTCGATGCGGTTCGACGCTTAGCCGGAGTTGCGCTCGATAAAACGCTTGACTGTCTCGACTTCGGCATCGAGCACGGTAAAGCGCTGCGGCAGAAGCTCCAGATTCTCTAGTCCCGGCGGCGCCTCGGGGGCGCGGCCGAGCGCTTCGGTAATCGCCGCGGCGAACTTTACGGGCAGCGCAGTCTCGAGGCAGATCAGCGGCACGCCTTGTTCCCGGTTTTCGAGTCCGACCTTCACGCCGTCCGCCGTGTGCGTATCGATGATCTGGCCGTGCTCGCGATAAACATTGCGAATCGTGGCCAGGCGGTCCGCGTGAGTGCTGCGCCCCGATACGAAACCGAACTGCGCGACGCGCGCGAAATGTTTGCTGCCGGCGAGGTCGAATACGCCGTTGCGCTCGACCTGCTGCCACAGGCGCTTCACGCCCGCGCCATCCCGGCCGATCAGATCGTAGACAAAGCGCTCGAAATTCGACGCCTTCGAGATGTCCATCGACGGGCTGCTCGTCTGCTGGACCTGATCGCCCGGCCGCACGCGGTAAATGCCGCTTTGAAAAAATTCGTCGAGCACGTCGTTCTCATTAGTCGCGACGATCAGCCGGCGGATCGGCAGCCCCATCGAGCGCGCAATGTGGCCGGCGCACACGTTGCCGAAATTGCCCGACGGGACCGCGAACGACACCCCCTGGTCGTTGGCAGTCGTGGCGGCGAAATAGCCTTTGAAATAGTAAACGACCTGCGCGACCACGCGCGCCCAGTTGATCGAATTGACCGTGCCGACCTTGTAGCGGGACTTGAAAGCGAGGTCATTGCTGATTGCTTTCACGATGTCCTGGCAATCGTCGAACACGCCGCGGATCGCGAGATTGAAAATATTCGGATCCTGCAGCGAAAACATCTGCGCCGTCTGGAACGGGCTCATTTTCTGGTGCGGCGACAGCATGAAGACGCGGATGCCGCGCTTGCCGCGCATCGCGTATTCGGCGGCCGAGCCGGTATCGCCGGAGGTCGCGCCGACGATATTGAGCTCTGCGCCGGTTTTCTCCAGCGCATGCTCGAAGAGATTGCCGAGCAATTGCATCGCCACGTCCTTGAACGCGAGCGTGGGACCGTTCGATAGGCCGAGGATATGCACGCCCGGCTGCAACTGGCGCAGCGGCGTTATTTCTTCCGAACGAAAAGTAGCCGCGGTATAGGTGCGCTCCACAATGCGCTTGAGCTCGGTCACGGGAATATCGTCGGCGTATAAGCGCAGAATTTCGAGCGCAAGGTCGCGATAGCTCAAGTTTCGCCAGGCCGGGAGGCGGTCGGCGACCTGCGGATAGCTATCGGGGACGGCAAGCCCGCCGTCCTCCATCAAGCCGCCGAGCAGTATGTCGGAGAATCCCGCCGGCGCGGCGCCGCCGCGCGTGCTTACGTAGCGCATCGCGGCCGGACTTTAGTGCGCACCCAGTTGTTCCATGCGGATGCGCGTGATTTTGCCGACGACCACCGGCAATCGCTCGATGCTTGCCATTGCCGCGTTCACGTTCTTCTCGATCGCGAGGTGGGTCAGCATGATGATGTCGACCTGCTCTTCGCCGGCGGACGGCTCCTTCTGCACCATTGCGTCGATCGAAATCCCGCCGTCGGCGAGCACGCGCGTAATGTCCGCCAGCACGCCGGGCTTGTCGTGCACGCGCAGGCGCAGGTAGTACGAGGTCTCGACTTCGGTGATCGGCAGGATCGGCACGCTCGACAGCTGGTCCGGCTGAAACGCGAGATGCGGCACCCGGTGCTCGGGATCCGCGGTATGCATGCGGGTCACGTCGACCAGGTCGGCGATTACCGCCGACGCCGTCGGATAAGCGCCCGCGCCCGCACCGTAGTACATGGTCGGGCCCACCGCATCGCCGTTGACAAGGATCGCGTTCATCACGCCTTCGACGTTGGCGATCAGCCGGCGGGTCGGGATCAGGGTGGGGTGAACCCTGAGTTCGATGCCCTTGGGTGTGCGCTTCGTAATGCCCAGCAGCTTGATCCGGTAGCCCAGCTCTTCGGCATAACGAATATCCGCTGAGGTCAGTTTGGTGATGCCTTCGGTATAGGCATCGTCAAACCGCATCGGGATACCGAACGATATCGCCGCAATGATGGCGAGCTTGTGCGCGGCGTCTATGCCTTCGATGTCGAAGGTCGGATCGGTTTCGGCATAGCCCAGCCGCTGCGCTTCTTTGAGCACGGTGTCGAAACTCGAGCCCTTCGCGCGCATCTCCGACAGGATGAAATTGCTGGTGCCGTTGATAATGCCCGCGATCCACTCGATGCGGTTCGCGGTCAAGCCTTCGCGCAGCGCTTTGATGATCGGTATGCCGCCAGCGACTGCCGCTTCGAACGCAACCATCACGCCGCGCGCCCGCGCCGCGGCGAAAATCTCATTACCGTGCGTTGCCAGCAGCGCCTTGTTGGCCGTGACCACGTGCTTGCCGTTTTCGATCGCCTGCAAAATCAGCTTTTGCGCGATCGTGGTGCCGCCGATCAGCTCGATCACGATATCGATGTCGGGATGGTTGACGACCTCGTGCGCATCTGCGGTGACCGTCGCGGTGCTGCCCGCGAGCTTGCGCGCGCGCTCGACGTCCTTGTCGGCGACCATCTTGATCACGATGCCGCGGCCGGCACGGCGCTTGATCTCTTCCTGGTTGCGTGCGAGCACTTCGAACGTGCCGCCGCCCACGGTGCCGATACCGAGCAGGCCGACATTAATGGGTTTCATAAGAGCCCGTCCTTGCGAAACATCTCTTTGATCCCCCGCACGGCCTGACGAGTACGGGCTTCATTCTCTATGAGAGCAAAGCGCACGTGGTCGTCGCCGTACTCGCCGAAACCCACTCCCGGCGACGCCGCGACGTGCGCTTCCTCGAGCAGCTTTTTCGAAAACGCGAGCGAGCGCATTTCCTTGTACTGCTCGGGAATCTTCGCCCACACGTACATGGTCGCTTTCGGAATCTCGACGTTCCACCCGGCGGCATGCAGCCCCGCGCACATCACATCGCGCCTCTTCTGATACTTCAGGCGCGCTTCGGCCACGCACTCCTGCGGGCCTTCGAGCGCGATGATCGACGCGACCTGGATCGGCGTGAAGGTGCCGTAGTCATGGTAGCTTTTCATGCGCGCGAGCGCGGTGACCAGCTCGCGGTTGCCGACCATGCAGCCGACGCGCCAGCCGGCCATGTTGTAGCTTTTCGACAGCGTAAAGAATTCGACCGCCACGTCGCGCGCCCCCGGCACTTCCATGATTGACGGCGCACGGTAGCCGTCGAATACGATGTCCGCATAGGCGAGATCGTGCACGACGTAAATCTGATGCTCGCGCGCGATCGCGATCAGGCGCTCGAAAAACGCGAGATCGACGCATTGGGTCGTCGGATTGCCCGGAAAATTGCAGATCAGCATTTTCGGCTTCGGATACGAGTCGCGGATCGCGCGCTCGAGCTCGTCGAAGAAATCGACGCCCGCCACCATCGGCACGTGCCGGATATCGGCGCCGGCAATCACCGGGCCGTATATGTGGATCGGGTAGCTCGGGTTCGGCACCAGCACAATATCGCCGCGATCCAGCGTCGCCAGCGCCAGGTGCGCGATGCCCTCTTTCGAGCCTATCGTTACGATCGCTTCGGAATCGGGATCGAAGTCGGCATTGAAGCGGGTCTTGTACCAGTTGCAGATCGCGCGGCGCAGCCGCGGAATGCCTTTCGACACCGAATAGCCGTGAGTGTCCGGCCGCCGCACCGACTCGATCAGCTTGTCGACGATGTGCTGCGGCGTCGGACCGTCCGGATTGCCCATGGAAAGGTCGATCACATCCTCGCCGCGCCTGCGCGCGGCAGCCTTGAGCTCGCCCGTGATGTTGAACACGTACGGCGGCAGGCGCTTGATACGGGCGAATTCTTCCATCGTTTAATTCCAACTCTTGGGCAATAGACTTGCCACACGGCAAGCGCCTGCAACGGGAGTGTTGGAGGAGGCTAATGCGCGTAGCGCGTTAGGCCGACGCCAAAACTCCCCAAGGCGTTTGATGCGGGCGAATTCTTCCATTGGGTCTTGAAAACGCGGCTAAGGTTGTGAAAAAGCGTATAATTTTAGCCGACCTGACCTCCTGCGGCAAATTCGTTTGCAGTGAAATTCCATTTACAAACCACCGCCGGCCAGAATCTCTTCACCGGTCACGGGGCGGGTTACGTCGCCGTCAATGGCACGCGCTATACCAAAAGCATTTTGGTGACGCCGGACCGCATTATCGAAGACTGGTCCCTGACCGACTTCGCCAGTTTGAGCGCGGAGCATTTTGGCCAATTCCTGGCGCTGAAGCCCGACCTCGTGCTGCTGGGGACCGGCGCAACGTTCAGGTTTCCGCGGCCTGAACTCTCGCAGCCGCTGCATGCGGCGCGCATCGGTCTCGAGGTGATGGACAACGCCGCCGTATGCCGCACCTACAACATCCTGCTCGCCGAAGGCCGCAATGTCATTGCGGCGGTGCTGCTCGGCTGACGCCAGCGCCCGCTAGAATTCCCCCAACACCTTGAGGTGGGCCGCGACGCTGCGTCCGAGCGCATGCAATTCATAGCCGCCTTCGAGCAAAGACACGATGCGGCCTTGCGCATGTTTGGCGGCGACTGCCATTAATTGCTGCGTGACCCACGCATAGTCCGCCTCGACCAGGCGCAGCATCGCCATCTCATCGTCGCGATGCGCGTCGAATCCGGCCGAGATGAAAATCATTTGCGGCCTGAAGCGTTCGAGCGCGGGCAGCCAGTGGGCCGTCACCGCGGCGCGGAACTTGTCGCCGCCGCTATACGCCGCAAGCGGAATATTGACCATGTGCTCCGAATACCCGTCGATGCCGCTGTACGGATAAAACGGATGCTGGAATGTGGACACCATCAGCACGCGACCGTCGTCGCGGAAAATTTCCTCGGTGCCGTTGCCGTGATGCACGTCAAAATCGGCGATCGCCACGCGCTCCAAGCCGTAATGATCGAGCGCATGCGCCGCCGCCACTGCTACATTGTTGAAAATGCAAAACCCCATCGCGCGGCCGCGCTCGGCGTGATGCCCGGGCGGACGTACGCTGCAAAATGCGCTCTGCACTTCCCCCTTCATCACCATGTCGGTAGCCTGGAGTGCGGCGCCCGCGGCGCGGCGCGCCGCGACCAGTGTGTCCGGACACATCACGGTATCCGGGTCGAGATGGATAGCTCCCGTGCGCGGCGATGCGGCTTCGATCGCCGCGATATAGCCGGCATCGTGCACGCGCGCAAGCTGGTCGGCGTGTGCCAATGGGGCGTCCGCATGGACCAGGAAGTTGCTCAATCCGGACGCGATCAGCTGGTCGTCGATCGCGCGCAGGCGCGCCGGGCACTCGGGGTGCATGGCGCCCATGTCGTGCAGCAGGCAATCGGGATGGGTAATGAATGCGATAGTCATGACGCGCGAGAGCAATCGGAGTACGCCCGATATTATGCCCGCGGGTTGGCAATGTCGAATTCCGACCAATGCGCGCGGGACGGCCTGCTAAACTTTGCTTCACCCGACCACCGCGCCCCTGACCACCATCAACCCGATGCAGACTTATCCGGCTCACCTCATCAAGCATCTCACGCTCGCGGACGGCACGCCGGTCACGCTGCGCCCAATTTGCGCGGCGGACGCGCGAATAGAGCAGGAGTTCGTGCGCAGCCTGTCGGACGAGGCACGCTATTTCCGCTTCATGGACATGCTGCGCGAGCTATCGCCGCAAATGCTGCGCCAGATGACCGAGATCGACTATCACAACCAGATGGCATTGATTGCGGTAACTCCGAGCCACAACTATGAAGTGCAGATCGCGGTGGGCCGCTACGTTGTGCTCCCCAACGGCGAAGATTGCGAATTCGCGATCGCGGTCAGCGATGGCTGGCAAAAAAAGGGAATCGCCAGCGAATTGATGAAGCTCCTGATCGAGGCCGCCCGTGCGCGCGGCCTGAAGAACATGATCGGCGAAGTGCTCGCGAGCAACGTCAAGATGCTCGATTTCGTGCGCCGCCTCGGTTTCAAGCTGACGACGGATCCCGCCGACCCGCGCCAGTTGCGCGCGACGCTGGATCTGCAGCGCAGCCCGCCATGACGCTATCAAGCCCGCTCGGCATAGGGTGCGCGGCGGTCGTCGGCAAGCTACAATTGCGCCCCATATGAGCGAGCACATCGATAGTGTCGTCAATCAGGTCGGCAAAGTAATACTCGGCAAGGAACACCAGATACGGCTCGCCATCGCGTGCATCCTCGCGCGCGGCCATTTGTTAATCGAAGACATTCCCGGTGTGGGCAAGACCACACTCGCGCACGCGCTCGCGATCACGCTGGGCCTGCAGTTCCAACGCATCCAGTTTACGAGCGATCTCCTGCCCGCCGACATCCTCGGCGTGTCGATTTTCGATCGTGATACGAGCGGCTTTCGCTTTCATCCGGGACCGATCTTCGCGCAGGTGATCCTCGCCGACGAAGTCAACCGCGCGACGCCCAAGACGCAGAGCGCGCTGCTCGAAGCGATGGAAGAGCACCAGGTGACAGCCGAAGGCGAAACGCGCGCGCTGCCCGAGCCGTTTTTCGTGATCGCGACTCAGAATCCGTCCCATCAGATCGGCACTTTTCCGCTGCCCGAATCGCAGCTCGACCGCTTTTTGATGCGCATCGAGCTTGGTTATCCGGATGGAGATGCGGAGCGCGCGCTGCTGCAGGGAGTCGATCGGCGCGATCTGCTACCGCAACTGGCGCCATGCATACTGCCCGCCGATCTCATCGCGCTGCAACGCGCCGCGCGCGAAGTACACGCCTCAGGCGCTCTGCTCGACTATCTGCAGGCGCTCGTCGACTACAGCCGCAAGTCGCCCGAATACGTGAACGGCCTGTCGCCGCGCGCGGCGCTCGCCCTGCTCAATGCGGCGCGCGCGTGGGCTATGATGCACAGCCGCCATCAGGTGCTGCCCGAAGACGTGCAGGCGATCGTGCCGGCGGTCGTCGGCCACCGGCTGTACATCGCGCGCGACAACGTGCGCATCAA
>Ga0207645_10003802_pt1 | contig 11328 bp, 9 predicted proteins | sample KBSM53metaG_FD_184331 | JGI IMG/M metagenome (GOLD analysis project Ga0207645, IMG submission 184331) | Miscanthus rhizosphere microbial communities from Kellogg Biological Station, Michigan, USA - KBS M5-3 metaG (SPAdes) (version 2) | ecosystem: Host-associated > Plants > Roots > Rhizosphere >...
GCAGCGGGCGTGACAAGCACTTTCTGGACTGGCAGTCCCTTGATTTTCAGCTTGAGTATCTGGGCAGCGATGCTCTTCGCTTCCTCCGGCGTCCGCGCGAGCTTCACTCCGCCCGCCTTGCCACGTCCGCCTGCGTGCACCTGCGCCTTGACCACAACGGTCTTGCCGAACTTGCGAGCGATCGCTTCGGCTTCTTCTGGCGTGGCGGCAACCTCACCCGGTGGGATGGGAATGCCGTACTTACGAAAGATTTCCTTTGCCTGGTACTCGTGGATGTTCACTAAATCTCCAATACAGTTACGAGTTTAGAAGCAACTGAACAGGGTGCGGGTTGCCCGGTGCTCGTTGCTGGTTTTCGGATAACTCCCCCGAAACCAGCAACCAGGAACAGGCACCCCCGCACCCTGTTCAGTTGCTTTTGTCCGCAATCTCTGAATCACGGAACGATTTCAGTCCCGCCGGTGCCCTGCACCGCCGCTCTTCCCTTGCTCAATTCGGTAATAATGGCACGGCCCTTTGTGCGACGCACGTAATCCGTTGCGGCAGCGACTTTGGGTCCCATGCTCCCTTCGCCGAAGGCGCCTTCGCTTGCAAGCTTGTCCGCCTCGCCTACAGACATCGAGCTGATGACCCGCTGCTGTTCTGTGCCCCACCCAGTATAAACGGCATCGACGTCTGTGAGAATCAGCAGCAGCTCCGCGCCCAGCTCTCGCGCCAGCACTGCCGCTGCCAGATCCTTGTCGACTACAGCATCGACACCCTCGAGACCGAGCACTGGGTCGCGGTAGATCGGAATCCCACCACCGCCGCAGGCGATGACCAGGCTGTCGCGCTCGAGCAGTGCCTTGATCGTCGACAGCTCGTGGATCGCAATCGGCTTGGGGCTGCCGACGACTCTGCGAAACCTCCCGTTTGCATCGCGTTTCACCGGATGGCCCTGAGCGCGCAGCTCCCGCGCGCGTACGACCGACAGCCCATGTCCGATGAATTTCTTCGGATCCTTGAGCGCTGGATCATCCGCCGCTACTTCAACCTGGGTGAGAACCGTGACGACATCGCGCGAGTTGCCTGCCCTTCGCAGCGCGTTCTCCATCGACTGCTGGAGCATGTACCCAATCCAGCCGGCGGTTCCCGCGACTAGTACGCCCAGTGGGAGCGGGGCGACCTCGCTGCGAGCTTTCTCATTGCGCACAAGCTCATCCCCTACCTGGGGCCCGTTGCCGTGAACGACTACGACGCGCCAACCGTCGAGAGCGAGGTCTACGATGGGCCCCAGACTTTCACGTGTGTGCCGGAACTGATCGGCAATGGTCGAATGCTCTCCCGGCGGAGAAAGCGCGTTCCCACCGATGGCAATGACCGCGGTGCGTGTCTCACTCATTTCTGGTGCTGTGCGATCAGAGCGCCGAGAGAGTCGAATGCGACGCCAAACGCCTTCAGATCGGCGGCGGCAAGAGCGGCGCGCATGCGGTTGTACAGCCTCGCCACCGAGTCCCGGAAGGGTGCATCGCCGGCAGCGAGATTCGTCCCTGCCGGGACCGGCGACCACGGTGCATTCGTGAGCTCCTTCGCAATTCCCGGCGCTCGATACTCGGCAGCGTTCGGAAAACGGGCCATCCAGGCGACGGCAATCGGATCTGGTGTTGGATCAGCCGCGTTGAAGACGCGGGCGGTGCGTGCGTTGACGAGCGCAGTCGCGGCGTGCCGGAAATAGCTGCGCTCTTCGCCGGCAAGCGTGAAGTGCTTGCTGAGAGGAAAAGTATTGGACGCCGAGTACAACTCGAGCTTCCAGTACAAAGTGTCGGCGTGAAACATCGGTTCGACGATCGTTCCTTGCGCAAAGATGGGTGCGAGCGCGCGGACTCTGTTTCGCACGTCCCGCACCGTGACGATGCGCGCGCGGCGTGGAACCGAATCGGACAGAAGATTGAACGACTGGTATGCCCAGGCGTAGCCGAGTCGCGACACGCCATCGCCCAGGGGTTGACCGGCAACATCGAGCTGTGGTTCTGACACAAGCGCGAGACCGTGCGCGCCTGGATACGAAAGAGAATCCTGGCGGAGCAATTGTTGACTCGCTGCATTAGTCACTACGCTGTCGAGCGCAGCGGACACTCCCGAATTGCGCTGCGCCTCGTACGAAGCGGCGTCGGGTGCATAAGCTCGCCGCGTGTAATCCGCGCGAGTGGCGAGATAGGGCCGCTCCTGAAGTATCTGTGAGTCGCTCGGCGTCAGGCGCCTCACAATGAGCGGAACGATTTCCTGGATGGTGATCGAGAGCACGACGATCACGGTCACGGCGATGAAGCTCGTTCGCAACTGGCCGGTCCAGCCGCTGAGAAAAACGGTGATGGCCGCGGCGGCGGTCGCTATCGAGAGAATCAAAAGACCGGAGAGCATCCACTGATGATCGACGTAAGAGAACGCACCCTGTTCCCCGCTGCCACTGACGAGAAGCTCGTAGGACTCGAGCCGGTAACTCCACATCGTCAACAACAGTAGTAGCGCGGCCAGCACGCTTAGGTGGCGCCGTACACGCGCACTCATTCTCAACCCGGCGCGCTCCCAGCGCAGGCCGGGCGTGAGGGAGTACAGGATGACTACGAGGACGGATACTCCCACCACCAGCAGCATCGTCCAGGTATACGCTGCCTCCTCGAACGGCAGCCAGCTGGTATAGAAGGCCAGGTCGTGCTGGAAGTAAGGGTCGCTCTCGCGAAAGCTCACGCCGAGCTTGGCCAGGGCGAGCGAAGTCCACGACGGAAGGGCTGGAAGCAGCGCCGCGCCCACGATCAGGGACATCACGGTTGCGAAGCGATCGATGTATTTGCGCGGCACTGCTTCGCCGAATTCGACATTGGCGAGCCGGCGCGGCAATGTCAGAACTCCGATGCTCCTGCCAAGCGCCGAGAGGTTGAGGAACGTCAGCACCACCGCGACGACGGAGCCGACTCCATAGATGAGAAGCAGATCGCCGGCGCGCTCATTCCAGAGCGCAGCGGCTCCCTGCGACGCGTACCAGGTGTAGTCGGCGTAAATACCGGACGCCGCGCGTCCGCCGACCAGGATGCCCGCTGCGACGGCGGCTCCGATGAGCAGGCGCCGTCGGGCCGAGCCCATCACATCAAACCTTCACGCCTTTGGAGCGCACCCAGTCCTGCATCTCGGTCTGGATCTCGTCGAGGCGCTCCTTCGTTCGCGCCTCGAAGCGCATGACGATGACAGGCTGTGTATTGGAGGCGCGAATAAGTCCCCATCCATCACCAAACAGAACGCGCACGCCGTCGACCGTGATGACCTTGTACTTCGATGAGAAATAACTGGTAGCCTCTTTGACGATCCCGAACTTCTTGTCATCGGGGCAGTCGACTCGAATCTCGGGCGTCGAAACGAAGCGAGGCACATCGGCCAGCAGCTCGCGAATTGTTTTCCCGGAATCGGCGATGATCTTGAGCAGCCGAGCGCCCCCGTAAAGCGCGTCGTCGAATCCGTAAAAACCTTCCGAGAAGAACATGTGGCCCGACATCTCACCACCAACCGGGGCGTGGGTTTCGTGCATCTTCTCCTCGATCAGGGAGTGGCCCGTCTTCCACATTACCGGGACACCGCCCGCTTTCTCGATCGACTCCGGAAGCGCCTGCGAAGCCTTGACATCGAATACGATCGACTGGCCTTTGCCGGTGCGAGCGATGGCGTCGCGAGCGTAGACGATGAGCAGATAATCGCCCCAGATGATGTCGCCGGCGTCGTCGATCACGCCGATGCGATCGGCGTCCCCATCGAATGCAATGCCGATGTCGGCGCGATCCTTTTTCACCGCCGCGATCAGCTGCGCGACGTTCTTTGCAACTGTTGGATCCGGATGGTGATTGGGGAAAGTGCCGTCACTCTCACAGAACAGGCAGTGCGGCTTGATGCCCAGCCGGGGAAACAACTTTGGCACGACAAGCGAACCCGCACCGTTGCCGCAATCGAGAACCACCTTCATATCCCGGGACAGCTTCCCGATGCGGGTTGCAATGTCATCGACGTAGCGGTCGATGATCTCCTCGCGCTTCAATGTCCCTTTGCCACTCGGGAACTTTCCGGCGACGGCGATATCGTAAATGTGCTGGATGTCGGCGCCGTAAATCGATTTGGTGCCTAACCCCAGCTTGAACCCGTTGTACTCGGGCGGGTTGTGCGAGCCGGTGATCTGTATTCCTCCGGCCACGGCGAGCTTCTGTTGCGACCAGTACGCGACCGGCGTCGGCACGACGCCGATGTCGATGACGTCGATCCCGCTGGCGAGCAGACCGGCGACCAGTGCCTTGTGAAGCCCCTCACCGCTGGGCCGATTGTCTCGGCCGACAGAAAGCGGTCCTTTGACTCCCTTCTCCGCCATGAACGCCGCGAATGCCCCCGCGACGGCTGTTGCCACTTCCTCGGTTAGATCTTTCCCGGCGACGCCACGAATGTCGTACTCACGAAAGATGTCGCGTGAAATAGCCATCTGCCGTCAGCGCGCCCTCGTCGCGACTTCCCTGTTGATCAAGGGCGTGCTCCTCTGCGTGAACGAAACGATCGCGTCGGGGAACAGGCCGAAGATGAGGATCACGGCAGCCGCCGCCCATACCACGGCGCGCGTCCAGCCACTCGACTGCTCCGGCGCCAGCGCGGTGCTGCTGCGCGGCTTCATGAACATCACCATCACCACGTAGAGATAGTACCCGGCGCTCACCACACTCGTGACGACCAGCACGATCGCCAGCCTGGTTTGCGGGAACGGCGACTGAAGCGCCGCCTGTAGGACGTACCATTTCGCGAAGAAGCCAATGCCGCCGAAAAGCGGGAATCCGAGCAATGCGAGCATGAACACAGCCATCGCGACGGCAAGTCCGGGCCGCACCGTCCACAAGCCGGCGTACTCGTCGACACCCATGTTGTCTTCGCCAGCCCGGCCGAGCGCGACGATGACGGCGAAAGCGCCGAGCGTGGCCATCGTGTAGGCGAAGAGGTAGAACATGAACGCCGAGCTGCCAAGACTGGTGCCGACGGTCATCGCAACGAGGATGTACCCGGCGTGCGCAATGCTCGAGTAAGCCAACAGTCGTTTGATGTTGCGCTGTGCGAGCGCGACGACGTTACCGACAACCATTGTCACCGCAGCCAGCCACCACACCGCCTGGTGCCAGACGGTCAGCAGCGTCGGGAATGCTTCCAGCCAAAGTCTGAAGAACGCCGCGAAAGCCGCAGCCTTGACCGCCGCGGCCATGTAAGCGGTGATCGGAGTCGGCGCTCCCTCATACACATCGGGCGCCCACATGTGGAACGGCGCCGCGGCAACCTTGAATCCAAAACCGACGAGCACCAGCGCCAGGCCCACGAGCAGCAATCCGTTCTGCTCGAGCGAGAAGCGGATGATGTTGGCTCTTATTTCCGCGAAGTTGGTAGCTCCGGTAGCGCCGTAGACGAGGGCAATACCATACAGCAGAAACGCAGTAGAGAAAGCGCCGAGGAGGAAGTACTTGATTGCACCTTCGGCGGATCTTTCACGCCGGCGGTTGATGCCGACCAGAACGTAAATCGCGATCGACATTAGCTCGATCCCGAGGAAGACGATGATCAGGTCGCGCGCGGCCGCAAGGAGCATCATCCCCGAAGTCGAGAGCAGCAGCAGCACGTGAGTCTCGCCCGGCGTTATTCCCTCGCGCCGGTTGTAGTCGAGGGACATCGCGATGGTGCCGAGGGTCGCGATGAGAAAAATCTCATCGGCCGCCCAGCGGAAATTGTCGACAGCGATTACTCCGTTGCCGGCGGTATAGCCCTGCCAGGCGTAGTAGCCGACCGCGATCATAGTCAGCACGCACAGAACCATGCTGAGTATTCCGACGTTTCGCTGGTGCTCGTCACTCTCGCGGCGCCAGCCGGACCACAGCAGGAGCAGCATCGCGCCGCCCATTAGCAACAGATCGGGACCAAGCGCGCTTGTCAGCTGGCCGGGCATGCTCAGGTCGAAGCTCATCGTACGACGGCCTCGCTGACACGTCCGACGCTGCCGGGTGATTCGACTCGGTTGAGGAAAGTCTGCGCAGACCCTTCCATTCTGCGCAGGACCGGCGCCGGATAAACGCCGAGCCAGATAATCACTGCAATCAACGGCACCAGCAGCGCCAGCTCACGCCTGTTGATGTCGGGTATGTGCGTGTTGTCCGACTTGTCGAGAGGATTGAACAGGATCCGCTGGATCGCCCATAGCAAATAAGTGGCGGCGAAGATCACACCTGTTGCCGAGATGACGGCGAGAACCGGATAGGTGCGGAATGCGCCGATGAGCACCAGGAACTCGCCAACGAAGCCGTTGGTTCCGGGAAGACCGATGCTGCTCAACGAGACGAACGTAAGGATCGCGGCAAACATCGGCACCACACGGGCGATTCCGCCATAGGACTCGATCAGGCGCGAGTGACGACGCTCATAGATCATTCCGACGAGAAGGAACAGCGCTCCCGTCGAGATACCGTGGTTGATCATCACCATCAACGCGCCCTGCACGCTCTGCAGAGTGAGTGCGAATATCCCCAGCATGACGAAACCGAGGTGACTCACAGAGCTGTAGGCGACCAGCTTCTTGAAGTCGGGCTGCACCATCGCCACCAGCGCGCCGTAAATGATGCCGATGACGGCGAGCACCAGGACGACCATCCGCACCGTCGGGTTCAACGCGGCACCCGGGAAAAGCGGCAGCGCGAAACGCAGGAAGCCGAATGTCCCCATCTTCAGCATGATGCCGGCGAGGATAACCGAGCCAGCCGTCGGCGCCTCGACGTGCGCGTCGGGAAGCCAGGTGTGGAACGGGAACATCGGCACCTTCACCGCGAACGCGAATGAGAATGCCGCGAACAGCCAAATCGCCGCGCGCTCGGTGATGGCGCCCGAGCCGGCAGCAAGCAGATGGTCGTAGCTGAAGTCCGGAGTGCCCGCGGCCGTCTTCAGGTGAAGTCCGAGATAGATAATCGCCACCAGCATCAGCAGCGACGGCAGGAAAGTGTAAAGGAAGAACTTGATGCTGGCGTAAATGCGGCGCTCTCCTCCCCAGATGCCGATGATGAAGTACATCGGCACCAGCATCACTTCCCATGTCACGTAGAAGAGGAACAGGTCGCGCGCCAGAAAAACGCCGAGCATGCCGCTGGTGAGAATGAGGAGCAGTGCGTAATAGCTGCGCACTTTCGTGCGAATGCTCGTCCAGCTACCCAGCGCGGAGAGCGGCATGATGAAGGTCGTCAGCAGCACCATCATCAGCGCGATACCATCAATCCCGAGGGTGAAACGAACGCCCCAGGTCGGAATCCAGGCGACATCGACGGACGCCTGCCACCCGGTGTCAGCGGGATTGAACGACCACCAGAGCCCGAGCGACACAATGAACTCGAGCATGAAGAACCAGAACGCGACCTGTCTCGCGGCTGGACTTTCGATCGCAGTGCTGTCGGCGGTGCCAGCTCGGGCAGGAAGCAACAGCACTATTGCCGCACCGACGAGCGGGATCAGCAGCAGCGCCGGAAGGATCCAGCCGTTGTAGCCTATCGAATCGAGGAAGCTCGCCATTTACCCGTTTATCGAAGCGTGAACGCGCCCAGCACAGCCAGCACACCAACGACCAGCACCCACGCGTACGTACCAACGTTTCCAGTCTGGAGTCTCGATCCCATCCACCCGAACCCACGCGCCAGGGCTGCACTGCCGTTGACGAAGAAGCCATCGATGAAACCGTTGTCGACGATCCGCCAGAGAACGTTCCGCGAAAGCGAATAGGTCGGCGTCACGACGGCGCGATCGAGACCTTCGTCGACGTAGTACTTGTTGGCAACGACGCCTTCGAATCCCGTTTCCGCCACTGCCTCACGTTTGGTAGGCAGCGTGCTCGGCTTCAGGCGGAGCAATGCGAACACAATTCCAACGACGGCGATCAGTACGGCCGCGCCGATGAGCGCTTCCTCGGTCGTCGCGGGGACGTGTCCTGCACCAGCGGTAATGCGCGCGGTGGCGTCTCCTACCACAGGGTCGAGGAAGTTGCCGAGAACCTCACGAGGCCCAAGCGGAACGAGGTCGGTTATCACTTCCGGCAAATTGAGCCAGCCGCCGATTACGGTAAGAATACCGAGCACGACGAGCGGGCCGGTCATGATCCACGGTGCTTCGTGCAGGTGCTTCTCTTCCTCGACACCCGTGCGCGTCGGACCGTGGAATGTGTAAAGCATCATGCGCGTCATGTAGACGGCAGTCATGAATGCCGCGGCTAATCCGATTCCATAGATGATGTAAAGCAGCGTTCCGCCCGGAATCCCGAGCCAGCTCGCGGTGGCCAACGTCGAGCCCTGCGCGCGCTGGAAGACGGAGCCCAGGATTTCATCCTTGGAGAAGAATCCAGAGAGCGGTGGGATGCCCGAGATCGCCAGTGTCGCAATCCACATCAGCACGAACGTCACCGGCAGATACCGCTTGAGCCCGCCCATGTTGCGCATGTCCTGCGCGTCTTCGTGGCTGTGGGTGCTGTGATATGCCGCATGCATTGCGTGAATCACCGACCCCGAGCCGAGGAACAGGAGCGCCTTGAAGAAGGCGTGCGTTACCAGATGGAACATCCCCGCCGTGTAGGCGCCAACGCCGACGCCGACGAACATGTACCCGAGCTGGGAGATAGTCGAATAAGCGAGGACCTTCTTAATGTCCCACTGCTTGAGACCAATTGTCGCGGCAAAGATCGCCGTGAGTGCGCCGATCACGGCCACCGTGAGCGAAGCCACCGGCGAGAGTGAGAAGAGGACCGCACTACGTGCGATCAGGTACACGCCCGCCGTCACCATCGTCGCGGCATGGATCAACGCTGAGACAGGCGTCGGGCCCGCCATCGCGTCGGGCAGCCAGATATAGAGCGGAATTTGCGCGCTCTTCCCCGTGCAGCCGAGGAACATGAACAGGCAAATCGCTGTAACCAGTGCGCTCCCGGCGCCTAGCTGAACAGCCTGCGCGTTGACGCCTACGAAATCGAGAACGCCGATGTTGGCAAAGAGCAGGAACATGGCGACCAGGAATCCGAAGTCGCCGATGCGGTTGACGATGAAAGCCTTCTTGCCGGCGTCGGCGTTCGCCTTGTCGTTGAACCAGAAGCCGATCAGGAGATAGGAGCAGAGACCGACCCCCTCCCACCCCACGAACAGAACCGGGTAGTTCGCGCCCAGCACCAGCACCAGCATGAAGAAGACGAACAGGTTGAGATACGCGAAGTACCTCGGATATCCCGGATCGTCCCGCATGTAGCCGACGCTGAAAACGTGGATGAGTGCACCGACGCCGGTTATTACCAGCACCATCACCATCGACAATTGATCGAGCTGCAGCGCAGCGTCGATCTGCAGGTCGCCAACCGGCATCCAGCTGAAGTAGCGCTGGATGAAAGGGGCTTCCGGATGCGCGCCAACCATCGCCTGCCAGATTCCGACGGCAAGCGCGAACGCGAGTATCAAGACGCCTGGCCCGACGATACTCGTGACCGTGGCCCAGCGATGCCTTTTCACGGCGTGATGATCGTCGCCGACCGCACCAGCGGCTTCCGCATGCGAGATCAACGGGGCCTCGGCAGCACCTTCAGAGTGCGGATGATGCGCCGGAGTATTGGGGTCGCGCGGACCAAAATGCGCGCTGTTGAGCGACAACAGCCCGTTGATAACGAACCCCGCCAGCGGCAGCACAGGCAACAGCCACACCCACTCGGCGAGCGTGCCCGAAAGCGGATGGGTTTGCGATGCGGCTGCGGCCGCGACCTGGAGCAGCATCATCCTTTGAGCAGATTGATGTCCTTCAGATTGATCGTCTGCCGATGGCGGAAGATCGCGATGATGATCGCCAATCCGACCGCGGCCTCAGCCGCGGATACTGTCATCACGAAGACTACGAACACCTGCCCCGCCATTCCGTAATAACGAGAGAAAGCGACGAAGGTGAGGTTTACCGCGGTGAGCATCAGCTCGACGCACATGAAGATGATGATCGCGTTGCGATGGATGAGCACGCCCATCACACCGATGACGAAGAGCGCCCCAGTGAGCGCGAGAGACTCAGCGAGCACCGACGCTTCTCCCGCGACCGAGTATGACCGCGCCCGCGATCGCGACGAGCAGCAACACGCTGGTCAGCTCGAAGGCAAGCAGATAATCCTTGAACAGCGGGGCGGCAACCGTGCCGACCGCATTCAGCTTTTGTAGCTGCTGCTCGTTGAAGTCGCGCGGTACGATGAGCTGCTCGGGCAGCTTGGCGCGGAGAATGATCATGATCTCACTGATCAAGCCGAGCCCTACCAAACCGGCCGCCAGCTTCCATCCCAGCCCACGCGCATCTGCCAGCTCGGACGGGTGTCCGAGATTGAGCAGCATCACGACGAACAGAAACACCACCATGATCGCGCCGGCGTAGACCAGCACCTGCATCACACCGATGAACTGCGCATCGAGCATGACGTAGAGCGCCGCGAGGCTGAACATCGTGTTCACGAGCCAGAGCGCGGCTGCCACCGGACTCTTGCGCGTAACGAACGCAATTGCTGATGCCAGCGCGACGACGCCGAAGAGATAGAAATGGAAAACGTAAAAGAGCGGGTAGTGCGGCTCCATTACTGGCCCTTTGGATCTTCGGGGTCCCACATCTCGCACACCGGATGCGTCTGATCCATCAGCCTCTGCAGATCGTACACGAATCCCTGCCGGCTGTACTCCGAGTTCTCGTAGTGACGGCCGACATGAATCGCCTCTTCCGGACACACCTCCTGGCAGTACCCGCAGAAGATGCAGCGAAACTCATCGATCTCGAACACCAGCGGTTAACGATTCCCTTCCTCGTCTTCGCCAGGAACCAGCTTGATGCAGTTGGCTGGACAGACGGTCGGACACAACCCGCAGGCAACGCACCGCGCCATCGACTCGGCTCGCTGGATGCACACCGGTGACCTGGCCACGATGGACGCGGACGGCTATGTGAAGATCGTTGGACGCATCAAGGATATGGTCATCCGAGGTGGCGAGAACATTTACCCGCGCGAGATCGAGGAGTTCCTCCACACGCATCCGGACGTCGCGGACGTCCAGGTGATCGGCGTCCCCGACGCCCGCTACGGCGAGGAGCTGATGGCCTGGGTCGTGATGCGCCCCGGCGCCGAGCCACTGACCGCCGCCGGCGTCCAGGAGTTCTGCCGCGGCAGGCTCGCCCACTACAAGGTGCCCCGCTACGTCCATGTCGTCGACGGGTTCCCGATGACCGTCACCGGCAAGGTGCGCAAGGTCGAGATGCGAG
>Ga0207645_10003804_pt1 | contig 11324 bp, 10 predicted proteins | sample KBSM53metaG_FD_184331 | JGI IMG/M metagenome (GOLD analysis project Ga0207645, IMG submission 184331) | Miscanthus rhizosphere microbial communities from Kellogg Biological Station, Michigan, USA - KBS M5-3 metaG (SPAdes) (version 2) | ecosystem: Host-associated > Plants > Roots > Rhizosphere >...
AGGCGGGGTATAAGAGCGGGAGATGGGCGAGCCGCATTACGATAAGCACGTGTTCATCTGCACGAATCGCCGCGATCCCAGCAACCCCAAGGGGTCCTGCGCGGCGAAGGGGAGCGAGGCGGTGCGCGACGAGTTCAAGCGGCTGCTTCACGAAAAGGGGCTGAAGGGGCGCATGCGCGCCAACGCGGCCGGCTGCCTGGATCAGTGCGCGCGCGGCATCACCGTCGTCGTCTATCCGGAACAGGTCTGGTACGGCGGCGTCAAGGTCGACGACGTGCGCGAGATCGTCGAGGACCACCTGGTCGGCGGCGTTCCGGTCGAACGCCTGCGCATGAAGTGAGGCCCGAGATAGAATCGCGCGCAGCTTTGCCCGCTCCGCCCTCCACGCCGTCGCTGCCCGCGACCTGGACCGTGCTCGACGTCGTGCGCTGGACGACCGCGCGCTTCGCCGAGCGCGGGCTGGGAACGCCGCGCCTGGACGCGGAGCTGCTGGTGGCGCATGTGCTGTCGCTGGCGCGCGTGCAGCTTTACGTGCAGTTCGAGCGCCCGCTGTCGCCCGACGAGCTGGCCGCCCTGCGCGCGCTGATCAAGCGGCGCCAGGCGGGTGAATCGGTCGCCTACCTGACGGGGCGCAAGGAGTTCTGGAAGCTCGAGTTCGCGGTCGACGCCCGCGTGCTGGTGCCGCGGCCCGACACCGAGACGCTGGTCGAGGAAGCGACCGCCCGGCTGGGCGCGCCCGCCGAGGGCGTGGCGCCGCGCATCGCCGACGTCGGCACCGGCTCGGGCGCGCTGGCGATCACGCTGGCCAAGCTGCGCGCCGACGCTGCCGTGGTCGCGAGCGACGTATCGCCGGCCGCGCTGGAAGTGGCGCGCGCGAACGCCGAGCGGCTGACTGCGGCTGTCACCTTCGTCGAGGGCGATCTGGCGGCGCCCCTGGCGGCGCATGCGCCGTTCACGCTGATCGTCGCCAACCTTCCTTACGTTCCGACCGGCGAGCTCGCGGCGCTGCCCCCCGACGTCCGCACCGAGCCGGCGCTGGCGCTCGACGGCGGCGCGGACGGCCTGGATCTGGTGCGGCGGCTGATCGCGGACGCGCCCGCCCTGCTCGCGCCGGGCGGCGTGCTGGCGCTGGAGATCGGCGCCGGCCAGGCGGAAGCGACGCGGGCGCTGCTGGTGGCCGCCGGCTTCACCGACGTGCAGACGCGGAAAGATCTCGGCGGCATCGAGCGGGTCGTCTCGGGGGTCCGGCCATGAGCACCGCCGCCGAAGCGCCGAAGCCGGCCGCCGACTCCGCCGCCAAGACGGTCGGACGCGGCGTGATGTTCATCGGCTTCGCCAAGGTCTACTTCATGTTGACCGGCACGGTGCAGCGCCTGGCGCTCATGCACCTGATCAGCCCGGCGGACATGGGCGACTTCAGCGCGGTCAACAACCTGCTCAACGTCCCCAACAACACGATCGTGCAGGGGACGATCCAGTCCATATCCAAGCCCACCTCCGAGGATGACACGCGCGCGGGGGCGGTCCAGCGCGCGGGCGTCCGGCTCGGAACGATCCTCGGGTTGCTGATCGCGCTCGGGTTGTTTGCCGCGGCGCCCATCTTCGCCGGCGTTTACCGGACGCCGCGCCTGACAACGTTCACGCGGATCGCCGCGCTGATTCCCTTCTGCTACGCGATCTATTCGGTGTTCGTCGGCTCGGCGAACGGCCTGCGCCGCTTCCGCACGCAGGCGAGCTTCGACGTCGGGTTCTCGACGATGAAGACGGTGCTGCTGCTCGGCCTGGCGTTCGCGTTTGGCGTGGGCGGCGCCTTCGCGGGCTTCGTCGCGGCGGCGGCGGCGATCGTCGTGATCGCCTGGCGCGTGATGCGCCTGCCGGCGACGGGCGAGCGCTTCCCGGTGCGTCAGTTTGCCGGGTTCATGGGGGCGATCGTCGCCTACACCGCGCTGCTCAACTGCACGCTCAACTTCGACGGGCACATGCTGCGCCTCTTCGCGCTGCGGGTTCCGGGGACGGATCCGGTCGCCGCCGCGGCGCTGCAAGGAAACTACGAAGCTCTGCGCACGGTCGCGCTGCTGCCCTATCAGGCGCTGCTGGTGGTGACGTTCGTGATCTTCCCGCTGGTGTCGCGCGCGACGTTCGCCGCGGATCGCGAGGCGACGCGCGCGTACGTGTCGCAGACGATGCGCTACGCGCTGATTCTCGCCGGGGCGATGGGGATCGTGCTCGCGGCCCGGCCGTCGGCGTTGTTCGACACCATCTACAAGCCGGAGTATCGCGTCGGCGCTCCGGCGCTGCCGATCCTCGCCGCCGGGGAGTGCTGCCTGGCGCTGCTGTCGGTGTCCTGCTCGATCCTGAACGCTTCGGGCCGGGCGGTCGCGTCGCTGGCGATCATGGGCGTGACGGCGGCGCTGATGACGGCCGGGATCGCGGTTGGGGTCCCACGCGCGGGCACCGGGGCGCCGATGCTGATCGCGACCGCGACGGCGACCGCCGGGGCGGCAGGCGTCGGGCTGGTGGCGGCGCTGGTCGTGCTGCGCGCACGGCTGGGCGGCCTCCCGCCGGTGGCCACCGTCGCGCGCGTCGCGCTGGCCCTGGCGGTCGCGCTGGCCGCCGCCCGCGTCGTGCCCGGCCACGGCAAGATCGTCGGCTTCGCCGTGATGGCGCTGACCGGGATCGCCTACGTCGTCGTCCTGGTCGTCACGCGCGAATTCGGCCCCGAGGACCGCGCCAAGTTCGCGAAGGTCTTCAAGCGATAGCCGCCGGTCAGCTCGGCTAGCCCGTCCGGAGCTTCTCGTCGACCTCGCGGAAGCGATCGGCCAGCGCCAGCACGAACCGCCCCAACCACGTGCTGGGCCCCAGGCGTTCTTCGATCAGCGGGCGCGTCACGATCTTCACCGTCACCTCGTCGATCGCCGCGACGGTGGCGGTGCGCGCCGTGCGTGAGAGGATCGCCGTCTCGCCGAACACCTCACCCGGACCCAGCCGCCGGATCTCGCGCTGCTCGCCCCGTTCCACCCTGCGCACCGTGCAGTGACCGGCCGTGATGATGAACGCCTCCTCGCCCGGATCGCCCTCGCGCACGATCACAGTGCCGGGCGGAAACACCCGCGACGGGAAATGCAGGCCGACGTTGAGGAAGCCGCGCACCTCGTCGGCCAGAGCGCGCGCGCTGGGATAGCGGTCGTCGGGCGACGCCGCCATCGCCTTGCGGACGATGCGACAGAGCGCCGGCGCCTCGCGGCCGCGTTCGGCCTGCTCGGGATCGCGGAACAGCCCGGTGCGGGCGCGCGTCAGGATCTCGCCGGTGCTCGCCCCTTCGAACGGGGGATGACCGGTCAGGACGAAGTAGAGCAGGGCGCCCAGCCCGAACACGTCGGTGCGTTCGCCGATCTCGGTGAGCACGCCCTTGGCCTGTTCCGGCGCCATGAACGCCGGCGTGCCGCGCACGCCCGAGCGCGTATGCCGCTCGCTGGAAACCGAGACGGGCTCCTCGCCGGCGGGTGCCGGGATCAGCGAGGCGACGCCCCAGTCGACCAGGTACACCTCGCCGAATGATCCGACCATGACGTTGTCGGGCTTGATGTCGCCGTGAACGACGCCGCGGCTGTGCGCGAACGCGACCGCGTCGCAGACGTGCTGGAAGACGTTGAGGACGCGGTAGAGGGCATCGGCCGCGTCGGGCAGGTTCGCCCAGCTCGCCAGCGCCTCGCCGAGCGTCTGCCCGCGAATCAACCGCATGGAAAAGCTGGCGCGGCCGTCCACCATCGCCAGCTCGTGGATCGGAATGATGTTGGGATGATCGAGCTGCGCGGTGATCTCCGCTTCCTGCACGAAGTCGCGGTGCGCGCGCGGGTTGCCGGACAGCTCGGGCGACAGCGTCTTCAGCGCGACCCGCCGCCGCAGGCTGGGGTCGTACATCTTCCGGACCGTCGCGGTGCCGCCCGCGCCGATCTCCCCTTCGTCCACCAGTGACATGGGGCGACTCTACGGCGCCTGGGTCGGGGCGGGGGCCGGTACGGGCGCCGGTGCGCCCGTGATGTTCTTCCAGGCGAGCCCGACGATGGTGGCCAGCAGGGCCAGCCCGATCGTCGCGCCGATGACGAAGCTGCGCATCTTCTTGGGGCGCGCCTTCTGCGACTTGATGGCGACCGACCGGGTCGGCGGCGGCTCCAGCGTCGCCGACAGCTCCTCGGGAGGCAGAGCGGCTTCTGGTCCGGGCGTCGGTTCCAGCACCGACACCAGCGCCTCCGGTCCGGGCGTCTGATCCATCGGATCGGGCGGTCGAACCGTCGCGGGCGTGGGAACGCGATGCGCGCCGGCGCGGCGCTGGGCCGGCGGCGCGACGGCCGGGAGAACGTCGCGGCTGGTCTTGCGCGCTTCCATCTCGTCGAACTGGGCGATCCCCACCACCGGCGTCAGCCGTTCCTCGGCCCACGCGCGCGGATCGACGAAGTCGCCGTCGTCGGGCGGTGCGATGCTTCCTGATCGCGGCGACAGCTCGTCGGCCGACAGCGGGCGCGCGCCGGCGTCCGCCTCCTCGTCGTCCACCGAGGTGAACTTCGCGATCTCGTCCTGCAGCAGGTGGTCGATGATGCTGGTCGTCTTCGGCTTGCCCTCGCCCGACTGCATGCGGCGGTCTTCCAGGCACTGGCGGACCAGCTCGGCGATGTCGCGGGCGATGACCTTCAGGCCGCGCGAATAGGCGTACTGCGCCAGCGCATCCTGGATGTCGGTCGCGTTCTGGTAGCGATCCTCTTTCCGCTTGGCGAGCGCTTTCCGCACGATGTCTTCGAGCTCGGGCTCGACCTGCGGGTTCTGCGGCTTGATGGGCGGAATCTTCGCGTTGCGGACCAGCTCGACGGTCTGGTAGTCCGTCTCTCCGTAGAACAGGCGCTTCCCCGTCAGCAGCTCGTAAAGCAGGATGCCGACCGCGAAGATGTCGGCGCGGGCATCGACCTCCTCGCCGCGCGCCGCCTCGGGCGACAGGTAGCTCATCTTGCCTTTGACCACGCCGGGGTCGGTGATCTCGACCTGGCTGGTGGCCTTCGCGAGGCCGAAGTCCACGACCTTCACCTCGCCCTGCTTCGAGATCAGCACGTTGGGCGGCGAGATGTCGCGGTGGACGATCCCCATCAAGCCGCCCGTCTCGGGATTGTGCACGTCGTGCGCGTACGCGAGGCCCTTGCACATCTCCAGCACGATGTAGAGGCCGTGCGCGATCGGGACGCGGCGGTTGATGCGGCGGCGCCATTCGAGCAGCGCCTTCAGATCGACGCCGTCGACGTACTCCATGACGATGAAGTACGTGTCTTCGGTGTGGCCGATGTCGAACACCTGCACGATGTTCGCGTGCTGAAGGGCGAGCGACAGGCGCGCTTCGTCCAGGAACATCGCCACGAACTTCTTGTTCTTGGTCAGCGACGGCAGGATGCGCTTGATGGCGATGTTCTTCTTGAACCCGCGCATCGATTCCGCGACGCCGCGGAACACTTCTGCCATGCCTCCGGCCGCGACGCGCTCGGTGATGCGATATCGACTATCGGCCATCGTTCACCGGTACCGGCCGGACGCTATAACGAAAGCGCGAATGCAGCAATGAATACGGCCGGTCGCGCCGCCCACGGCTCGACCGGTTCCCGCGCGCTTTTACCGTCAGGAGGCGCTCACTCCTCGGCCGGCGCCTTGATTTCGCCTTCGCCGCCGCCGTCGAGGTCGCCGAAACCGCCGGCCCTGCCGGCCTGCTCGGTCGCCTGCTCTTCCCGTTCGCTCTGTTCCTTGCACTCGATGCACAGCGTCGTTACCGGCCGCGCCAGGAGGCGGCGGAACGAGATCGCCTCACCGCAGTCCTCGCAGATGTCGATCTCGTCGGCTTCCAGCCGGGCGATCTGCTTGTTGATCTTCCCGAGCAGGAACTTCTCCCGGTCGTGAAGGCGCATCTCGGTCGAGAACAGCTCTTCCTCCATCGACTCGTCGATCGAATCGCGCCCGATGTTCCGCTCGTGGTTCATCGAGTACGACAGCGCGCTCTCCCCCTTCTTCGACAGCCGGCGCAGTTCCTCCGCGAGCACGGCGCGAATCTGGGCTTTTTCTTTCTGATTCAGCATCGAAACGTCCTCATGACTTCGGGTAACTCTAACGACGGATCCGCAATGGTAAAGAGAGCTGGCGCCTGAGTCGAGAGGACATTACTCGACCGTGGAGAAAAAGGTTGAGGCGCCCGGCGTCCGCTTCGGGCTAGGACGCTTTCTTCTCGCGCACGAGCTGTGGGCGGCTCCGGGACACCACGACGTCCCGGGTCACCACGCATTCGCTGACTCCGCTCAGCGAAGGAATCTCGTACATGACGTCCAGCATGACCTCTTCGAGGATCGCGCGCAGGCCGCGCGCGCCCGACTTCCGGCGCGTCGCCTCTTCGGCGACCCCCTGCAGGGCGTCCTCGGTGAAGCGCAGCTTCACGCCTTCCATCTCGAACAGCCGCTCGTACTGCTTGGCGAGCGCGTTCTTCGGCTTCCACAGGATCTCGACAAGCATGTCGACGTCCAGATCGTCGGCCGCCACGATGATCGGGAGCCGCCCCATGAACTCGGGGATCATGCCGAACTTGATCATGTCTTCGGTGCGGGCGAGCGCGCGCAGCGCGTTCTTCGATTCGTCGCCCTTGCCGATGTGCGCGCCGAAGCCGAGGCCCCGCTCGCCGACGCGGCGGCGGACGATCTCCTCGACGCCGTTGAACGCGCCCGTGCACACGAAGAGGATGTCGGTCGTGTCGACCTGGATCAGCTCCTGCTGCGGGCGGTTGCGCGCGCCGTCCGGCGTGATCGACGCCTGCTTGCCTTCGAGAATCTTGAGCAGCGCCTGCTGCACGCCTTCACCGGACACGTCGCGGGTGACGGAGGGTCCGCCGCCCTTGCGCGCGATCTTGTCGATCTCATCGATGCAGACGATGCCGCGGCTGGCCTTCTCGGGATCGTTGCCCGCGTTCCGGTACAGCGCCTTGATGACGCTGTCGACGTCCTCGCCGACATAACCAGCTTCGGTCAGCGTCGTCGCGTCCGCCATGGCGAACGGCACGTCCAGCTTCTTGGCGAGCGTCTGCACCAGCAAGGTCTTCCCGCAGCCGGTCGGTCCGAGCAGCAGGATGTTGCCCTTCTGGATCTCGACCTCGCCCGCCTTGCCGTGCTGCCCGATGCGCTTGTAGTGGTTGTGCACCGCGACCGACAGCGCCTTCTTCGCGCGGTCCTGGCCGATGACGTACTTGTTCAGCTCGTCGTAGATCTCGCGCGGGCGCGGATACTTCGGACGCTCCGCCGCCTCTTCCTTGGCGATGATGTCGTTGCACAGCGCGACGCACTCGTCGCAGATGAAGACGCGCGGCCCCGAGATCAGCTTGCGCACTTCCCGGCGCCGCTTCCCACAGAACGAGCAGTGGAAATCGTCCATCAAGGAAGAGTATTGCACCCGAAGCGCGCCGCGCCAAGCTCCCTCGCGAGGAATCTCGACGTCGACATCTTGACTCAGGTTGACCCGGGAACCCCGAGCGCGCCCACGCGAACGCATCGGCAACCCCGAGCGGATTCTTGACCCGAAACATCATCTTGATATTCGCGGGGATTCATCGCGACCTTGTTGCGTGACTCGGGGTGGGACGGATAGTGTACGCGGCACATGAGGGCCCTCGTGGTGACTTCGAACCCCGCGACGGCCGCGTCGGAGCCGGAAACGCCTGCCTCCGCGTTGAGCGATCTGGGATGCGAGGTCGTCGCGGTCGGGTACGACGTCGATCAGCTTCCGGAGGACATCGAGCTGCAGCGGCCGTCGGTCGTCGTGGTGGACGCGGGCGCGCACCTCGAGGTGGGCCGTGCCGCGATCCGCCGCGTGCGCGAGGTCGGATCGCTGGCGGACGTTCCGGTTCTGCTGTGCGTCGAGGTGTCCCGCCTGGCCGGCCTGGATCCGGAAGCGGGCGCAGATGATTTCGTGCTGTCGCCGGTCGTCGCTCCCGAGTTGTACGCGCGCATCCGTCAACTGGATTGGCGGATGTCGTCGTTCCGCGCCGCCGGTCGCATCAAGATCGGGGATCTGGTGATCGACGCGGTGGCGGTGGAAGCGGCCTACCGCGGCCGCGCGTTGAAGCTGCCCCGTCAGGAATTCCAGTTGCTGAAGTTTCTGGCCGAGCGCCCCGGGCGCGTGTTCAGCCGCGAGCAGCTCCTGTCGCGGGTCTGGGGCTATCGCTACGCGGGGGGCACGCGCACGGTCGACATCCACGTCCGCCGCCTGCGCGCCAAGCTGGGACCGGGCAGCGCGATGATCGAGACCGTTCGCCACGTGGGCTACAAGCTGCGCGCCCCCGGCGGCACCCCCGCCTAAACTGCGCGCCTCGACTTGCCAGCGGCCGCGGAATACGGTAGTCCGCCAGCCCGAGAGGCCAACGCATGCCGGAGATGAACCTCTGCCAGGCCGTGAATGACGCGCTGAAGGTCGAGATGCGCCGCGATCCGCGCGTCGTCGTTCTGGGCGAGGACGTCGGTCGTTTCGGCGGGGTGTTCCGCGCCACCGTCGACCTGCAAGAAGAGTTCGGCCCCGACCGCTGCATCGACACGCCGCTCGCGGAGTCCGGGATCATCGGCGCCGCGATCGGGATGGCCCTGTACGGCTTGCGCCCGGTCCCGGAGATCCAGTTCGGCGACTACGTCTATCCAGCCTTCGATCAGATCGTCAACGAGCTGGCCAAATTCCGTTACCGGTCAGGCGGCGAGTACACCGCGCCGGTCGTGGTGCGCATGCCGATCGGCGGCGGCATCAGGGGCGGGCACTACCACTCGCAGTCGCCCGAGGCGTTCTTCACGCACATCCCGGGTGTGAAGGTGGTGTGCCCGTCGAACGCGATCGATGCCAAGGGACTGCTCGCCAGCGCGATCCGCGGCGACGACCCCGTCATCTTCATGGAGCCGAAGTTCTATTACAAGAAGCCCAAGCTGGACGTACCGGCGGGCGAGTACACGATCCCGCTCGGCGAGGCCAAGGTCGTTCGTGAAGGACGTCAGGTTACGGTCATCGCCTGGAGCGCGATGGTGCAGACCGCGCTGGCCGCGGCCGAGAAGGGCGCCGCGCGCGGGTTCGACCTGGAGGTGATCGATCTGCGGACGCTGATCCCCTGGGATCAAGACCGCGTGCTCGCCTCGGTGAAGAAGACGGGCCGGGTCGTGATCGTGCACGAGGCGCCCAAGACGTCGGGCTTCGGCGCCGAGGTGGCGGCGACCATCCAGGAGAAGGCGATCCTGCACCTGGAAGCGCCGATCCTTCGCGTCACCGGTTTCGACACGCCGTTCCCGTACACCCTCGAGCAGGAATACCTGCCCGACGCGGACCGCATCCTGGACGCCGTCGAGCGCGTGGTGAAGTTCTGATGCTGTACGAGTTCCGGCTGCCGGATATCGGCGAAGGCGTGGCCGAGGGCGAGGTCGTGCGCTGGCTGGTCAAGGAGGGCGACGAGCTGCAGGAAGACCAGCCGATGGTCGAGATCATGACCGACAAGGCGACGGTCGAGATCCCGACGCCGCGGGCCGGCCGCGTCGCGAAGCTGATGTACGCCGAGGGCCAGATCTGCCCGGTCGGCAAGGTGCTGATCGCGATCGAGGTGGCGGACGCGCCGGGTACGGCCGCCGCCGCGCCCGAGCCCGCGCGCGTGGACGTGACGCCGTCGGCTTCGACCGGCGAGCGCGCGCCGCGCAACAACGGTGTCAACGCGCGCGACGCGGGCGTGCTCGCGACGCCGGCCACGCGCAAGCTGGCGCGCGACGCAGGTGTCGACATTCGCGACGTCACCGGTTCGGGGCCGGCTGGGCGGGTGACGTCGGACGACGTGCGCGCCCACGCGGAGTCGCCGGCGCCCACGTCGGCGGCGGAAGGCGACACGCGCATCCCGTTCCGGGGCGTGCGCCGGAAGATCGCCGAGCACATGGTGTTTTCGAAGCACACCGCGGCGCACTTCACCTACGTCGAGGAGATCGACTGTACGGATCTGGTGGCGCTGCGCGAGCGTGCAAACGCGAAGTTGGCCGATCAGGGCACGAAGCTGTCGTTCTTGCCGTTCATCGTGAAGGCGACGGCGAACGCGCTGGTGAAGTTTCCGCAGCTGAACGCAACCCTGGACGACGCCGCCGGCGAGATCATCCAGCGCGGGCACCGCCACATCGGCCTGGCCACCGCCACCGACGCCGGGTTGATCGTTCCGGTCGTGCGCGACGCGGACCGCCTGTCGATCACGCAGCTGGCGGGCGAGATCGAACGACTGGCTGCGCTGACCCGTTCGGGCAAGGCGGCGCGCGAGGATCTGTCCGGATCGACGTTCACCATCACCAGCCTCGGCGCGCTGGGCGGTTTGCTCGCGACGCCGATCATCAATCACCCCGAGATCGCGATCCTGGGCGTGCACAAGATCGCGCGGCGGCCGGCCGTCCGGGGCGACAGCATCGTCATCCGCGATCTGATGAACCTGTCGATCTCGGTGGACCACCGGGTCGTCGACGGCTACGACGCGGCCCGGTTCATCGCCGAGATCAAGGCGACGCTGGAGTCGCCCGGCCCTCTCTTTCCGGAAGCGGCCTGAGCGCGACGGCGGACATGGCGGCGAAAGGGTTGCCGAAGATCAGGGCCGGCATGGGGGACATGGAGTCCCCGACGGTGGAGGCGTGGAGCGACGACGAGTACCGGCGCGCGACCGGGCTGGGAACGATCCTGTCGCCCGAGGGCAAGGCGGATCGCGCGGGCGTTCCGGCGCTGGCCCCCGAGGCGTTGCGCGAGTGCTACCGGACCATGCTGCGCATGCGCGCGCTCGACGGACGGACGCGCGCCCGCGCGGGCGAAGACGCGGCGGAGGCGCCGCCGGGGACGCGCGGCTGGGAGGCCGCGATCGTCGGCGCGGTTGCGGCGCTGGAGGCGGATGACGTCGTCGTCCCGGGCCGGCGCGAGACGGCGGCGGCGCTGTGGCGCGGCCACACGGTGGCAGCGCTGGCGGCGGGGCAGCCCATTCCGCGCGCGCTGGGCGTGCTGCCCGGCTCGCCCTACCGCGCGACGCAGCTGCCGCACGCGACGGGGATCGCGTGGGCGATGAGGATGCAGGCGAAGGCGGGCACCGCGAATCACGTGACGCTGGCGTTTCTGGACCGCGAGTCGACCAGCGCCGAGGATTTCCATAGCGGGTTGAACTTCGCGGGCGTGTTCCGGGTGCCGGCCGTGTTCGTGTGCATCGACGGCGCCAGCGCGACCGCCGCGTCGGTGGAGACCGTTTCGGAGACGCTGGCCGTCAAGGCGCTGGCCTACGG
>Ga0207645_10003806_pt1 | contig 11315 bp, 6 predicted proteins | sample KBSM53metaG_FD_184331 | JGI IMG/M metagenome (GOLD analysis project Ga0207645, IMG submission 184331) | Miscanthus rhizosphere microbial communities from Kellogg Biological Station, Michigan, USA - KBS M5-3 metaG (SPAdes) (version 2) | ecosystem: Host-associated > Plants > Roots > Rhizosphere >...
CTCGGATCTCTCTACGTGGTGGCACCCGTGGTCGGCGGCCTTCTAATCGCGGGAAATCGATCGAAAAACGATCGCTTTCATTCCTTCACCTATTCACTTGCGCAAGCCACAGTTCTTGATGAAGGGCTCACCTATGGAATGAAGTTGGCGATAAGTCGCACGCGACCGGATGCAAGCAACGATCGATCTTTTCCGTCATCGCATGCATCCACATCCTTCATGATTGCGACAGTCACGCAACGATACTACGGTTGGAAGGCGGGACTTGTCGGCTATGGTGTTGCAAGCGCCATAAGCATCGCTCGCGTAAGGGGCAACAAGCACTGGGCCAGTGACGTCGCCGCCGGGGCCACTCTAGGTTACCTCGTGGGTAGCAGCGTCTCCCGTCGCACCAGAATCTCAATTCGAGGAACAGAATTTTCGATTACGCCGACCGTTGACCTGGCAAACCGAAGAGTTGGCGTTTTCCTCAATGTGAATTAGCTGGATTCTTACCCTGGAGTCCTCTTAGGGTGGCTCCGACTTATAAGCTCTTGTTTGTTCGAAGAGTTAAGAGTTCGAGCCCGGTCAGCAGTTGGTGAAATGGCAATTTTACAATAACGATCGGCTAACCGTGGCTTAAGCCTTCGGATATCATGGGGTTCCATGCAAGACGCACACTACGAGACCATTCTTGCCAAACAACTTGCGATGAATCGCCACACGTGGGCTGCTTTACAGAAACACGGTGTAACCGCCGAGAGCACGCTGCGCTTGGATTTTTCTTACAACGCAGCGAGTCGGAAGGCTGCCGAGAGTTTGTGTGCTGTAGTTCGCGAACAGACGGATTACGAAGTCAACGTCGAGTCGAGCGGATCATTTCTGCGCCGAAAATGGCGAGTAGAGGGCAGAACCAGAGAGACGGCGGTTTCTCCCGAAATTCTCGATCAGTGGGTGACGTGGATGGTGACTGCTGGCAAAGAACGTTCCTGCGATTTTGACGGTTGGGGAACATCGGTGTGAACCGGAGGCCTAGAATCACTCAGCTGAAGAAACCACGCGATTTCAGCAACTACCCGACAAACAGGCTTCCGGGCGAAGTAGTTGGTGAAATGGCGATATTACGTCAACTACGCCTGCTCGTCCGGTAGCGGACGCTGGACCTCGACACCCACACGACCTGTATTTTTTGCCAGCTGACGTGAGAAACGGCATGACCTAGGTTGAGAAGGGGTAGCTCCGCACTGCGGACTGTAGCCATGCAGATCGCGGAACGAATGCATTGGTTTCTACACCCCGGACCGATCTGACCGGCGATCCACAGTAGTTTCGTAAGACGAGGGGAGCGGCCCTTGAATCTGAACAGAAATGGCGCAACCTTCCAAGCTTTGCTGGCGATTGTTTGCAGCGTTGCTCTCTTGCCCGGCGACACCCTGACCTTCAATCCGCCTCCGATGCAGGCGACCGCGTCCTCGACACCGAGTCAGGCTGCCAAGATTCCGCCCGACCAGCTCGATTCTCTAGTTGCACCCATTGCCCTTTATCCAGACCCGTTGCTGGCGCAGACCCTCGCGGCATCCACATATCCGCTTGAGATCGTCCAGCTCCAGCAATGGTTGGAAAAACACAAAGGTCTCAAGGACAAACCCTTGGCCGATGCCGTCGCGAAAGAGTCTTGGGATCCCAGCGTCCAAGCGATGGCCGCCTTGCCTGATGTGGTAAAGCGACTGGCCGACGACATCCAGTGGACGACCGACCTGGGCAACGCGTTTCTATCGCAGCAAAGCGACGTAATGGATGCCGTGCAGCGTATGCGCAAGAAAGCCAAGGATAAGGGCAATTTGAAATCGACTGAGCAACAGAAGGTGGAAACAAAAGTTGTCGAAAACAAGTCGGTGATCGTCGTCGAACAGGCTCAACCGCAAGTCGTTTATGTGCCTTCCTACGATCCCGTGGTCGTTTACGGTCCGCCGATCTATCCCTACCCTCCGATTTATTACCCCCCCTATGGATACTACGCTGCGGGAATGGCCATCTCGTTCGGCATGGGTGTGATGATGGGCGCGTTCTGGAGCGGCGGCTGGGGATGGGGCTGCGGCTGGGGCGGCAATGATATCGACATCAACGTCAACAACAACTTCAACCGCAATTCGAACATCAACCGCGGCGGCAATCGCGGTAACGTGGGCGGCGTTGGTGGAGTGGGCGGCGTTGGCGGAGTGGGCGGCGTTGGTGGAGTGGGCGGCGTTGGTGGAGTGGGCAGCGTTGGTGGAGTGGGCGGCGTTGGTGGAGTTGGCGGAGTTGGTGGTGCCGGCGGCGTTGGCGGAGTTGGTGGTGCCGGCGGTGTTGGTGGTGTTGGCGGTGTGGGCGGTGCCGGCGGGGGAAATCGCGTCTCCACTTTGCCGAGTGGGGGTGGCAACAAATGGCAACACAATCCTGAACATCGTGGCGGAGCTCCCTACAAAGATCGCGCAACAGCGGACAGATTCGGCGGCACGACGCGCGGCGACTCTCTTGCCAACCGTCAGGCTAGCGCCCGCCAACAGATGGGACGGCAAGGCGGCGACGTATCCCGCAGCTCCACCGCAAGGAACAGCGCAAGCAACCGCGCCGGCGGGGATGGTATGGGCAATCGTGGCGGGGGCGCCGGTGCTGGCAACCGGGCCGGTGGAGGCGGAGCCGATCGCATCGGAAGCCGCGATCTCTCGCGCAGCGGTGGCGGAAACCGCGACGCCTTCGGAGGAGGATCGAGAGGATACAGCGGATCGAGCGCTCGCGGCAGCAGCAGCCGCGGTTCCTCAAGCATGGGATCTCGAGGGGGTGGAGGCGGCTTTCGCGGAGGCGGCGGTGGCGGGCGGCGCCGATAGGTTACCAACCGTAATCGGAAATCCTAGGAGCACAAAGTGACATTGACATCTGCGAATGTGAATCTCTTCCGAATTCTTCGGATTGTCATCGCGGTGGTCTGGGCGTGCTTATGCGTTTCGGTTCTGTCTATTGCGCAGCAATCGACAGCCAAGATGCCTCCAGCCTCTACGAGTCCTCCTGCCGCAGGCCTCAGCAGCTTTGACACCCCGCAACTGGCAGCCGATGCGCTGGTGGCTGCCGCCGACAAGTTCGACGTCGTCGCGCTCATGCACATCTTTGGCCCCGGTGGCGAGGACGTTGTCTTTAGCGGTGAATTCGCGCAAGATCGGAAACACGCCGCCGACTTCGCCGCCGAGGCCCGTGAAAAGAAGAGCATCTCCGTGGATCCGAAAAACGGGAACCGCGCGTTCCTGCTCGTAGGCAAGGAGGACTGGCCGTTTCCGGTTCCGATCGTGAAGAGCGGTAGCAAGTGGTTTTTTGATGGGAAGGCCGGCCGACAGGAACTTCTCTACCGCCGCATCGGCGCTAACGAATTGGACGCCATTCAAATCTGCCGCGGCTACGTGGAGGCGCAGCACGAATACGCGCTTCAGCCACTCGAAGGGTACAACGTGAACCAGTACGCACAGCGCATCGTCAGTACTCCGAGCAAGCAGGATGGTTTGGCTTGGCAGAACCCCGACGGCACGTGGGGCGGTCCCATCGGTGAAAAGATCGCTCGCGCCATCGAACTGGGCTACACCAGCGGATCCGAGCCCTATCACGGCTATTTCTTCAAAATTCTGAAGGGACAGGGACCGGCTGCTCCACTCGGCAAAATGGATTTCGTAGTCAAAGGTGTGATGATCGGTGGCTTCGCCCTGATCGCTGCCCCTGCCGAGTACGGCGTGACCGGCGTAAAAACGTTCATCGTCAGCCACGACGGCGTTGTGTACGAAAAAGATTTCGGCCCAAGCACCCTCGACGAGTTCATGAACATGGAGCGCTTCAACCCGGACAAGTCCTGGACTCCAGTCTGGGATCAAGCCGAATAAAGAAGAGCCACGAAGGCCGTTCTTAACGAGCAGCACAGAGAATCGCAATGGTGTTTGAGGCGCAGCAGAGCAATTCTTTCGAGTCACCGCACATTCCGTCGCGACCGAAACAGATGCGTCGGTGGCACCACATTAATCGTTGGCCGAGCGCGTAAGGCAATTGTCAAAATTAGGCGATTACACCAACTACTTCTCAGGCCACTCTGACCAAGGGTCAACTGTTGTAATGTCGATGTTTCTAGTCCACTGTGGACTAGACCTTGTGTACGACAAACCACTTCTTGAGCGTGAGAAATCCTTCGAGCCGGGAGAAACCCTCTTCAGGCGGACAGCGTCGAATCCAGTGCCGGTATTTGAGCAGATTGGACCCGGTTTCCTGAAATCAAACACGAGCTCACCACTGTGAACATCAGGACTGACGCGCAGAATTTCTTTATCCCACTCGAACTCCGGAGTCTGTGCGACTAACAACGTCTGCATCGAGGTTGTAGCAAAAGCCCGCTTGAGTATTTCGAAACCGCAATCTGTTCGACCAAATTCTGCATCAACCTGAAAGCGGCGTGCTTCTCTGCCAGATAACGATGGCGTTCTATTATTTCCGCCGACGGCCTGAATTTAACTACAGGCATATAACCCAGCGCCCCTCGCCCCTGACAACGATTTTAATGACACCCTTACTTAACTGGCGAGAACAGGCGATTACACCAACTGCTCGGAAACAGCTTTCCCGGGGCGAAGTAGTGGCGTAATGGCGATTTCTCGCCAAATCCTGCGACTTGAACAGCTCGCCACCAAGCGTGTACTTTTACTTACCAGCCAGGGACCTTCGGCTTTGATCCACACCCCACCTTCCGGGTCTTCGAACGTCATTCTGTGGAGACGGTCTGCGCGTGGCGCGCAGCTTTTCCTCCTTGCCGTTCTGGGGTGCCTGCAAGCTAACGCGCAACAGAAGCCCGCGTCACCACTCGACGAATTTGATCGGCGATTTGCCGCTGCGCAGGCGGCGGCAAAGGCTGGTGACTTGCCTGCTGCCGCTGCCGCCAGCGAGAAGATAGTCGCCCTCGGACTCCGCGAAATGGGAAAGTTGCGCCTCTTTGAAGCCGCATATCCCGAGGCCGCCAAGTTCTCCCGCAGATCCCTCGAGTTCGAGGATGTTGCAGATGCGCACGTCGATCTCGCTGCTGCCAACTTGTTTAGCAGCCGGGTGGACGAAGCACTCAAAGAGATCAGCCAAGCTCTTGCGGCAGATCCGCGCAACGCCACGGCCTGGACCATTCAGGGCCAGGCGCAGGTGAAGAAAAAGGACTACCGCGCCGCGGCGGAGTCTTTCCAGAAGTCGCTCGAGATTCGTCCCGACCGCGACACCAGCTACCGTCTCGCCAGTTGTTTGCTCCGATTGAAAGAGAAGGAAAAGGCCGCAGCCATTTTCCAGCAGATGACGGTGGCGTCCGGTGATGGCAGCAGCTTGCATCTCTTGTTCGGCATCGCTTATCGAAATGCCACCATGTACGGCGACGCAATCCGGGAGTTCCAGCGTGCGCTTTCACTCGATCCTAAAGTTCCAAACGGCCACTACTTTCTCGGCCTGACCTACTTGATGCAGAACGAATGGGCCCCCACGCCGGAGGCACGCCGGCAATTTCTCGAGCAACTGCGAGTCGACCCTAGAGATTTTTTTGCGAACTATCTCTTGGGCTATATGGCGTTCAGTTCGAACCAGTCGCAGGAGGCGGATCACTATCTGGGCGAGGCGGCGAGATTGGATCCGTCTTCACCGGAAGCCTGGCTGTACCTGGGACTGAATGCCTACCGGCGCAAGGAAAATCAGCGCGCGGAGCGGCTCTTCCGGAAGGCAATTGCACTTGCCGAACGTAGCGGCGTGGACGCTCACAAAGATATCCGGAAGGCCTACACCAGTCTTGGCCGGATCCTCGTTGCTTCCGGAAGAGCAGCGGAAGGGGAGCGATACTTCGAAAAGGCGCGCGCGATTCAGCAAAACATCATCGCCGACAACCAGGAAGGAAGTGGTACGGGCGATTCGGGTGGATCCGGAGTTTCTTCAGCCGATGCCCCTAGCCTTCCTCAAAACGAGCCGCCGGTTCCCTTGGGTGGGCCGGGCAAGGATGCGGCCACACCGTTAGGCAGCGACGCGCTGTCGCACGCCAAGCTGACACCGGGCCAGCAGAGACAGGCAGCGGCGCAGGAAGAATTCTTGCGTTCTGTTCTGGGCGGCGCCTTCAATGATCTGGCCACGGTCGAAGCAATGCAGGGCCAGTATGCCGTTGCTCTTGGACACTATCAGGAAGCGGAGGGATGGGATCCGAAAGTACCCAATCTCATGCGCAATCTCGGATTCACGGCCTATCGCGCCGGGAACAAGCCGGAAGCAATCCGGGCATTGCGAAAGGCGCTGGCACTTGCCCCGGGTGATGATGCGGCTCGCGCGCTTCTGCGAGAACTGGGGACTACTGTCTCCGAGCAGGTTCCGCAAAAGAAGGAAGATAAGAAGCAATGAACTTGAGCGAGACGGACAGCAATTGACTCCGCGACCATTACTTCGCATTCGCGCCCTGCTCGTCGGCGCAGCGGTGTTGCTTGCACCGATGGCTTCGAGTCAGGAGCAGCATCCGGCCGCGCCTCCTCCGCCGCCGAATGCCAAGAAGGTTCAGTGCAAAGGACGCCAAGTACCGCAACTCGAAGACGTCACGGAGAAGGCAGGCATCCGTTTCCGACATATCGCCAATCCGCTGAGCACATACATTGTCGAGTCGATGAGCGGCGGTGTCATTCTGTGGGATTACGATCGCGATGGCTGGCTGGACATCTATTTCACGAACGCGCCAACCATCGAGATGGCCCTGCGCAAGGAATCGGCTCGCGGAGCGCTCTACCATAACAACCACAACGGCACATTTACCGATGCGACGGAAAAGTCAGGCCTGGCGGCTCCTTGCTTCGCGATGGGCGGCGCAGTGGCCGACTACAACAACGACGGGTGGCCAGATCTGTACCTGACGTGTCTCGGAGGAAATGTTCTGTTTCGCAACAATGGGGATGGCACGTTCACCGATGTCACCGCGAAAGCGGGTGTTGCGGACGGTCGCATGTCTGCTGGTGCGGCTTTCGGAGATTACGACCGCGACGGATTCGTGGATCTGATGGTGGCCAACTATGTCGACTTCCAACTCGACCATCTGCCCCCGTTTGGCGGCAAGTCACTCTGCAAATATCGCGGTATCGATGTTTATTGCGGACCGCGTGGGTTGAAGGGCGCAGGCGATTCGATGTTTCACAACAATGGCGATGGCACGTTTACTGACGTTTCCAAGGCCGCCGGCGTGGATGACCCGCACGGTTACTTCGGTCTCGGCGTCGTTTGGGCCGACTTCAACAATACCGGCTGGCCTGACATCTACGTGGCCAACGACACACTGCCTAACTTTCTTTACCGCAACGACGGCAAAGGCAAGTTCACTGAGATTGGCCTCGAATCCGGTACCGCGTTGAGCGAGACGGGCTCTGAGCAAGCCTCCATGGGAGTCGCCCTCGGCGACTACCTGCACAATGGACGCCCTTCCATCTACGTGACAAATTTCAGCGACGACTATAGCGACCTGTATCGCAACGACGGGAACTGGATGTTTACGGATGTCTCGTACGCGTCAGGGGTAGCCTTGCCCTCCTTTCGTCTAGTGAAGTGGGGCGATGCATTCGTGGATCTCGACAACGATGGCTGGCTCGATCTGGTGGCGGTGAACGGTCACGTCTATCCGCAAATGGAAAAGGTGCCTGCCAGCGGTGGTTACGCGCAGACCAAACTGCTCCACCTGAACCAGAAAGATGGCACCTTCTGTGATGCCGGCAGTCTGGCCGGATCAGCCTTGCAAGAGAGCCGCGTGTCACGGGGCTTGGCGGTCGGGGACCTGTTCAATGACGGCAATGTGGACGTCGTGGTCGAAGACCTCGATAGCGCGCCGATGATCCTGCAGAACCACGGTGTTTCCGGCCGCCACTGGGTGAGTCTGGAATTGGCGGGCACCCGGAGCAATCGCATGGCAATCGGGGCGCGCGTGAAGATCGTGACCGGAGGGATGACGCAGACCGACGAGGTTCGCAGTGGCGGTAGTTATATCTCCCAGAGCGATGTCCGTTTGCACTTTGGGCTGGGATCGGCGGAGATGATTGAGTCGCTCGAGGTCCGCTGGCCTTCCGGGAAAGTTGAGACGTTCAAGAATCTCGCAGCCGATCGCTTCTACGCCCTGCTGGAAGGGGAAGGTGTCGTTCCAGCAGAGCGGATTCGGCCGGTCTCGCACGCACCGCGCGGCAAGTAAACCGAATGCCGCGGGAACTTTGATGTTGCTCGACTCGCCAATTCCTAAAGCGCTCTTCATCATCATCATGATGGCTACCAAGGGCAAGCGCCCGCCGCTTCACTGGCGAAGTTTTAGTCACATTCCTCACTCAACGTCGCCCTTCTCACGGGCAATTCGAAAGTGTCCGTGTAATGCAATGCGAAATAAGACGATTACGCAAACTGCTGGGAACGCGGGTCTGGAAAGCAGTCGTTGGTGAATTGCCGATGAACGTCATAGCGGCTTCAATCGGGGACCGCGTGCCTCTCTCAATTGCCTACGTTAACTTTGCCAAACAATCATTTGACAATTTCGAGACAACTGCATCGCATCCGAATTTGACTTGCGCTACTCCAATATTTTGAAGGGCCGGATGTGGCTCTCGTTGCAAGTCACTCGTTTTGGAGAACAGCGATGTGGATGAGGTCATGCACTATTTGTAAAGCTCTATTGAAGAAGCTGAGATTGAGCGATTTCGTCCGTTGTCATTGTGGCTGGGAGTGGCAAGGCCATACGGATAGAAAATCGGTGGAGACGCGGTAGACAGCGTGAGGACATTTTAGAGATGAAGGCAGTGACGACTGTGGCAAAAGTAATCGAATTCTACATACCCAACCATTTCCGAAGAAGCTTGAAGTGGGTTTCAGCAGAAGGACGCGGAAAGATCATCGAGTTCGCTCGCCCAATGAGCAAATCAGCCTGAAGAACGCTACTCGCACGGGCTTAGACGAAATTGCTTTACTCATTGTCGGCACCATCACACCCAAATGGCCGGCAAGCTGGATATGGTCTGAACATTGGGACCAAAAAAGTCCTTCCTGAAATCTGAACCGTCCATCAGGAGGAACACGCCACGCGAAAAGTACAGAGAAAACCTAGCCGGAAACGCAGGCCATCAGCTTGCCGTGACAGGGTTGCCCACTGGCGATCTTGCCAGCTACGTCGGACAGTGGTCAAAACGGCTCAGACTGCACGATTCCTGCCGCGTATTTTGGCTCAAGCCGCTCTCCGTGCAGCCCAGGGGGCCAACCGCGATTCGCCGAACGGCATGTGATCACGCGGCGAGGTGACGGAGGTCACCGCATCGGAGTGCAAGACGGACAAGAATGACAATCCTTACCCACCTCCGCTCAGTCAAGATTCCGATTTTTTTGAAGGAGATCTCCGATGCGTGCCCAAATTTCCATTTGGTTTGCGGCGTCTCTGCAGTATCTCGCGATTGCTTTCAGTAAGACTCTCTCGGCTAGCGCTGTGCGTCTCCCGTCGAGGCGAGCCCCTCTTGTCGCGCTTGTGCTCGGCCTGACATCTTGGGCCGCAGCGGCTGACCCAGCGTCTTATGTCGTGCAGGATTTGGGGGTCCTGCCCGGCAACTCGTCGAGCATCGCCTTCGGCATTAACAAGAAGGGAGACGTCGTCGGCTGGTCCATGGGCCCGGACGGGACCTCGGCGTTCGTCTACACCGATGCCGACGGCATCGTTCAGTTGCCCGGGCTGCCTGATCGCCCACGGACCATAGCGCGGGACATCAACGATCTTGGTGACGTGGTAGGCACGGCGAACGCCGGCGGGGTCGACCTCGGCCACGCCGTGCTATGGACCAACGGCGTTGTCAGAGATCTTGGCACACTCGGCACTGGCAGTTACAGCGATGGGTGGGCCGTCAATAACAATGGACAGGTCGTCGGCTCGTCCTACACGAACGGCGCCAGCTTCGGAGTGCACGGCTTCCTTTATACGCAGGCGCGAGGGATGGTTGACCTTACACCAAACAGCGCTACTGGCTCAGCGCTGGACATCAACGATGCGGGCCAGGTGACGGGCTACAAGACTGCAGCCGGCGGCAACTATCACGCGTTTCGTTGGAAGGGAGGAAAGTTTGTAGACCTGGGCGTGCTTCCGGGGTTCGCGCACAGCTTTGGCTGGGCCATCAACGCGCTGGGACAAGTGACCGGCAACTCGACGTCGGCCTCGGGCAATAGCGAGCGGTTCTTCCGTTCAATCGCCGGAGGCGGACTGCAGAATCTCGGGGGCACGGGGGAGCACAACGTCGCTTGGGGAATCAATGCCTCGGGCAACGTGGTAGGTACCCGCGGTTCAAGTCAGAAGCGCGCCGTGCTATACACCGACGCCGGAGGGCTGCGAGACCTCAACACACTTATCGATCCGTCGCTGGGCTGGGTCCTGCTGGCCGCCCACGACATCAACGATGCAGGACAGATCGTCGGTTACGCGTTCAACAATTTCACGGCGAGTACGCACGCGGTGCGGCTGCAGCCTGCGACGACGCCACCACCCGAGTGCACCCTCAATTGCCTGCGGTCTACAAGAATCGGGCTGAGCGCGAAAAGCAACGGCAGCAATGCCGCTGTAACTGCCAGTGTCACGGTGCAAGATGAGAAGGGCGTCCCAATGGTTAATGCTCTGGTCGTAGGAAGCTGGGCACTGCCGGATGGAACAGAGTTCCAACCTGTCTACGCGTGGACCAATCAGAGAGGCATCGCTACCTTTGTTGTCACGGGCACGCGCCCGGGCACCTACAAGTTTCAGGTCGTCAACATTCTGCAGTCTCTCCACACGTTCAATCCGAGCAAGAGCGTTATCTCGCGGAGCATTACAGTGCAATGAAGCACAACAGTAAAGCGTACAGGAGGCGCCGCTCGCCGCTCTCTTAAACCATCTGTGGAAAGTGTATCTCTGCGTAGGAGGTCGCCTCTTTACCGAAGATCCGCCAAAACAACAGCAATGCTCCAGCGGAACGGATTGCTTGGTGGCGTAATCAGATGATTACACCAACTACTGCTCGTGGAGCAGGAATTCAAGAATGGTTCGGAGTCGAAGCGACAGGCTACCTGACTAAATTTCACAAGATGGCTGGCATTCATAATCAATGAATAAAAACGATTAAAGGTGATTGAAAGCGCGAAAACTACATGGGATGCGGAACATCGGGGAGTACTGTGCCACCCGCAGGGCTGCGGACAACACAATAAGAGTCCCGAGGTGGTGTTGGTCTTATTCGTCTCGGCCAGTAGCTCGCTTTAGACCCTTGCTTGACCTGCTCTCGTCGCTTCCTTGCGGTCGC
>Ga0207645_10003807_pt1 | contig 11315 bp, 9 predicted proteins | sample KBSM53metaG_FD_184331 | JGI IMG/M metagenome (GOLD analysis project Ga0207645, IMG submission 184331) | Miscanthus rhizosphere microbial communities from Kellogg Biological Station, Michigan, USA - KBS M5-3 metaG (SPAdes) (version 2) | ecosystem: Host-associated > Plants > Roots > Rhizosphere >...
GCACTCGTCGATGCATTAAACCAGCGGCGCGCGGCCGGCGACAGTGAGATCACGCTCGACTCAAGGATCATCGCTCTGGTCGACCAGCATATTGATCGCCTCGAGGAGGACGGCAGGGCGGTCCGGACCATCGACACCTACCGGTATTGCGCGAAGCTCCTCGGGAAGATCATCGCTGGCGTTCGTGTTGGGGAAGCGACACCAGCTCGCCTCGACGCTGCCATTCGGTCGATGCGTCGGGCTCATGGTGACGTGTTGGCTGTGCAGGCCAAGACAATCCTGAAGGGCGGACTGCACCTGGCGGTGATGGCCAATGTCCTTGCGGCGAATCCCGTTCGCGACGTCTCGCCAATGCGGGCGAAGAGTCGGCCGAAGGGCGCTACCGCGTTAACGGCTGACGAGCTGCGCGGTCTGCTGACGAAGCTGCGGGAGTCAGAGGCGTGTCAACGCCACGATCTCGTCGACCCCATCACCCTGTTTATCGCGACGGGTCTGCGGATCTCCGAGCTGTTGGGCTTGTGCTGGGTCGACTTCGAGGACGCTACGGCGACGCTGACTGTCACCGGAAAGGTCATCAGAGCGGCGGGCCAGGGGCTGATGCGGATAGACGAGACGAAGACGGCCGCCGGCCGAAGGACTCTTCCGCTGCCCGCTCGCCGCACTGTGCTGACTGCTCGTCGCGGCGTGCCGTATTTCGGTGAGCAGACGATGATCTTCCCGTCGACCGCCGGGACGTGGCGGGACCCGGACAACTTCCGTGCCCGCTGGCGTGAGGTGCGCCAGGACCTTGGCGTGCCGGACGCGACGAGTCATAGCTTCCGCAAGACAGTGGCCACCCTCATCGACGACGAGGGGCTGTCCGCACGGATCGGTGCTGACCATCTCGGTCACAGCCGGATCTCAATGACTCAGGACAAGTACATGGCGCGCGGTCGCGTACATACCGCGGTCGCAGACCTCCTAGACCGCACCATAAACGATGAATAAACGATGGATCACTTTGATAAGTGAAACTAGATACCATGCCTGACCTGTGCCCCCGGCAGGATTCGAACCTGCGACACCGGCTTTAGGAGAGCCGTGCTCTATCCCCTGAGCTACGAGGGCGTGACCCGCTCGGAGCTTACCGTGAGTGGATCGTCGCGCCCGCATAGCGCAACCAGGGCGATGTGCCGGTGCGGCGGTCGATCACCGGCGCACGTCCTCGGCAGCGATTCAGCGCAGTTCCGCGATCACCTTCGCGAACACTTCCGCATGCGGCGCCTGAACGATGATGTAACTGACCCCGTAGGTGTCCCGGTAGCCCCGGATCCGGTCAGCCATGTCGCGCGTCGACCCGGACAGCACGCCGGGGTGGCGGAGCAGGTCCTCATCGGTCAGGTCGGGCAGGAAGCGACGGGGAATCTTCAGGTCCGGCATCCCGGAGCCGTCGATCGGCATCGCGGTGATCGCGACGTTCAGCTCGAGTGAGTCGAACCGATCTGGCGCGGCGTTACGGACGAACTCGATTCGTTCGGCCAGCGGATCGACGGCGCCCGGCGCGCGGTCGCCTCCCGTGAGGCCGATGATGTCGGCCTTCCTGGCCGCGATGGTAAGCACTCGGTCGCCGTTGCCCGCGATCAGGATCGGCACGTCCGGCAGGTGCTCTTGGATGTACTCGGTCACGTGCTGCATGTGGTCGATCCGCTCGCGCGCGCGGGGGTAGCGCAGCTCGGCGGCCTCGAACTCCGCACGCATGTACCCGGTGCCCAGTCCCAGCTCGAAGCGCCCTTCGGTGAGATCGCGCACGGCGCCGACGTCACGGGCGAGCAGCGCCGGCTTGTAGAAGCCGGCATTGAGCACGAACGTCCCCAGCCGGAGTGTGCTCGTTGCCGCGGCCGCGGACATCAGGACCGGGAAGGGTGCCGGTGCCCCGAGGTGGTCGGGTACGTGCAGCACGTCGAAACCCAATTCCTCCGCCCGTCGCGCGGTGTCCTGAACCTTCGCCCGCGACCGCGCGTCGTGTAGACCCAACCCGAACCGGAAGTCCTTGACCATAGGCAGCCAATCTAGATGTTTGACGGTCGCCACGAGTGGGCAACCCTGACCCGCCGACTTCGAGCCCCGAGGTCCACAACAGAAAGACTTACCCGCCCGGATCCGGCCCGTCGTGAGACATTCGACGGGCCGGATCAATGCTTCACCATGGCCAGCCATCCCACTCTTGGCGTTGAGGAAGAGTTCCTTCTCGTCGACCCGACGACCGGCGAACCGGTCGCCGTGAACAAGCCTGTGGCCCGCCACGCCGCTCAGCACGGCGTCAAGCTCCAGCTCGAGCTGACCAGCTGTCAGATCGAAACCACCAGCGAGGTGGTGAGCGGCAGCGGCGAACTCCGACAGCAGCTCACCCGGCTGCGTCGGATAGCCGCCGAAGCCGCTGAGGCCAACGGCGCGCAACTGCTCGCCGCCGCACTGCCCCCGACCCGGCCGCATGAGTTCCCCATCACCGAGACCCCGCGCTACCGCGAGATCGCCGACAAGTTCGGGCGGGTCGCCGAAGAGGGGATCTGCGGTGCCCACGTGCACGTGGCAGTGCCGAGCCGGGAGCTCGCCATCCGGGTGAGCAACCGGCTACGACCCTGGCTGCCGTTGTTCCTCGCGCTGACCGCCAATTCGGCGGTATACAGCGACGCTGACACCGGCTACGCCAGCTGGCGCAGCATCGTGTGGGCACGCTGGCCCAGCGCGGGTCCGCCACCGCATTTCGACTCCGTCGACGAGTACGACGCGATGGTGCGCATGCTGCATCGCGGCGGGGCCGTGCTGGACGACGGCATGGTCTATTGGGACGTCCGCCCGTCGGCCAAGTTCCCGACAATCGAGGTGCGTGTCGCCGACGTGCCTGCGACGGTCGGCGAGACCGTGCTGCTGGCCACGCTGATCCGGGCCAGCGTGATGATGGCACTCGATGATGAACGACGCGGCGCGCCGACGCCGCCGCTGACGCCGCTAGCCCTCAAGGCGGCGTACTGGAAGTCGGCCCGCGACGGTCTCGGCGGCGACGCCATCGATCTACTCGAAACCCATGCGCCGGTGTCCGCGCGAAAGTTGTTGGAGGGCTTGGTCGCACACGTCCAACCAGCACTCGAAGACGTCGGTGATTGCGACATGGTCAAGGCAGAGCTCGCGCGGCTCGATGATGCAGGCAACGGTGCGATGCGGCAGCGCACGGCGTGGCGCCGGCGGCATGACGTGAAAGACGTCATCGCGGAACTGGCGGCTGCCACGCTGAAGGAGGATTAGTTAGTTAGTGCTTCCCGTGCGTGTCAACGAATGAGGACGGCGCCGGAAAGGAGCGTGCCTTGGACGCTACGTCAGCGCCAGCTTGGCGAAGGGTTCGCTGGTGGGCTGCGCTGAACCGCCGGGCGGTTCGACGGTGAACGCCAGGGTCTGAGAGTCGCCGAGATCGGGCAGCACCGCGGTGGTTGAAGGCGCGACGTTCTTGGCGTCCATCGTCCCGGCCGAATGCGGTCCCTTGGCGTCGATCAACCACATCTGGTAGACGGTTCCCGGCTTGGGCGGCGCGACGTTGTTCATCACCAGCACACCGGCGTTCTTCTCGCGGGAGAACACCACCGTCGCCGTTCCGCCGGTCGGAATCTCGCCCGACACGGTCCGGACGTCGGGGGCCGCGAAGACCTGTTCGGCGGTCGACGGCGTGGGTGTCGGTTGCATTGCTATGCCGATGCCGAGCGCGCCGAGGCCGATTATCACCGCGGCTGCTGCGGCCAGGCCTATGGTCTGCCAGCGCTTGATCCGCCGATGCAACACCCGCACCGGATCGCTACTTATCTCGGTCAGCAGCCGGTCCCGGAGCTGACTGGGCGGCTCGACAGCGGTGGCCGCCGACACCACGGCCATGGTTTCCCGGACCGCCCGAACCTCGTCGGCGAATGCGGCCGCGACGTCCGGGGGAGCGGCGGCGACGCGTCGCTCGATATCGGCGAGCTCGGCTTCTGGCACCGCGTGCAGCGCATACGGTGTCGCGAGGGCGATCAGATCGACGTCATTCGGCTCTGTCATGCGAGCCCCAGGCATCTGCGGAGGCCACGGATGGCGTCGCGCATCCGTGACTTGATCGTCGCAAGATTTGCCGACAATCGTTCCGACACTTGCGCATACGTCAGCCCGTCGTAGTAGGCGAGTTGAATGCATTCGCGCTGTGCGTCGGTCAGCGAATCGAGGCAGTCGGCCACCTGACGCCGTTCATCGCGCAGGATCACCGAATCGGCCACCTGATCAGACGGCGGATCGACGTTGGCGGCGCCGTAGCGCGACTCGCGCTGACTTGCCGCTTGTTCCGAGCGCACCCGATCGACCGCGCGGCGGTGCGCCAATGTGAGCAGCCATGCCAGCGGCGAACCGGCCGACGGGTCGTAGCTGTCCGCGCTGCGCCACACCTGCAGGTAGATGTCCTGCGTGGTTTCCTCGCTGTAGCCGGGATCGCGCAAAACGCGGGTGACCAGGCCGAACACCCTGGCCCGGGTGCGATCGTAGAAGATCGCGAACGCATCGACGTCCCGGCTGGCCACCTGGCGCAGCAAGGCGTCGAGGTCGGTGCTCACGAGCGGTAGCCTAGCCACCGGCGCCAATATCGTCACGGTAATCGCGATTTGGGCGCAGTGGGGACGAAAAATGATGTGCGCGAACGATATTCGGCGATGCCAGGCCGGTTCCGCATGTATTTCTCGGTGAGCTTCGCGCCGGTGGCGTATACCAGGAAGTAGGTCATCAGCACCGGTGAGAGCACCGTCAGCAACGAAACCCACGCGGCGATGCCTGCCAGCCACAGCCCCCACCACACGCAGGCGTCGCCAAAGTAGTTGGGATGCCTCGTCCACGCCCACAGGCCGCGATCCATGATGACGCCCTTGTTCGCCGGGTCGGCCTTGAAGCGGCGCAGTTGGTGGTCCCCGACGGCCTCGAACAGCATACCGACGACCCACAGCAGCACGCCCGCGATGAGCACCGGCAGCAACAGCGGCGGCGTCGGGCCCAACACCGCCGAAACCTGCAGCGGCAGCGCGACAAACCACGTCGCCGCCGCCTGCGCGACGAACACCTTGCGCAGCACGTGCACGGTGGAGAAGTCGCCGCGCAACAAGTCGCGGTAGCGCGGGTCCTCACCCTTACCCGCGGACTTGACGATCATGTGCCAGGACAGCCGGACACCCCACACCGCGACCAAGATCAGCAGCAGCAGTCGTCGGAACGGGTCACCGGTGCCCAATGCCGCGGCGACGGCCGCTACCGCGACGAGGCCGATGCCCCAGGTGACGTCGACGACGTTGTAGCGGCCGATCCTACGGCCGATGAGGAAGGCTGTGCCGTGCACCACCACCAGAGTTGCCAGCGACGCTGCGGAGACTCCACCGAAATTGTGGTAGTTCATCGGCCACTTCCCGTGGGTGCGAAGGTCCATTGGTACACATCGAGATATCCGGACTCGAAACCCGCCTCGGAGTATGCCAAATACAGCCACCACATCCGGTGGAAAACCTCGTCGAAACCCAACGCCGCCACCGCATCCCGGCGTTCGACGAATCGCTGCCGCCACAGCCGCAACGTCTCGGCGTAATGCGGTTGCAGCGAGTACATGTCCACAGTGCGCAACCGGGTGTGCCGTTCGGTGATCGACATGATCGCCTCCGTCGAGGGCAGCATGCCGCCGGGGAAGATGTACTTCTGGATCCAGGTATACGTGTTGCGGGTAGCGAGCATTCGGTCGTGCGGCATGGTGATGGCCTGGATCGCGACCCGGCCACCCGGCGTCACCAATCGGTCGAGTGTCTGGAAATACGTCGGCCAGAACCGGTACCCGACGGCCTCGACCATCTCCACGGAGAGCACGGCGTCGTAGCGCCCATCCACGTCGCGGTAGTCGCACAGCTCGATCTCGACCCGATCCGACAGGCCGGCCGTCGCCACCCGCTGCCGGGCCAGCTGCTGCTGCTCGGCCGACAGGGTGATCGAGCGGACGTGAGCGCCCCGCGCCGCGGCGCGCAGGGACAGTTCGCCCCAGCCGGTGCCGATCTCCAACACCCGGCTGCCGGGGCCGACACGCGCGGCGTCCAACAGGCGGTCGATCTTGCGGTGCTGCGCGCCGAGCAGGTCGGACTGGGATGCGGGCAGCGTCTCGAACAGCGCGCTCGAGTACGTCATGGTCTCATCGAGGAACTCCGCGAACAGATCGTTGGAAAGGTCGTAGTGCTCGGCGATGTTGCGGCGCGCCTGCGCCCGGCTGTTGTGCTGGGAACGCGGCGACCGCACCACGGCAAGGGGGCGAAGTCGTTGCAACGCAGGCGGAATCAACTCGCCGACGTACTTGGCGAACTCAGTCAGCAGCCCGACGGGGTTTTCAGAGCTCCATTCGCCGGCCATGTAGGACTCGCCGAACCCGATCAGCCCGTACCGGCCGATCCTGCGGGCGAACGCGTCCGGACGGTGGATCAACATGGTGGGTAGGGTCGCATCGGCAGCGCCGACGACCGTCCCGTCCGGATAGACCAGCCGTACCGGTAGCCGCGCCGCCGCCCGACGGATCAGCCGGTCGGCGATCATGGCGCTGACCAGGCCGCGGGGCACTCGCGCCACATCCGGCCAGCGGTCGGAATCGATTGTCGTGGAACCGGTTTCCGCGATCTCGATCGTCACAGCTGATGGACCCTTTCCTTCTCGGTGGATTCGGGGCGCGGCACGACAGGCACCCGTCGCAGCCACAGCGTTATCCCCTGGACACGTATTCCGATCGCCCCCATCAGTGGGGCCAGCGGTGCGACGAGTTGAAGCTTGAGCAGCTCGCCGATGCCTGCGCTTCGCCTGCTGCCTCGCATGGTGGCGACGAACGCCGGCTGATTCTCTCGGTGCAGCGAAATCCGCACGTCCAGTTCGGCGTCTGGACGCGGGGCGTGCACCAGGTAGGAGCCGTCGACTTGGTTGAACGGCGACACGTAGAGCCTCTTGCGCACCATCGCAGGGCGGTCGCCGTGTGGTGGCAGAAGGTAGGCGTGCCTGCCTCCGTAGGTGTTGTGCACCTCGGCGACGATGTGTCGCAGTACGCCGTCGGCGTCGTGGCACCAGTACAACGTCAACGGGTTGAACACGTAGCCCAGCACCCTGGCCTGCATCAGCGCGGTGATCCTGCCACCGGCCAGATCGATGCCGTGCTCGTCCAGGAATGCGTCGACGCGTTGCCGCAGTGAGTCATTCGGCCCGCCGTCAAGATGGTCGCAGGCGTCGAACCTGGCGACTGGCCGCAGCCAGCGGGGCAGCTGTGGAAGATGGTCGATGTCGACATACCAGCTGTAGCCGCTGTGCTCGAAGTAGTGATGGACCGGAGCGCGGCGCAGGTGCGTTATCCGGGTCCTGTACAGCGCCGGGGTCAGCATGGCACCGCCTGGGTTCTGCGCGCGGCCACCGGCCAGTCGGCGCCGAGGCGGCGGGCCGCTCGCAGGCCCGACGCGGCGCCGTCCTCGTGGAAGCCCCAGCCGTGGTACGCGCCTGCGAACACCACGCGGTCATCGTCCAGCGTCGGCAGAAGTTGTTGGGCGGCAACCGACTCCGGGGTGTACATCGGGTGGCTGTAGGTCATCTCGGCAAGCACGGTCGCCGGGTCGACGTGGTCGCGGCCGCCGAGTGTCACGAGGAAGCGGCGCGGGCCCTCGAGCCGCATCAGGCGAGTGACGTCGTAGGTGACCAACACGTTGTCCTCATTCGGCGTGACGAGGTAGTTCCACGATGCCCTCGCCCGGCCATGGCGTGGCAGCACCGATTCGTCGGTATGCAGCTGGGCGTGGTTGGTGCAGTATGGAATCGCACCGAGCACCGCCCGTTCGGCGTCGGTGGGTTCCGCCAGCATCAGTAGCGCCTGATCGGGGTGGGTGGCGATGACGGCGGCGTCGAAAACCCTTGTGGCGTCTGTGGTTATCTGAACGCCGCCGGGGACCCGTCGCACCGACGTCACCGGGTCGCCTGCACGCACCTCGTCCACCCGGTTCAGGATGGCTTCGACGTAGTTGGCAGAGCCGCCCGCGACCGTGCGCCACGCCGGCGAGCCGAACACCGAGAGCATGCCGTGGTGCTCGAGGAACACGAACAGATAGCGCGCCGGGTATCGCATCGCCTCTCCCGGCGGCGATGACCACACCGCCGCGACGAGCGGAGTCATGAAGCTTTCGACGAAGTAGCGGGAAAAGCCGTGCCTGTCTAGGAACGCGCCGAGCGTCTGGTCGTCGGCATCCGTCTGCAGCAGCCGGGTCGCCACCGCATGAAAGCGCTTGATCTCGGCGAGCATCAGCAAGTACCGCGGCCGGGCGAGCGACGACAACGACGGGAACAGCCCGCCGATGCCGCGTGCTCCCGCATACTCCAGGCCGCTCGCGTCGTCGCGTACCGACATCGACATGTCGGTCTCCCGGGTAGCAATGCCCAGTTGGGCGAACAGCCGGCACAGCGTCGGGTAGGTGCGGTCGTTGTATACCAGGAAGGCCGAGTCGACGCCCACGATGTAGCCGTCGCCCCGGTCGACGTAGTGCGTGTGCGCGTGCCCGCCGATGCGGGTGTCGGCTTCGAAAAGGGTCACCCGATCGCGCGCCGACAGCGCGTACGCAGCGACCAAGCCGGACACGCCGCTGCCGATGACGGCGACCGAGCGTTCACAGGGAGAATTCCGTTTCACGTCATGTATTCGGAACCGCGCGGCGCGTAGATGGGTGCGGTACGTTCCCTCGGTGTCTTCGACGTTCTTTTTTGGCGGAACGATCTGGACCGGCGTCAACGGGCAGACCACCGATGCGTTGCTGGTGGTCGACGGAGTAGTGCAGGCCCTTGGCGATGACGCGCACGCGCGGGCAGAGGGCGTCGAAGACGTCGACCTCGCCGGCGGCTTCCTGATGCCGTCGTTCGGCGACGGACATGCCCATCCGCTGCCCGGTGGCCTCGAGGCGGTGGGGCCGCAGGTGCGCAAATGCAACTCGGTCGACGAGATAGTAGCCGAAGTGAAACGATTTGCTGCCGAGCATCCCGACGACGAGTGGATCGTCGGCGCCTCCTACGAGAGCAGCATGGCTCCTGCCGGACTGTTCGACGCGCGTTGGCTCGACGCCGCCGTGCCCGACCGGCCTGTCGTGCTGCGCGCATGGGATTACCACACCGTGTGGTGCAACAGTGTTGCGCTGCAGCGCGCAGGGATCACTTCCGACACCCCCGACCCGGTGCTCGGCGAGATTCCGCGCCGCGACGACGGCTCACCGCTGGGCACGCTTCGTGAGTGGGGCGCCGTCGACCTGGTGCACAAGGTCGTGCCGGAGCGCGATCCGGCGGTCCGCGTCGCAGCGCTCGGCACCGCCGCCCACTACTATCTGTCGCACGGTGTGACGTGGGTGCAGGACGCGTGGGTGGAGCCCGCCGACGTCGACACCTACCTCGACGCCGCCCGGCAGGGTGCGCTCGACATGCGGTTCAACCTCGGCCTCTATGCCGACCCCCGCTACTTCGACACTCAACTCGAGCAATTCGCGGACGCGCGTCGGCGAGTGCAGGACGTGGCGTCGCCGCTGCTGACCGCCAACACCGTCAAGTTCTTCGCCGACGGGGTGATCGAGAACGAGACAGGGGCACTGCTGGCGCCCTATTGCGGCTCGCTTCACAACCACGGCATGCAGGTGTGGGACAACCTTGCCGACGCGGCGCGTGCAGTGGACGCACTCGGGTTCCAGATGCACATCCACGCGATCGGCGATGCGGCCGCGCGCCAGGCACTGGACGCCATCGAGCATGCCGTCAGCACCAATGGGCCTCGCGACCGGCGGCCGGTGATCGCCCACGCGCAACTGGTCGACGACGCCGACCTGAACCGCTTCGCCGCGCTGGGCGTGATACCCAACATGCAACCGCTGTGGGCGCAACTGGATCCGTTGATGGTCGAGCTGACAATCCCGCGACTCGGCCCCGACCGCAGCGACAAGCAGTACCGCATGCAGAGCCTCTACGAGTCAGGAGCGCCGCTGGCGTTCGGGTCGGACTGGCCGGTGTCGTCGGGCGCGCCGTTGGACGGGATCGCCATCGCGGTGTCGCGTGGCGGTTGGACGCCACACGAGATCCTCCCGGTCGAGCGGGCGCTGAGCGCCTACACCGCGGGCGTGGCGAAGCAGGCCTACGCCGAAGGGCAATGGGGCACAATCACACCCGGCGCGAGCGCCGACATGGTGTGGTTGGCGTCGGATCCGCGTGCAACACCGCCGAACGAGCTTGCGGATGTCCGCGTACAAGCCACATATCTGTCAGGAAGGTCGGTTTACTCGGCCTCGGGTTAGAAGGGATTGCCATGTCGACAGCGCCGTCGGATACCCCCGCCGCCACCCCGCCGCCCACCGGGCATGGCGAAGGCCACCTGCGCCGCGTCCTTGGCGTGCCGGCGCTAGTCCTGTTCGGGCTCGTGTACATCGTGCCGCTGACGGTGTTCACGACATACGGGATCGTCGTGCAGACCTCCGGCGGCCGTCTGACGGTGTCGTACCTGGTGACGTTGGCCGCCATGGTGTTTACCGCTCGGTCGTACGCGCGGATGGCCGCCGCATACCCGGTGGCCGGTTCGACGTACGCATACACGCAACGAACCTTCGGGCCACCGATCGGATTCCTGGCCGGCTGGTCACTCCTGTTGGATTACCTGCTTCTGCCGATGCTGAACTACCTCGTCATCGGGATCTACCTCAATGCCGCAATCCCCGCCGTCCCGGCGTGGGTGTTCGTGCTCATCACGATCGCCATCGTCACCGTGCTCAACATCATCGGCATCGTCTCGGTGGCGCGGGCCAACCTTCTGATCATCGTGATGCAGGCGGTGTTCATCGTGGTGTTCCTCGTGCTGTCGTTCGTGACGTTGTCGCACAGCGGCACAGTCGATCTGATGGCTCCCTTCAACGGCGACGGCACCGCACCCGGGTTGAGCCCGGTGCTTGCGGGTGCGGCGATCCTGTGCCTGTCGTTCCTCGGCTTCGATGCGGTGTCGACGCTGGCCGAAGAGGCCAACGAGCCGACCCGCAGCGTGCCGCGCGCGATCATGATCGCCACGATCACGGCCGGTGTGATCTTCGTGATCCTCTCGTATGTGTCGCAATTGGTGTTCCCGTCCAATCAGTTCGCCGATGTCGACTCCGGCTCCCTGGAAGTGATGAAGACGGCTGGGGGGCAGTTCTTGTCGACGTTCTTCACCGCCGCGTACGTCGCCGGTGCGCTCGGCTCGGCGATCACCTCCCAGGCGTCTGTCGCTCGAA
>Ga0207645_10003808_pt1 | contig 11310 bp, 12 predicted proteins | sample KBSM53metaG_FD_184331 | JGI IMG/M metagenome (GOLD analysis project Ga0207645, IMG submission 184331) | Miscanthus rhizosphere microbial communities from Kellogg Biological Station, Michigan, USA - KBS M5-3 metaG (SPAdes) (version 2) | ecosystem: Host-associated > Plants > Roots > Rhizosphere >...
CAGTGCCGCTAACAGCCGTCATCGAAGCAAGCGGCCAATCTCGGTTCGAGTGGCTGCTTGGTGCCCGCAAGCGTGAGTACGCCTGGCAACTGCTAGGGTCAGCAACCGCTGCGAAGCCGAAGTTCGGCCGGCCAGGACGAAGGTCAGCAACGGCTCGCGAGGCGCAGTTCGAAGGCTTGACCGACTCGGCAGAAAGACAACGTAGAAGTGACACGCCCTACACCTGACGTTCGCCTACTGCGGCAACCGGCCAGAAGCAGCCGGCGACGACCGACCCCTCTGCGATCATTCAATCGGAGTTGCCAGAGCGTCCCTCGCTGGGAAGCATCGAGCGGACTTCGGACACTGATCCCTGGTATCCATGCCGGGAGTAGATTCCGTTTGAGGAGGTGACGAGGCCGATGAGCGAGCCCGAAGCGCGCCACCGGCTGGCGGCGATCCTGGCGGCCGATGCAGCGGCTATCCGCGCGCAGTGGCGGAGGACGATCGCGCCGCACTCGCTACGCTGGAGGTCGCGCGGGTCATATTCGCAGGCCGATGCCGCCGCGATCTCGGAAACCGACGCGCGCGCGCGCTCGTGGACTGGATCCTCGTCTTGGTGCCATAGCCTGCGCTTCAGTATCCTGACCGGCGGCGCTGCCGCCCACGGACGGCGCGACGCATCCGCTGCAGGGCCGCACGTCGTTCGTGCGCCTGCGGCAACCGAGCCCTGACGGCTGTCTCGCGAGCGAAGTGAACGATGGCGCGACTTGCGAACGGCAAGGCCAGCCGGACAGCGCGGATCACCGCGGCGATGCGGTATCGCCACTTCCTGGGCGGGGCGCGACCACTGGTGTTCGAGGATCGCTTCGCGCATCTGTTTCTCGACCTTCCGAGCGCGATGGCGGCCTTGCCCACGCCGTTCACGGACCGTGCAATCGGCAGGCTCTTCGGTCCCCTTCGCGGCATCGAAGGCGAGGTGCTGGCGCGCTCACGTTATGTCGACGAGGTGCTCGCGGCGGGACTGCGCGCAGGTCTCGACCAGGTCATCGTCCTCGGGGCAGGCTTTGACACGACCGCGCTTCGCCACGTCGATTCGACCTGCCGCTTCTTCGAGGTCGACCATCCTGCGACGCAAGCCGACAAGCGCGCGATCCTGTCGCGGCACCCCGACCTCGGCGCGAGCCTGACCTTCGTGCCGGTCGACTTCGCGCAGGACGATGTCGCCGACGCGCTGCTCGCGGCGGGATTCGACGCGGCGCGGCGCGCGCTCGTCTCCTGGCTTGGCGTCACCATGTACCTCGAGCAGCGCGTGACGGTCGCCACGCTCACGACGCTGCGGCGCATCCTCGCGCCCGGCAGCATCGTGATCTTCGACGCCTATCCGCGCCGCGAGGAAACCGCGCTGGACGAGCGGCCGATGTTCGCCGCCGCCCGCGCGCTGACCGCGAGCCGGGGCGAGCCGATGATCGGCGCGTTCGACTCGGCGGCGTTTGCCGAGGCCATCAGCGGCGAAGGCTGGCGCGTCGCCGACGTCATCAACGGTGACGCGATGCGCCGTCGCTGGTTCGGCAATCAGCCCCGCATCCTCTGGCCGCCGCGATCGGTGCTGTTCTACATGCTCGAAGCGGTTTGACGCGGGACCTCTTGTGCCTCCGCGCTCACTGCGCCAGCCCGGACTTGCGCAGCCCCGCCACGAACTGTTCGAGGGGTGCGGGGTCACGGTAAGGAAGGACTCGCAGCGTGTGTTCGATCTTGTACTGGGGATGGATGGCCATCAGCTCGCCCCAGACCCGACGGGCCTCGTCGCGGCGACCCGTATAGCCGTAGAGCGAGGCCAGATAGGCGCGCGTGACGTCCGACGTGGGCATGTGGACCAGGCGGCGCTTGAATGTCGCTTCGGCGTCGCCATAGCGTTCGAGGACGAATTCGGCGCGCCCCATCGCATGAATCCAGACGTTGAATTGCGGGTCGAGCCGGAGCGCGAGCTGCAATGACTCGAGCGCCGGCTCGTGCCGCCCGGTGAAATGCAGGATGTTGCCCAGGGCGCCATGCGACACCGAAGAGTTCGGATCGAGATCGATCGCCCGCCGCGCCTCCGTCTCGGCTTCGTCGAGCCTTCGCAGCCACATCAGGCAAACGGCCATCGCGTGGTGAGACACCGGCTCGAGCGGGTCGACCTCGCACGCCTTGCGCGCCAGCGCCAGCGCGTGTTCCAGATCACTCGCGGTGCGACCGTTCCATGCGTTGACATACTCGGTGTTGACAGCGATCGCAAGAAACGCATAGGCCTGCGCCAACCGGGGGTCGATCGCCAGTGCGCGCTCGAGCATGGCACGAGCCTCGGCGAGCGCTGCGGCATTGAAATTCAGGATCCAGTTTCGACCGCGAATCAGATAGTCGTAGGCCTCGGCATTGACCTTGCCGCGACCCTGGGACCGTGCTCGTTCGCTGCCGGTGAGGGTCACCTCGAGCATCTGAACGATCTTTTGGGTCACTTCGTCCTGGACCAGGAAGATGTCCTCGACGTCGCGGTCGTAGCGATCGGCCCACACGTGGCCTCCGGATTCGGCATCGATGAGCTGCACGTTGATACGCACCCGCATCCCGGACTTGCGGACGCTGCCTTCGAGCACATGTCGAACGCCGAGCTTCCTGCCGACGTCCTTGATGTCGACGCTCTGCTTCTTGAAGGTGAACGACGAGTTGCGAGCGATCACGAACAGGCCCGAGATCTTCGAGACGTCGGTGATGATGTCCTCGGTGATGCCGTCGGCGAAGTACTCCTGCTCGGGATCTCCGCTCATGTTGTCGAACGGCAGCACCGCGAGCGAGGGCTTGTCGGGCAGCCGCGGCACCGACGCCGACGATGTCGATGTCGCCGCAGCGCCGTTCGCCGAAGGCCTCGCGGACGCGACCTGAAAAGCGCGCACCGGGTGGCTGATGTTCTTCACCTGCTGCTCGCCCTGATCGACGAACTCCGCGCCGACCCTGCCCCTTACGGCACCGTGCACCGCGTCGGACACGACGATCCCCCCGGGCTCGGCCAGGGCCTGCAGCCGCGCCGCGATGTTGACGCCGTCGCCGTACACCGTGCCGTCGGCTTTCTGGATGACGTCGCCCATGTGAACGCCGATCCGAAAACGCATCTGCCGATCCTGCGGCGCGGCGTCGGCGGACGTGTTGAGCTCGCGCTGGACGGCGATCGCCGTGATGACGGCGCCGGCAGCCGTCTCGAACACGGCGAGCACCGAGTCGCCAGCCATGTCGATGACGTGGCCCTGGTTGGCCTCGATCTGCCCCCGAAAGACGGCTCGCGCCGCATCGAGGTCGGCGACCGTGGCGCGGTCGTCGATCGCCATCAGCCGCGAATAGCCGGCCGCATCCGCGGCGAGGATTGCCGTCAACCGCTGCTTGAGACCGGTCCCGTCCACGCTCGTCGACCCTTGTCAGGGCCCAGTTGCGGTGGATGTTACGCCCCGGGTGGCCGATAGCAGGGAAGCGAGCGCGGCGCGACGTAAGCTTGCCGGCGCGGGTCCCGCCCGCGCCAACCGGAGCAACCCATGGAAGCCGCCATCCGCCGCCAGTCGCTTGGCGACATCCTTCACCGCAGCGCCGCGCGTGCGCCGCACAAGCTCGCGGTCCTGTGCGGCAGCGTGCGCTGGACGTACGCCGAGCTCGACGACAAATGCAACCGACTGGCGGCAGGCCTCGCCCGCCGCGGCGTCGCCAAGGGCACGCGCGTGGGGGTGCTGGCGCGCAACTCGCACGCCTTCGTCGCCGTGCGCTTCGCGCTGGCGCGCCTGGGTGCCGTGCTCGTTCCGATCAACTTCATGCTCAAGCCCGACGAGGTGGCCTACATCCTGCGCCATGCGGGCGCCGTGCTGCTGGCCACCGACAGCGGCCTTGCTGCAGTGGCTCGTGCAGCGGCGGCGCTCGACACGTCGGTGGGCGAGTTCGTCTGGCTGCCCTCAGAAGACCCGAGCGAGCCCGAGCCGGGCATGACGACCTTCGACGCTCTGGCCTCGACCGGCAGCGGGCCGTTGCCGCCGCTCGAGCTCGCGCCCGGCGACCTCGCGCAGATCGTCTACACGAGCGGCACCGAGTCGAGCCCCAAGGGCGCGATGCTCACGCACGATGCGGTGCTGTGGCAATACGTGAGCTGCGTGATCGACGCGAGCATCGAGGGCAGCGACCTGCCGCTGCACGCGCTGCCGCTCTACCACTGCGCGCAGCTCGACGTCTTCCTCGGCCCTTCGATCTACGTCGGCTGCACCAACGTCGTCACCGCCAAGCCGGTGCCCGAGAACCTCTTGCCGCTGATCGAGCGGCATCGCATCACCTCGTTCTTCGCGCCGCCGACGGTCTGGATCGCGCTGCTGCGCTCGCCGCTCTTCGACCGCACCGATCTCTCGAGCCTGAAGAAGGGCTACTACGGCGCTTCGATCATGCCGATGGAGGTGCTGCGCGAGCTCGCCGAGAGGCTGCCCGCGGTGCGCCTGTGGAACCTCTACGGCCAGACCGAGATCGCGCCGCTTGCGACCATGCTCGGACCGGACGAGCAGCTCACGAGGCCCGGCTCGTGCGGCCGCGCCGTCGTCAACGTCGAGACGCGCGTCGTCGACGACGCGATGCGCGACGTCGGGCCGGGCGAAGTCGGCGAGATCGTCCATCGCTCGCCGCACCTGATGCTCGGCTACTTCCACGACGACGAGCGCACGAAGGCCGCGTTCGAGGGCGGCTGGTTCCACTCGGGCGACCTCGCGACGATCGACGCTGACGGCTACATCAGCGTCGTCGACCGCAAGAAGGACATGATCAAGACGGGCGGCGAGAACGTCGCCAGCCGCGAGGTGGAAGAGGTGATCTATCGTCTGCCGCAGGTCTCGGAAGTGGCAGTGGTGGGCGCGCCTCATCCCCGTTGGGTCGAGGCGGTGGTGGCGGTGGTGGTCGTAAAGCAGGGGCATGTCCTCGACGAAGAGTCGGTGCTGGCCTATTGCGCCACGACGATGGCCGGCTTCAAGGTGCCCAAGCGCGTGGTGTTCGCGGAGGCACTGCCGAAGAATCCGAGCGGCAAACTGTTGAAGCGGCAGTTGCGAGAGACCCATGCCCATCTCTTCGCAAACTCATAGACAACTACCCGAGGAAGCTCGAGGTCCTGCGCCCTACGTGTGCGTCCACACGGCTCCCGCCAAGCGCAAAGTCAAACTCAGACCGTGCGTTCGCTTCGAACGTCACGAGACGAAAAGGATGGACCCGCGAGGATTGCAGCCCGGCCCGCGGGTCCGATGAGGAAGCGATTCGACTAAGCAGGGGGTATGTGACGCCGAGAGCCCTCCAACAACCGGCTGCTCCTGGTCCGATTGCGGTACTGCCGAACGGCTGGTCTAGGGCAGTGCAGGACATGAGAATCCCGTCGCGGGGCGCAAAGCTCCCGGTTGACTGCGCACGTGCCCGTGCACGAGTGCGTAGCCTTGCAGACCACCTTGGTGAGTTGGCTGAGGCATGGCCTTCGCATAAACGCCGGTCACCGTTCTCGACGCTGCTGTCAAGTCGCCACCAGTCTCCATCGGCTCACGTCGGCACCAGTCTCCATCGGCTCACGGCCGCGATCGCGCTGTCCAGCGATGCCATGCACATCACACCATCCAGCGCCGCAAGCTTGCGCACGCCGGCGCCACCGGCCCACAACTCGATCGTCCCGGAAAGCGCCGCACGCAGTTGCTCCAGAAGCGCGCGAGTCTGTCGCGCGGGAAAGGCGGCCGAGAACGAAAGAGCCACGATATCGACCTGGTGCGCGGCCACGGCATCGACGATCTCCATCAGCGGCATCTGCGTGCCTAGCGAAATGCACTGCGCGCCCTCCAGCGAAAGCACAGCCTCGACCATCAAGAGCCCCATCTCGTGCGGCTCCTTCGGCAAGGTGGTGAGCAGCACCCTGGGCTCGCTTCCGCCCGGTACCGCCGCGATCGCTTGACGAAGGACGCGTGCAGTTAGCTCGGTGAACAAGTGCTCCTCGAACACCTGCAGCCGCCCCCGCTCCCAGGCGAACCCGATTTGCACAGTCAGGGGTGCAACAGTGTCTTGGACAAACTGGCGCAGACCCTGGCGGGCCAAGCGCTGCTGCATCGCCTGCAAGTAGGCAGCGCCGTCGTGCTGCCGGATGAGCGCAAACAACTCGTCCAGTTCGTGCGACCCGGTATCGGCACCGGGGCCCTTGACGCCCTGCGAACCACCGGCCAGCGCTTCCAGTTCATTGACGGAGGTGCTCATTAGCCTGCCCGGCCTGTGGCCTAGGTCCATGAGCCGTTTGATGAGCCGCAGGCGAAGCACCTGCCCGGCGGGGTAGAGCCTTTCACCGTGGGGATCCCGGTCCGGTACCGGGAAGCCATAGCGCCGCTCCCACACCCGCAGCACGTCTTTGGACACGCCGACATCCCGCTCGACGGCAGCGATGGTGAACTGGGGTTCCTTCACTTTGTCTTGGACAAACGCTTGACACCTTAGTGGGGGTGGGTCTATTCTACGGCCATCAGGAGTTTGTCTAGGACAAAGTCGCTGACCTCAGACGTTAATCACCCTCCAGCAAAGGACCGTTCCCATGAAGAGCTTCATCGCCATCACCACTCTTGCCCTGACTGCAGCAACCGTCCAGGCCAAGGACATCGTCGACACCGCCGTTGCGGCCGGCGACTTCAAGACCCTCGCCGTCGCGCTGGAAAAAGCCGGCCTGATCGGCACGCTGAAGGGCAAAGGCCCGTTCACCGTGTTCGCGCCGACGGACGCCGCGTTTGCCAAAGTGCCCAAGAAGGATCTGGACGCTCTCCTCGCCGACAAGTCCAAGCTCGCGTCCGTCTTGACCTACCACGTCGTTCCCGGCACCGTCATGGCCAAGGACGTCAAGGCCGGCAAGGTGAAGACCGTGCAGGGCAGCGATCTAACCCTCTCCACGAGCGACGGCGTCAAGGTCGATGGCGCCAATGTCGTGAAGACGGACATCGTTGCTGACAACGGCGTCATCCACGTGATCGACAGCGTGGTGCTGCCGAAGTAGACGCAGTCGGCCGATCAGGCAAGCGGAGCACGCAGAGGGGTTCATTTCGATGACGCTCCACTTGGCCCGTATCGAAGCAGCATCCCCGACGCGTCGACCTGCCTGGCCGACGGCGGCCACGCGCACTCGGGCCGTCTTAATCCAGGCAGCCTTTGTCGGCGCGGCCGTCGCGCAGCCCGCCCTCGGTCCGCTGCGAACGGTCGAGCGGCTCGACGTGCCCCGCTACATGGGCACGTGGTACGAAATCGCGAAGTTTCCGAATCGATTCCAGGCGCAGTGCGCGAGCGACACTCGCGCTGAGTACACGGCGCAGCCTGATGGAACTGTACGGGTCGTCAACCGCTGCCGCACCGAGAACGGCGAAACGACCGAGGCCGTAGGCCTGGCGCGGCAGATCGGCGGCCCCGATTCGCCCAAGCTGCAGGTACGCTTCGCGCCCGCGTGGCTGTCATGGTGGCCGGCGGTCTGGGGCGACTACTGGATCGTCGATCTCGAGCCTGACTACCAGCTCGTTGCGGTGTCGGAGCCGCGCCGCGCTTACCTGTGGATCCTCGCTCGGTCGCCGCGCGTGGACCCTGCGCGCCAGGCCGCCATGGTGAAGCGCCTCGCCGAGCAGGGGCTCGACGTGAGCCGGTTGCAGCCCGCGCCGGATGCTGGGCCACTCGGCCAAGAACGGTGACTTGGCGCAAGACATCAAGTGGCAGCGATGCGCTGGAACACACAGGAGAGCACCGCCGCAAGAGGATTCCGCTTCTTTGGACTGGCAATCGGAATCGGACTCAACCAAAAGAATTGGGACTCGAGCAAGAGGCTATCCCCGTTCTGGTCGAACGCCTAGAAGCGCCGCATGGGGAGGACGGCTTGTAGCCGGCGGTTCGCATTGGCCACGGTCTGCTTCGGTCATCTCGGACGAAATGGCCGCATTCAGGAAGTCGAATCGCAACCGCGGCTGGTTCATAACGACCCATCAGCGACATTCGCGTTTTCGGATTGATCGCCGCAAAGCGGTCGCTTTCGCGCCGACCTGCAAAGGGCCAAGGGGCGGGCCGAGCCTTGTCGAACCCGTATCGCTAGCAGCTGCATGAGCACGCCGGTTGGCTCGCGCTGCCGGCGATGCAATCAATTTTTCGACCCGATTGGTCGGCTCCGGCCCCTTTGCTTTGCCGCGCTGACTCGGTTCGACCTTGGTGGCTGTCGAAGGGCGTGCTCGCGGGCAATTGCCTCGAGTCCGGCAAGCGCGTATGTGTGCAGATGGTTGATGATGGCTTCGCGAGGCATCCGACGAACTTCGTCCAGCGGGCCAGGTGCACCTCGTGCTGCGACCAGCAGCATCGAGCATGGCGCCAACACACTGATCACGCAGCGCACCAGTGCAGGGTCGTCGGCGGGGATCGCCGTGATGTCGCTGAGGATCTGCTTGATGATCGCCAGTTTGGGCGGCACCTCGGCCTCGAACAGGACGGGGAAGTTCGCTGAAGGCGCAAAGATTTCCCTGGCGAGCACATTGATGTGCCAGCCCGGTTGGCGCTTCGTTGCAGGTCGTACCAGCCCGTAAATCAGCACGCGCAACTTCGCCGTCGGGGGCAACTCACTTTCGGCCAGGTCGCGCAAATCGGACAGCTTGCCGAGCCGTCGGTGGGCCTCAATCAACACGGCTCGGTAGAGCCCTTCACGACCGTCGAAGTGGTAGTTGATCAGGGTCAGGCTCACCTCGGCCCGGTCTGCGACCGCTTTGGCGGTGGTCTGGGCGTAACCATCAGCGGCGAAGAGTTCGCCTGCTGCTTCCAAGATGCGCTCGCGGGTCGCCTGCCCATCCGTACGGCGGTTGCTTGGAGCCTCGGTCATCGCGTCGTGGATTCAAGGATGTGGTGCAGGCAGCGAAATCGGGTTGACGCTAGATTGAACCGAATTCAAACTTGCGGTCGTTCCGACCGACGGATCGCCGTCATTGTCGTGGGGAGGGCGCCATGCAAACAGACTGGTTCTATACCGTTTGGCCGTTCATAGGGATTGGTGGAGCGATCGTGATGATCGCCATCCTGCTGATGACCGACACGTTCCGTGGCAGCCCCGCGGTATCGCGCTGGCGCGATCCGGAGTGGCTCGCGTGGCTCGCGGTGCCGCTGTACTGGATACACCAATTCGAGGAATACAGCCTGCCGACGATCGGCCTCGACTACTCGATCCAGGAAATGATCTGCGAGAAGATCGGCTTTCCGCCCTATCCGGAATGCCCGATTCCGCTCGCCTTCTACCCGGTGGTGAACATCGCGCTGATGTGGTTCGGGGCGCCGCTGGCTGCTTACCTCTTCCGACGCAACGTTCTCATCGGACTCAGCTTCTGGGGACTGCTCTTCGCCAACGGACTCGTGCACAGCGCGGGCGCGATCGCGGCGGGCGCCTACAACACCGGGTTGTGGAGCGCCGCGTTCCTATTTGTTCCGCTCTCCCTCCTGGTCATTTACGCCAGCGCGGTTCGCGGGCCGTACAGCGGCAAGGTTGTGGGTGTGGCGTACGCGTGCGGAGCCCTCACCCACGTCTTGCTGTTCGGGGGGTACGGGCTGTACAAGGCCGGCGTGTTCGGCAATACGGGCCTGCTGGTCTATGCCGCGGTGATCGGATTCACGCCGATCATCCTGGCCGCCATTGCGAGCCGCTTCTTCAGGCCGGAGTTGCTGCGTCCAGTTCCGGTGCAGTAGGCGACCGGGCTTACGCAGCAGAGAACGAATGGCGAACTACGTCATCCGGCGCTGGTACGACATCGGCTTGATGCTGGCCGCATTGGCCATCGTCTGGTTGATGGTCGGCGACCTGGGTAGGGTGCAGTTGATCCTGGTGCTGAACTTCGTGGTGTTAGTGCTGCACCAGTTCGAGGAGATGCGCTGGCCCGGCGGCTCGCCGTGGATGACCGCTATCCGCTGAACCAGGCCAACTGCGCGTTCATCAACATCACCGCTTGGGCGTTCTACCTTGTCCCGGTCATTCTTCCCGGCGCGGTGTGGCTCGGTATCGCCCAGGTGCTGTTCGGAATGGTCGGCCAGCTGATCGTCCATGGCGTCGTGATCAACATCAGACTCAAGACCATCTACAACCCGGGCTTGGCCGCGGTGGTGCTCGGTCACGTCCCACTTGGCATCTGGTACCTGGTCGAGGTCAACGGCCAGGGTCTCGTCAACGGATGGGACTGGCTCTTCGGTGTGCTGATGCTCGCCGCGTTCGTAGGCGGAATCATGCTCAGGCTCGGGTATGGCCTCATGAGCGACAAGAACACGCGATACCCGTTCGAACCATGGGAAATGGCGCGGTGGAACCGGATCCAGCATCTCACGCGCACCGGCATCACCCCCTTGCCGCTTGGTACCGGCTCCAGCTAGGGGTCGTTGCCAACTGTCGTTCCCGAAAGCAGCCGGTCGCAGACACCTCCTTGTGGCCGATTGCGGTACTGCCGAACGGCTGGTCTAGGGCAGTGCAGAGGCGTCGCTGCGCTTGCGCCAATTCGAAGCGTTACGAGTCGGTGCAGCGGCCGATCCTTACACGTGCCGGGCTGCTGTCTCAACCCAGCGGGCCTTAATGCATAGAGCCGCTGCGGCAGTCCCAAGTTATCGTCTTTGCGTCTGCGGCACACGATTCAACCTTCCTATGACCGTCAGCAGCCGCTCCCGATTTGGCTGGCCGGTACCGTTCTGCTCCGGCCTTGGAACGATCTTCCCACTTTGACACGCTCCACTTCGGCGCGCATCAGGAACGGGCGGCCGTTGGGTCTTCTGCTGACGACATAGCCTTCGCGTTTTAGGAACCGCGACTGCGCGGCCGGCTGCTCGAGCGGCCTGCACATGTCTGCGATTTCCTCGTCTGACAGCCAAGGTGTCACTATGCCTCCAATGGACGACGTCGCAATCAGTTCCCGGCTGACCGTTTGCTATCTCGTGCCATTTCGAGCTCACTTCCGCTGCCCGTTCCGCTGTGGGGGTGCACCGTCCGTCGAAGCCCCCGTCCTGGGGCAGGTCGACCCCAAATGCGGGCACATGCTCTAGCTCAATGCCGATCGACATACACCGGCAGTTTCGGCGCTAGGGCCCCCGATCCGACGCCACAGCGGGAAGAATCATGGAGGCCGCGCCAAGGCGGCGGTGGATGAGCGACGCCAGCGACAGGAAGTCTTCGACTACGTAGCGTCGGGGGAGCATCTCAGTGAACCGCCGCAGATGTTCCACACGTGCTTTGAAGTTCGCGCGGCGGCGAGCGGCACGCGTACTAACATCACGCCGCCATGTCAT
>Ga0207645_10003810_pt1 | contig 11307 bp, 12 predicted proteins | sample KBSM53metaG_FD_184331 | JGI IMG/M metagenome (GOLD analysis project Ga0207645, IMG submission 184331) | Miscanthus rhizosphere microbial communities from Kellogg Biological Station, Michigan, USA - KBS M5-3 metaG (SPAdes) (version 2) | ecosystem: Host-associated > Plants > Roots > Rhizosphere >...
AATCCTCCTTTTTGCAATCCCGCGCAGGCATCGATCAGAATATCGAAACCCTTGAAAGGGACCAGTCGTCCCACGCTGAGAAATCGGATTGCGGTCGGTGAACGTTGATTGATCTCTGGCTTGGGAAAGCGGCTGAGATCAATCCCGTTGTAAACGCGAAAAATCTTGCTGCGCGATTCCGGACAACGCGCCGCGAGCAAATCACGGCTGAAATCGGTTTCGGCGCCGACAAATTCTGCGCTGGCGCAGAGTTCGCGCAGCAAGTCGCTATTGCCGAGATCGCTCATGAAATCCTGACCATGCGCCGTCATGCTGAAAGGAATTCCGCTGACTGCTTTCACGAACATGGCGGTGTGTGCCGCGCGATTGGCGAAATGGACATGAAAATGGCGCACCCGCGCACCCTCGAAAAGCTCGACAAAAAAAAGCGCGTTCCGCGCACGCAACGCCGCCTTGTATTCGGCGCCGTATTTTTTTTCGTGCTGCGCCACCAGGGCCGTTGGCCAGCGTCCTTTGCGTTTCGCTTTTCGGGCCAGCGAATCGAGCTCGCGTGATGGCGGCGCATAACGAATTGGCGCGCGCAGTTTTTTCAGATATTCATGGCGCAACACTGTCTTGGGCGGATAAAGCGAGCCGAGGATAATTTCGTGTTCACGCCGCTCCAGCTCGAGCATTTCGGCATCGCAAAACGTTTGCGACAGGACCGGGTAACGCGAATAAAGATAACCAAGTCGCATTCTGTAGCCGTAGCTCTGCGAGCTGCGCGCCTCACAGAGACGCGGCTACACGCTGAAATCAAGAGAAGCGCACGTCTTTGCCCGGATCCATCTCAAAATCGAGCACGAGGGCATCGGATGTGTTTGGTTTGATGATCTCGGCGTCGAACTTTACGAAGATCGAGTCCTCGCGAAAGATCGCATATTTGTCCATCGATTCGAAATCGAGCGCGATGAAAAAGGGCCAGGGCATGTTCGAATCGATGCGCTTGCCGCATTTGATGCTGAGTACCTCTGGGATTTTGAGCAACTGCATCCGTGCGTTCATCATCATCTCTTCCACCCGGGCAGGAGTGACCTCAGGTTTGAGTTTATAAAGGACAATGTGATGAACCATGAGAGCTAAAGGTATTAGGCGGTCTGATCGAGACGTGCAAGAGCGAATCGGATACGATTTTCAGCCGCAAAAAGTCAAGGACGGATGGGTCAACGCCCCCTACCGTCAGCTCTTCCAATCAAGGACGCCTTTTCGCAGCGCGTAAATGTATCCGAGCATGAGAATGGAAACGAAACTGAGCATGCTCCAGAAAATGACCGGGTGCCCATGGATCATGTCGCGATAAACCACCGCCCACGGGTACATGAATACGATTTCGAGGTCGAACAGAATGAAGAGCATCGCGATCAGGTAAAACTTTACGCTGAATCGCGGCTGCGGTTCGCCGACCGGTACCATCCCGCATTCATAAGGCGAATCTTTGATCCGATTGCGGCGGCCGGCCTTACCCAGAAGAACGCTGACGATCAAAGCCGAGCCGGCGAAACCGACCGCGACGATGATCTGTAACAGGACCGGAAGATAATCTCGCAGCATGCTGGCCCCGCTGCGCCCCAACAATTACCTGACCGCGGTTGCGGGAATGTGGCCGTTTTGCGGCGCGATCGCGCTGGCTAGTGCGGAAGGCAAACCTTTGTACTTCTTGCCATTCTTTTTGACGGCGCCACGCGCAACCAGATTTTGCAATTTCTCGTAGGCACGCAGACGCAGCATTTCCTCGCCACCGCTTGCGGCGTTGCGGGCGCGTAAATTCTCGTGCACGATGTCGAAGAGTTGCTTGAACTCAAACGACGCCCGGCGCGAAAGCACTGCGACGAGTTCCTCGGTCACGAGATCAGGAACCCGGCGTGAAAATGCGTTTTTCTTAAGTATAGCCATAGAACCGGCAATCTAACACAAACCGGGGAAAACGCAGCACATTTCTGATGGTTAGATGAGGAAAAACCCTATGTTATTCCCATAATTTCCAGAACTTTATCACGGATATCCCCTCGGCCTAGGGAGTTGGCGAAGGCATCGGCGACGCCGGGGCTGCGAGAAACCGCGAAGGGCCCTTCTGCTGATGCTGAAAGATCATCACTCCAGCGTAAGTCGCTCCCGCCGCAATCGCTGCCTGTCCGATGGTGATAGTGCCGGCCGATTCCGAGCGATAACCGCCGTCCACATACGATTGCGATGCCACGACCGGACTCAGGTGTTTCGTAATAACTTCTGTTGGAGGCAACTTGTTTGGATCCAGCCGCTTCGAAACGCTCGGGACAAACACCGCACTCATTTGCAAAATTGGCCGCAGTGTCGTGTCCAATCGCGAGTAGAACGTTGCCAGGTCGATGTAAGCGAACATTTGCTGCGGCTCGGGAACGAGCTTGCTGGCGGCGCGAAAATTCTCGCTCCCACTAAGTCCATTCCCGGCCGGGGCTTGGGTGACGATGCGATCCACGCTTGCGGGATCAAGCCCTAAAACCAGAAGCCGATCGGAAACGGCAACGGTTGGACTTACTGCTATAAGAACTCCGGAGGTCGGCGCGGTGTAATATTCCGCATTGTTTCGCGACGATTTTTGCCATCCGCTCGACGATGCTATCGCGCCAGCAATCCTCCGGGCACGCCCACTATCGCGCACGGCCACGGTGAGGATGGCATTCGGTAGCTTCGCGCTCGCCGGCCACGCGGCCATTAGCGAAATTTCGTCGCCAAATGCCGCTTTCCAATCTTCCTTTGTCACGCCGGCCGAAGAAAGCGCATTGCTGATCAGTTGCAGCGGCGCTGCCATTGAGCCAGCCCCAGCGGGTTCCAGGGCCCATTCAAATTGCTGCTGCATATTCACGATGAACGCGCTGTAGAGAAGTGTGTCGGCGGATGCCAGCGCGAGAGTCGTGCGCTCGAGCTTGTTCTCGGCCACTCTCGGCATCGCCGCGAAACCGATGTCGCGGATTTTGCCGCCCTCAAAAACCATCGCATGTGAGAAACTCTGGATGCGCTCAATCATGGTCTGCTGATCAGGCGGCAACGACCGACCGCTTTGCGCGCGCAACGTCGCCAGTTTTTGCGCCAGCTGTTTTGGTTGCAGATAAAACATCCACGCGTAATCCGCCGGCATCTGTTTCATCGCAGCGCGGAAATTGGCATCGGAATCGAGCGCCGGCGTTTTCGTTCGGCCGTCTACTCGGTCAAGCAGTGCCTGCAAATCTTCCACCGTCGCTGCCGCGAAAAACTGATGTCCGGTGATAGTCGAGGCGAAGGTGTACTGGCCGCTGCTAAAGATATCGATGTGATGTTTCTCGTAATCGGCTGAGCTGCGTTGGCTGCCGGGGGCCTTGGTCGCCAACTGCGATTTCCAGCGTTCGATCACGCTTTCCGCCTCTTTATCGGTGCAGCGGAATTCGAAGCCGCCCACAACGCGGAGGGAATCGAAATTGTTCGTCGCAAGAAAAGCATTCCGCATTCGCAGGGAGGCCAAATCGCGCCAGGCCTCTTTCACAGGGCCTTTTTCCGGCAACCGCGATATCGGTTTCTGCAAAAAGTCCTGCACTGCGGGCTCGCGATACAATTGGTAAAGATCGGTGCGATGCCAGGCGTCCCGATTTTTCTCGGCGTCCGGGATGTGGATGAAGAGGGCGGTTTCAGCCGGAAGCAGGTTCGCAATTGTGCTCGGCAATGCCGCCGGATGCTGTCGGACAATGTAATAGGCCGTTAACGCGGCGATCGCGCCAAGCAGGATAACCAACAGAAATCGCTTCATGGCCGGAACTCTAGCCGGGCCGGCACGCTTGCGAAAGCTTCGGAGTCGCTGGCCGCGGTAAGGGTAGCGCACGCGTCCCGCGTATTGGGGAAACCGTCCCGGTTTCGCGGACTTTAGAAGATCGTCGGCCGCAAGCTGCCTTGTAGCCGACAGCCGACAAAAGGATTTCACGAATTTTTCTGCCTCGACTTCCGGGGAGCGCAGGCTGCCAGCCTGCAAGTCTCGGCAGCTTGCCGAGACCCTCGGGAGACTCAATATAAAGACTAGCACTAGATGTTGCCGGCAAGCTGCCGGCAACTGCAGGCTGGCAGCCTGCGCTCCCCGATGTGGAACCCGCTACGCGCGCGGATGAAATTTCCGATGGACCGCTTTCAGGCGTTGCTGATCAACGTGCGTGTAAACCTGGGTCGTCGAGATGTCGGCGTGGCCGAGCATCTCCTGGATGATGCGCAAATCAGCGCCATTGCCGAGCAAATGCGTGGCAAAACTGTGTCGCAAAAGATGCGGGTAAACATTCGCTTCCAAGCCGGATTTTCTGGCGTGTTTTTTCACAATCTGCCAGACGCGCACCGTCGTCATTTTAATTCCGCGGGCGGAAAGGAAAATTTCGTTGCCGGTGCGGCGGCCCACCAGTTTTGGTCGCTCGCCTGAGACGTAGGCTGCCAGCGCCTCGCACGCTTTGCGCCCGACCGGCACCAGGCGCGTTTTATTGCCCTTGCCGATCACCCGCAGAATCCGGTCTTCGGCATTGAAGTTCTCCAGCCGCGCGTTCGCCAATTCGGAAATGCGGAGGCCGCTGGCGTAGAGCAGTTCGACGATGGCGCGATCGCGCAAACCCAACCAGACAGTTGTATCGATCGCCTCGAGGAGTTGTTCGACTTGAATTTCGTTCAACGTCTCCGGCAGATAGCGTTCGATTCGCGGAAGGGAAAGCGTCTCGGTTGGATCTCGTCGCACTAATTTCTTACTCAGGAGAAAACGAAAAAAAATCTTGAGCGCGACCACAATTAGCTTGATTGAGGCCGCCGCCAGCCCGGCTCGTTTCCGGTCCCCCAGATACTCAGTGATGTGATCGATGGTAACCACGCGGACGCTTTCCAGGGAGTGCCGGCGAAGGCACCATTGCCCAAATTCCGCCAGCGAACGGCGGGTGGAAACCTGATAATTCTCGGAGAGACCGCGCTCGACCGCGATGTAGCGGATAAAAGCATCTATCTCCTCTTCCACATCCGAATTTCAGGTTAAAGGACTTACAACGCAATTCATTCATCGCCGTTGACAAGATGACATCGCGTGATCGATCATTTATATGCCATGAGTTTGGATCTCAACACCGTTCTGAAAGACTGGCCGCACGAACCGGGCATGATCAAAGTCCGGAAAGTGACCGGCCTCGATGGCCGCGACAAACTGCAACTGCGCATCGATCTCGGAGTGCTGCAAATGGAGATGACGGGCCGTCCCGACGGCCTGCGCCCGCACGGTTGCGACTCGTTGCTTAGCTATCACCAGAATCGTGCCCAGCTGGCGGAAGCTTCGGGCAATGATTATGAGCTCAGCCCCGAGGACTGCTCGGAGTTGCAACAGGAGGGAATTCAATATTATCATCGCTACGTCAGTCTGTTTCAGATGAGCGACTACGCCGGTGTTATCCGCGATACGCAGCGTAATCTCGATCTTTTCAGCTTTGTCGATGAACATTCGCAGCGCGAGGAAATCGTTTGGAATTTTCAGCAATTCCGGCCCTACGTGCTGATGATGAACACACGGGCGAAAGCTTCGCTCTTGCTCCATGAAGGAAAATTTGCCGACGCCATGCGCGAAATTGAGCGAGGGCGCGACACCATCATAGAGTTTTTCCAGAAATCGAATTTTCCTGAGCTTGCGACGAAAAGTAGCGAGGTCGCGTTTCTGGAAGAATGGCTCGAGGAAGTGAGCGCGAAACGCCCGCTCAGCAAACTCGAGATCATGCAGCGCGAGATGGAAAGCGCAATTGCGAAGGAGCTTTACGAGCGGGCCGCCGAATTGCGCGACGCCATCAAGCAATTCAAAGCGAGCGGGCAAACGGTGAAATAACAGGACCACCGGACAACCGGACTACTGACCACAATCGTCGTCTTGTTGTCCTGTAGTCTCTTACCATGGCGACGCCTAACCCAAGCTTGGTCGAGCGCAAGGAACGTTGGGCGCGCAAAATGGCGGCCAAAGAAAAACCGTCAGTCCGGGTCGGACGCTCTACTGAACGCCTTCCGCCGGGCCAGCATCTCACCCAAGGGTTCCCGATTCTCGATCTCGGCGTCAAACCGGAAATTGCGTTGAAAGATTGGCGCCTGGAAATCGGCGGGTTGGTGGAAAATCCGAAGACATTCACCTGGGAAGAATTCAATGCGCTTCCGCAGTTTGAAGACGTCGCGGATTTCCATTGCGTTACCACCTGGAGCAAATTCGATTGTCGCTGGCGCGGTGTCGCCTTTTTTACTTTGGCAGAAATTGTGAAACCGAAACCGGAAGTGCGCCACGTTCTCTTTAGCAGCTACGATGGCTATAGCAGTAATGTCCGAATCGAAGACGCGCTCGATGACGACGCACTCGTGGCCACGCAATTCGACGGCAAACCGATTACGCGCGACCACGGCGGCCCCGCGCGCGTGATTATCCCGAAGCTTTATGCATGGAAAGGAGCCAAGTTTGTTCGCGCGATTGATTTCGTCGCCGAGGACAAGCCCGGTTTCTGGGAAGTCCGCGGCTACAGCAATACCGCCGATCCCTGGAGGGAAGACAGGTTCGGTTGAAAAGCTGAAACACTGAAAAGCTAAAAGACCGAAACCGGGGCGTTGTAGCCGCGGTCGCTGGCCGCGGCTCTGCGCTGTGCCTGTGGTGGCACGCGTGTCGCGTGCTCGTTTCCTGCCATAGTTTTCTTGCAGCCGATTGGGCTGCCAACACTGGAGGGGCGCTATGTCTGGCGTAATTGCCGATTGCTGCCCTCTCCCTGCTCCCTGCTGAAATGCGCAGTTTGGAATTGTATTCGCTCCTTGAATCTGCCACCCTTGGTCTGAAAGCGAGGTTCTTTCGTGCGCCTGTTCTGCGAGCTTTTTCTTGTCGCTGTGCTTATCTGGCTCGGCTGGACGAAATCATTTCATGATCGAATTGATCAGATCCGCGGCGTAGACCCGGCACCCGTAGCTCGACAAACGCCGGCGCCGCAAACCACCACTGCGGCGACAACGACGACCACGCCCGCGCCGCGCCAGCCGTTTGTTCCCCGCTACGCCCCCGCGCGCCCTTCTTCCACGCCGAGCGGCGATTGGATGTGGGATCCGTCCCATCGCCATCCTCTCGATCGTCCGGCTTACAAAACGGATAACGCCCAACAACAATCCAGCCAAAACTACTGGATTGACGGTCGCGGCGTGCGCCATCCCGTCAACGCCACTCCGCCGCCAACAGGGTCGCCGTAGCGGCGGAGATTAGCGGTCAGTTTCCCCAGCGGTAGCACTTCGACGGAGTTGGAGGACAACGTTAGTAAGTGGCAAGTAGTAGGTTGTAGGTAGCCGCAGTCGGAACATAGGTAACGCTATGTCGATCATGAGCACAGCGCCAGCTATAGCTAACTAATAACTCATTAAGCTGTCGAGAATCGGGCTAAGTCGGAGCCGATATCTCTATACTTCGTTTCTATTCCTACAATTACGATATTTATGCTCAGTATAGTAATCCAGTTAAGGTCTGGAGATATAGCCATTTACAATACATACTACGAGTATTATATTACAGTTTCTTGCGGATAGGTGGCGGAATTTCTTACAACTATGGAAACCTGTCACAAATAAACTGTCTATAGTCTCGGTAGTGTCTAGGGATGAACGGCTTATATACCTGATCGAGAGCACTTTACGCTATAGAGTCGTAATAATAACGTCGGAAACGCTTACTAATCCGTCAAAAACGACAAAATGATGCTTTGTCGAATCGTAAATTTAAAACGCTCACGATAAATAAGTTGCAATCCTGATCTGTTTTTTGGCATGACCCATGCTGTCTTCAGGCATTCGCTCAGGGTCTTGTTGGAATTGTCCACCCACTCGGGGGAGCGCAAGAAAGGGACAATTAACTATAAAATATAACAAGCAAAACTACAAGATCCCACAATGAAAAAATACACTATTCTATTTGGCGCGATATGCGCCATAATCCTGGCGTTTAGTCTAAATGCCAAGGCAGACTTCACGTCTACCCTTAGTTTCAGCAATCTTCCACCCGGCAATCCTGGGCCTTACGGCACAGTGGACGTTTCTCTGACGGGACAGACCGCCACCATCACGTTCACAGCCGCGGCGGGCTATTTCTTCGGAGACGGGAGCTCGGCTGCTGTCGAGTTGAACACGGATTCGTTTACAGAAGCCTTTGTTTCTGAAAGTCCGTCCAACAACTTTAAGGCGTTTGCCTTCGACCAGCAAGTGGACGGATTCGGAAGCTTTGATCTAGCAGTCGATCAAAAAAACTTCGCTGTGAAACTCACGAGCATTACGTTCACGGTGACTAACACCGGCACCGCTTGGGCTAGTGACGCTGACGTCCTGGCGGTTAACGCAAATGGCTTTGATGCGGCGGCTCACGTCTTTTCCACCAGCAGTGGCCTTACGGGTTTCGCTGCCGAAACGCCCGGAGAACATCACATTCCGGACGGTGGGGCTACCGCGACTCTGCTGGGCTTGGGTCTGGCGGGCGTGGCCGGTATCCGCGCCAGATTCGGCCGGAATTAATTACGGTAAGTTTAACTGCGAACTAACTTAGGTTAGTTCGCAGTTAAAACAAGCAAAACTACAAGTCCCATAATTTAAAACCTGATCTACATGAAAAACATATTGAAAAACAAGCTAGTCCTTAAACACGCGCTGCTTGCCGCCATCGTAATCCTGCCCTCAAGCACCGCTTTTGCTACCGAGCTTGATTTGTCAGGCTCGGCGACGAGCGGGTTTCTTACGGGCGCCGTTGGAGGCACCGCCATCTTTTCTGAGACTTCCACTCACCCCGCCGGCACGGGCGTTTTCGACCCGTTCTTAACGATAAATTCGCAGGGTAACAGTAAAACCGAGCAGGGTTACAACACCGATGGCCATACGGCCCTTTACCTGAATCAACAAAGGCCTGAGTGGAACAACCTCCTAAAGGTAAGTGACCTGGCGAAGATCAACATCGGGGGCACCAACTACTATGCGTTTGAGCTGGATGCAAACGAGCCGAGCGGCACGGAAAGAGACCATTCCCCAAAGGTTCTCCTCTCCGTCGACAACATTCGAATCTACACTTCGAGCACCGACAACACCGGTGCGGTTCAGAGCGATGTATCAAAGCTCGAGAGTCCGAGCCCATTGGGAACACTAAGATTCGCTTTGAATGACCCATTGAAGAACGGCAGCAATTTCAACATCACTAACTGGGTCAAGATGGCCGCTAATACGGATGGCATAGCGGATGCGCAAGGCCACAATGGTGGAAGCGGCTTCTCCGACTTGATCGTGTACATCCCTGCCTCCGACTTCCCGAAGCTGGATGATTTTCTTTTCTTCTACAACTTAAACGGCGCTCACTTTCAGGCCGACGTGGGTGGTGACGCCGCCGAAGGTGGCTTTGAAGAGTGGAGGGCCGTAGTAGGAGTAGGAGTCCCGGACGATGGGGCTACCGCAGCTCTTCTGGGCTTGGGCCTGGTGGGCTTGGCTGGTATCCGCGCCAGATTCGGACGGAAATGATTGTTGGTTAAGAGGTAAGTTAGTGCATAAAGGCGCAGGGTTATTAAAGCTCTGCGCCTTTTTTCTTTGACTGAAACGCTGGCGCGTTTCGTTAGCGGTTAACCCTTCTCGGTTATTGTTTAGAGGAAAAAAAAGCCAGAGAACGGAGGTCGGAATCAGAAGTCAGCCGTCCGAGCTCTCTCAAAATATCGCCACTGAAAAGCCGAAAAGCTAAAATGCTGACAAGCTGAAAGAACTCATAAATCCGAAAGAAAGAAAGAAAGCGCCCCTGATCTAATTTCAGTGTTTCAGGATTTCCGATAATCAGCGTCTTACTGCTAGCTCCGAGCTCCCAGCTGCTTGTAATAACTGAATAACAGATAACGCGCGAAGCGTCCGAATAACTGATAACTGAATAGCTCGCTCGCAAGCTATTCGTACCCGCTGCCAACTGCTGATCGATTACTCTTTTACTACCTCAACCTGCCGATCGATTACTTGCCCGGTAAACCGATCAATCGCAACGTGCACCCAGTAATGCTGTTCCCCTTCTACAATGAATTTCTTGGGGTCCGTTTCTCCTGGTGGATAACGCCCGCTCTGCGCTACCACGTCGATCAACAAATTCCAGACGCGCGTTTGGGAAACCGAAGAAATCGCCCGCGGAACAACTTCCCTCCGAGCTGTTAGCGGGAGGCCCGAGCGCGTAACTAGCTCGGAACGATTCTGCATAGGAGTCGTCGAGGTCGCAGTCGCGATATTTGCGGCCAACGCCAGCTGGGTGGTCCCACCCACTACCTGAGATACCGGTGGGATTGCGTCTGTGGTCGAGAATTGCCGCCGACACGGACTGCCTCTATCGGGGAGCATCTAAGACTACATGGAACCCTCGTAACTTAATTACCACCTGCTGCGATTGGATCGTCCCATCGGCCGCCCGGTTAGGCTTGACGAACACCTGATAAACCTTGGTCACCGTAGATAAGACATTTCTGTTTTTATCCAACGACTGCCCGGTGACAAAGACGCGGAAGTTGCGGCTCCGCGTTGTAGCCAGGTTGTAGATTTTTGCGAACAGCTCTTCGCGTCCGGGGTCATTCCATTCGGTTGGCGGTGTTTGATTGTTATATTGGTGCGGGTTGCCGAAGAACGGTTCGGGTTGCGAGCCGGCGGGAGGCGTAACTCTGATGGTTGACAAAGCTGATGTGGAAAGCAACGGGCGCGAATTGATCACGGCGTCGGCAAAGAAGTCGGCCTGTTTACTCACGGTCGGCGGATAGCCCGGCACACCGAAGCTCGAAAGCGTCGGCCCGAGCGCTCGCACGACCAACTTCTTCGGCCCTGTCCCGGAGATGATAAAGCCGCCAATCAGCACGTTCTGATCAGTGCCAACAAAACCTCGAGTTGAAACATTTGTTAGGGCGGACGAAACGCTCTTCTCGATATCGTAGACTTCCACCAGCCCGACGCCGTGGTGTTATTCTTGCCGGATAGAACGGCTGTGTAATTCCCCGGTTGCAAAGCGATGCGGATAGCCGACTCCAAATTGTTGGGCGGCGCAAGCCCCGTGGCCTGAATGCCAGCTTGCTGTGCGTCTTTCCAATTATCGTTAATGAAGAGCGTCTTTCCACTGCCATTGAACAGTTGCAGTGTTGGATCGTCCAGAACCTGCGAGGATCCGGTTCACGGAAGTTCCCGATTTCGTACCCTGTTTTCGCTTCTTCTTTCGCGTTAGGGCGCGATCAAGCTCCAGTTAGCCGGCAGGCTTGGACCAAAGGCGCC
>Ga0207645_10003826_pt1 | contig 11272 bp, 8 predicted proteins | sample KBSM53metaG_FD_184331 | JGI IMG/M metagenome (GOLD analysis project Ga0207645, IMG submission 184331) | Miscanthus rhizosphere microbial communities from Kellogg Biological Station, Michigan, USA - KBS M5-3 metaG (SPAdes) (version 2) | ecosystem: Host-associated > Plants > Roots > Rhizosphere >...
GGCATCGATCTGATGCTGTCGATGGTCGAGGACGATCACGGTCACCGCGTCGCGATGGCCGTCGCCCGCCGGCTGGTGCTGTTCCTGCGCCGGTCCGGGAATCAGGCGCAGTTCAGCGCGGCGCTGCAGCGGCAGGAGAAGGAGCCGCCCCGGCTGCGCGACATCTCCACCTTCGTGCTCGAGCACATCGATGAGCCGATGCTGGTCGAACGGATCGCGCGCCGGACCGGCATGAGCGCGCGCACGCTCAGCCGGTGGTGCCGCGAGCACCTCGGCGAATCGCCCGCCGCGCTGGTGCGCCGGCTGCGCGTCGACGAAGCGCGCCGGCTGCTCGAGGAGACGTCGCTGCCCCTGAAGGACATCACCGCGCGCACCGGCCTGGGCGACGCGAGCACGTTGTGGCGCGTGTTCACGCAGCGGCTGGGCGTCACGCCGGCTGCGTACCGACAGCGCTTCGCGGCAGCCGCGTAGTCGCTCCGCGCCGCAGGCGCGGGGTGCGACTATCGTTTTTTCATGCAGCCGCGAGCCCGCGCTCCGCGCGGGGGCGGCTGGCCGCCCGCTCGGCCATCAGCTTTCGCATCGTGACGACGTGGCCGAACAGCGCGGCCGCCACCATCACGGCGATCCAGACGTACGGGAACTCGGTCACCCAGATGTTCAGCTGATCGTCGCCGAACGCGCGGAACACGGGCGTCGCCGCGAACGCGATGACGGCGATGGCGATCAGCAGCAGCTGGCCGGTCAGGTTCCACAGCATGATGACCGGGCGGGGCAGGGGGCGGCGCCAGGCGTACAGCGCCAGCGGCAGCGCGGTCGCGCCGCTGACGATGTCGAAGTTGTAGCCGCTGTACGACATGACGTTGGGCATGATCCCGGCGACGGCGGCGCGGTGCATGACCAGCTCCAGCGGCAGCCGGAACGCCTGGAAGCCGATCAGCGCCACGAACGGCAGCTTGTCCGCGAAGCGACGGCCGAACGACGACCAGGCCAGCGCCAGCGTCATCACCAGCATCGACGCAAACCAGATCACGATCGGCGGCGGGCGCTGATCGAAGTGGCCCAGCCAGCCCGACAGCGCCGCGGCCGCCTGCGCCGCCAGCCAGATCGCGATGCCGGCGCCGGCCAGGATGGTCCGCCGGCGGCGGGCCGCAGGGGCCAGGCCGTCGCCGGTCCGCCAGGTGGCGACGACGAACAGGACGGCGAGCGCGAGGGCGATGCCCGGGATGCCGATGCGGACCAGGGTGGTGTCCATACGAACGACGATACTTTAAAATTTAATAGCGTCAACTTGAAAATATGATAGTTTCGATCCGTGGCCAGCAGGCAGCGACGCAGCTACGACCAGTTCTGCGCGGTGGCGCGCGCGCTGGACCACGTCAGCGAGCGCTGGACGTTGCTGATCGTCCGCAACCTGATGCTGGGACCGCGGCGGTACTCGGACCTGATGGCGGAGCTGCCGGGGATCACCACCAACCTGCTGGCGGCGCGCCTCAAGGCGATGGAGGCGAGCGGTGTCGTCGCCCGCGAGGAAGGCCCGCCCTCGCGTTATGCGCTGACGCCGCTGGGCGCGGCGCTGGAGCCGGTGGTGGTCGAGCTGGGGCGGTGGGGCGCGAACTTCATGGACCAGCCCCGGCGCACCGACACCATCAACGCCGGCTGGGGCCTGCTGTCGCTGAAGCGCCGCTACAGGGGCGGCGTGAGCGCGGTCGTCGAATTCAGGATGGGCGACCGGCGGTTCGAGCTGGTGTTCGAGGACGGCCACCTGCACGTGAAGGAGCGCGAGGCCGTGCGGCCGCAGCTGGTGGTGACGGGCGCGCTGGAGGCGTTTCAGGCGTGGCTGTTCAAGGGCGTCGCGCCGTCGCAGCTGCAACGCGACGGCAAGCTGACCGCCGACGGCGATCCCGCGATCTGGCGCGCGGTGCAGGGCGCGTTCCGGCCCAACGACTGGAAGAGCGCGCGCGACGCCCAGGCGCGCGCCGGTCGTTCGCGTGAGGAGCCGGCGAGCTCTGCTCGCCGCGCATCATCGCGGGAGGGTTCGGGAACCCTTTGAGGGTTCCCGACTTCACTGCAGGGCGACGCAGCGCCCGCTCTGACACAGGGCGATGATCCCGAACCGAAGGTTTCGCCCTCGACGATCCATTTCTATGCAATGTCCGCGTCCGCCGCCCTCCGCGGTGTATCGTTTTCGCGATGAGCGCCCCGGCGATCTCGAACGAGGAGAAGCGCAGCGCGCTCACCCGCGTCCTCGAGAGCCGCACGTTCAGCCGTTCCGATCAGCTGCGCGCGTTTCTTCGTTACGTCTGCGAAGCCGAGCTGGAGGGACGCGCGCAGCAGCTGAACGAATACGCGCTGGGCGTCTCGGTGCTCGGGCGCCGCGAGGGCTACTCGCCGGCCGAGGATTCGATCGTTCGCAGCCGGGCCTACGAGCTGCGGAGCAAGCTGAAGAGTTACTACAGCGACGAGGCGCCCGCCGATCCGGTCCAGATCGAGATCGAGAAAGGCGCCTACGTCCCGCGCTACCAGCGGCGCGGTACGACCACCGAAGCCGAGCGGCCCGCCGAGGAGGCGCAGGCTGCTGCAGCCGCGCTGGCAGAACGGACGGCGGCCGCAGCAAACGCGGTCCGGCGGCGAAGGATCGTCGTGGCGGCTGCGGGCGTCCTCTTCGTGGCGCTGCTGGCAGCCCTCCGGCTCTCCCGGCCCGAGCCCACGACCGGCCCGACCGGCCTCGCCACGCGCGCGCGCACGCCCGAGATGGAAACGCTGTGGAAGCCGTTTCTCGACCGCAACACGCCGCTGCTCATCTCGTTCGAGATCCGCTTGTTTTTCTACGCCCCCGCGGCCGGCCTGGTGGTTCGTGACGTTCAGACGAATCAGAAGGAGGAGGTCGATCAGTCGAAGACGCTGACCGCGTTCCGGGAAAAAATGTCGGCCGACAAGCTGGTCGACACGTACGACTACGCCGACGTCGGCGCGATCCAGGCGGCCTTTCTCCTCGGACACACGCTGGACCGCGAGGTCGGCCTCAAGTATTCGAGCGCGCTCGGCTGGGAGGACATCTGGAACAGCAACGTCATCTTCATCGGCAAGTCGACCGTGAATCCGGCGATCGCTCGGGCGCTGCGCGACGCCCACTTCGACTTCGTCGACAGTGCGTACGGGGCGGCCGTCCGGAACCTGCGCCCGCAGCCGGGTGAAGCGGCCGAGTACCCGAACGCGGCGACGCACGGCTCGGGCAAGAAGTACGGCGTCATCAGCGTGCTGCCCGGCCCCCAGCCCGGCCACCACCTGATGATCCTGACCGGCGCCGGCGCCGAGCTGATGTGGGCGCTCGCCCAGAGCGTCACGGATCCCGCCCGGGTCCGCGAGATCATGTCCCACGTGGCGCCCTCCGGAGACCTTCCGCCGACGTTCCAGGTCCTGATCGAGGCGACGTTCGAATCCAACGTCCCGATCAGCATCCGCTACGTCGCGCACCACATCTACCCGGCCAAGTAGCGGAAACCACGGCGTCCGCAAACGTCCTCCTCACGGTGCGATAACCGTGAGGAGGCGATGGGCCGAGCTGCGAGCCGGCATCACGGGGGATACAGCGAGTGGCCAGTTCCACGGCCAAAGAGGGGTTCCCCATGTCGGCCAAAGGCTCTCGCGCGCTCGCCCTGATCAGTGCGTCAATTCTCTGGTTGTCCTGCTCCAGCCCCGGTTCGGGTGGCGACGAGGGGACGGGAGGCGGAAGCGCGGGAACCAGCGGCGGCGGCGGCACGCTCGGCCAGGCCGGCACGACCGGTTCGGCCGGGATGCTCGGTCAGGCCGGCACGACCGGAGGCGGCGGGACCACGGGCGCGACCGGAGGCGCGAGCGCTGGCACGACGGGCCAGGCGGGAACCGGCACCGGCGGAAGCGCGACCGGCACCGGCGGCACCGTCGGCACCGGCGGATCGACCGCCGGGACGACCGGCGCGGCGGGCCGTGGCGGCGCCGGCGGATCGAGCGCCGGCACCACGGGCACCGCGGGTCGCGGCGGCACGACGGGGACGGCCGGCACGACGGGAACGGCCGGCGGCTCGGGCACGACCGGCAGCGGCGGCAGCTCGACCGGCGGCGCGCTGCCGACGTCCTATGACAAGGAGAACACGGGCGCGGACTGCCCGGCGCCGCCGGCGCCGGTCGCAATGTCCGCGCTTCCGACGATCGCGAACCTTCCCGATCCGTTCCTGATGACGAACGGCACGCGCATCACCACCAAGGACCAGTGGCGATGCCGGCGCGCCGAGATCAAATCGATCATGGAGTACTGGGTGTCGGGGCCCAAGGGCGCGCCGCCCGCCGCCAGCAACGTGACCTCCACCCTGTCGGGCAACAGCCTCCGCGTCGTCATCAGTCAGGGCGGCGCTTCGATCACGTTGACGGCGACGATCACCACGCCCAGCGGAAACGGGCCTTTCCCGCTGCTGATCGGGATGAACACGGCGACCGGCAGTCTGCCCTCCAGCATCTTCAGCGGGCGCGGCGTCGCGACGATGGTGTTCACCAGCTCGCAGCTGGTGCCGGACGCCTTCAACGTGACCCGCGGCGCCGGGACCTACTTCACGATGTACCCCGACAAGAACGCGGCCGCGATGATCGAATGGGCGTGGGGCGTCAGCCGCCTCATCGACGGGCTGTACGCGACGGCTGCCACGAACAAGATCGACCTCAAGCGCATCGGCGTGACCGGCTGTTCCTACCAGGGGAAGATGTCGCTGTACGCCGGCGCGTTCGACGAGCGCATCGCCCTCACCATCCCCGAGGAGTCGGGCGGCGGCGGCGAGGCGTCGTGGCGCTTCATGGCGACGCAGACCGGCACCGAAGATCTGGACGCGGCGCAGGGCACGGCCTGGTACGCCGCGAACCTCAAGAACTTCCACAACGCCGACGCGCCGAAGCTGCCCGTCGACATGCACGAGCTGGTGGCGATGGTGGCGCCGCGCGCCATCCTGGCCGTCGAGAACACCGGCATCGACCGTCTCGGCAGTCAGGCCGGGCAGGTGTCGATGCGGGCCGCGAGCGAGGTCTACAAGGCGCTCGGCATTCCGGACCGGATCGGCTTCACACAGGCCGCCGCGTCGGGGCACTGCGTGTTCCCGAGCAGTCAGACGGCTGACGTGCAAGCGTTCGTCGACAAGTTCCTCGCCGCCATGCCGAACGCGAACACGAACATCATGAAGAACTCATACAATACCGACCTCACGAAGTGGGTCACCTGGTCGACGCCCACGTTGCAGTAGATGTTGATGACGAAGGCGACGAGACGGCTGTTATCGGTTTGCGTCGCCGCCACGGGCTTGTGGGCGGCGTCCTGCGGCGGCGGATCGCCGGGGTCGCCGGGCGCCGGCGGCACCAGCGCGGGCGGCGGCGTCACGGGTTCGGCGGGCACGACCGCCGGTACGAGCGGTAGCGGCGGTGGCGCGGGTGGCGCCGTGGGATCCGGGGGCAGCAGCGGCGTTTCGGGATCGGCCGGTGACACCGGTTCGGCCGGATCGACGGCGACCGGATCGGGCGGCGCCGCGGGCGTGACCGGCTCGGGCGCGACCGGCGGCGCGGCCGCGGGGTCGACCGGACGCGGCGGCACGACGGGCGCGGCTGGAATCGGCGGCGTCGCCGGAACGGGCACGTCGGGGTCCGGCGGCCGCGGCGGCACCACCGGCACCGGCGGCACGACCGGCGCCGGCGGTACGGGCGGCGGCAACATGGCGATGCCGACATCCGTGCACAACGGCCGGCGCGGGCAGGACTTCAACAGCGGCTGGAAGTTCAATCGCGGCGACGTCTCCGGCGCGCAGGCCACGTCGTTCAACGATGCGTCGTGGAGCAACGTGACGCTGCCGCACGACTGGAGCATCACGCTGGCGTTCAATTCCAGCTCGCCGGGCGGATCGAACGCCGGCTACCTCGACGGCGGCATCGGCTGGTACCGGAAGACGTTCATGGTCGATCAGGCTTCGATGGGTCAGCGCCTCTTCGTCCAGTTCGACGGCGTGTACCAGAACAGCGAGGTCTGGATCAACGGCACCTCGCTGGGCACGCGGCCCTACGGCTATTCGACCTTCGAGTACGAGCTGACGCAGTACCTGACGTTCGGCGCCACCAACGTGATCGCCGTGAAGGTGAACAACAACCAGCCCAACAGCCGGTTCTACTCGGGCAGCGGCATCTACCGGAACGTGTGGCTGACCAGGCTGAATCCGGTCCACGTTGCGTACAACGGCGTGTTCGTGTCGACGCCGTCGGTGTCGACCGCGTCCGCGACGGTGTCGGTCGCGACCGAGGTGCAGAACCAGGGAACGGCGGCCGCGTCCGCGACGGTGACGGCGACGGTGCTGGGTCCCACCGGCGCGGCGGTGACGACCGCTGACAGCGCCGCCACCAACGTCGCCGCGAACGCGACGTCGACCGTTCCGCTGATGCTGACCGTCACCTCGCCGCAGCTCTGGTCGGTGAGCGCGCCCAACCGCTACCAGGTGAAGGTCGAGGTGAAGGTCGGCGGCGCCGTCGTCGACACCTACCTCGCGCCGCTCGGGTTTCGTACGCCGCTGTTCAACGCCAGCACCGGGTTCTCGCTGAACGGCCAGAACATGAAGCTGCGCGGGGTCAACATGCACCACGACCTCGGCGCGCTGGGCGCCGCCGTCAACTACCGCGCCATCGAACGCCAGGTCGAGATCCTCAAGAGCATCGGCGTGAACGCCATCCGCACGTCGCACAATCCGCCCGCGCCCGAGCTGCTGGACATCACCGACCGGCTGGGCGTGCTGATTCTGGACGAAGCGTTCGACACCTGGGAGCAGACCAAGACCACCAACGACTACGGAAAATCCTTCACGGCCTGGGCGCAGCGGGACATCCAGGCGATGGTGAAGCGGGATCGCAACCACCCCAGCGTGATCTTCTGGAGCATCGGCAACGAGGTGGGCGGATCGACGACGGCGACCGCGACGAACCTGATCAACTGGGTGAAGGCGCTCGACACGACGCGCGCGATCACGTGGGCGTCCAACAAGATGGGCGGGCCGCACGTCAGCGAGGGCGACGATCGCAACGTCGCCAAGCTGCTGGACGTCGTCGGCTACAACTACGCGCCGTACGCGGGCGACTACGACGCCGACCATTCCGCCAACCCGGGCTGGAAGCTGCTGGGCACCGAGACGTCGGCCGCCGTGCGCAGCCGCGGCATCTACCACACGCCCGCCGGCACGCTGACCAAGGCGACGTCGATGTCGATGGCCGACCGGCAGTGCTCGTCGTACGACAACGAGTCGGCCGGGTTCGGCGACAGCGCGCAGAACTCGTACAGCTACGAGAACTCGCGCGCGTTCGTGGCCGGGTCGTTCATCTGGGCCGGGTTCGATTACATCGGCGAGCCGACGCCGTACTCGTCGTACCCGTCGAAGAGCTCGTACTACGGCGCCATCGACACGGCCGGGTTCCTGAAGGACGTTGCTTACTTCTACAAGAGCCGGTGGACGACCGCGCCGATGGCCCACATCCTGCCGCACTGGAACTGGACCGCCGGGACGATGGTGACGGTCTACGTCTACAACAACTGCGAGAGCGTCGAGCTGTTCCTGAACAACACGTCGCAGGGATCGAAGGCGATGTCGGGCAGCACGCTGCGCGCCGAATGGACCGTCACGTGGGCGTCCGGCACGCTGCGCGCGGACTGCAAGGTCGGCGGCGGCGTCGTCGCGACCGATCAGATGCGGACCGCGGGCGCGGCGGCGCGCGTCGCGCTGTCGGCGGACCGGACGACCATCAACGCGGACGGACGGGATCTCGTGTTCATCACCGGCGACGTCCTCGACGCGAACGGCGCGATCGTGCCGAACGCCGAGAACTCGGTGAGCTTCACCGTCTCGGGCGCCGGGCAGCTGGTCGGCGTCGATAACGGGAATCCCGTCGACACGTCTTCGTACAAGGGCACCAGCCGCAAGGCGTTCAGCGGCAAGGTCCTGGCGATCGTGCGATCGACGGGCGCCGCCGGCAGCATCGTGATCAGCGGAAGCTCGTCCGGATTGACGATCGATCCGGTGACCGTCAGCGCGCGCTGAACTTCGCGTTTCTTTCGATTCACTCTCATTTGTGGCGCGCAGCGATCTGTTCCCGCCTGTCGGGAATTCTGTCTTCTTGACGCCGTCGTGGCTGAGCTCGACGTGCACAGCAACGCTATTTCTTTTAATTCGCGACTGGGCCACCCTCAGGGCACACGATGACAGCAACGGCAAATCACGCGACGGAAACCAAGGGCGCCCCCTCGCTGAGCTCGACCGGCGTGAAGAAGGTCATCTTCGCGTCGTCGCTCGGCACGGTGTTCGAGTGGTACGACTTCTACCTGTACGCGACGCTGGCGCCGTTCTTCGCGGGGCTGTTCTTCCCGAAGACCAACGAGACCGCGGCGATGCTGGGCAGCTTCGTCAGCTACGCCGCCGGGTTCCTGGTGCGCCCGTTCGGCGCCCTGGTGTTCGGGCGCATCGGCGATCTCGTCGGCCGCAAATACACCTTCCTGGTGACCATCCTGGTCATGGGCCTGTCGACCGCGGCGGTCGGCATCCTGCCGACCTACGCGAAGGTCGGCTTTCTCTCGCCTGTCCTGCTCATGATCTTGCGCCTGGCGCAGGGCCTGGCGCTGGGCGGCGAGTACGGCGGCGCTGCGACGTACGTCGCCGAGCACGCGCCCGACGCGAAACGCGGCCTGCACACCAGCTGGATCCAGACGACCGCCACGATCGGCTTCTTCCTGTCGCTTGTCGTGATCGGTGCCTGCCGCGCGAACATGGACCCCACGGCGTTCAGCGTCTGGGGATGGCGAATCCCGTTCCTGGTCTCCCTCGTTCTACTCGTCGTCTCGGTCTACATCCGGCTCAAGCTGAACGAGTCGCCAATCTTTCTCCAGATGAAGTCGGAGGGGAAGGGGAGCAAGCAGCCGATTCGCGACAGCTTCGCCAACTGGCCGAACGCGAAGATCGTGCTGCTCGCGCTGTTCGGCGCGGCCGCCGGCCAAGGCGTTGTCTGGTACACAGGTCAGTTCTACGCGCTGTTCTTCCTGACGACGACGTTGAAGATCGACTGGAAGACCGCGTACATCGTCGTGGCGGTCGCGCTCGCGCTCGGCACCGGACTGTTCGTCTTCTTCGGCTGGCTGTCCGACAGGATCGGCCGCAAGAAGATCATGATGGCGGGCTGCCTGCTGGGCGCCGTGACCTACTTTCCGCTCTACCACGCGATGACGAACGCCGCGAACCCGGCCCTGGGGCACTTCGCGGACACGACCAAGATCACCGTGACCGCGACCGACTGTCGCGTCCACTTGTTCCCGACGCCGAGCACGGTCTACAGCGACTGTGACAAGGCGCGCGACCTGCTTTACAAGCGCAGCCTTTCGTTCGACAGGATCGAGGGCGCGCAGGGCGCGAAGCCGATCACGAACATCAACGGCGTCGAGATCGTCGGCGTCGACGAAGCGAAGCTGGCGGCGACGCTGCAGGCGCTCAGCTACCCGACCAAGCCGAACCCGGCGGACATCAACGTGCCGCTGCTGATCCTGCTGGTCCTTGTTCAGGTCATCTTCGTCACGATGGTCTACGGACCGATCGCGGCGTTCCTGGTCGAACTGTTCCCGGCGCGCATCCGCTACACGTCGATGTCGCTGCCCTATCACATCGGCAACGGTTGGTTCGGCGGCATGTTGCCGCTGATGGCCGCCGCGCTGGTCACTGCTCGGGGGCACATCTACGCGGGGCTCTGGTACCCGGTGATCGTCGCGGCGATCACCTTCGTGATCGGCATGCTCTTCATCCGCGAGACCCGCGACCACCGCATCAGCACGCTCTGAGCGAGCTAGCGGTAGCCGAGGATCATCTTCGCGACGAAGTCGTTGGAGGCGTCGGTCAGGCCCTGGCCGATGCCCAGGTGCAGCTCCAGCTGTTTCCAGCGCAGCACATCGACCACCTCGTAGATGTAGTGCTCCTGGCTGGACGCCGGCAGCCAGAGGCCGATGGGCCCGAAGCCGGCGTAGTATTCGACGCCGACGGACAGCAGATCGGCGCGCACGTAGCGGATCGTCGCCGCGGGCTCGAATGATGGCGCCTGACCGCGATCGGCGCCGGCCAGGGCGATGTCCAGGATCGGGTTGATCGCCACGAAGACCGCCCCGGACGCCGGCGACCAGGCGGCGATGGGCCGGATCTCCGAGCCCCACACGCCGCTCTCGAATCGTTCGGGAATCCGCGCCACCTCCATGTTCACGCCCCAGCGGAACGGGCTGCCCGGGCGCGGCGGCGCGATCAGCTTCGTGCGCAGCTTGCTGCCGGCATATTCGAACGAACCGTCCGCCAGCAGCGCCGTCTGAAAGTACGCGCCCACTTCCCACCAGCTGTTGACCGCGTACGCGGCTTCCAGCGTGAAGTGGGACTGGTGATGCGCGGGCAGCTCGGGCGGCTCCGCGCTGCGGCGGCCGGCGATCACCGAGTTGACGTGAAGCTCGGCGCCGAGCGAGCCCGGCGCCACCATCGATCCGTCGTAGACCTGGATCTCGAAGGGATCGACGGCGCGCGCCGCCGACGGTCCCGCGAGGATGCCCGCGACGATCAGGAGGCGAAGAGCGCGCCGGACCATGCCGGCGCAATTCTACGGCCTACTTGATCTGGACGACCTCGTACATCTGCTTGCCGTCCTTCTCGATCGGCTGATAGTAGGTCTCGCCGATTTTCACGTACTTGCGGTCGCCCATGGTGACCTCCTCGCCACCTTCAGGCAGGTTCTCGACGATGGTTCCCGCGGTCGGCGCCGCGACGGTGTAGCCGGCCGCGGTCTTGTTGTAGTAGGTGCCGCCGTAATAGTACGTGTTCGCCGACTGGTTCACGACGACGGCGCCCGAGGGCAGGGTCGTGACGGTTGCGCCCACGGGCGCCGTGACCACCGTGTATCCGCTGCTGGCGGCGGGCACGTACCAGACGCCAGAGTTGTAGTAATAGTTCGTGTTGGCCCAGCTGACGGCGACCGCCGTCACCGCCATCGTCGCGACGAACGCGCCGAACGGGTAGAAGCCGACGCCGAACGCGAAGGGTCTGTACCGGTGGTACGCGTAGGGGCGGGCCGCGTAGAAGGACCGGCCGCCGTAACGGTACGGAGCGCGCGAGTAAGCGACCGGCGACGGGCGCACCACGGTGTTGCGCTGGATGTTCACATCGCCGCCGCGGTTGATGTTGACGTTCCGGCTCGCGTTGACGTTCGTCCGGTT
>Ga0207645_10003827_pt1 | contig 11272 bp, 11 predicted proteins | sample KBSM53metaG_FD_184331 | JGI IMG/M metagenome (GOLD analysis project Ga0207645, IMG submission 184331) | Miscanthus rhizosphere microbial communities from Kellogg Biological Station, Michigan, USA - KBS M5-3 metaG (SPAdes) (version 2) | ecosystem: Host-associated > Plants > Roots > Rhizosphere >...
ATCGCTTGCTCGAGGAAGGCGCCGAAGCATCGGCGGGGTAAGGACGAAAACAATGAAGATCCGATTCGCGATCGCGGCCCTGGCTTTCGGAACGTTGACGGGAGGCAGCGTCGCCGCCGCCTCTCCCGCGAAGGCCTCCGCCCCCGCCAACCCGCTCGACGATGCCCTCGCCCGAATGGCCTCGGGCCGGGCGAGCCTGGACGACTTCCAGCTGGACGCCTCGTGGCAGCTCGAGCACGCCAACCGCTCCGTGAAGATCTGGGGCACGGGCATCGGCATATGGGAAAAGAGCGTCCAGTTCCCTCTCACCCGCGAGCAGATCCTCACGGTCGTGAACATGCTGGTCGACGCCAAGGTGGGCACGATTCCGCAGCCGGGCGCGAAGGCAGCTGTTCCGAAGGCGAAAGCTCCGCTGCAGCTTCGCGGAGAGTTGACGGTCATCGCCGGCGACGTCCGGACGCACCGTCAACAGCTCACCAAAGGCGAGCAGCTGGAATCGCTCAGTCAGCTCGTCGGCCGGATCCTGGCCTTCTCCGAAAAAGCCGCGGCCGGCGGTTTGAAGGCTTCGAGCCTGCAGGACGGGCTCGCCAAGGTGGGCGACGGCACGCTCGCGCCGCAGGCGTTCTCGGCCTTCGTCCGGCGCGCCGCGACCGAGAACACCGGCGAAAGCTTCCTCCTGCGCGTCGAGGGCCGGCACGTCAGTGACCGCCTCATGCCCAAAGGACAACTCCCGCCCTCGCCCCGCGAGCTGACTCTGTCCGACTCCGATTTCCGGAAGCTGGCGCTTCTCCTCCGCTCGGACGACCCGGCGTCGATGGCGCCCACGACGTACGCGCCGACGTACACCGATGTGACCGTCGCGGTTCTCGATTACAACAAGAACATCCCCGCGCGGCCGTACCTCGACGTGACCGCCGAGACGCACGGGGAGAAGCAGAAGGCGTTCGACCGGATGTACACGGCCTTCCGCGAGCTCCACGAGCGCGTCCAGAAGGAAGGGAAGGCGGTGACGCCGGCGACGGGCGCGCCACGACCGACGCCGAAACCAAAGACGGCGGCTAAGCCTGCTTCCCCGGCAAAACCGTAAAGACGACGCCGATCACGCCCACGCCCACGAGCAGCCAGCGGGCGGCTTCCCAGCGAAGGACCCCCTCCGCAGCGGGAGACGAAACGGTCGCGCTCGCGGCGCCCGTTTCGTAGTGCGACTTCCGGGCGGAGGCGAAGAGAAAGCCGGCGAGTCCGATCGCGAGGAGGATCAGGCCGATGCGGCGCACGGCTTCCGACTCAGTACCGCGGCAAGGACTTGTCGATCCGATCCGCCCAGCGATTGATACCGCCGGCGAGGTTGCGGACCTTTTCGAAGCCGTGCTCGAGCAGGAAGGCGACGGCGTTGCCGCTGCGGCCTCCGGTGCGGCAGTAGACGACGATCTCGTCGTCTTTGGAGAGCTTCTCGAGATTCTCCGGGAGCGTGCCGAGAGGAATCTTGACGGAATCGCCGAGGTCCGAGATCGCCCATTCTCGCGGCTCGCGGACGTCCACCAGAACGAGCTTCTCGCCGCGATCGCACAGCGCCTTCAGCTCTTCGACGGACAGCTCCGGGACGTGTGAGTGCACGGGCTGGACGATACCAGACGACGTTGTGGCTCCCACGCCGCAGAACGCCTCGTAGTCGATGAGCCGGGTCACGCTCGGCCGCGGGCCGCAGACGACGCAGTCGGGATTCTTGCGGACCCGGAGCTCCCGGAATCGCATGGCCAGGGCGTCCACGAGCAGGAGACGGCCGACGAGCGGCTCGCCCGCGCCGAGGAGCAGCTTTACGGTCTCCGTCGCCTGGATCACGCCGAGCAGTCCGGGCAGCACGCCGAGAACTCCCCCTTCGGCGCAGGAGGGCACAAGGCCGGGAGGCGGCGGCTCCGCGTAGAGGCATCGGTAACAGGGGCCGTCTTTCGTCGCGAAGACGGAGGCCTGGCCCTCGAAGCGGAAGATCGAGGCATAGACATTGGGCTTGCCGAGGAGCACGCAGGCGTCGTTGACGAGGTAGCGCGTCGGAAAGTTGTCGGTGCCGTCGGCCACGACGTCGAAGTCGCGCAGGATCCGCAGCGCGTTCTCCGACGTCAGCCGCTCCTCGAAGGGAACGAGGCGCACGTTCGGGTTCACGTCGGAGAGCCGCGCGGCCGCGGCCGCGAGCTTGGAGCGTCCCACGTCGGAAGTCCCGAAGAGCACCTGGCGGTGCAGGTTGGACTCGTCGACGACGTCGAAGTCGACGAGCCCGAGCGTGCCCACCCCGGCGGCCGCGAGATACAGCGCGGCGGGAGAACCGAGCCCGCCCGCGCCTACGAGCAACACGCGGCCCGCCTTGAGCTTCGCCTGTCCTTCGGGGCCGACCTCGGGAAGGATGAGATGCCGCGCGTAGCGCTGGAGCTCCTCGCGGCTGAGCGTCGCGGGATCGAGCCCGGCGGCAGGCGGAGAGCCCCCGGCAATGGATGGCACGATCGAGAGCGTATCGCCGTCCGCGAGTCCCGTGGCCTCGCGATCGAGATGGCGGATGTCTTCGTCGTTCTTGTAGACGTTCACGAAGGCGCGCAGCTTCCCGGACCCGTCGAACAGGTGCGCGCGGAGGCCGGCGTAGCGGGAGACGAGCGCCTCGAGGGCCTCGGATACGGTCGAACCGGAAGCCTCGACGGAGGCGGCTCCCTCCGCGAACGGACGCAGCGGTGTCGGCAAGAAGATCTTCGTCATCGTCACTCTCCTCCGGTGTCGCCCAGACGGTGCGCCGCGCGCTCGAAGGATTTCCGGTCCTCGCTCAGGACCCAGCAGGCGAAATCCCCGGCCCGGCCTTCATCGACGGCCACGATCAGGTAATGAAAATACGGCAACGCGTGTTCCCGGTCGAACTCGGAGGGGACCGCGGGGTGGTCCGGATGCGAATGGTAGATCCCGACGACCGAGAGCCCCGCCTCGCCGGCGAGCCGTTCGAGCCGCAGGTAGTCGAGCGGGTCGATGATGTACCGCCGCTCCCGGAGCTCCGTTCCCCGGTTCGGCACGGGCTCGGCTCTCCGGACGAGAACGCTCCCGTTTCGACGCTCTCCGAGCAGCCCGCCGCAGCATTCCTCGGGATAGGTCGCAGCGCCGTGCCGCCGGATCGCCTCGACGAGCCCGGCCGGGAGCTCGATCACGCCTGCCTCCAGAAATCCTCGGAGAGATACCGCTCGCCGCGGTCACAGAGCACCGTAACGATGACGATCGGGCGATCGGGCTTCCTGCCCGCCGCTCCGGCAACACCTCTTGCCACGCGGAGGGCGGCGGCCACGTTCGCGCCGGAGGAGGGACCCACGAAGACGCCTTCCTCGCGCGCGAGCCGCCGGCACATGGCCCAGGCCTCTTCGGTCGGCAGCGCGATGCGCTCATCCGCGAGCGTCGCGTCGTAGATCGAGGGCACCATGGCGCTTTCCATGTGTTTGAGGCCTTCCAGGCCGTGCAGCGGACCCTCCGGCTCCACCGACACGCAGCGGATCGACGTGCTCTTCGCCTTGAGAAAACGCGAGACGCCGACAAACGTCCCGGAGGTGCCGAGCCCGACCACGAAGTGGGTCAGGCGCCCTCCCGTGTCTGCGAATATTTCGGGGCCCGTCGTCTCGAAGTGTGCGCGCCAGTTGGCGGAGTTGGAGTACTGGTCGGGATAGAAGAACTTCGAATCCTCCCGCGCCGCGCGCCGGGCCTCCCGGATGGCGCCGTCGGTGCCCTCGAGCGGATCGGTCAGGACGATCTCGGCGCCGCAGGCCCGCAGGATGGCCTGGCGCTCGGGCGAGGCGCTCGACGGAAGAAAGAGCGTCACGGAGAACCCCAGGGCGCGGCCGAGCATGGCGTCGGCGATCCCGGTGTTGCCCGAGGTCGCCTCGAGAATCGTCTTGCCCGCGGCCAGCTTTCCGGAGGCAAGTCCCGCGAGAAGCATCGCCCGCACGGGCCGGTCCTTGACGCTGCCGCACGGGTTCATGTGCTCGGCCTTGGCGAGGAGGCGGAGGCCCGGCACGTCCGCGCCGATGCGGGCGAGCTCGAGAAGCGGCGTACCGCCGACGGCCTCGAGCAGGCCGACGCCCGCCAACCCGGAGGTCCTCACGGTCTGTTCGAATCGCGGCCTCGAGCTCAGAAACGCCTCCAAAACGAAAAGCCCGCCGGTTTTGGTCCGGCGGGCTGACAGGTCCAGTGGAGAAAGACTCTAGCGAGTCGATGGACCGGTACGGCTGACGGCCGGGCCCCGGGAAGAGGCCGTACAACAGCAGTGGAACATCTTGTACCCGGCGCAGAAACGATCCATCTCAATGACTATACGCCGGCCGGCGCCGGGGGGTTTCAGACCTTAAGCCTTTGATAGATTGACGCCTTCCGAAGAACGGAGGGACCGACCTTGCTTCCGGAATTTCGCAACGAGCCTTTCACCGACTTCTCCGTCGAGGCCAACGCCAAGGCGTTCCAGGCCGCGCTCGCGAAGGTCGAAAAGAGGCTGCCGATCCAGGGGAAAAACCGCATCGACGGCAAGAAGGTGGCAGCCTCCAAAAGCTTTCAATCCCTGAACCCCTGCAACTTCAAGCAGGTCATCGGGCGATTCCCCGAGGGCACCGAAGCCGACGCCGCCCGCGCCATCGATGCCGCGACGAAGGCCTTTCCGGAGTGGAGCCGCACACCCGCCGAAGAGCGGTCGGCGCTCGTCCTCCGCATCGCCTCGGCGATCCGCCGGCGCAAGCACGAGTTCTCGGCCATGATGGTCCTCGAAGAAGCCAAGTCCTGGGCCGAAGCCGACGGGGACACGGCCGAGGCCATCGACTTCTGCGAGTTCTACGCTCGGGAGATGGAGCGACTCTCCCAGCCGCAGCCGCTGACGCCCTACCCCGGCGAACGCAACGACCTCGAGCACATCCCGATGGGCGTCGCGGTCGTGATTCCGCCCTGGAACTTCCCGCTCGCGATCCTCGCGGGCATGACGACCGCCGCGCTGGTCGCCGGCAACACGGTCGTCCTCAAGCCGTCCTCCGACGCCGCGGGCATCGCGACGATGTTCCTCGAAGCGTGCGACGAGGCCGGCGTCCCCGACGGCGTCCTGAACTTCCTGACGGGCGGCGGTTCGACCGTCGGCAATGCGCTGGTCGAGAGCCCGAAGACACGGCTCATCGCTTTCACCGGCTCCCGCGAAGTCGGCACGCAGATCTCCGAGAAGGCGGGCCGAGTCGTCAAGGGCCAGATCTGGATCAAGCGCGCGATTCTCGAGATGGGCGGCAAGGACTTCATCCTCGTGGACGAGACGGCCGACATCGAAGACGCGGCGAATGGCATCGTCGCGGCGGCCTTCGGGTTCCAGGGACAGAAGTGCTCGGCGTGCTCGCGGCTCATCGTGCACCAGAAGGTCCACAAGGATCTGCTGGAGCGCGTGGTCGCGAAGACCAAAGCCCTCACGGTCGGCGACGTGCGCGACCGGAAGAACGTGATCGGCGCCGTCATCAACGAGCGTGCGCAGAAGAAGATCCTGGAGTACGCGGCCCTCGGCAAAAAGGAAGGGCGCGTCGTCGCCGGCGGCAAGGCCGGCCCCAAGGGCGGTTATTTCGTCATGCCCACGGTCGTCGACGGCGTCAAGCCGAGCGCCCGGCTCGCCCGCGAAGAGATTTTCGGCCCGGTTCTCGCCGTGTTGAAGGTCAAGAACTTCGAGGAGGGCCTCCGCGTCGCGAATGCCTCGGAATACGGCCTGACCGGCTCGCTGTACTCGCGGGTGCGCGAGCGGCTCGAGCGCGGCAAGCGCGAGCTCCACGTCGGCAACCTCTACCTCAATCGCAAGTGCACCGGCGCCCTCGTCGGCGTGCATCCCTTCGGCGGATTCAACATGTCGGGAACGGATTCGAAGGCCGGGGGCCGCGAATACCTGTATCTCTTCACGCAGCAGAAGGCGATCTCGGAAAAGGTGTAAGGAGGATCTCGATGTACTCCCTGCTCGGACTGATCATCCTCGTGCTCGACATCATCGCCATCGTGTCCATCCTCAAGAGCAGCGCCGACACCGGAACCAAGATTCTCTGGACTCTCCTGGTCATCTTCCTCCCCGTTGTCGGAATGGTTCTCTACTTTCTGATGGGGCCCGGCCGCCGGGCCGCCGTCTGAGGCAGGCACCGCGTTGAACGAAGGCGCGTTTCCCCCGACCGCCCGGCGCTTCGAGAGCGTCGGCTTCTCGGAGATCGTCAAGGTCCGCAACCGCGTCATGGAGCTGCTGGCCGCCGGCCAGAAGGTGTGGCGCTTCGAGGGCGGCGAGCCCTGGATGGATTCGCCGGAGCCCGTCAAGGCCGCGATGGGCGACGCCCTCTCCCGCAACCAGACGCGGTATGCGCCCTCCTCCGGAATCCCCGAGCTCCGCCGGACGATCCTCGAGAAAGTCCGGACGCGCAACGGCATCCCCTGCGACGACGAGGCTCCGGTCGTCGTGAACGGCGGCATGCAGGGCCTGTTCGCGGCGTTTTCGACGCTGCTCGACCCGGGCGACGAGGTCCTGCTCTTCTCGCCCTACTGGACTCCGATCGTGGATTTGATCGGGTATCACAAGGCCCAGGCCGTCCTGGTGCCGACCGCCGCGGCGCGCCGCCAGGGGCTCGCGTCGGCGCTCGCCGAAAAGACCACGCCGCGAACGAAGCTCATCTATTGGAACTCGCCGAACAATCCCACGGGCGACGTCTTCTCGCGCGCGGAGACCGAAGCGGTCGCGGAGTTCGCGCGCGAGCGCGGTCTCGCCGTCATCTCGGACGAGGCCTACGAAGACCTCGTCTACGAGGGCGAGCCGGTCGTCGCGATCGGATCGCTGCCCGGCATGAGCGAGCGGACGATCACCTGCTACACGCTCTCGAAGAGCTACTCGATGACGGGATGGCGGCTCGGCTACGTCGTCGCGCCCGCGCGCTACCAGAAGGCGATCAAGACGGTCGTTCTGTATACGACCAACGGCGTATCGACGCCGACGCAGTGGGCCGGAGTCGAAGCGCTGACGCGGGGGACGGAGTTTGTCGCGGAGTGGCGCGCCGGTTATCGCTCCCGGCGTGACCGTCTCGTCGCGGGCCTGAAGTCCGCGGGCTTCGAGATCGAGCCGCCGCGAGCGGCCCTCTACCTGTTTCCCAGGACACCCTCGTGGCTGCCGTCCGACTCCCGCGCGGCCGCACGAGTCCTGCTCGACGAGGCGAAGATCGCGACCGTGCCGGGGATCGTCTTCGGCCCCGAGGGAGAGGGCCACCTGCGGTTCTCGTTCTCGGTGTCCGAGGACATGATCGCCGGCGGCGCGGAGGCTCTTGCCGCTTTCGCCAGCGCGACGTCCGGGCGCTGACGCGTTCGTGCGGCGGGTTCTCGTCTCGGCGGCCGTCGTCTTCACTCTCATGTCCGCTCCCCTTCGAGCGGACCGGTTCGACGACGCGCTGAAGGAAGCCCAGGCGAAGCTCGAGACTCCGGAAGGCCGCGCCTACGCCGCGAGCGTCGCCGCGCGCTTCGACGAGAAGAAGCTGCGCGACGCCCTGCTCGAATGCGCCGAGACGCTCCCGCCCGAGGACGCTCCTCCGTTCACGGTCCTGATGGAGATGACGGCGGACGGACGGCCCACGCAGATCCTCCTGCGTCCGCCCGCGCCCGTGGCCGTCTGCCTTCGCTGGATCATCCGCGAGACGTCCTTTCCGCGGCCGGCGGCGGCGGGCTACTGGGTGAGCGTCGATCTGAGCGCGAGCCGCGCCTCGGGCGCGCCCGTCGTCCCGACGCCGGGTGTCGCGACCGCGACCGTTCCGCCCACGCGGACACCGCCCCCCCCGCCTCCCTCGGCAGCACCGCGTTCCTCTCCTCCGACAGCGACGCCGGTGGTCACGGCGGCCCCTGTCGCCTCGGAAGGTATCCACGTCGACTCCCGCCAGCCCGACCTCGCGGCCCTCCGCCGAACTCTCGCCGCGAGCACCGGGTGGATCGGTCCCCTTCTCGCACAGAGCGACGGCATCGCCGCTGACGATGCGCGGCTCGAGCCTTACTGGTTGCTCGCCGAAGAGCTCGACCGTCCGATCGCCATCGCGCTCGGCCCCGAGGCTCCCGGGACCACGTCCCCGCGCTATCGCGTCGCGAACGGCGATCCGCTGAAGCTCGAAGGCGTGGTCGCGCGCCACCCGAAGCTCCGCATCGTCGTGGTCGGCGCCGGCTGGCCGTTCGGAGATGCGATGGCGGGCCTGATGCTGCGGCATCCGCAGGTCTCCGTCGACATCCGCCCTCTCACGCAGGCGCTTCCCGATGCCGAAGTCCAGGCGTACGTCCGGCGGCTCGCCGACGCGGGTTTCGCGGCTCGGATTCTGAGCTCACCCTGACAGGGACTTCCGCGGATCGACAAAGCGGCCTTCGCTTCCGTACAATTGACTGCGACTCGTATGGTCAATCGATTTCCGATGCGGGCATTCGTCTACGCGCTCCTGCTCGGCGCATCGACAGCCATACCGGCCCAGACTCCGGCGCTCGGACCAGAGTTTCAGGTCAACGCATATACGACTCTGCACCAGTTGTTTCCCGGCGTCACGTCGGATGCCGCCGGAAACTTCATCACGGTCTGGAGCGGGGCGGGGCCTGACAACACCTTCGGGGTCTTCGTGCGTCGGTTTGACAGCCGGGGCCATCCCCTCGGCCCGGACGTGCCGATCGATACGGGGCTCGGCGCGAACGGCGGGGTGATCGCCGCCAACGCGGCCGGGGAATTCGTCGTCGCCTGGCAGAACTACAGGTACGGGTACAAATCGGACGTTTATGCCCGGCGATACGACAGCGCCGGCAACCCGGCGAGCCCGCCGGTTATGGTGAACACGTACGTGACGGGATATCAGACGGGACAACGGGTCGGCATCGACGCCGCCGGCAACTTTGTGGTCGTCTGGGGAAGCTGGCCCGGCCAGGATGGCTCGCAGGAGGGTGTTTTCGGTCAGCGTTTCGACTCGTCGGGCGGCAGGCTGGGCACGGAGTTTCAGGTCAACACCTACACGAGCGGCCACCAGTCGGTCTCCGACATCTCGGTGGACCCACTCGGTGATTTCGTCGTGGTGTGGTCCGGCGAGCAGCCGGGATCCTCCTACGACATCCTCGGGCAGCGCTACGACGCCGGCGGGACTCCGCAAGGCGGCGAGTTCCGGATCAACGAAGGCCCCTCACCCGGTGCCGACTTCCTTGCCCGCGTCGACTCCGATGCTTCGGGCAACTTCGTCGTCACCTGGATGGGCGTGAACGAGCAGGATTGGGGAGTGTTTGCGAGATGCTTTCATGCCGACGGAACGCCCCGCGGCTCCGCCTTCCTCGTCGAAGACCAGTCGATGACCCAGGCCCGGCCGGACGTGGCCATGAGCTTGGACGGGGCCTTCACGATCGCGTGGGACACCGGGGAGCTCGTGCCGGCGTTGGCCTTCCGGATTTTCGCCCGAAGCTTCGATCCGGACGGCATCCCGACGACCGCCTCGTTTGCCCTGAACTCGAACACGACTCTGTCTCAGCAGATCCCGGACATTGCTCGCGACGAGCGGGGCGGCTTCGTGGTCGTCTGGCAATGCGTCGATGCTCCTTGTCTGGACGGCGATCAAAGCAGCAGCCAGGGTCGCACGGGCGGCGTGCCGATTCCACGGCCTCTGCGGGTCGATCCAGGCGCCAACGGCGTTCTCGAGCCGGACGAACAGGCGATCATCGAGCCGTCATGGACGAACAACGCCGGCCTGGACCTGGAGCTGACCGGCACGGCCTCTGGCTTCGGCGGACCGGCGGGGCCGTCCTCGGCGGCCGGATCCGCCGTCCGCCCGACTGGGACGTGGTGCGGTCCCTGGTCAGCGCGTTCCACCAGTACGCCAAGGAGCACGACCGGCTGCGGCACGTCTCGTACTTCCTCTCGCACGCGACCCGCAAGGCCTACTGGGAGGGCGGCTGCGAGCTCGTCCCGAACCACTTCAGCGAGATGCCGCGGCTGCTGGAGCTCTCCACGCGCCAGCCCGTCGTGCTCGCCGCCGCGAGCCCGCCGGACCGCGCGGGCTACTTCTCGCTCGGCACGAACGCCGACTACGTGGCGTCGCTGATCGGCAAGGTGCCGTTCTTCCTCGAGGTCAACGCGCGGATGCCGCGCACCTTCGGGCTCAACCAGATCCACGCGAGCCAGCTGCTCGGCTACTGCGAGACGGACCGGCCGCTGGTCGAGGTCGCGCCGGCCGCGCCCGACGAGCGCGACCGCCGGATCGCCGCCTACATCGTCGAGCGGATCCCCGACGGGGCGACGCTGCAGGTCGGCATCGGCGGCGTCCCCAACGCCGTGCTGGAGGGGCTGATCGGCCACCGCGACCTCGGCATCCACACCGAGCTGCTCGCGGACGGGATCGTCGACCTCGTCGAGGCCGGCGTCGCGACCGGCGTGCGCAAGCAGCTGCGCCGCAACAAGGTCGAGGCGACGTTCTGCCTCGGCACCCAGCGGCTCTACGACTGGCTGCACGACAACGGCGCGGTCGAGCTGCTGCCGGTCGACCTCGTCAACGACCCGCGCCGGATCGCGCGCGAGGACGACTTCATCTCGATCAACGCCACGACGGAGGTCGACCTCTACGGCCAGTGCGCGTCGGAGACGATCGCCGGCCGCTACTGGTCCTCGAGCGGCGGCCAGGCCGACTTCGCGCGCGGCGCGATGTACTCCACCCGCGGGCAGGCGTTCATCGTGCTGCACTCGACCACGAGCAAGGGCCGCAGCCGGATCCGCACGCGGCTGACCGAGGGCTCGGTGGTGACGACGCTCAAGAACACCGTCGACAACGTCGTCACCGAGCACGGGATCGCGCGGCTGCGCGGCGCCTCGCTTGCCGAGCGGGCGCGCCGGCTGATCGCGATCGCCGACCCCGCGCACCGCGAGCAGCTCGAGCGCGAGGCGCACGAGGCCGGGATCCTGCGCCCGTCCGGCGGGGGCGCCTCGCCGGACGGGCGCACCACCCACGCGACCGCGCCGACCGGGTAGCGACGTGGCCTCGCCCGTCGACGTCGCACTCAGGGACGGCTCGACCGTCCGCGTGCGCGAGGTGCAAGCCGACGACCTCGCGGGGCTGCGCGAGCTGCTGGCCGGGATGTCGGAGAACTCGCGCTGGCTGCGCTTCCTGTCCTCGGGCGTGGACCTCGACCGGATGGCGGCCACGGCGGCGACGAGCGAGGACGGCGTCGGACTGGTCGTGACCGCGGGCGAGCCGGAGCGCATCGTGGCGCACGCGATGTACATCAAGGA
>Ga0207645_10003828_pt1 | contig 11268 bp, 7 predicted proteins | sample KBSM53metaG_FD_184331 | JGI IMG/M metagenome (GOLD analysis project Ga0207645, IMG submission 184331) | Miscanthus rhizosphere microbial communities from Kellogg Biological Station, Michigan, USA - KBS M5-3 metaG (SPAdes) (version 2) | ecosystem: Host-associated > Plants > Roots > Rhizosphere >...
AACGTCGCGCAGCAGATCGCGGAACTGCGCATGGAAGGACGCCACCGACATCGGGCGAAGCGGAAAGCGCGCCCGGCCCCCGTCGCTAGCCGCAGCCGTAACCTCATGAGCCAACAGGTCGAAGGTGACCTCTATGCCGCCGGGCCCGTCAGGAACGAGCGAGGTTGTGAGCCCGCGCGCGTTCACATAGAGCGTGGCGTGCCAGGAATGGTTTATCCAAGGCGTGCGCGCAAGCCGGTATTTGCCGACAACCTGCGTATAGAGATGCAGGGCCGAGCACGTGTCGCGCCAGGATTCGTATGGGATGTCGGGCCATACGGTGCTCATAGCTTCCTCCCCGCCGGCACGATGCGCGTCGCCGGCGCGCGTTTCCAGTGAACGCGCATCCTACTCCCGCCAGGCCCGGCTTGCCGCTAGCCAGCCCAGCCACTCATTTCGTGAGCTTGTAGTTGTCCATGATCAGGTACTCGAACAGTCGCTGTGGCAGGAACGGCTTGAGCGCAACCAGGAAGCGCTGAATGGGTACGGCCACCGGATAGCGGAGCGCTGGTTGTGCGCTGGCGAGCGCCGCGAGCACGGTCTTCACGACGGGCGTCAGGTTCGTGAACTTGCGCTCGTCCTCCTGCATGCGCGCAACCGCCGTGCGACAGCGATTGTAATGCGCCGAGCCTTCCGCGCAGCCTGTGACCATGCGTCGGTTGTCGGTGAACGACGTCGCGAAGTCGCCGGGCTCGATCATGCTGACATGGATCCCGAACGGCTTCATCTCCATACGAAGCGCCTCGGTGTACGCTTCGATCGCGTGTTTGCTCGCGCAGTAGAACGCCTGGTACGGCACGGCCACGAGTCCCGCGAGCGAACTCAGGTTGATGACGCGCCCGCTGTTCTGCCTGCGCATCTGCGGCAGGACCGCCCGGCAGACGCGATGCAGACCGAAAACGTTGGTTTCGAATTGCGCGTGTGCTTCGGCATCGCTCGTGTCCTCGATGGCGCCAGCGATGCCGAAGCCGGCATTGTTGATCAGTGCGTCGATACGTCCCGCTTCCGTGATCATCCGCGCTACGGCGGCGTCGACCGTGGCCGGATCGCCGACGTCCATCGTCAGCATTCGCACCTGCGCCGACGCTGTCGCTGGCGACACCGTCTGCCGAGTCGTGCCGTAAACGCGATCGCCGCGCGCGGCGAGCGCCTCGGCGATCGCCTTGCCGAAGCCGGACGACGCCCCTGTAATCAACACTGTGCGCGGTGACGCACTCGCAATCACAGCTTGAACCCGACGGTGAGCCCGTACGTACGCGGCGCGCCGACGACCAGCTGATCGAACCCGAATGACGCCAGGTCGAACCCGGCGACGAGATAGTCCTCGTCGGCCAGGTTCCGCGCCCACACGGCGACCGACCAGCGATCATCCGGCGACGCGAACTCGATGCGTGCATTCGATAGCCAGTAGGCATCCTGCGCGAGCAACGGGTCGTTGTTGACGCCGAAGAACTGGTCGTCCGTGAACTTAGTATCGGCGCTGATCGCGAGCGTGCCCATGCTGAGCTGCCACTCGTAGCGCGCCATCAGGTTGAAGTTGAGTTCGGGCGCGCTCGGCAGCTCGTTGCCCGAGAGGTCGCCGCCAAGCGGGCTGTTGAACTCGTCGAAGTTCGAGTGCGTGTACCCGACGCCGCCTTGCAGCAGCAGTGCGTCTACTGGCTTCCAGACCAGCTCAACCTCCGCCCCGTACAACGTCGATGCCGCCGCGTTCGAGAGCTGCTGGAACGGCGCGCCCCCCGGGTTCGACGCGAGGATGAACGCCTGCTGATCCTTGAAGTCGTAGTAGAAGACGTCCGCGTTGAGGCGCACGGTGCCATCCGCCAGCTCGGACTTGATGCCGATCTCATAGGCGTTGAGCTTCTCGGGGTCGACCAGCGTCGCCTCCGACTGGTCGAAGAACGCGCCGCCATTGTAGTTACCGCTGTTGAAGCCGCGCGCATAGCTGACGTAGCCAAGCACGTCCGGCGCAAACCGATAGTCCAGCGAGATGCGGCCGCTGACGTCGTCCCAGTCCTTCTTCTCGTGGAAGTCGATCGTCTGGAAGAGGCCGATCGCGATGACGTCGTCGCCGTCGATGAAGTCGGTCGGCAGCACGTTGTCCGAGTCGGTGATGAACGCGACGTAGTCGACGTCCTTCTGCTCGTGCGTGTAGCGCAGGCCGACCGAGAGCCGGAGCTGGTCGGTGAACGAGTAGTCGACGTTGCCGAATGCGGCGTAGCTCTCGGTCTGCATCGACGACGACTGCCCCGCCCCCTCGAGCGTCGTGCCAACGATAGTCAGTGCGCCCGGGCCGAAGCCGCGAATCGCGAAATGTGCGCTGCCGTCGTAGTCTTCGGTGAAGTAGTAAAGACCACCGAGCCAGCGCAGCGGCCCGTCGTTCGTCGAGGTGAGCCGCAGCTCCTGGCTGAACTGCTCAGGGCTGCCGGAGTAGTCGCCGTGGACGACGTCGTTCGGGCTGACGTCCGTGTCTTCATGGATTTCCGAGTCGTTGTTCTCGTACGCCGTGACCGAGGTGAATGCCGACCCCGAGAGCTTCCAGTTGATCGTCAGCGACGCACCCTCGGCATCTACCGTCGCGTACTGGTTCGGCATGTCCCACTGACCCTCGTGGTAATCAGTGGTGTCGGCATAGCCGAGAATATCCGTGCAGCCGCGGCCGAGACCCGGCGTCGGGCACGGTACGAAATTTACCGGGTCGACGTACTGGACAAGCCCCAGCTGCTTGTACGGCGTGAGCTCGCTGTCGTCGCGGCTGCCGTGAACATTGATCAGGATCTCGAGATCGTCGTTCGGCGCGAACAGCAGTTGCGCACGGCCTGCCAACACATCGGCGGCGCCTTCATCCGTGCCGAGGAACTTGTTCTCCTGATAACCCTTGCTGTTCAGTGAAGTCACCGAGAGCCGCGCCGCCGCGCGGTCACCCAGGTCGAACCCGAGCGCGCCGTCGACGTCGATCTCGTCGTAGTTACCTACCGTCGCATTGACCTCGGCCGCCAGCCCCGCGCCGATCCGAGGCTTCTCGACGATCGCGCGCACCAAACCCCCGGTCGTGTTCTGGCCGAACAGGTAGCCCTGCGGTCCGCGCGCGATCTCCACGCGCTCGATGTCGAACAGCTGCACGCCCTGCACCGCCGGCGAGTTGAGATAGACGTCGTCGACGTAGACGCCGACCTTCGAGTTCGCGTTGGTGTTGAACTGCAAGTTGCCGATGCCGCGAATGAAGAAGCTCGGTGCCGTGCGCCCGAACGAGCCCTGCGTCGACAGGTTCGGCGCGAGCGCAACCAGGTCGCGTGCGTCAACAACGCCCGCGGTCGCGAGCACGTCTGCCGAGACCGCCGTGATCGAGACCGGGATGTCCTGGATGGACTCGGTGCGGCGCGTCGCCGTGACGACGACCTCCTCGAGTACCGACTCGTCGGCGGCGATCGCCGCGGGTACCACGCCAAACAACGGCAGTGCCGCCGAAACACGCAACGTGGCGGAGACCGCCGACCAGAGGCTACGTCGGGATACGAATGATGGATTCATGTTGGACACCTTTGGTAGCCGGCGCTCAGTGCTCGAGTTCGGTGAGAATGTAGTTCGCGACCGCGCTCCGCACGTCCTCGGACAGGTAGTTCTGCGGCGGCATCTCCGGATATTCGGGTCGCTTGCGCGTCGGGTGCGCGATCCAGTCAGCCATGCCCTTCGCGTTGTTGGCGTAGAGCGCCTTGATCGCCACCATCGGCGGACCGACGAGCTTCGAGTCGTACGTATGACAGCCGGTGCAGACAGCCAGGTACGTCATGCGCCCCATCTGCTCGCGCGTGTACTTCGGCGCTTCCACCGGTTGCGGCGGCCGTGCCGTCAGCGTCGCCGCGCTGGTCGCGCCCGGCGCGCAGTCTGCAAACTTCTTGATGCCGAGACTCGTGAACGAGTCGCGTTCGGCGACGCAGTTGTCGCGGCCCTTCCCGCTCGAGAGCACGTCGACGCCCTTCTCGAGCCCCGCGACCTCGAGCACGCCTTTGACCGCGTCCTGCGGGTCGTAGCCGTTGTTGACATAGGTGTTGCGCAGGATCTGCGTGCGGTCCGGGAACGGGTCCAGCTTGGCGTCCGGCGTCGTGACAAACAGTGTCGTCTCGGCGATCAGCACGCCCGTGCTCTTGTTGTCGCGGATCAGGTTGTTCTCGACGATCGTCGCATCGGTGCCAAGCACGAGAATGCCCACCCCCGCCGGCGCGCCCGCCGTGATGGCCCCCGGCGGCGCGAAGTTCTTGGTGTTGTTTCGCACGACGAAGTTGTTGCGGATGATCAGGTTCTCGGCGCGCTTGATAGGCAACCCCGGCAGGTTGGTCGCCGCGATGCCCATGACGTTGTCGTGGACGTAGTTGCCCTCGATCAGCGTGTTGAGCGAGTTCTCGGTCTCGATGCCGATGATGCTGTCCGAGGTCTCGTTGTAGAGCACGTCGACGCCGTCCGACATGCCGACGTAGATCGCCGCGTCGTCGGACTTCGTGATGATGTTGTACGCGACGAGCCCGTTGCGGCCGAACTGCGGGAAAATCGCGTAGAACGTCGGCCCCTCGACGACGTTGTGGACGATGCGATAGTTGTTCGCACCCTGGGTCATGATGCCGTTGCCCTTGAAGTGCTTGACCCACATGCGCTCGATCACCGTCCCGTGACCCGACGCCAGGATGCCATCATTGAGCTTGCTTTCGCCGTCGAGCACCGGCCACTTCCCTTCCGCCACGACACCCTGCAGGTGGATGTCGTCTTTGTCGATGAATACGGTTTCCTTGTACGTGCCGGGCAGGACGCGGATCGTGTCGCCGGGCTTCGCCTTGGCGACAGTCGCCTGGATCGATTCGCCAGGGTTGACGGTCAGCTTCTCTGCGTGGACGACCGCGCCGGTGGCAAGCACGACCACGAGAGCGGTCGCGGCGGTTCCGAGTGCGCCGCTCGCAGTATGCCGCGCGATGAATTCCTGGAGCGAATAGGGCTTCATGACGTCTCCAATCGATAAGTCTGAAATTCGGGGCCGCTTAGTACGATTTGCCGGTGATCGGGTCGACGCCGCCGTGCATGTTCACGGCCGACGACGCGCGTGTCAGCAGCTCGGGATGCGCCTGCAGCAGTGCATCGCGCTTGGCGGTGAGCTGCTTCTCGAGCTCGCCAGCAGGTATTCGGTGCGCAAGGTCGCGCGCGTTCTTGAGCTCGTCGGCCATGAGCTGCAGGTCGAGCGGCGTCGGCTCGATCTTGAGCATCTGCGCGAGCGCCTGCGTCGCACCTTCGGCGTCGTTGGATTGCAGCCGCACGTACGCAAGGTAGCGCAGCACCGTGAAGTTGTTCGGCGCGACCTGCTGAGCGTGATTCAGCGTCGCGGCAGCCTTGTCCATGTCGCCGCCGGCAAACTCTGGCACCTCGTAGTAAAGGCGGCCGAGCATCAGCAGGCAGTTGCCGTCGAGCGCGCCCGGCTCCTTCCCGGTCGCCTTCTCGAGCAGCGGGATCGCGTCACGTGACGACGTCAGCGCCGTCTTCGCGTCGGCGGACTTGAACGGCCACACAATCTGGAAGTACGCGCGGGCGCACTCCGCCGTCGGATCCTCCGGCGCGAGCTTCGCGACGCGCTCGGCGAGGGACTTGCCCTGCGGTGTCGCGTGCGCGAGTCGCGCCGCCCACTCCGGCTGTCGCACACCGTAGATGTCGTAATCCCAGAGCGTATTGACGTGGTCGATGTACTCGGACGTCACCAGCAGCGCCTGCACGTTGAGCTGCGCGTCGTCCGGGCTCATCTGCGCTGCCGTGTAGAGCAGATCGGCCGCGCAACCGAGCGCGTTGCGATCGGACTTCTGTGGGTACAGCTGCTCCACCTTTGCCTGCAGCGCCACGGCGTCGTTCGGGATCGGGCAGTCGTACGTGGCGTCCTTGGCGGAATCCTCAACGCGCGATTGCGCCGCGGCGGGTCCGGTGGGCAACCACGTGGCCACGGCCGCTGCGAAAGCCACGACAACCGCCGGCGGCGAGCGTCGGGCCGGTGAATGGCACTGATCGGTCAATGCGGACATGTGTGACAGGCCTCCTCGGCGGAACTCATGGATGCGGGCTGCGCCGCGATACGCGACGGATCGGTTCCCGACGCAACTGAGGACGACGCGGCCGCGTCCGGCGCGACAGGCAGGCCCGACGGCACGGCCACGGGCACGCGCGGCTTGAGCGACTCGTCGGTCAGTGTGCCCAGGAACGCGACGAGCGCCGTCACGTCCGCCCCGCTCAACATCGGCGCCTTCATGGCGATGTGCCAGTGCAGCTGCTGCGGCACGGACTTCGGCATCGCATGCCCGCGCGTGTCGTTGTAGAACGTGACGACGTCGCTCAGCGTCGCGAACTGTCCAGCGTTGAAGTACGGCGCCGTGAGCGTGATATTGCGGAGCGTCGGCGTGCGGAAGGCGCCTACCAGGGCGGGGTCGTCGCTTTGCCGCCCCGCGCCTGTGTCATACGGTTGTCCGGCGACTGCCGGTGCACCGACGACCGCGAGCTCGCCGTCGGTGAAGAGCGGTGGAACGTGGCACTGCGAGCAGCGCGCGACGAAGCCGCGGAAGACGTTGTGACCGTCGAGCTCGAGCGGAGACAGCGCCGTCGCGTCGCCAAAGGCGTAGCGGTCGTAGCGGCTGCTGAAAGAGACAAGCGAGCTTTCAAACGCGGCGAGCGCGCCCTCGATCTCGTCGATCGTGATGTCGCGCGTAGGTTCGCGGGCGTAGGCCTCGGCGAAGAGCGCACGGTAACTGGGAATGGCGTTCAGACTCTGGGTGAGCCCGGCGGGCGTGTTGGCCATCTCGTCCGGTGCGAACAGCGGTCCCGACGCCTGTTCCGCCAGCGAGGCGGCGCGCCCGTCCCAGAACAGGCGCTGCAGGAAGCCGACGTTCCACAACGTCGGCGCGCCGCGGTCGAGCTCGCGGCGCGTCGGCTGCCCGGGCGGACCGCGTGGCTGCGCGATGCCGAGGCTGCGACCACGACCGTCGCTGAAACCGAGACGCGGGTTGTGGCAATCCGCGCAGGCGAGCGTCTGATCGTGCGACAGCGCGCGATCAAAGAACAGGTAGCGCCCGAGATCGATCTGCTTTGGCATGGATCGCGTGCGCATGGCGGGCAGGCGTGCGCGCAAACCGCCGTGGCCATCGACCGAGCTGTAGAGATCGTAGAGACTCCGGAATTCGCACGTCCCGTCCGCGAGCTTCTCGAAGCTCGGCGGACAGTCTCGCGCGAGCCGCCACTGCCACGGCGCAGCCTCGAGACTCGCGATGTACGCGACCACGTCGTTGAGGGCGGCGTCATCGGGCAGCGTCATCGCCATGGCGCGCATCTGCGCGCCGCTCGTGTCGTCCGCAGCTGTGCCCCGCCAGCCGTTGCGAAACGCCTTGATCTGCCTCAATAGATACCAGTCGCTCACGCCCTTGAGTGCAGGTGCCTGCGTGCCTTCATTACCCTGAGCTGTCTCGCCGTGACAGGACGCGCAGGTGCCCGCATACAAGCTCTTGCCGTGTGCGACGTCGCCCTTGACCGTCGTGACAGGTGGCGCGGGCGACAACGAAATCACGTAGGCGACGACGTCCTGGACGGCCTGATCGGATTCGAGCGTCAGCGCCATCGGCCGCATCTGCTGGCCGCGCAGATCTTCCGGCGCGGTGCCGCGACGTCCCGTGCGGAAGTTCTCGAGTTGCCGCGTCAGGTACCAGCCTTCGCGGCCGGCGAGTGACGGTGCCTCGAGATTGACGTTGCCTTCCGCGCGGACGCCATGACAGGCCTCGCAGAGACCGAAACGCCCCCGGCCAACCGCGGCGTCTCCCGCGGCGTGAACCGACGTTGCGAGCGCGGCGAGCGCAAGCGCCGTGCCCGCACGTGTTGCCACGGCCAGGCATCGCAGGGCCCATCCACTCGATCGCTGCAACCCGCTCTGCTCCCCAGTATTCAGCCGTAAATCGCCCCCACGGCTCAAAACTCGAATTGATTCGAGTTTCATGGCATTCTGAGAGCATGTCATCTGCGAGTCAAGCGAGGGTTGGAGCCAGGATCCTGCCTGGTCCCAATGCCTCTGCTCTTCCGGGCACGCCGGTTGTCACGCGGCGCACGCAAAAACGAGGGGAGGAACGCCGGCAACGACTACTCGACAGCGCAGCGTCTCTGCTGGAGAAGCGCGAGATCGCCGAGATTTCACTCGAGGACATCGCGCGCGACGCGGACATCCCGGTCACGTCGGCCTATCACTTCTATCCGGATAAACACCGTCTGCTCACGGCACTCGCGGTGCGTTATGGCGAGGCGTTCGAGCGGATCGTGGTGAAGCCGCTGCCGGCGGCGCAGATCCGGCGCTGGGAGGACGTGATCGAACGGCTGATCGACCGTGCCGTTCGCTACTACAAGGACAATCCGGCCGCGCGAAAGCTCTTGATCGATGGCAAGACGCCGTCGGACATCAAACTCGCCGACCGCATGCACGACCGCGCGATCGGAGCGCTGCTCGAGGCGGCGATCGCGCGTCACTTCGTGCTGCTGGAGTTCCCGGAGCGGTCCGACGTCTTCTATCACGCGGTTGAGATCGTCGACGTGCTGCTGCAGGTATCCGTCATTCGCTTCGGCCGCATCACCCCGGCGATGGTGCGACACGCCAAGATCGGCTCCGTTGCGTATCTCAGGGAGTTTTTGCCGTCAGAGCTGCCAAGGGCTCGTTGACCCGATATATCCACCCGGCGCGTGCGTTGCCCAACGATGCAGGACCGCGCAGACTGATTGACACAAAACTGGCGCATGACTTCGTGGGCCGCCCGCGGCTGGCTAGCTGACGGCAGGGGCGCCCCAGCTGCGGAATAGCGTTAGTAACCTGGGCCGGACCTGAGCTCGGCACTGACTGCGGCGCGACCGCACACTGGGGGACACTGATCGTGAGTTCGACGGTCCTGCTGCAACGACTGCGCGAGCGCGGCGTGCTCCGCGTCGTCGCGAGCTACGCGGTGATCGCGTGGCTGCTGCTGCAGATCGCGGACGTCACCTTCGAGCCGCTCGGCGTGCCTCGCTGGGTAATGATTACGCTGATCACAGCCGCCGTGCTGGGCTTGCCGGTCGCGATTACGCTCGCCTGGCAGTATGAGCTGGGGGATGGCGGCCTCGCGCGCGACACGGCGGCCGATGCCGCCGCGCGGCCGGTCGTCCACGGGTTGCGCCGCTACGCCGACGTCGCGATCATCGGCGTGCTGCTGGCGACCGTCGCGGCGCTGCTGGTCCGGCAATCCGACCTCGGCAAGCCGCCGCCACCCGATCGACCGACGATCGCAGTGTTGCCGTTCGCGAACCTGAGCGGCGATCCCAAGCAGGAGTTCTTCTCGGACGGACTCGCGCAGGAGCTCATCGACCGGCTCGGGCGGGTGCCGGGCCTCGCGGTCATCGGCCGCAGTTCGTCGTTCGCATTCAAAGGCAAGGCATTCGATGCGCGGACGATTGCCGAGCGTCTTGGCGCGACCACCGTTCTCGATGGTGCGGTGCGTCGCGACGGCCAGCAGCTCAAGGTATCCGCCACCCTGCTCGACGGGAGCAGCGGCCGGACGATCTGGTCCGAGAGTTTCGAGCGCAACTCGACCGACGTGTTCGCCGTGCAGGAGGAGCTCGCCGCCGCGGTGATCGATGCGATCGTGCCGGCGGCGCGAGGTAATGCTCAGGCGCAATCAGCGCCCCCGACTCGAGACATGGCCGCCTACGATCTGTATCTGCTCGGTCGCGCGGCGCAGGAGGCCCGAACCGGCGAGCGCCTGCGCGAATCGGTCGACTACTTCGAGCGCGCACTGCGTCTGGATCCGGACTACGCCAAGGCATACGCGGGCCTCTCGCGTTCACTCATGCTCTGGCAGGGCTACGGCGGCGTGTCGCCGCCGCGAGACGCGCAGAAACGCGCCGAGGCAGCCGCCTACCGGGCGCTCGCCACCGACCCTGAACTGCCCGAGGCACATGCCGCGCTCGGCACTGCCCTGCGGGAGCGCGATCCGGCAAGGGCCGAGGATTCGTACAAACGCGCGCTGGAGCTCAACCCCAACAACATCGTGGCGCTGTACGACTACACCCAGTTGCTGAGCCGTGATGAGTCGCGGTCTGCGGAGCAGAAGATGCTGTTCGCGAAGGTACGCGAACTTGATCCCCGGCTGGCGATCGTCTGGCTGAACGTGATCGGTGACCTCCTCGACGCTGGCAAGACTCAGCAGTTTCAAACGGAATATGCGCGGGCGCTCGCCACCTTCGCCGACGATCCGGACGGCCTCAACCTCATCGCATTAGCCCCCCTGTTAAGCGGGCTGCCGACGGAGACCTATCACGCGGCGTTTGCGATCGAGCAGGCCGGCAACCTGAATCTTGCACTGCAAGCCACAATTTTTCCCCTGATGATGGTCGACGACTTCGCCCGTGCGCGAACGCTGGCTGAGCTTGCGCGTCGACGCGGCTCGACCCCGGAGCTCACTCTGCGGCAGTTGCTTCACCTGGCCGCAGCGTCGGGCGACTGGCCCGCGGCGGATGCCATCGCCCGGGACATCAATGCCTTGGGTGCGGTGGATGCCTCGACCCTGGGGCCCGTTGCATTCTGGCTTGCGACGCAGGGGCGCTACCCGGAGGCCGCCGCGATGTATACCAGGATCGGTCCGCTCCCGGAGTCGCCCAGTGCCCCGGCCATGGGAGCGGCACTGCTGGGCGGGACGCAGGGTCTGCCCGCACTGTTGCGGACCTACCGTGCGACGGGCCGTACGGACGAAGCGGATAAGCTTGCAGCGCAGTACCTGGCATCCCTCCGGCAACCTCCAACAGAACCCGATCCCTATCGCGCGCTGGACTTGGCGGCGCTGGCTGCAAATGAAGGCTACAAGGACGAAGCTGTGAGGGCACTGCGAGGCGTACAGGAGCGCTCGCACCTCATAGTGCCGTTCTATCCTCAGTTGCCGTGGTTTCGCAGCCTCGATGGCCACCGTGGCTACACCGAGGTTCTCGCCGAGCGGCAACGGCGCATCGAGCAGGCACGCACGGAGATGCGCGCACTCGAAGCGCAGTATCCTGATAGCGTGATCGTCAAGACAATCCGAGCAGCTCGGAGCTGAGCGACGATTGTCGGCGGCCAACTCGGCCACGCTACTTCGCGGCCATCCGCGATTTTGCAGCCGCGAGCTCGGGGCGCAAGCCGTCGCCGTGCGAGGCAAGCTGAAGTAGCTCTCCGGCGTA
>Ga0207645_10003830_pt1 | contig 11265 bp, 10 predicted proteins | sample KBSM53metaG_FD_184331 | JGI IMG/M metagenome (GOLD analysis project Ga0207645, IMG submission 184331) | Miscanthus rhizosphere microbial communities from Kellogg Biological Station, Michigan, USA - KBS M5-3 metaG (SPAdes) (version 2) | ecosystem: Host-associated > Plants > Roots > Rhizosphere >...
TGATGCCGGCGATACCCAGGGGCTGATATTGAACCCACGTGGAGATGTCGCGGAACGAGCCCGGCCCGGAATGCCCCGAAAACGCCGCAACCTGGTTCAGATGGTAGCTGCCCTCAACCAGGGCCGAGTCCACTTCGGCACGGGATTCCTTAATCGTCTTGCCGTTCTCCAGCGTGACGATGCGGGCAAGATCTTCCCGAGAGGCCTTGAGCAATCTCAAAAATTCAGCAATGTAGTTCTGGCGTTCGGCCAGTGGTGTGCGCTTCCACGAACGATAGGCATTGTCGGCGGCATCGAGAGCTTCCCGAACGTCTTCGGGTGTCGAGGACGGGAATGACGCGATGTTGCTTCCGCGCAGCGCGGGGTTCTCATCTCCAAAGGTTGCGCCGTCGCGAGAAGGCGCCCACTTGCCGTTCACGAAGTTTTTGAAGGTCTCGACGTTTTCCTTCTGAGACACCGCCATTAAAACGCCTCCTCGAGAATGCCAATCAGCGCTTCCTTGTCGAAACTCACCGGACTGTTATCGAGCAGCCGCTTCACACTGGTCGAGAGTTCCGCCATCTCGGCAATCTGCTCCCGCTTCATGCCGATTGCGCCGAGTCCGCGGGGAATCTGAACTTTGTCGCCAAGTTTCGCAACCAGCTCAGGCGCCTGTGCCGCGGCGTCCGCGTCACTCAGGCCATCCAACAGCTCGCGGGCGGTCCTGACGACCCGGTCGTAGCTCGCGGCCAGCAGGCAGACGGGCCAGTCCGACCCGAACAGCGCCCGCCGCGGCCCGAAGACGATCACCGTCCGCGAGCAGCTGGTCGCCGCCCTGGGCAAGGTGCGCCAGGCCGGTTTCGCGGTCAACGACGAGGAGCTGGCCCCCGGCCTGCGCTCCCAGGAAAAGAAAAGAACTGTCGTCAGGACATTTCGCCTAACGAACGCTTGGCGGCGGCCGCCTGGACGTATTTGCCCCAGCTCAGATTGTCGCGACCCGGAACATGCTCCTTCGCTTTGCGAATCGCCATCTCCGAGACGGCCTCGACGACCCAGTCGAAGTTGGCCTGGCCGACCGATCCGATTTCGGCATCCGGCGCTGGGTTGCAAAAATCAATCGCCAGTGGCACCCCATCGCGGATCGCGAATTCCACCGTGTTCAGGTCGTAGCCGAGGTATCGATTCAAGGTCAGAACGCCCTGCTCGACTTTTTCGAGAATCTCGCGTGGCGCCTGCCAATCGGTCTGGTACCTCAGGTGGTAGGGATGCCGCGGCTCGTAGTTCATGATCCGCACGTGGCGCTGATCGATGGAGTAACAACGGAAATACATCTGAAATTGCACTTCCTCCTGCAGCATCATGACGAGTTGGCCTGTCTCGCTGTAGGCGCGAAAGAATTCGTCGGGGTTATTCAGTTTGTAGACATTTTTCCAGCCGCCGCCGGCAAACGGCTTGAAGTACGCCGGCCAGCCGACGTAGGCAAAAATCGCCTCCCAATCGAGCGGATATGCGAGGTTACGGAATGAGCCGTCGTTCGTGTCCGGCGGCAGGGAGTGGGAGGGAAGCAGGACCGTCTTCGGAACGGCGACGCCGATTTTGGTCGCGAGCGCGTTGTTAAAAAATTTCTCGTCGGCGCTCCACCAAAAGGGATTGTTCACGACGGCGCAGCCGGTGAGCGCTTCGTTCTTGAGCCAGCCGCGATAGAAGGGGACGTCCTGCGAAATGCGATCGATCACGACATCGTAACCGACCGGTTCGCCCTGGATCACCTTGTCGATGCGCACTGGCTCGGCCTTAATCTCGCGGCCGCCGGTCTTGGCGTTGACACGCTCAACGAAGGCGGGCGGAAAACTGTGTTCCTGGCCGAAGAGAATTCCGATTTTTTTCATAGAGGATTTAACCGCGAATTACGCGGATGACACGGATTTGAAGAAAAAGCAATTCGCGTCGACTGAGTGTTCTTGAATTGTTCGCGAAATCCGCACAATCCGCGGTCAAGCGATCCGGCGTTTCTTAGAGGCGTTGTGCGTCCGCATGCGATCAGCGGGCTGGATTTTCTTGTTATGAATCGGAAATAGCGCTCGTTCATGCCTGAAACCGAATAAAGGCGAGCGGGCTGCAGTTGGCGACGAGAAAATGGGTCCGCCAGCCATCCGGTAGCGAAAAAATTGAGCTAATCCCGGCTTTCCTCAACAAGCTAGGCTCTGCTGGTTGCGCATGACATTCTTCTCGCCGATTAAGTCCGCCGTTCGATGGAAGATAAACACACACTGACCGGCATTATTCAGTCGCATCCGCAGTTCGAGTCTCGCATTCTGCGCAACCGGCGCGACGTTTTGGTTTACCTTCCGCCCGGCTATGGACGCGCTCGGCGGCGGCGTTACCCGGTGCTCTATTTGCACGATGGCCAGAATGTTTTTGACGCCGCGACCTCCTATGCGGGAGTTGAGTGGGGTGCAGATGAGACGGCCCAAAGCCTGATTGACAAGAAGTTGATCGAGCCGCTCATCATCGTGGCGGTGGCTAATACTGGCGCTCAGCGCATTCACGAATACGCTCCGACACGCGGCGTCATCGACTCGAGCGCGCGACGCAAACGCCGCAGCCGGGGCTGGCTGCGCAGGTATGGACGGTTTCTGATCGAGGAACTGAAACCGTTTATCGACCTTACCTACCGCACGCGAATCGACGCGGGTTCGACCGGACTTGGCGGGTCGTCGTTAGGCGGATTGGCCACCCTCGCCCTCGGGCTTTGGTTTCCGCACGTTTTCAACCGGCTCGCCGTACTCTCACCCTCGGTCTGGTGGGACGAATGCGTTGCCTGCCGGCTGGTGGGCGAGCTGCCGAAAAAACTGCCGCTCAAAATCTGGCTCGATACCGGCAAGCTCGAACCGGGCTGGGAGCGGGCCCGGGAGTTGCGCGATCAGTTGGTCGCGAAGGGCTGGCTGCTCAATCACGACCTCCAATATACGGAAGTGGAGGGAGGCGACCACAGCGAGCGCGCCTGGGCGGCGCGTTTCGAGGCTGTGTTGCAGTTTTTGTATCCGCGATTGCGGTCCGAGATGAAGGGTCCGCCGCTAAAGCCGTTCCTTGTCGGAACGTATCGTTAGGCGGTAGGCAAAAAGAGAAAACTCACCTGTTCGCCGGTCCGTCAGGCGCCGTTCTTGCTCTTCGGCTCGGCAAAGTTTCCAAGCTTGCGGAACTTCGCGTAGCGCTCTTTGAGCAGTTCGTCGATCGGCGTTTCAAGCGCGCGCTTCAGATTCCGGCGAAGGGCCGCGCCGAGATTGGCTGCGGCCAGGTCGTGATCGCGATGCGCGCCGCCCTCAGGTTCCGGTACGATTTCGTCGACCACGCCAAGCCGAATCAGGTCATGCGAAGTCAGCTTGAGCGCCTCGGCTGCTTCCGGCGCGTGCTTGCGATCTTTCCACAGGATGGCGGAGCAGGCTTCGGGGCTGATCACGGAATAATAGGCGTTTTCCAAGATGAGAACACGGTCGGCCACGCCAATCCCGAGCGCGCCGCCGGAGCCGCCTTCGCCGATGACGGTTGCGATAATTGGAACCCGCAGGGTCATCATCTCTCGCAGATTGACCGCGATTGCTTCCGCAATGTGGCGTTCCTCCGAGCCGATGCCGGGATAGGCGCCCGGGGTATCGATCAGCGAAATCACCGGCAGCTTGAATTTTTCCCCGAGGCGCATCAGGCGAAGAGCTTTGCGATAGCCTTCCGGGTAGGCGCATCCGAAGTTGCGCTTCACATTTTCCTTGGTGTCGCGGCCTTTCTGTTGGGCGATTACGACACAGCGTTGCGCCCCGAGTTTGGCCAGGCCGCAGGGCATGGCCTTGTCGTCACCGAAGACGCGATCGCCATGCAACTCAATCCATTCGGTAAAGCAGCGCGCGATGTAATCGAGGGCAAAGGGGCGCTGCACATGACGCGCGATCTGCACTCGCTGCCAGGCGGTAAGGTTTTCGTAAATCTCGCGCCGCGTTTCACGAATCTTTAGCTCCATCGATTCCACTTCCGAATCGAAATCGATGTCGTGCTTGTCGGAATGCGATTTGAGCTCCTGCAGCCGACGCTGCAATTCCAGGATCGGCTTTTCAAAATCAAGCGGTTGGGATTCCATCGTAAGCAAAAGCCGTTAACCGTGAATCGTGAACCGCGAATCGTTCCATCGTGCAGCGTGATATCAATGGCGCGTGACGCGCCTGTCGTCCCGATTCTCGATTTAACGAATCAAGATTCACCGTTTACTGAACAATGGTGACAGCCGTTCTCGTGTTTACAAGGCTACTCAATTCCTCCACGTCAGACGCCGTCATTCCAATGCCCTGGGCGGGCGGCGGGACCTCGAGAATCTGATGGGAGTCGTCCGGTTCGGAGTAGATCACGTAGCCCGGTGTGCCAAGGCGAATCCAGCGCGTGCTGTTGAGGATTTGCCGGCCGCCGAGACCGACCCGTTTGCCATTCTTCCAAGCCATGATTTCCGCGACGCGCGTGTTGATTTTTGGAGGTGGATTCCCGGGGAGCTTTTCTTCGCGGAGATGGTAGCGCTTGAAGAAATGCTCGCGATCGAGCAGGTAGAGAAGCTTTGCTTCGCGTTGGATGAGAACGGAAAATTCCGTGCGCGAGATAAATAACTTCTGACCAACCCGCAGCATCGTCCCACTCAGGTTGTTGGTCTGCATGATCAGTTCCGGCGTAGTCTTGAACTTGTTCGCAATCCGCGCCAGCACATCGCCACCGCGCACAGTGTACTCCTCTTTTTCCGGAGCCGGATAATCGGAAAGCAAAATACTGATGTTTACTTCGCCCAGCAGGTCCTGCGCTTCGCCGACGTGAAGACCGCTCGGATATGTTTGGATGAATGCGGTCAGCGCCGCGCGTGCTTCGGTGAGTTTGCCGTCGCTCCTGAGTTTCTCCGCAGCCTGGAATTCCGGCAGGCTGATATCTGGTGTTAGCACAGACGGGGCGGACGATTGGCGCTCGGCGCGCATCACCAATTCCGGGCGAATAAAGATCTTGTAAGTAAAGAGCGCGGCTGCGCCAAAAATCGCCACCGCGAGCAGAAAAGCGAAGATCCATTTCATCGAGCAATCTAAGTGCTGCTTTTTCCGGCCTGGCCCGCCGGCAGGGCTAGGCCAACTGGTTGGTCACCGCGACCTTCGTCAACCTTCGCTTTCAGGGCCGGAGAAAAACCGGTTCCAAAAACGATAGCGCGGATGTTCCGGCTCGTTTGTCCAGGTGAAATGGCAATCCTGGCAGTAAAATTCCTTCGGGAAAACTTTCAGGGCGAAAAGGATTCCAGCAAGCGCCGGCGTGAGGAACTTGCGCGTCAGTTGCGGGTATTCGATGCGGGGTGAATTGCATTGTGGGCAACGGAGTGCGCCAATGTCGGGATCGGCCGCTTCCCATTCCACCATGAGGGTCTGGGCGCGCCCGAAATCATCTTCCGTCACCATCACTTTGGCGTTTGCTTGAGGCTTCGACATGAAGGCGAAGGTCTGCAGATTGGCTTCGTTATGCAGATCGGCCTTCACCCCGGCCTGCTGAAATTTTTCCTTGAGTCGTTTGGCCTTGGCCGGCTCGTTATAGGTCGCAATCGTCACCATAAAATGCCCGCATTCGTTACGTGTGCCTGATCAAACATCAACTACGGCCCGAGTGCAAGACTAGCGGGCGGGAACCACTGATAGAGCATTAAATAAACAAGCACGCCGGTGATCGAAACGTAAAGCCAGATCGGCATCGTCCATTTCGCGATTCGACGGTGTTTTTCCCAGCGGCGGCGAAAGGCTGGAATGAGCGTGGCGATGACCAGCGGAAGAGTAATGAAGGCGAGCAGAATATGCGAGATAAGGAGTGCAAAATAAATCGGCCTAACGATACCCGGCGCCGAGAAATGGGTCGATTTTTCGCCCACGTGAAAATGGTAAATGAGATAGGAAGTGAGGAAAACCGTCGAGGAACAAACCGCGGTGATCATGCAGGCGACGTGTTGCCGCCAGAAGCCGCGCCGGATGAACCACCAGCCTGAGGAAATGAAAACGGTGCTGGTGGCATTGAGCATCGCATTGACCGCCGGCAGATCCGAAATTGTCATGGCGAACCGCGAGCTTAATCCGAAATGGAACTTCGGCACGCGATCAATCATAACTCGACCTGGGGAAATAGAGGACGCGCTTCTGCGGATCCAACCGCTATCCCCGCGACCTCAGGCAACTTGAATTCACTCGTCTTGCCCGTAGGAATCAGCATGCCTTCTACCCTGCTGCCCGAACCGCCCCAGCCGCGGCTCCATCGCGGGCGGGTACGGCACCCGGCCCGGGTCCGGCTCGCCCTCATCTTCTTCCGCCTAGCGACTGCCCTGATTCTTGGTGGGTTCGCTGTAGGCGGGTGGTATCTGGCAAAGAAGGGCTTCAGCCGCAACTGGCGCAACAAGGTTGCCGAGGAACTGCACAAGCGCGGGGTCGAGGCTTCAGTCCGACGGCTCACGCTTGATCCCTTCCGCGGTTTGATCGCGCGTGACGTCCGCGTTTATGACTACAAGAAGCGCGAACGAACGCTCGCAGTAGTGAGCGAGATCTCGCTTGATATCAATTACGCGGCGCTCTTCCATCACCAGCCGTTCCTCAACGCGCTCGACATTCGCAACGGCAATCTCACGATCCCACTTCCGTCCGTTGAAGGTCAGGTTGCAAAGGCCGAGCTGAAAAACTTTCGGGCTCACGTCTATTTTCCGCCGGAAAGAATCGAGGTGAGCCAGGCCGAGGGCCTCTTCTGCGGGGTGCGCATTTCAGCCAGCGGCCAGCTGATCAAGCGCGAAACCTACCAGCAATCACAGGATTCCGCTGAGGAAGCGGCGCGCCGGCTGCACCTGCTCCAGACCCTCGTGACGGCGCTGGAGCGCTTTCGTTACCCCGGAGCGGCACCGGAATTGCAGGTGAAATTTTCCGGCGACCTCTCTCAACTTGAGGACGCCCACGTCGAGGCCACTCTTCGCGGCAGCCGGATCCTGCGCGATAACTATGAAGCGCGTGATTTTTACCTAGCGGCGGAATGGAAGGAACACACCTGCACGATTCCGCAGCTCGAATGGAGTGACGCGGCGGGCCGCTTTGCCGGCACGGCCACCTGGAGCCGGGTGAACGGGCAGGCCACCTTCCAAGCGCGCAGCAGCGTCGCACTCAAGCCCTTGTTAGACAGTTTCGGCTTCGGCGGGATGCTGAGTGACGTCACGTTTCATTCGCCCCCGCAGATCGAAGCGTCCGGGTCCGCCACGATCGCCGCGGCCGAGAAACAATTCGAAGTCGTGGGCAAGTTTTCGGGTGAAAAGTTTTCCTACCATGGAGCCGACTTTGAAGGCGCGAATTTCGATTTTGCCTGGGACGGTACGCGCATCATGTTGCGCGACATCCGCCTGCGGCATCGCAGCGGGCAGATCAATGCCGACCTTTTCGACGCGCCGGACGATTTCCGGTTGAATCTCGACAGCTCTCTCGTCCCGGATGCCTTGGAGTCCGTATTGCCTGAGCGGCTCCGACCTTTCCTGCATCAGTGGGGCTGGCAGCGTTCGCCTAACATTCACCTTAGTCTTCGCGGCACAAGTCGCGCTCCGGCAAGTTGGCACGGCGACGGCGCGCTCGCGTTCAGCCGGACGCGTTTCCGGGGCGTCTGGATGAACAGCGCCAGCGCCAACATCCGTTTTGGTGATGGTGTACTTGCTCTTGAGGACTTTCGCGTGACGCGCGACGAGGGGATCGGCACCGGTTCCTTCGCCTACGACTCCGCTCGGAATGAAGTCCGCCTAACGAATGTGCAGGCGACCCTCAATCCGGGCGAAGCCATCATCTGGATCGAACCGCGTTTCTGGGAACACGTCGTGCCGTATCGCTTCCGCCACACTCCACATGTGATGGCGAACGGTGTAGTGCAATTCGGCGCGGGAAAGCAGACGCATCTCCAGATCGACGTCAATGCTCCGGGTGGAATGGATTACACCTTTATCGACAAGGTGCTACCCTTCGATCGAATCGCCGGACAATTGCTCTTCACCGACGATCGCCTCCAAATCCTCGGTCTGAAAGGCGGATTGTTTTCCGGCGACCTGGCCGGCAGCGCCGACATTTCATTGGCCAAGAATGATCGGCATTACACCGCGAAAATTGAGGTCGAGAAAGCGGATTTTCCCAAGCTGACCGATCTCTATTTCAAATACAAAACCTCGCAGGGCGACTTGAGCGGGCGATTCGATTTCACGGGAGTAGGGAGCGACGCGCGTTTCTTGAAGGGCGAAGGCCTGGTCAAGGTGACCGATGGCAACGTCTTTGCCATTCCGATTTTCGGTCCGCTCTCTGAGCTGGTGAATAAGATGTTTGCAGGCGTCGGCTACAGTGTGGCGCGGGAAGCAACCGCCCCGTTTACGATCAAGGAGGGCGTCATTCACACCGACAAATTGCGCGTCTCCGGCAAGCTATTTGCCATGCTGGGACACGGCGATGTCGATTTCCTTCGGAACAAACTCGACTTCGACATTCGGATCGACGCGGCGGGCCCGGGGGCGGTCCTGACGCCAATCTACAAACTCTTCGAGTACCATGGCGAAGGCAGTCTCACGAAACCGATCTGGCGACCAAAACGGTTTTGAAGAATTGCTGACTGCCGACTTCTGGTTTCGGAATGACGAGCAAACTCTCGCGGAGGCGAAAATCGGCAATCAACAACCCTAAATCAGCAATTCTCATCGGCGCTCACATGTCGATCGCGGGCGGGGTGCATCGTGCGATAGAACGGGCGCGCTCGATCGAGTGCAGCGCGATGCAGATTTTCGTGAAAAACAACATGCAGTGGTTCGCGCGGCCGTTTACCCGCCCGGAAATCAAGGCGTTCCTTCATCATCCTCAACGCGCAGAGCTCGGCGCAGTCTTCGCACATGCCAATTACCTGATCAATCTCGCCGCGACCAATCCGCAGTTTCATGCCAATTCCATTCGCGCGTTATCGGAGGAGCTAAAGCGCACTGATCAACTCGGGCTACCGTTTCTCGTTTTGCATCCCGGCGCACACCTCGGCGCGGGCGAGGAAACCGGATTGAAAAAGGTGGCGTCATCAATCGACCGGGTTTTCGCTCGCATGCCGAAAGTAAAGGCGCGCATCGCGCTCGAGACGACCGCGGGCCAGGGCTCGTGCCTTGGCCATACGTTCGAGCACCTTGCCTACATCATCGCGCACGTCCGCGAACCAGCGCGGCTTTGCGTCTGCCTCGACACCGCGCACGTTTTTGCCGCCGGCTACGACCTGACAAGTGCAGTGGGGACGCGACAGATGTTTCGTGAGTTCGAGCGCATCATAGGGTTGCAACACCTCGTGGCGCTGCATTTGAATGATTCAAAAACCGTGCGCGGCTCGCGGGTCGATCGTCACGCGCACATTGGCAAGGGGCAGATCGGCTTGGAAGCGTTTCGTTTCATCATGCGCGACCGGCGTTTCCGCAAAATCCCGAAGGTCCTCGAAACGCCAAAGGGCAAAGAGCTGCGCGAAGACGTCGAAAACATGGAGACGTTACGCCAGCTCGCGAACTCAACGGGAACCCTGGGCTGCGCTTCGCCGTCGGGATGACTATTTAATAAACCGAATCGTCAGGGGGTAACGATAGAACTGCCCTTCGCTCGCTTTGATCGACGCGACGATGACGAAGACGGTGTTCAGGATCCAAAGTAGGATCAGGATCGGGATGCCAATCAGGATGAAGCAAAGGATAAGCGCGATCGCGTCGTAGATCAGCATCGAGAGCTGGAAGTTGAGCGACTCTTTGCCGTGCGCGTCGATCTCCGCGGCCTCCGCCCGTTTAAGAATCCAGACGATAAGCGGCCCAAAGATGTGGCCGAGGAAATGAAAGAAGAGACCGAGCAAGGCGCTGGCGTGGCACAGGATGCACCAGGTGCGAGTACTGGACGACGTAACCGAAGTGGTTGGTGGTATCGTTTCCATATCCTTATTCTTTCACACGTTCGATGTGCGCGCCAAGCTCGCTCAGCTTTTCATCGAGGTGCTCGTATCCGCGATCGATGTGATAGACGCGCCGCACCTCAGTCGTTCCGTGGGCTTTCAAGCCCGCCAGGACGAGTGCGGCAGAGGCACGCAGGTCGCTCGCCATGACTGGGGCGCCGAGTAATCGTTCGACCCCTTGGATGATCGCGGTCGCCCCTTCGATCTGTGCCTGCGCACCCATTCGCTTCAATTCCGCAATATGCATGTAGCGCTGTGGAAAAATGTTTTCCGTAATCACACTGATCCCTTCAGTTGTGGAAAGCAGAGCGCACATTTGCGCCTGCATGTCGGTCGGGAAACCGGGATACGGCTCGGTGATCAACTCGAGTGGCTTGGTAATAGCGCCGTTAGGCGAGACCGAGATGGAATTCCTGGTCGTTTCCACTTTGAAACCGGATTCCGTGAGAGCCGTCGTGACCGCTGTGACATGTTCGGGTTGAACGCGGTTGAGCGTAACGCCCTTTCCACAGATCGCGCCCGCGACCAGGAAGGTTCCGGTTTCGATCCGGTCGGGAATGATGTCGTGCTCGGCGCCGTGCAATTCCGTTACGCCCTCGATGGTGATGCGGCGCGTCCCGGCCCCCTCGATCCTTGCGCCCATCTTGTTGAGGAAATCCGCCAGGTCGCAGACTTCCGGTTCGGCGGCGGCGCCTTCGATTACCGTCGTGCCGTCCGCGAGCACCGCGGCCATCATCACGTTATCAGTTCCGAGAACGGTGGGGCCGAATTTGCCGCACAGGTTAACGACTGCGCCCGTCAGTTTTGGCGCGAAAACTTTGACGTTGCCGTTTTCCACCCGGACTGCGGCGCCGAGCGCCTCAAAACCTTTGAGATGAAGGTCGATCGGGCGATCACCAATGACGCAGCCGCCGGGGAGCGAAACGGTCGCTTCCTTGCACCGGCCTAACAATGGTCCGAGAACGCAGACCGACGCCCGCATTTTGCGCACCACTTCATACGGCGCGATCGATTCCACCTTATCGGCCTTTACCGTTACCGTGCCACTGGCCCGTTCCACTTCCGCGCCCAGATGCATCAGGATTTGGAGCATATAATTCGTGTCGCTCAGATCGGGCACGCGATGCAGGACGCAGGCATCGCGTGTCAGCAGGGTGGCGGCGATGATCGGCAGGGCGGAATTTTTCGAGCCGCTGATCTTGATCGAACCAGAGAGCGGGTGACCGCCGTGAACGAGAATCTTATCCATACCGGGCGAATAGGAACCGGGCGGCT
>Ga0207645_10003842_pt1 | contig 11246 bp, 10 predicted proteins | sample KBSM53metaG_FD_184331 | JGI IMG/M metagenome (GOLD analysis project Ga0207645, IMG submission 184331) | Miscanthus rhizosphere microbial communities from Kellogg Biological Station, Michigan, USA - KBS M5-3 metaG (SPAdes) (version 2) | ecosystem: Host-associated > Plants > Roots > Rhizosphere >...
AGTCATGGGAGTCACGATCACCATCACGACCATGACCACGATCGCGCACATGGTCATGGGCACAGCCATGCGCACAACCACGCGCAAGACCCGTCGCCGCAGGATTACCGCGGGGATCGGGATGTCTCCGACCCGAACGATGAGCGCCCGTCCGCCGACGACGCTGCCGGCGGGCCCCGGGCGTGACGATCCGCCTCGCGCGGATCCGCAAGCGCCCGCTGCCTCCGCACCGGCGAGCCGTCGCGCCCCTCGGCGCGAACGCGTTGCTGCGCTTGATGTGGCTCGCGTCACCGGCCTTGCCGGTCGGCGGCTTCAGCTATTCGGAGGGGCTCGAAGCGGCGGTCGATCGCGGGATGGTCTCGAGCGAATCCGACGCCACTCAGTGGCTCCTCGACCAACTCTGGCTCGGGGTTGCGCGCAGCGACCTGGCCGTGCTGGCGCGGGCATTCAACGCCTGGCAGCGGGTCGACATCGCAGCGATCGACGCGCTCAACGCATGGATCGTGCAGACGCGCGAGTCGAGCGAACTGCGACAGCAGACCGAGCAGATGGGGCGATCGCTGGCCCTCTGGCTCCGCAACGGCGGGCGCGACGATTTGCGCCTGGAGCAGCTCGCGGCGTTGGCGCCCTCGCCGACCTGGCCGGTGGCCTTTGCGCTCGCCGCGGTGCACAGCGGTGCACCGTTGCGCGAGGCGATGCTTGCGCACGCATTCGGATGGGCCGAGAACATGGTCCAGGCCGCGCTGAAGGCCATTCCGTTGGGTCAGAGTGCCGGGCAGCGGGTGCTGGCGCAACTGATCGATGCGATTCCGGCGGCCGTCGACCATGCGATCGCGCTCGAGGCGTCGGATCGCCAGGCGTTCCTGCCGATGCTGGCGATCCTGTCCGCTCAGCACGAAACGCAGTACTCGCGGCTGTTCCGTTCCTGATGCGCAGACGCGGACCGCCAGCAGAGAGCGCACCCGACTCCGTCCCTCCAGATAATCCCGAATGACCGCACTGCACACGATTCGCAACCGCACCCGTCCGCTGCCGCCGCTGCGGGTCGGCGTCGGCGGGCCGGTCGGCTCCGGCAAGACGACGCTTGTCGAGATGCTGTGCAAGTCGATGCGGGACCGCTACGACCTCGTCGTCGTCACCAACGACATCTACACGAAGGAAGACCAGCGCCTCTTGACGGTTGCCGGGGCGCTCGAGGCGGACCGGATCATGGGCGTCGAAACCGGCGGCTGCCCGCACACGGCGATTCGCGAAGACGCCTCGATCAACCTCGAAGCAGTCGACCGCATGCTGGCGCGGTTTCCGGACGCCGACATCGTCTTCATCGAGAGCGGCGGGGACAACCTGGCGGCGACGTTCAGCCCTGAACTGTCCGACCTGACGATCTATGTGATCGACGTCGCGGCCGGCGAGAAGATTCCGCGCAAGGGCGGGCCCGGCATCACGAAGAGCGACCTGTTCGTGATCAACAAGACCGATCTCGCACCGCACGTCGGCGCGAGCCTCGAAGTGATGGAAGCCGACACCCGTCGGATGCGGGGCACGAAGCCATTCGTGATGACGAACCTGAAGACGCGCACGGGCCTCGACGAGGTGATCGCCTTCATCGAGCGGCGCGGGCTTCTTGTAGCCTGATCCGGCGCGAGGCGCACGACGAACTCGGCGGGCCGCCGAACGGATGGCTGCTCGCTAGGACCGCGGTTCGCTCATCGGCTGCCTTCCGCAGATTCCGGTACCTCGTCGGGCGGTTCGTGATCGACCGGCCGGATGTCCCGCGAAGGGTGCCAATAGACGCGCCCGTCGCGTTCGCTGACGTCGATCGCGCTGAGCCGCCCGCGTCCGCACGGCCCGCCGGCACAGCGCCCGGTCACCGGCTCATACGTGGCGCCGTGCGTCGAGCAGATGATGAAGCTGCGGTCGCTGTCGAGGAACTCGCCCGGCTGCCAGTCCATCTCCGACGGCACGTGGGCGCATCGATTCAGGTAGGCGACGACCCGCCCTTCGAAGCGCAGCGCGAACGCGCGCACCGGCTGGCGGTACTCGAGGACATCGAACAGCACCGCCTGGCCCTTTTCGACAAGCTCGGCGGATTCGCAGAGAAATTCGGGAGGCCGCGTCGGCGGCACGTCAGGCATGCCGTTCGAGCCAGGCCCGCAAGTCGGCGGTCGAATGAGCGACGTATGACGTCTCGAAGGCGTCGAATGCCGCATGGTCATGGGCGCCGTAGCTGACGCCGATGCTGGCGGCGCCGGCATTGGCGGCCAGTTGCAGGTCGTGCGTCGTGTCGCCGACCATCAGCGTGCGCTCGGGCGCGACGCCGAGCTCGTGCATCAGCTCGTGCAGCATCAGCGGATTCGGCTTGCTGGCCGTCTCGTCCGCGGTGCGGGTCGCATCGAACACATCGTCGAGCCCGGACTTGCGCAACACATCGTCGAGACCACGCCGCGTCTTGCCCGTCGCGACGCCGATCCGATGCCTGCGCGCCTTCAATGCCCGCAGCATCTCGACGGTGCCGTCGAACAGCACGACGTCGTCCTGGCTGGCAAGGTAGTGGTGCCGATAGCGAAGGCCGAGCTCGCCATAGCGCTCGGCCGGCAACTGCGGGGCCGCGTGCTGCAGCGCTTCGGCAAGCCCGAGTCCGATCACGTAGCTCGCGTCCTTATCGCTCGGCACCGCGGTGCCGAGATCGGCGCACGCGGCCTGGATGCAGCGCGTGATCAGTGCGGTCGAATCGAACAACGTCCCGTCCCAGTCGAAGACGATCAGGTCGAAGCGTCGCGGCCCGGTCATCGTTCGTCAGCGGGCTTGCCGGCAAGCGCGCCCAACAACCGCGTGCAGGCTGTGGGCAGCGGGGCTTCGAGCAAGAGTGGCTCGCCGCTGACCGGATGGGCAAGACGGAGCCGGCTCGCGTGCAGGAACATCCGCTCGAAGCGGCAACCCGGCACCGCCGTGCCGCGCGCAAGGTCGCGCTTCAACGCCCGGTCGCCGTATTTGTCGTCGCCCGCGATCGGATGGCCGGCGTCGGCGAGATGGACCCGGATCTGGTGGGTGCGACCGGTCTTCAGCGTGACGTCGAGCAAGGTCCAGTCTGGATACGAGTGCGCGATCCGGACCAGCGAAATGGAGCGGCGCCCGTCCGCATCGTCGGCGTCGACCGTTCGGACCCGTCGCTCGCCCGCACCGTCGATGTACTTGTGCAAGGCCACGTCGATGACCTTCAGGTTCGCCGGCCAACGGCCGACCACGAGCGCCGAATACGACTTCGCCATCGACCGCTCGGGCGCACGCTCGCGCAGCTGCTGGTGCAGCGCCAGCAGCGCGGAGCGCTTTTTCGCCAGCAGCAGCAGCCCGGACGTGTCCTTGTCGAGCCGGTGAACCAATTCGAGAAACCGGGCCTCCGGGCGGGCTCGGCGCAACTGCTCGATGACGCCGAAGCTGACGCCGCTGCCGCCATGCACCGCAACGCCGGCCGGCTTGTCGAGGGCGAGCAGCGAATCGTCCTCGAAGACGATCGGAAACTCGCGCGGCGGCGTCAATGCCTGCGCGGTGTCGCTCGGCGCAGCCATCCGGACCGGCGGCACCCGCACCTCGTCGCCGATCGCGAGCCGGGTGTCGGCCCCGGCCCGGCCCTTGTTGACGCGGACCTCTCCGGAGCGGATGACCCGGTAGACGTGGGTCTTCGGGACGCCCTTCAGCAGCTTGACAAGGAAGTTGTCCAGACGCTGCCCGGCCGAGTCCTCTTCGATCCGGATCCGGCGGGTCGCCGGCGAGGCGCTCGCCGCTGGCGCGGCGGGGACGGCCGGCGCCGCCGCGCGGCCTTTGCCCTCTATAATCCGATGCTCCACGCCGACGCCGTAAGTGCTTGATTTTCTAGAGTTTAGCCTCGCGCTTGCGGCTCAGGAGTGGCGGTCGGGCATGGCGCCCGATCACCGGTGATGCAACGTTTCGGCGCTGCGGCGGGCCGCGTCCCCAAGTGATGCGGCAGCTCCAGTCCGAACCGGCAGAGCGAACAAGAACGAACCCCGAGCAAATGGTTTCCGGGTCGAAGATCGAGGATGTGTCGGCAGCAGCGGGTCGCGCCCGGCCGGCACATCGACCTCCGACCTGCGTCCAGTGCCTCCGAAGCGGATGTTGACCCAGGCTCCCACCCCGCCGTGCCGCGCGCACTTGCTGTCCAGGCCGAGCGCCTGCCCAGCGAGCGTCGCCGGCGCGTCGCGGGCGAGGCCTGTCGACGCGCGATCAGCGACCGACGTGTCCTCGCGGCATGTTCGGGCGCCGCGCTTTCCCGCACCGCCACTGTCACGCGCGCGCCAACGCTGCCAGAACCGCCGGTCGTGCGACCGGATCGGTTCGACGCGGCCCAGGGCGATTCCTCCAGGTTCACTCACGTTTCTCGTGCATCGAATCGTCGCTGCCGGTTAGTGCCGGCGGCGGCTGTCTGTTGCGCGCGGTGTCTGAAGACCGCGCCGTAAGGGAGTGCACATGAAACGCATGCTGATCAATGCGACGCAGCCGGAAGAGCGTCGCCTCGCGATCGTCGACGGCCAGAAGCTGATGGACTTCGAGACCGAGATCGAAGGCCGCGAACAGCGCAAGGGCAATATCTACAAGGCGATCGTCACGCGGGTCGAGCCGTCGCTCGAAGCATGTTTCGTCGATTACGGCGAGGACCGCCACGGCTTCCTGCCGTTCAAGGAAATCTCGCGCAACTACTTCCGCGAAGGCACCGACGTGCGCAGCGCACGCATCCAGGACGCGATCCGTGAGGGCGATGCGCTGCTGGTGCAGGTCGAGAAAGAGGAGCGCGGCAACAAGGGCGCGGCGCTGACGACCTTCGTCTCGCTGGCCGGACGCTACCTGGTGCTGATGCCGAACAACCCGCGCGGCGGCGGCGTCTCGCGCCGCATCGAGGGCGAGGAGCGCGAGGAGCTGAAGGAAAACCTCGACCAGCTCGAATACCCGAAGGGGATGTCGCTGATCGCCCGCACCGCCGGCATCGGTCGCAGCGCGCCCGAGCTGCAGTGGGACCTGAACTACATGCTCAAGTTGTGGTCGGCGATCGACGGCGCGGCCAAGGCAGGGAAGGGTGCCTTCCTGATCTATCAGGAGTCGTCGCTGGTGATTCGCGCAATCCGCGACTACTTCACCGCCGACGTCGGCGAGATCCTGATCGACACCGACGACATCTTCGACCAGGCCCAGCAGTTCATGAGCCACGTGATGCCGGAGACGGCGCACAAGGTCAAGCGCTACCGCGACGATGCGGCCCTCTTCAGCCGGTTCCAGATCGAGCACCAGATCGAGACCGCGTTCGCGCGGACCGTGAACCTGCCGTCGGGCGGCGCGATCGTGATCGACCACACGGAGGCGCTGGTCTCGGTCGACGTCAACTCCGCGCGCTCGACGCGCGGCAGCGACATCGAGGAGACCGCGACCCGCACCAACCTCGAGGCGGCCGACGAGATCGCGCGCCAGATGCGGCTGCGCGACCTCGGCGGGCTGATCGTCGTCGACTTCATCGACATGGAAGAGTCGAAGAACCGGCGCGAAGTCGAGACGCGCCTGCGCGACGCCGTCCGCTCGGACCGCGCCCGCGTGCAGTTCTCGAGCATCAGCAAGTTCGGCCTGCTCGAGATGAGCCGGCAGCGCCTGCGCCCGGCCCTCTCGGAAGGCAGCCACATCACCTGCCCGCGCTGCAACGGCACCGGCCACATCCGCGACACCGAATCCTCGGCGCTGCAGATCCTGCGGATGGTCCAGGAAGAATCGATGAAGGACAACACCGCCGCGGTGCATGTCCAGGTCCCGGTGGAGGTGACGTCGTTCCTGCTCAACGAGAAGCGGACCGAGATCACCAAGATCGAGCTGAAGCAGCGCGTCACGGTGCTGCTGGTGCCGAACAAGACGCTCGAGACGCCGAACTACCGGCTCGAGCGCCTGCGCCACGACGACCCGCGGCTGGAGAACCTGCAAGCCAGCTACACGATGATCGACGAGCCCGAGGAGGAGGTCGGTTTCACGCGGCGCGAGAAGGGCAAGGCCAAGCAGGAACCGGTCATCAAGGGCATCCTGCCCGAGACGCCCGCCCCGCAACCGGCTCCGAAAGTCGAACCTGCGCCGGTCGCAGCGGCGCCGGCGCCCGTCGCGGCGGGACCGGCCCGGATGCCAGCCGGCGGCGGCTTTTTTGCATGGGTCAAGGGCCTGTTCGGCGGCCAGGAGGCGACGCATACGGCGGCGCCCATCACGACGCCGGTCGTCGCTCCGGTCGCCACGCCGAAAGCGGCCGAGGGGCGCTCGGAACGAGGCGAGCGGGGCGGACGCGGCGGCCGAGGCCGCAGCGATGGCCGGCGCGGTGCCGAGAGGGGCGAGCGCGGTGAACGCGACGGCCGCAATCGCCGCTCGGAGCGCGCGCCGGGCGAAGGCGGCCCGACTGCCGAAGGACGCGACGCCGGGCGGCGCGGTGACGAAGGTCGCCGCCCGGAACGAGGCGAGAGCCGCGACGGCGAAGACGGCGCACGTGCCGAAGGCCGAGAGCCGCGCGCGGGCGGCGAGAACCGCACCGAAGCGCGCTCGGAAGGCCGCGGCGAAGGCCGTCGCGGCGGTCGTGGTGACCGCGCGGAACGCGGCGACCGCCCCGATCGTGAAGAGCGATCCGAGCCCAGCGAGCGCCCCGCCGACCGCGACACGCGCCGAGGTGGCCCGCAGCCGCTGCCAGTCGCTGCGGCCGATGAAGCCGGTGTCCCCCAGGCCTTCACCGAGACCCAACCGCCTGGAGTTGATGGCGGCGAAGGTGCCGACACGCAAGGCGAGCGCCAAGGCGGCCGGCGCCGCCGGCGCGGCGGGCGCGGCGGACGCGATCGCGACGACTCCCGGGCGGGTGAGTCGGGTGGGTCGACTTCGGCCGAGGCGCCGAACGAAGAAACGATGGCGGCGATCGATGCAGGCAATCTGGCTGGCACCGATGCGCAGCGTGATGACGGCGCCGGCCGGGAGGACGCCGGCCAGCGGACGGGAGGCGGCGAAGGTCGGCGGCGCGGGCGCGGGCGTGACCGCAATCGCGGCGAGGGGATGGCGGACGCGATCGCCTCAGCGGACGGTGTGCCATCCGGAGAAGCGCTCGAAGGCAGCGGCGCGCAGACCGCCCTGGCCACCATGCCGGCGGGCGACGGCGCACAGGGCGAGTCGCTGAATCATGTCAGTGCGCCGACCCAAGTGACGGCCGAGCCGTTCGAGGCGCGGGCAGCAGTTCCGGCGCCGCTGTCGAACGAGCCACCGGTTCTCGCCAGCGGCGTCGCACCGCAGCCGGTCGAGGCTGCCGACGTGACCGCGCCGACGGCAGAGCCGTTCGTGCTGCCGTTGGGGACGCTCGAAGCGGTCGCCGAAGCAGCCGGGCTGCAGTGGATCAATTCCGACGCCGAGAAGATTCGCGCGGTCCAGGAGGCCATGGCGAACGAGCCGGTGCCTCCGCGCGTCCCGCGTGAACGCAAGGCGCCCGTGGTCATCGACGAAGGGCCGCTGGTGTTGGTCGAGACTCGCAAGGATCTGTCGCAGTTCAAGCTGCCGTTCGAGACCGCTGCTGCGAAGGAGACGCAAGGCCACGTCTGAGCCTGCCGGCACAAGCCAGACCACGCCGCCGCTGCCCCTCCGGGCTCGGCGGCGTTTTTGCGTCGTCAGGGCAGACGCTCGAGGGCCCGCTGGTAGGACGGCCGGTGCATCAAGTCGTCCCAAGTAAAAGGCGCTGTCTGCGGCAGCAAGTCGAGTCGGCGCGCCTCGCTGTCGGGATCGGGCTGCCAGTCGCCGCGGCCTTGCGCTTCGAGTAGGCCGTCGAGCAGCGCATCGACCGCGGCGCCACCGTCGCTCGACTGGTTACACAGGAGCACGAGATCGCAGCCCGCACCGAGTGCGAGTGCAGCCGCCTCGCTGTATGTCACCTCGGCGCCGTCGAGCTGGCGCGCGCCGGCCATGCTGAGGTCGTCGCTGAAAACCGCGCCGCTGAAGCCCAGCTGCAGCCGCAGGATGTCCTTCAGCCAGCGCGGCGAAAAGCCGGCCGGCCGCGTGTCGACCTTCGGGTAGACCACATGCGCCGGCATGACGCTGGACAGCGCGGTGCTGAGCCACTCGTATGGCCGCGCATCGTCGGCGAGGATCGCGCGCAATGTGCGCTTGTCGACCGGCACGTCGGTGTGGCTGTCGGCCTTCACGTAGCCATGCCCGGGAAAGTGCTTGCCGCAGTTGTGCATGCCGGCCAGCAGCAGGCCGTGCATCAGGCTCTTGGCGAGCACCGTCGCAACCCGGGGGTCGCGGTGGAACGCCCGGTCGCCGATCACCGAGCTGCTGCCGTGATCGAGGTCCAGCACCGGCGTGAAGCTGAGGTCGACGCCGCAGGCGCGCAATTCGGAACCGAGCACATGGCCGACTGCCGTCGCCGCATCGATGGCCGTCATCGCACCGGGGCTGCCTTGCATCCACAGCTCGCCGAGCACGCGCATCGGCGGCAAGTGCGTGAACCCGTCGGTTCGAAAGCGCTGCACGCGCCCGCCTTCGTGGTCGACGCAGACCAGCACGTCCGGCCGGACCGACTTGATCTCGGCCACGAGATCGGTGAGCTGGCGGCGGTCTTGCCAGTTGCGCCCGAACAGGATCAGCCCGCCGGTCAACGGGTGCCGAAGGCGACGGCGGTCGTCGTCGTCCAGCACGAGGCCGGCGACGTCGAGGACGACGGGTGCATGTTCGATCATCTGGACTCCTCGTGCTCGACGACCACGAAGCTGGCCGCATAGTCGCTTTCGTCGGTCACACTGACATGGGCCTGGAGGCGGCGGGCCGCGAACCAGTCGGCGAGTTGTCCGCGCAGGCGAATCTCGGGTTTTCCGCTCGACGCCTTGACGATCTCACAGTCGCGCCAGGTCATCGGCATGCGCATGCCGAGCCCGATCGCTTTCGAGAACGCTTCCTTGGCCGAGAAGCGGGTCGCGAGATAGCGCAGTCCGCGCTCTTCGACCTTCGAGCGCCGCAAGCGAAAGACCTCGATCTCGTGCGGCCCGAGAACCCGCTCGGCAAAGCGTTCGCCGCGCCGCCCCAGAACCAGGGCCACGCGACGCACGTCGCAGATATCGGTCCCGATGCCGTAGATCATCCGCGCGCTGACGGCTGGGGCGTGCCGGCCGGAACTTGCGCCAGCCGGATGCAGCGCAGATAGGACTTCACCGTCTCGGACAAGCCGAACTCGAGCGCGTCGGCGACCAGTGCATGGCCGATCGACACTTCGAGGACGCCGGGCACCGCCCGCAGGAAATCGGTCAGGTTGGCCCGGTTCAAGTCGTGGCCCGCGTTGACTCCGAGTCCGGCGCGTCGCGCCGCTTCGCCCGACGCGACAAAGGCGGACAGGACCGCGGCCAGATGGTCGCTGCCATGGGCGCGCGCATAGGTCTCGGTGTAGAGCTCGATGCGGTCGGCGCCGGTATCGCGGACCGCTCCAATCGCCACGGGATCCGGATCCATGAACAGGCTGACACGCACCCCGCACGCATGCGCGCGCTGGATCAGGGGGCCGAGCCGTGCCGCGTCGGCGGGCATGCGCCAGCCGTGATCGGACGTCGACTGCTCCGCGCTGTCGGGAACGAACGTGCACTGGTGCGGGCGCACCGCTTCCACGAACGGCATCAGGTTGTGGAACGGATTGCCCTCGATGTTGAGCTCGGCCTGCGGCCAGGACTTCATTAACGCAGCGAGGTCGGCCACGTCATGGGCACGGATGTGTCGCTCGTCGGGGCGCGGATGGATCGTGATGCCGTCGGCGCCGGCTTCGAGTGCGAGCGTGGCCGCCCGCACCGGGTTGGGAACATCGAGCGCACGGCTGTTGCGGAGCAGCGCCACCTTGTTGACGTTGACCGAAAGCGCCGTGCGGCCGCGATGGGAGTCGAGTCCGCTGGTCACGAGGGGGTTCATCGGCAATCGGCAGCGAATCGAATTGGAAGCGGTTCCGGCGGAGCGATCAGCGCTCGAGATTTTGGCCCTCGATCATCACCTGGCGCGTGCGCAAGATCGAGGAGCCCAGATGATAGTGAAGCTGGGCGCGCAGCACGCCCTTCAACTCGGTCACTGCGCCCGCACAGACGTGCTGCAGCGCCGCCAGGCTGCCGTGCTCGAGAGCGGCTTGCAGGCCGACCAGCGTCGCGCCGGTGACCGACGGCTCGCCCGATCGAGGCGTTGTCACCCCCACATCGGCCAGCAAGGAATAGCGGATGTCGGGATCAACCGGAACCTGCGTCGACGTTTCGACGCTGAGATCGGGCAGGAGCCCGATCTCTTTCAGCATCGTCAGCTCGAACGCGCGCAGCGCGGCCTCGACCGTGGCGTCGTCCTCGCTGCCAAGGGTGTCGAGCGTGGCGGCATAGGCATCGAACAACCCGGCGTGCGGGTCGTGACGGGCGAGCAGGCGCATCAACAGCTCGTTCAGATAGAAGCCGCTGAACAGCGCAGCGCCGGTGAGCATCGAAGGACCCCCGCCGAAGTCGGCGGCGCGCAAGCTCTCGATCTCCGAGTCGGACGCCGGGTTGCTGGCTCGACCGAGTGTCAGCGTGACGCGCTGAAACGGCAGCAGCACGGCACGCAGTTGCGAGTACGGTCGCTTGGCCCCCTTCGCCGCGACCGCAATGCGGCCCTGTTCACGTGTGAAGACGTCGAGGATCAGACTCGACTCGCTCCAGTCGTAGCGGTGGAGCACGTACGCTGTCAGGGCCGGATTCGAGCGCGGTGCGCGCGTCCCCATCGGCTAGCGCCGTATCGGAAGGCACGCGCAGGCTGGCTGCAAGCTGCAGATCGCCATCACTCGTACCCGTAACTGCGCAGATGCGCCTCGTCGTCGGCCCAGCCGGAGCGGACCTTCACGAACAGCTCCAGAAAGACCTTGGTGCCGAGAAGCGTCTCGAGTTCTTGCCGGGACTCGGTCCCGATCCGCTTCAGGCGTGCACCCCGGCTGCCGATCACGATGCCTTTGTGAGCGTCGCGCTCGACGACGATGCTCGCGGCGATCCGGTGCAATGCGCCCTCTTCCTCGTAGCGATCGATCACCACCGTCGACGTGTACGGCAGCTCGTCGCCGGTCAGGCGAAACAGCTTCTCGCGGACGATCTCGCTGGCTAGGAAGCGCTCGCTGCGGTCGGTCAATGCGTCCTCGCCGTGCAGCCAGGGTTGCACCGGCAGATACGGCCGAATGATCGGCAGCAGCCGCTCGGCTTCGCCAG
>Ga0207645_10003843_pt1 | contig 11239 bp, 11 predicted proteins | sample KBSM53metaG_FD_184331 | JGI IMG/M metagenome (GOLD analysis project Ga0207645, IMG submission 184331) | Miscanthus rhizosphere microbial communities from Kellogg Biological Station, Michigan, USA - KBS M5-3 metaG (SPAdes) (version 2) | ecosystem: Host-associated > Plants > Roots > Rhizosphere >...
GCGAGCGGAACTGGACCCGCCGACTAAAAGCTTCGAGGGTGATTCTCTTCTAACAATCATGCTCGTCGACGCGGCGATGAAAATGATGGCACAACAATTATTCGAGGTGAACGAATGTCAGCTGAAGCGGTTTTAAGGGGCGAAACGCTATCGACAAATCAGTTTTCCGACGTGTTGACTAACGAAGTCAAGGCTGGCCACGCGCGTTTGCACCACCCGTTTTATTTGGACCTCTATGAAGGCAAGCTGCCGCTGGAGGCGGTCAAGATTTGGGCGAAGGAAGCATGGGGCATTTTTTCTTACAACGTCGCGATCAATACGGCGAAGCTGGTGCGCTGCCAGTTGTCCGGCATTCACGATCCGGAGATTCACAAGAAGTTCGTCGATATTATCCATTCGGAAGTAGGCTACACTTACTTCGAAGGGTCGCCGCGTCCTGTTCTCGGTCATCGCGCTCTGTTCCTTCGCTTCGGCGAGAGCATCGGTATCCCGGCCAAGGAGCTCGAACGCTGCGAGGCCGAGGAGGATTTTCTGCCGACCACCGTCTTGGCACGAGTGGGTTGGCTCGATATCGCCCTGCGAAGTAACCATATTCTCGAACAGGTAGCCGCAACCAATTGCTGTAACGAATTCTCCAATCAGCTAACCGGCGGAAAATTCTTCCGTAGTTTCCGCGATCATTACGGTTTGAAGCCGCACGATATTGAATTCTTTGCCGAGCACGGCGAGGCCGATACGGAGCACAGCAATATTGGCTACGCGCTGGTTGAACAATTCGCCGTCACCCATGAGTTGCAAGTGCGGGTGCTGAGGGCACTGCGCAAAGGCTTGTCGATCTGGTGGGCGCTGACGGACGGCGTGGCGCGGGAAGTTGGGAAAAGAAAGAAAGTGGAGTGATGGAGTGTTGGAGTAGTGGACTCCAGTCCTAGTTCAACAAATAATCCGGTGGTTCGCCGTCATGCTAGTCCAGAAAGGAAAATCTCGGATTCCGGGTCGCCCGGAATGACGGACTTTATTGTGAACTTCCGTTCCAGAAAGATTGCCCGAACCCAGTACTCCATCACTCCAACACTCCAACACTCCAGAGGTAATCCATGGATTTTCTCTCCACAACTCATTTAAAGCAGTGGGTCAACGAGAACCAGCATCTGTTCAATCCGCCATTTCGCACGAACAAGCTGTTGGTCAGCCATAAGGATTTTATTGTCATGATGCTGCGCGGGCCGAATACGCGGCTCGATTTCCATATCGATCCGGGGGACGAGTTTTTTTACCAAATCGAGGGTGAGATGGAGCTCGTCGTCAAGCCGGAGGGCGAGGGACGCCGGACCGTCAAGATTAATGAAGGCGAAATTTTTGTCTGCCCCGGCGGCGTGCCGCACTCACCCCGACGATTCGAAAACACCTGGGGGTTGGTGATCGAGCGCAAGCGTCGACCGGAAGAACAGGAAGAGTTTGTTTGGTTCTGCGAACAGTGCGACGCGCTGGTTCTTTCTCGTGTCGTCAATCAGGGCAATATCCCGGCACAAGTCACCGCCGTCTACACGGAATTTAACAACGATCCGCGCCTTCGTACCTGCAAGTCCTGCGGTTATGTCTTTCCGGAAACGCCCATGGCCGAGCGGCTGAGCTTTCTCGAGAAGAGTTAATCCTTATCTATTTGGATCCCAAAGCGCATGGCAAATCACAAAGAGACGAAAGTCTGCGGGATTTGCGGCAAGACGTTCGCGCTCCGCGATTTGGTGCCCGGAATAGCGCTGCGGGATGCTGTAGCTCAACAGATTTCGCAAGAACATCCGGACTGGTCACAGGAGAAATTCATTTGCCGTCCGGATTTGAATCGTTATCGTGGCGAATACGTCCATTCTCTGTTGGAATCGGAAAAGGGTGAATTGACGTCACTTGAAAACGAAGTCCTCACCAGTCTGCGCGATCACGAGACGCTTTCAAAAAATGTTGATACTGAATTCGAGGGAGAATGGACGCTCGGCGAGCGCTTGGCGGATCGCATCGCGACATTCGGCGGCAGTTGGATCTTTCTCATTTTGTTCGGGTTGTTTCTCATGGTTTGGATCGGCGTCAACTCGTTCATTTTGTACGCGCATCCGCCGGATCCGTATCCTTACATATTGTTGAACCTGATCCTTTCCTGCCTCGCGGCGATTCAGGCGCCGATCATCATGATGAGCCAAAACCGTCAGGAAGCCAAAGATCGTCTACGTTCGGAACACGACTACCAGGTGAATCTCAAAGCCGAGTTGGAGATTCGCCATCTGCACGAGAAGCTCGATCATTTGCTGTCGCATCAATGGGAACGTCTAGCGCAGATCCAGGAAATCCAGCTCGAGTTGCTGGCCGAGATCAGCCGAAAGCGCTGAAGGTTAGGAGACGGTGATGAGCACCAAACATCAAGATAAATTCGGTCATCCAGTGGAGCGAAGCAAAGCTCCCGGAGTTTATTCTGAGCCAATCGCAAAAGATCGAATGACAACTCTCGCCAGTTTGTCTGTTTCTATGAAAACGGCAAAGCTCTTGGGGATCCTCGACTAACGATAGTCAACAGTAAATGAATTCGGGGTCCGACCAAGAAATGTGTTTCATGAGCGCGCGTCAACTAGCGGCTCTCATTCGCGAGCGAAAACTTTCCTCGCACGAGGTGATGAGCGCATTTTTGCGACAGATCTCTGGGATCAATCCGAAAATCAATGCAATCGTTGCTAAATTAGACGACGAGCAGTGCCTCGCGCTTGCCGACGATGCCGATCGGCGCTTGGCGCGCGGCGAAGAAGTCGGACCGTTACATGGTTTGCCGTTCGCATTTAAAGATTTGGATCCTGCGGTCGGTTTTCCGATGACGCGGGGTTCGCTCATTTTCAAAGACTTCATGCCGACGGAAGATTCTGTTTTGGTGGAGCGATTGCGGCGAGCGGGCGTAATCGCAATTGGCAAGACCAATGTCTCTGAGTTTGGCATGGGATCGCACACCTACAACGAAGTCTACGGCACGACCCTTAATCCCTATGATTTGAGGAAGACCGCAGGGGGGTCGAGCGGCGGCGCAGGCGCCGCCCTGGCGGCCGGCCTCCTATCATTGGCAAGCGGCAGCGATCTCGGTGGATCGCTCCGAAACCCTGCCAACTTCAATAATATCGTCGCCCTCCGACCCACCGTCGGCTTGGTTCCGTCCGCACCGTCAGCATTGCCGTTTTTGGGGTTCAGCGTCAAAGGGCCGATGGGGCGATCCGTCGGAGACGTCGCTTTTCTGCTGAGCGCGATGGCGGGCGCCGATCCGCGCGATCCTGCTGTGTATCCTTCGGATCCTCATGTGTTTGCAGAACCTTTGGAGCGCGAGCTCAAAAACGTTCGGCTGGCTTGGTCTCTCGATCTCGGCGGTTTGCCCCTCGACAACCGAGTACGATCGATACTCGAAGCGCAGCGAAAAACATTTAGCGATCTAGGCTGTATCGTCGAGGACGCTTGTCCCGATCTGGCCGCTGCCAATGAAATATTTCTTACCATTCGAGCATGGAGCTACTGGCATACACTCGGGCCGCTTCTCAAAGAGCATCGACACCAGATGAAACCGGAGGCCATCTGGCAGATCGAATCGGGTAGCAAGCTCAGTGGCAGCGATGTTGCCAATGCCATGGCGCAACATGGTGAGTTGATGCAGCGCATGAGGTTATTTCAAGAGAAACATGACTTTCTCGTCTGCGCGGTGAACCAAGTCGTGCCTTTCGATGCGAATATTCACTGGCCGCGGGATATCGAGGGTGTGCCGATGGAGCATTACATCGCCTGGATGAAGAGCGCGTACTGGATTACGCCGACATTTTGTCCGGCGATTTCCGTGCCTGCGGGATTTACGGCGGATGGTCTCCCTGTCGGCATTCAGATCGTCGGCCGCTATCGCGACGATCTCGGCGTGTTGCAAATCGCCCACGCTTTTGAACAGGCAACCGGGTTTGGAAAAAAACGGCCGAAAATTGCGGTTGCATAGTCGCCATGGGGGCTCTTCGACCCGCTGCAGGATAAACTTCGGGCGAAATGCAGATTCGCCTGCGGTTTGGCATCTCGCTCCACTGAATCGTGACATGGATCCGCAATATAGTTGGGTTACGCTGCGCTAACCCAACCTACCAAAAATCTGCACAAGATGCCGGGCCGCAAGTCATTTTTGATAGAGCTTCGCCACAAACCCACTCTTCTCAATTTCTTTTAGAATCGACCCATCGATAAACTGTTCCGGCTTTGCTGCCTTTGCGCGGGGATCCTTCTCTGCCATCCAGGTGAGCTGGGTCTGAATGGCCGCGGGTGAGACGTGCGGTACCTGCGGATAGATCTCTTTGTAGAGCCGGTAAACATCTTCCAACGCTTCACGATCGTCGATCTTCAAATATTTGGCCAGCGTGCGGATGCTCGGTTCGGGATTGTTCTTCACCATGTGGATGCCTTCGATGATCGCGCGCAAATATCGAGTGGCCAGATCAGGCTGTGCTTTAAGAAAGGCGCGGGTGGTGATCACTTCAAGCTGGGGAAAGGGGATGTCGTATTGAGTCGGATCGACCAAAATCGTGAACCCGGCTTTCTTCCCGACGTTAAAGAATTCCGGTGTCAGAACCGTGCAATCGATGCTGCGCTTGCTGAGTGCAGAAAGCCGCGTGCTCGTGCCGCCGGTTTGCAATAAGGTGACGTCCTTGTCTGGAGTCAGACCATATCGCTGTAAAATGAGACGCGCGGCGAGATCCGAAGCGCTGCCGAAACGGGAAACCGCCAGGCGTTTACCTTTAAGCTGATCGATGCTTTTGATTTCTTTTTGAGCGAGCAAAGCATACGGAAGACGGCTTTCGATGCTCGCGATCGATATGATATCGCTGCCGGCCAGATTGCTGCTGACAGCCACAGTGCCGCCGCCCATCGCGATCTGAGTTTCGCCGGCCGTGAGCGCCTGCACGGTGGTCACACCGCTTTCGATGAGCACGACGTCCACGTTCAATCCATGCTTTTCAAAAATCTTTGCATCCTTGGCCAGCCAATAGACCGTCATGTTGGCGGTGAGAGCGCTATAAGAAGTTTTCAGGCGGGTCAGTTGGGCGAAGGCGGATGGGGAATTGCCGTGATGCAATAGTGCGCACGTGAGTAGCACAACAAAAAGCAATTTAAATTTCATCGGCATCCCTCAATTAATTTAGGCAAAGGCCGGACCAGTTTGGACGCGATTACGAAAATAGGAAAGCCTGGACGCCGGCGTTTGCCGGTATGAGAAATGACATATCGCGGATTATCCCCGGTGGGTTTCATTGGATTCACGAGGGCATATGCAATACACCCCTACGACAGAAAATCATTCGTGGTTTAGCTAAGCAGAAATTCAGTTAACACCCGGTTGAACTCGTCGGACTGTTCGATTTGCGGCTCATGGGCGGAGTGCATGAAGCGATGCACCCTCGAACCGGGAACGATTTTCTGGAAGTTGACGTCCCAGTCGCTCTGGTTCAGCGGATCATGCTCACACGACATGATCAAAAGCGGAATTTTCAATTGAGATAACTGGGAAACGAACTCATCCGATGTTGAGCGCGGCTGATGGACGGGACTTCGCAAGCGTGCCGCGGACAGGGTTTCCCAGGCGCCGGGTATGATCGAGCTTTCAAACCGTTCGCGAATGTTTTCGTCGGTCTGCCATTTAGGATCGTGATACAGAAGAGCGACAATTTTCCGCATATTCTCCAGCGACGGCGTATAGTTTTCCAAGTCGGCCTGCGAATTGGTCTTGAAGACGCTCGCGTTGCCGCAGATCGTGACCATCTTTTCGATCTGCAGAGCGGCCGGCCGACGGACGGAGGCTCTGAGGACGAGCCCGCCGCCCGCGGAATTACCAACGAAAAATGCCTTACCGATACCCAAAGCTTCGAGAAATCTCTGCAGATGTTTAATTCGCAAGCCCGCGGGATCGGAAAAGCTATAGAGCTTGTCCGTCAATCCCCAGCCGAGCAGGTCGGGAGCGATGACGTGAAAAGTCTTCGACAAACTTTCGATGTTTGCGCGCCAGGTGATCTCGGCGGAAGCGCCATACTCGCCGCCGTGGAGCAATACGAGATTCGGTCCGCTGCCCGCCTCCAGAAAGTGGGTTTTGATGTCGCCAGCGACGATGTTTCGATGGTGATACGCAGTCATGTAAGAAAGATCGAGTTCGGTTCACGAATTGAGCAAAATCTTTTTTCTCTCTCTATGAGCAGTGTCATGAGCGCTGCAAGACGGAAATGTAGCGGCCAAATCCCCTTAATCCCCCTTCGCGAAACGCGGATAACTTGACGCTGCAATTCGCCGCGCTGCCATACCTTCACCCTCTTTGAAAAAAGGGGGCAGGGGAGATTTGGGCAACCAAATTTTTGACCATGTTGCGTAGGGCAAGCAGGGTCCGGTTGGTTGCTCATAAAAACGCGGTGCCACCGTCCACCGAGACGGTTTGGCCCGTCATGAAATCGCTCAGCGGCGATGACAAGAAAAGCATCGTGCCCACCAAATCTTTGGGAAGTTGTACGCGCTTCAGACAGCGATCACCGACGCGAGCGCCGCGCATTTTAAGGATCTCATCGGAGGGATTGTCTTCTGACAGCGTCGAGCCGGGTGCAATTGCATTGACGTTAATGTTGTCATCGCCGACTTCGCGGGCGAGCGTTCGGGTAAAACCGATCACGCCGGCCTTCGAAGTTACGTAGTGAATACGACCGGCACTGCCGTTCAGCGCCGTGCCTGAGGAAATGTTGACAATTTTACCGGATTTCTGCTGGCGCATAGCCGGCAGTACTGCGCGACAGCAAAAAAACAAGCCTTTCAAATTCACCGCCATCATGCGATCCCATTCCGCGGGATCAATGCTATCGATGCCGCCGCGGTTCATGGGAATGGTCGCGAAGATCGCGGCGTTGTTGATGAGAATGTCGATGCGCCCGTATTTGTCGAGTGCAACCTTGGCCATCTCTTTGGTCGACATTTCATTGGCGACGTCGACCTTCACCCCCAAGGCTTTACCATCAAACTGCTGAACCACTTCCGCTGCTACTTTATCGGCAGCGGGCGCGTCGATATCTGCCACCACGACTTTAGCGCCAGCTTCGGCAAACCCGTGGCAATACGCGCGGCCGATGCCGTGGCCGCCGCCCGTAACGATCACTACTTTTTCTTTAAGTCCATCGATCATGGTTAGACTCCTCGTTTGATTTGCCGTCAAAATAGCCCTAGTAGTTTTAGGGTGTCAAGAAACCCAGCGTCGCGGAAGGAACAAAATCAACTGAGATTGCTCGAAGGTGGAAGTATTGATGACCGATAAAACGAGATCCGCCGGCAATGCTTTATGGCGGCGTTTTACCATTGCCGCACTTTTTTTGTTTTTCCAAATCGCCTTCGCCGTGCCGGGTCGCTGCGCCGATTCTGATTCGACGGACACATTACCGATGTTTGGCCAACCGAAGATCAATCGTTCGGAAGATCAAAAAAAATCCGACGAAGCTTTCATTCGTGACTCCACGCTCCGTTTTGGAAGTCGCCAAGCAGGCAGCAATACGCTAGCGGCGCAGGGTTGGGTCGCGGCCCGCGCAGGGCAGGACGATGTCGCCATGCGGCGATTCAATCAAGCCTGGCTGCTCAATCCAAAGAACTACAGCGTGTTCTGGGGATTTGGTGCGATGCTGAGCGGCAAAGGCAAATTGAGCGAGGCGCTCGAGTATTTGGAAACAGCGCGCGAATTGGTGAACGATCCAAAACAGCGTGTAGCTTTGCTCTGCGACCTTGGCGCCGTTCACTCCGCGTATGCGGCGCGACTTCCCGCAGACCGGCAATTGGAACGTGCGCAGCAGTTCGTTCTCGCCAATAGCCGGTTCACCGAGAGCCTGGAAAATGACCCGACATTTGCGCAGAGCTGGCGCGAGTGGGCGATCTCGCTGTACGACCAGGAGCGCTATTCCGAAGCATGGATTCGCGTTAAGAAAGCACGTGAGCTTGATGCCGAGCCGTTCCCGCCCGAGTTTTTAGAAAGATTATCGGCAAAGATGCCTGAGCCGAAATAGAAAACGTATGTTCCGGTTTTTTTTATTTGCACTCCTGATATGGGTACCGGCGCATGCTTGGGCCGACCAGGATCAGGAGTCCGGTCGCTGGCTTACCGTCTGGGCAGGTATGCTGCCAATTATCTTAGCCGCGCCACACGGCGGGCGCGCCGCAGTTCCCGGCATCGTCGTGCGGCGGGGTGTTGGCGTACCGCAGTTTACGACGGAACGCGACAGCAATACGGCCGAGTTAGCCGAGCTGATCGGCGTGAAAGTTGCGGCATTGCTCGGGACCCGGCCTTTTCTCGTGATTGCACACTTCGAGAGAAAATTCATTGACCCAAATCGAACCGAAAACAGTGCTTTCGAGTCTGCTGCGGCCAAGCCCTACTATGACGCTTATCATAGCGCTATGAAGGATGCTTTGAATCGCGTCCGCCAACGCTGGGGCGGTGGGCTATTGCTTGATATACACGGGCAAAGAACGGAACCGGACACGATTTTTCGCGGCACAAATAACGGTAAAAGTACCGCCTGGTTGCGCCGCCGTTTTGGTCTGGCGGCGATAGCCGGGGCCAAGAGCATTTTAGGCCAGATGGCGGCGAAGGGTTATCGCGTCGAACCCACCGATGATCATGAACGGCGTTATACCGGTGGCTACACTACGCAAACCTACGGGAGTCACCGCGGCAGCGAAGTCGATGCGATACAGTTGGAGTTCGGTGCCCACCTGCGAAAATCGTCCAATCTCGACCGAACCGCTACTGATCTTGCCCATGCCATTGAAATCTTCGCGCGAGAATACCTACCGATTACACCCCATGCCTGGCGAAGACCGGGCGTTATCAGTGGTACCTTAGCAGCCTGGCGAGAGAGCCGGCTTCATTTCGTTGGCTTCTATCAAATTCGCTGGTTCGTCGGCGAGGCTGCTTTAGTTCCCATTGAGTCGTGGGCGGGATCTTTTCATAAGCTTCTAAGTGCCGTATGAATTCCACTTAGCGCAATCTTATAGGGAGTTAACGTACACAGTTGTTGGCGCGACTGGAGTCACCATTTTTTATTGCTAGATTCGATCGTGCGGTCATCATTTTTGCTGTGCGACGTAAACACTTGGAAAATCGTGGAGAGGGTCAGCGAATCGAACGCGTGAGCGCGGTTAAATCTTCGATCGAGGAGTGTACATGTCTGAGAAAGAATCGGTTGATAGCGCCACAGCTCAGTCTTTTGCTGAGCGGTTATTGACGATTTTAAATGATGGAGCGCTTTGTTTGATGATTTCGGTCGGCCATCGGACCGGGCTGCTCGATGCCATGAATGGCGCGCCAGCCGCGAGCAGCGCCGAAATCGCAGCCAGGGCAGGTCTCAATGAGCGCTACGTGCGGGAGTGGCTGGGCGCAATGGTGACCGGCCGCATCGTGAATATCGATCCGGCGACAAACCGTTTCTCGCTGCCGCCGGAGCATGGCGCCTTGCTTACGCGCGCCGCCGGCGCTGATAACATCGGCGTATTTGCCCAGTACATTGCGCTACTCGGCAGTGTCGAAGACGAGATTGTCGAATGTTTTAAACATGGTGGTGGAGTTCCGTACGCCAGATTTCCGCGCTTTCAAGAAGTGATGGCGGAAGACAGCGGGCAATCCGTGCTGTCATCGCTGGAAAGCCACATTGTGCCACTCGTGCCCGGATTGCGCGAAAAACTTACCGACGGGATCCAGGTGCTGGATCTCGGTTGCGGGCGCGGCCGAATTATCAATCGCCTCGCCGAGCTTTACCCGAAGAGCCGTTTTACCGGAATGGATTTTTCGAGCGAGGCGGTGTTGTCGGCGTGGGAGGAAGCGGCTCAGAAAAAACTGCGCAACATAGAATTTATCGTGACCGACCTCACTCATTTCGATGATAAGGCCGAAGTAGAGTCATTCGACTTGATTGCCACCTTTGACGCGATTCACGACCAGGCCAAACCGTTGAATGTGCTCCGCGGAATTCACCGGGCGCTGCGCAGCGACGGCGTTTATTTAATGCAGGACATCAAAGGATCGAGCGATATTCATAACAATATCGATCACCCGTTGGGGCCGGCGCTTTATACCATATCGTGCATGCACTGTATGACAGTATCTTTGGCCCAGAACGGCGAGGGTTTAGGCGCAATGTGGGGCGAAGAAAAGACGCGCGAGTATCTCGCGAAGGCGGGCTTTCGCTCGGTGGAAAAGAACGAGCTAGCGCACGATATTCAGAACAACTGGTACGTGGTACGAAAGTAGAAGAAGCTTGGAGGATTGAGAATGGAGGATCGAAGGTTGCCATTCTCTATCCTCGATCCTCCATCATCAGTGCTGTTTGCGTGTTAAAAATATTATGCGTCAATCGTCTGGCCGCCGTCGATGACGAGCGCATGGCCTGTTACAAAGGATGCTTCGTCGGAGACGAGAAACAGCACGCCGTAAGCGATCTCTTCCGGACGACCCATGCGGAGGAGCGCTTTGTTGCTGTCTCCCATAAGTTTCCGCTGTTCGTCAGTCATTCCTTCACCGAGTGTCGCCCGTGGCGGAAAACCCCTGAAGCGTGGTGTTTCGATGGCGCCGGGGCAGACGCAGTTGATGCGGATTCCCATCGGACCGTAATCGAGCGCCATCTCGCGGGTGAGATTGATGATCGCCGCCTTGGTTGCGCAATAGCCTGGGTAATTCGGGGACGCCAGGAGCCCAAAGGTTGACGCCGTGGTGACGATGTTGCCGCTTTTCTTTTTAATAAAGTGAGGCAACACGGCGCGCGCGCCGCGAAACATCGCATTGAGATTGGTATTGAGCACGAAGTTCCATTCTTCATCCGTGTGCTCGTGGACTTTCTTTCGAATGCCGGCGCCGGCGTTGTTGTAGAGGATATCAACGTCGCCAAAACTATCGAGCGCGGTTTTAACCATGCGCTCGCAGTCGTCGGGTCTGGTCACATCAATAGTCGCGAAAACCGCCTGACCGCCTTCTTTTTCTTTGATCAACTGATCGATGCGCGGCGAAATAGTTTCTTGGATATCGCAGCAAACGATCTTTGCGCCTTCTCGGGCAAAGAGTCTGGCCGTGGCTCGGCCAATGCCGCTGTTAGCGCCCGTAATGATTGCAACTCTGTCTTTGAGCCGGCCCAGACCCGGGCGCAACATTTCGTGTTCGTCTCGTAAAAATATTTCTGCCATG
>Ga0207645_10003845_pt1 | contig 11238 bp, 8 predicted proteins | sample KBSM53metaG_FD_184331 | JGI IMG/M metagenome (GOLD analysis project Ga0207645, IMG submission 184331) | Miscanthus rhizosphere microbial communities from Kellogg Biological Station, Michigan, USA - KBS M5-3 metaG (SPAdes) (version 2) | ecosystem: Host-associated > Plants > Roots > Rhizosphere >...
GGGCGCGACCGCGATCTGCGGTCCGAACGGGATCAGGGCGCGCCCGACGTCGCGCCATCCTGAGCGCGCGGCAGGCGGGGTCGGGACGACGACGGTGGTCACGCCACGTTGATTCTAGCCGCCCCCGCGCGAAGCGCGGGATCGCGGCTACCTGAAAAAACAATAGTCGCACACCGCGCCTGCGGCGCGGAGCGACTAGCCGCTCCGCGCGACTAGAACCCGGCGACGTTCAGGCCACGCGCCGCGACCTTGCGTGAGGTGCGGGGCGGGGCGCTGTACCAGGCGGTCTGTGCGCGAGGCGCGGGTCCGGTCTCGAAGGTGAACAACCAGAACAGGCGCATGAACTGATGGTGGCCGATGCGTTCGTGGCCGACCAGGCCACCGAACAGGTTCCACATGAAGTCGCCGGGCCGCTTCACGCCCGAGTCATAGACGGGCAACACGAGGCCGACGAAGCGGCGGTAGGTGCCGTCCGGCGTGCCGTCGTCGCGCAGGCCTTCCTGGTGGTAGTAGCTGGGGATCACCAGAGTCGACCGGTAACCCGGGCGGCGCCAGCGCGCATACAGCGGCAGCACCAGCGTCGTCTCGTCGTTGCCGCGCTTGATGTCCCAGTACAGCGGCAGGATCACCAGCGGCAGCCCGAACGTCGTGGCGTACGTCGGCGTCGTGTGGCTGTAGATGAAGGGCGAGACCCAGTAAGTCGTCTGGTCGGTGTCGCGGTGATACCTGACGAAGAACGGGAACAACACCGTCGTCCGGCTGAGATGGAAGTCGTGCACGTCGTAGAACAGCGGGAGCACGAACGTCGTCGCCGAGGCGATGTCCCGGAAACGCCACAGCAGCGCCGCGGCCATCGTGAAGCTCTCTTCCGGGCTGGTGCGCGACACGTACGGCAGCGGCAGCGGGACGACGGTCGTGGTCCGCTCCAGCGCCTTGTTGGTGTGCCGGAACCAGAGCGGGAAGACCATGCTGAAGCGGGTCTCGATGCTCTCGTGCGAGACGACGAGCGGCCCCAGCGCGTACCACGTGCGCGACGGGCCCGAATTCCGGTAGCCCGCCACGGGCGTGAACAGCGCGAAGTGGTCGGGCGCGCTCGCCTTGTAGAAAATGGGCAGCAGCGCCCAGGAGCTGAATTCACCCGCGGTGTCGCGCGTGTGCCACGCGAAGAACAGGCCGCGCGTGCGCCAGCTGCCCGACGACGACCAGTACGCCGGGAACGCCAGCGTCCACGAGCGGTTCTCGTGCGCGTCGGCGACGTGCCAGTAAAACGGGAAGCCGACGGCAGTCTCGTGCCCGGCGCGCTTGAACGACCAGTACACCGGGAAAAGGGTGGACAGGCTGCTGTCCCGGTCGTGCTTGTGGAAGTAGAGGGCGTTCCACTGCCAGGCGTTCTCGCCGCCTTTCTCCTCACGCAGGAAGGAGAGCAGCAGCGGAACGACGGTGACGCTTCTCTCCGGGTTGCGCGCGTGGAAGAAGAAGGGGACCACGCCGAAGTTGTGCACGCCCGGCGCGGTGCGGTCGTAGTACGGGCCGACGACGGTGGTCCTGCGATCGCCGAACTGGGACCGCCAGTACAGCGGCAGCAGCGCGTCCACGCGATCGCCGTTGTCGCGGCGCATGCGGAAGAAGCTGGGGAGGACCCAGGTGCCCCTCTCGTCGGGGTCGGTATAGGTCGCGAAGAGCGGGAACAGGACGCGCGCGCTGTGCTTCGGCCCGTCGACCTGGAACCACAAACCGTACTGGCGCGACCGCTCGCCCGTGTCGTGATGGGTGATGTCGGCGTGCAGGAACGGAATGAAACGGAACGACAGCTCCTTGTCGTCGTACCAGATGTACGGCCCCAGGAACCCGCCGCTGCGGTTCGGTCCGCGCGCGGAGGCGTAGAGCGGCGTGGCGATGACGCTCGTGTTCGCGTCGCGGCGGTAGTGAACGAAGGGGAACAGGGTGAAGCTGGTCTCGTCGCTGCCGCCGGGCCGCGCGCCGCGCCGGTAGTGCAGCAGCGGGAAGAACGCGTCGGTCTTCTCGTCGCCCCAGGTCCGGTGCATGTAGTTCAAGACGACCGTGGTCGTCTTCTTCTCGCTGCGATCGGCGAAATGCCAGATCAGCGGCACCAGCGCGAAGTGCGACTTCGTCTTGCCCGAGCGTGCGAACACCAGCGGAATCAGCGGCCCGATCCCGGTGCTCCAGCCGTCGGGATCCGTGTGGTAGTAGCCGAGCGGCGTGTACGTGGTCGACGTCCCGCGCCGCTCGCTGGCGAAGTGCCAGAGCAGCGGGAACTGGATCGCGTAGCTGTCGCCCTTGTCCCTGCCCATGAACAGCAGCGGGATCAGGCCCGCCGCGTAGCCGTGCGGGTTGCGGTGGTAGTACCCGATCGGCGTCACCGTCGTCGACGTTCCGGCGGCTTCGTTCTTGAAGTGCCAGAACGCCAGCAGGGCGATCGCGTGGCTGGTGCCCTTGTTGTGGCCCAGCATCAACAGCGGGAACAGGCCCGCGTTCCACCCGTCGGGCTTGTACGCCCGCCAGTAGAAGGTGAGAAAGAGGAACGTCTTGTCGCGCGGCCCGGAACGGAAGCCGCCCACCGGCGTCACGAACGCCGATGCGTCGGTCGCCTTGTCGTGGAAGTACCCGAACACCGGGAACAACACGCTCGTCGACCCCTGCGGATCCTCGCGCTGGTAGAACAGCACGGCGAACCGGGTCATCGAGTGCTCGGTCTTCGAGTAGTGGCTGATGTAGAGCGGCGTGATGACGTTGGTCTCGCTGGTCTGGTCGCGCCCCCAGTACGTCAGGAACACCCAGAGCAAGCCGCTGCGCGTCCCGGCGGCGTCGTCGCGCGAGTAGGCGCCGATCGGCGTCAGCAGCGTCGACGTGCGCGCCTTGGTGTCGCGCTGGTAGATGAACAGCGGGATGAACGCCGTGAAGCCGCGGCCAGTGGCGTCGTCGCCGCCGCTCCACCAGAACGGGAACAGGATGTTGACGTAGGAGGTGTCGTTGCGGCGGTGGAGGAAGGGGCCGACGATCGTGGTGTTCGTCTTGGGCGTGCTGAAGCTCCACACCAGCGGGAAGAAGACGGTCGTCTTCGATTCCTCGCCGCGGAAGCTCCACAGCAGCGGGAACAGGATGTCGTAGCGTTCCTTGTTCGCCTCGTCGCGGCCGAACCAGTAGAGCCAGAACGCGGAGCCGCTCTGCTCGCGGCCCTCGCGGCGGCTGTACCCCAGCCAGGTGTAGATCGCGTTCCCGGTCTTGTGCTTGTTCTTGTAGAAGAGGGGCAGGGCCAGGACGTTCTGGTCGTCGCCGTTGCGCCAGTAGAAGTTCAGCGGCGCGATCCACGTGAAGGCGTGTGCGGCGTTGCGCGACGAGACGTAGGGCGGAACGAAACCGAAGTCGAAGGCGCCGTTCTGCGACCGCTTCCACCAGTAAAGGAACAGCGCGGCGCCGTACTGATTGCCGACCTTCGAATCACCGACGTTGAAGGTGCCCAGGATCGGGATCGCCCAGCCGAACTTGTTCGACGCGTAGAACAGCGGCCAGATCGCGAACGAACGCGCGCCCGGCTCGTGACTCCACGAGAAGGGCGGGATGACCGTCAGCTCGCTCTGGCGAACGCTGTCGGTGAAGTGCCAGTAGAACGGCGCGAAGGCGAACGAATCGGAGGTCGGCGAATAGAAGTGCCAGTAAAACGGGAACACGACCGTGTAGCCGGGATTTCCCGAGCGCGACCAGTAGAAGAGGAAGACTTCAGTGAACGTTCCCTCGCGGTAGTAGATGGGGAACAAGTTCGTGGAGAGCTCGATCTTCTGGCAAACGTTCGCCTTGCAGATATTGCCCTCGGTACAGTCGTCATCCTTCTGGCAACTCTTCGCCGTAGTCGCTGACGCTGACGCTGACGTTTTCGTAGACGTGGACGTGGACGTAGACGTGGACGTGGACGACGGCGCGTCCGCATTCTTCGCCGGCTTCGCTTTCGCCGCAGGCTCCTCCGCCGGCGGCACCGGCAACGCCTGCGCCACCCGCCGGAACGGATCCAGCGCCCGCTCCCCACCGTCCGCCTTCGCGCCGCTGCGAAACGGATCGTACGTGCCCGCGCGCGCCGTCCGCGCCGCGCCGGCGAAACACCCGAAAACGACTAGGGCGGCGGCGATGCGCCAGGCCCGGATCATTGCGGCGGGAGCATCTTCCACTCGCCGTTCTCGCGGACGAAGGCGATCTCACCCGTATCGCTCTCGTCGCCTTTCTGGCGAAGCACCTTCAGCGTGGCGGAGTCGCCCTTGGTGGACGATCCCTTGATCTGGAACTTGGTTCCCTCGATCTCCTTCTTCATCTGCTTGATGCCGCCCTTCGCCTCGCCCAGCTCCATCTGCTTGGCCAGCATCCCCTGGTAGACCAGGGCGTAGCAGTCGATCGCCTTGTCCATCGACCCGTCGGACAGCGACTTGCGCCACCGCTCGAACGTCTTCTCGGGCGTCGAGAACTCGGCCCGCGGCGCGGGCAGCGTGAACGAGATCGATTTGATCTTGTCCTTGGGCAGCTTCATCGTCTGCCCGCCCGCCTCGATGGTGTAGACGCCGTCGTAGTAGTGGATGACCTTGCCGTTCATCTTCGTCTTGTCGAGCAGCTCGATCACCTCGGCGCGCGCGGTTCCCGCGAGCGCACTGACGGCGACCACCAGGGCCGCCGAAACCATCAACTTCAATACATTGGCCATGTTCTTCCCCGCTGCTTCGACCCGGGCCCGCTAGCCCGAGATGCCCGGCGCCGGGAACTTCCGGGTCAGCTCGCGCACCTCGCCGGCGACCTTCTCGGCGGTCGCGTCGTCGGGGCTGCCCACGACCCGGTCCATCCAGGCGGCGATCTGCTTCATCTCGGCCTCGCCCATGCCCCGGCTGGTGACCGACGGCGATCCCAGGCGAATCCCCGACGGGTCGAACGGCTTGCGCGTGTCGTAGGGGACCGAGTTGTAGTTCAGCTCGATGCCCGCCTTGTCCAGCGCCTTGGCGGCCACCTTGCCGGGCACGTTCTTGCTGGTCAGGTCGACCAGGATCAGGTGGTTGTCGGTCCCGCCCGACACGACGTCGAACCCGCGCGCCATCAGCCCTTCGGCCAGCACGCGCGCGTTTGCGACCACTTTCTTCGCGTAATCCTTGAAGGCCGGCTGGGCCGCCTCGCGCAGCGCCACCGCCAGCGCGGCGGTGTTGTGCACGTGCGGTCCCCCCTGCAGGCCCGGGAACACCGCGCGGTCGATCGCCTGGGCGTGCTCGGAGCGGGACAGGATCATGCCGCCGCGCGGTCCGCGCAGCGTCTTGTGCGTCGTCGTCGTGACGACGTCGGCGTGCGGTACCGGCGACGGGTGCGCCCCGCCCGCGATCAGCCCGGCGATGTGGGCGATGTCCGCGCAAAACCTCGCGCCGACCTCGCGCGCGATCGACGCCATGGTCTCGAAGTCCCAGATGCGCGAGTAGGCGGTGCCGCCCGCCCACAGCAGCGCCGGGCGCTCCTTCTTCGCCAGCTCGCGGACCTCGTCGTAGTCGATGCGGCCGGTGTCTTTGCGGACGCCGTATTGCACAGATGTGAAGTACCTGCCCGTGATCGAGACGTTCCAGCCGTGCGTCAGGTGGCCGCCCATCGGCAGCGCCAGCCCCATGACCTTGTCGCCCGGCTTCAGGAACGCCAGGTAGACGGCCAGGTTGGCGGGCGAACCCGAGTACGGCTGCACGTTGGCGTGCTGCGCGCCGAACAGCGCCTTGGCGCGATCGATCGTCAGCTGTTCCAGCGGATCGACGAAGTCCTGGCCTTCGTAATAACGCTTGCCCGGATAGCCCTCGCTGTACTTGTTCGTGAACACGGAGCTGGATGCTTCCAGCACCGCCTTGGAGACGTAGTTCTCCGACGGGATCAGGCGAATCTTGTCGGCCTGGCGGCGCTCCTCGGCGCGGCAGAGTTCGAACACCTCGGGATCGGCCGTTTTCAGCACTTCGATCATGGCAGCGGAAGCTAGTCTCCCGGGAGGCTGGGAGTCAATGATCTTCGGCCCTTAATTGGCGTCCGGAACCCTCAAATCCCGATGCGGGCCCAGACCAGGTCGTGGTCGGAATCGGGCGTGGCGACCTGGCCGCGCGCGGACACCGGCAGGTTCGTGCAGATGACGTCGTAACGGCGGGGCAGATCGATGCCCAGCTTGCCCAGCAACACGCCGGTCTGGTGAATGAACTTCCCCTCGTTCTGGCGGGCGAACCAGTGCGTGGGGCGGGTCTCGGGATCGGTCGCGCCGAACTCCGCCAGCGGCGAGAGCAGCCGCTGCAAGGCCGCCACAGGGCGCCGCCACGCGAAGGCGTTGCTGTCACCGCACGCGACGAACGCGCCATGGAGGTTGCCGTCGCGCAGGGCGGCCGCGATCGCCTCCACCTGCGTCGCGCGGTGAGCGTTGCCGCCCGCCGTGTCCAGGTGGAAGCAGGCGACGGCGAACGATGCCTGGCTGTCGCGCGGCCGCACCACCGCGAGGAGGGCGTACTTCTGCTTGGTCTTGCCGCCGCGGATGTAGAGGCGTTCGAACGGCGTCAGGCTGGCCAGCAACGGCAGGGGCGCGATCGCGCGCGCCGAGCAGGTCAACGTCCGCGCGTCGTGCACGAGGGCCAGTCCGGGGCAGCCTTCGTCGCGGACCACGCGATAGTCGGGGCCCAGCGCGGCGGCGATCCGATCGCTCGGAAGGTCGGACTCGTCGGTCAAGAACCGATTCTCCTGCACGCAGAGGAGGTCGAGGCCGCGTTCGTCGCGCAGCGCGGTGTAGTGCCGGATCAGCGCCGGCAACCGCATCGCGTGCATCAAGTTGTGGGACGCGACGACGATCTCCTGTGACCTTTCAGGGGTGTGTGACATCACTTGACGGGGCCGTCGAAACTGGCATTTATACAGGTGTTTTTATGAAGAAGTTGCGCGGAGCCGTAGTCGGCTACGGATTCATCATGGACAAGGGGCACGCCGCCGGATACCGGCAGCGCGCCGACGTCGAGATCGTTGCGATCGCCGACATCTCCGCCGACCGACGCGCCGCCGCTGCCGCCGCCTGGCCCGACGCGCGCATCTACGCCGACCACACGGCGTTGCTCGAGGCCGAGGCCGGCAAGCTCGACTTCGTCGACATCGCGACCCCGCCCAGCGACCACGCGGAGATCACGCACGCCGCGCTGGACGCGGGCCTGCACGTCCTGTGTGAGAAGCCGCTCGCCGCCACCGTCGACGAGGCGCGGGCGATGCTGCGCCACGCGAACCGCGCCCAGCGCGTGATCTACCCGTGCCACAACTACAAGCACGCGCCGGTCATCAAGGCGATGCGCGGCGTGATCGATTCGGGCCGCATCGGGAAAGTTCACCTGGTGACGCTGCAGACCTTCCGCGACACGCACGCCAAGGGCGTGCCCGGCTGGCGCACCGACTGGCGGCGCGAGCGCCGTTACTCGGGCGGCGGCATCGCGATGGACCACGGCAGCCACACGTTCTACCTGGCGTTCGAATGGCTGCGCGCGTACCCGACCGCGATCACGGCGCGCGCGGTGACGATGGGCCCGTTCGACACCGAGGACGACTTTTCGTGCAGCCTCCGCTTTCCAACCGGCGTCGCGTCCGCCCACCTGTCGTGGAACGCGGGCGTGCGCAAGGTGATGTACACGGTCCACGGCGAGCGCGGCGCGATTCGCGTCGAGGACGACGACATCGAGGTGGCCGTCCGCGAGCGCGCGCCGGGCACGCCGGGCGAACCGGGGGCGACGTCCTGGCGTTTCGACCGGGAGGCAGTATCGTCAGACTGGATGGATTCCAGCCACGTCACCTGGTTCAACTCGCTGTTCGACGACTTCAAGGGGGCGATCGAACGCAAGGAGTTCGTCGGGCGCGAGGCGGAGGAGGCGTTCCTGTGCGTGCAGCTGATCTCGACGGCCTACGCGTCGGCCCGCGACGGCAGCAAGGAGCTGCCGCTGCCCGGGCTGGCCGCGCTGGCGGGTGACGACGTCAGCGATCGGCTGCGACAGCCCTGGCAGACAAGGAAGGACGCGTCGCATGGCTGACCTCACCGTCGCGATCGCGAACATCATTTTCTTCTTCGCGCTGCTGGGCGTGTACCTGGTGCGCAGTGCGATCGTGGGACGCCGTCGCACGGCGCGCACCGAGGCGGACGGCGGCAGCCTGTTCCTGAACAAGCGGACGATGGAGATGGTGTACTGGGTGCTCGAGCCGCTCATCGACTTTCTCGCCGCCCTGCACATCACGCCCAACATGGTGACGCTGTTCTCGCTGCTCCCGGCGGCGGGCGCGGGCGTGGCGCTGGCGTTCGGCTGGTTCGGGCTGGCGTCGGTGCTGGCGGTGATGGCGACGTTCTGCGACATCCTCGACGGGCTGCTCGCGCGCAAGACCGGCGTGTCGTCGAACGCGGGCGAGGTGATCGACGCGGCGGTGGATCGCTACGGCGAGATGTTCTTCCTGGGCGGGCTCGTCTATTACTACCGGACGCACGACCAGGTGCTGTTCATCGTGCTGGCGGCGATCATCGGGTCGTTCATGGTCAGCTACGTGACGGCCAAGGCCGAGGCGATGGGCGTTCCCGCTCCGCGCGGCGCGATGCGCCGGGGCGAGCGCGCCGCCTACCTGATCTTCGGCGCGGCGTTCACCCCGCTCGCGAAGGCGGTGTTCGCGAACTCGCCGTCGCTGGCGGTGCACGAGCTGCCGATCATCCTGGCGCTGACGATCGTCGCGGTGGTCTCGAACATCTCGGTCCTGCAGCGGCTGGGCGCGATCATCGAGGCGCTGCGGGCGAGGGATAAGGCGCCCGTCGAAGCAACGCCGGAGCCTGCCCAGCCGATAGCCAGCAAGCCCGACGCGACGGCTGGCCAGGTCTAGATTCTTTGCAGCAGCAGCAAGCGCCGGAACAGCCGCAGCGTCGGGGCGTGTCGAGGTTCTGGGAGTGGGTTCGCCATCACATGACGGCGATCCTTTCGACGATCGCCGACTACAGCGTGATGCTCACGGCCGTCGAGCTGGTGGGGATCGGTCCGGTCGCGGCGACGCCGATCGCGGCGTTCGCGGGCGGAGTCACCAACTTCACCGTCAACCGCCGGTTCACGTATCGCGCCCAGAGCGTTCCGGTGCAAAGCCAGCTGTGGCGGTACGCGCTGGTGTCGAGCTGCAGCCTGGCGCTGAACACGATGGGCGAGTACCTGTTTCTCAAGATCCCGCACCTTCACTACTTCCTGGCGCGGGTGATCGTTTCGACCATCATCAGCAACGTTTGGAACTACCCGCTGCTGAGATTCTTTGTGTTTAATCAAAATGGCGGGACCGCCCGGCGGCGTTCAGGTTAGGTTCCTTAGCCACACCCCATTGCGGCGCGCATGAATCAGAGTCAGCCCAAGAACCAGACCAGAGACATCAAGACGCCAGTGCCCGGACCCGGCAGCCGCGCCCTGCGCGAACGCGAGGACGCCCACGTCGCGCCGGGGCTGCAGGGCTACGCGGTCATGGCGGGCATCGTCGTCGCGGAGGGGCGGGGCAGCGCGGTCACCGACGTCGACGGCAACCGTTACCTCGACTTCATCGGTGGCATCAACGTCAACGCGCTGGGGCACTCGCACCCGACGTTCGTGAAGGCGGTGCAGGAGCAGGTTGCGCAGGTCTCGGTCGGTTCGTTCACGTCGCGCGCGCGCGTCGAGCTGGCCGAGCGGCTGGCGGCGGCGCCGCCGGCGCCGGGCGTTCACCGGCTGCAGCTCTATTCCGGCGGCGCGGAGGCGGTCGAGAGCGCGCTGCGCCTGGCCAAGTGCCACACCGGCAAGTACGAGTTCGTCAGCTACTGGGGCGGCTTTCACGGCAAGACCATGGGCGCGCTGTCGCTGATGGGATCGACGTTCAAGGACAAGCTGGGGCCGATGGTTCCCGGCGCGCACCAGATCCCGTACGCCGACTGCTACCGCTGTCCTGTCGGCCTGCAGTATCCCAGCTGCGGCATCGCCTGCGCCGACATCGGCCGCAAGCAGGTGAAGACCGCGGGTGCGGGCGCCGTCGCTGCCGTGATCGTCGAGCCGATGCAGGGGACGGCGGGCAACGTGATCCCGCCCAAGGAGTTCCTGCCCGCGGTGCGTTCGATGGCCGACGACATCGACGCGTTGCTGATCACCGACGAGATGATCACGGGGCTGGGGCGTACGGGGAAACGCTGGGGGACCGACCACACCGGCGTGCGACCCGACGTGGTCACGATCGGCAAGGCGTTCGGCGGCGGATTCCCGCTGTCGGGCCTGCTGACCACCGACGAGATCTCGGCGGCCAAGCCGTGGGGCAACCCGTCGGGATCGTCGTCCAGCTACGGCGGCAACCCGCTGGGCGCGGCGGCCGGCGCGGCGGCGTTGAAGATCATCGACGACGAGAAGCTGGTCGAGAACGCGCGTGTCGTCGGGGACGTGCTGAAGCGCGAGCTGGAGGCGCTGGTCGACCGCTACCCGTTCGTGGGCTTCGTCGACGGGCTGGGCCTGTTGATCCGGATGGAGCTGGTCAGCGACAAGAAGACAAAGCAGCCTCTGCCCCGGCGCGTGACCGAACGCATCTTCACGGAAGCCGTGAAGCGGGGACTGCTGACGATGGCGTATGCGGCCAGCTTCCGGATCCAGCCGGCGCTGACCATCGACGAATCGACGGCGAAGAACGGCGTCGAGATCCTGCGCGAGGTGTTCGATGTCGTCGAGCGCGAACGGATCTGGCAGTCCTAGCGGCGCGCCGCCGCCCCTCGTCGGCGTCGGCGTCGGCGTCGGGTGGCGGGACAAGATCGCGCACGTCATCGGCGTCTGGTTCGGCTGCGGCCACGTGCCCTACGCGCCCGGACACGCCGGCACGATCGGGACCATCCCGCTTTACCTGCTGGTGCGCCCGTACGGGCCCCTCGCCGTCGCCGCGACGGCGTTGGCGGTCACCGCCGTCGGCATCTGGGCGGCCGGCCGGGTCGAACGGCGGCTGGGCATCAAGGACCCGCAGATCGTCTGCGTCGACGAGGTCGCGGGCGTGCTCGTCACCTGGATCGCGGCGCCGCCCACCTGGCGCGCGCTGATCGTCGGCGGCCTGCTGTTCCGGCTGTTCGATCAGATCAAGCCGTGGCCCGCCCGCGCCGCCGAACGCCTGCCCGGCGGGCTCGGCGTCATGCTCGACGACATCGTCGCCGGCGCCTGGGGCGCGGCGGTGGTCGCCGGCGCGCACGCGCTCGGCTGG
>Ga0207645_10003847_pt1 | contig 11235 bp, 9 predicted proteins | sample KBSM53metaG_FD_184331 | JGI IMG/M metagenome (GOLD analysis project Ga0207645, IMG submission 184331) | Miscanthus rhizosphere microbial communities from Kellogg Biological Station, Michigan, USA - KBS M5-3 metaG (SPAdes) (version 2) | ecosystem: Host-associated > Plants > Roots > Rhizosphere >...
CGCGCCGCGGTGTCGTGGCGCCCACACGCTGCACGTCGCCGGTCTCGAGCACGCGAAGCAACTTGGCCTGCACTGTGAGCGGCAGCTCGCCCACCTCGTCGAGGAAGATGGTGCCGCCGTCGGCCAGCTCGAAGAGGCCGGGTGTCGTCTCGGTGGCGCCCGTGTACGACCCCTTCACGTGGCCGAACAGCTCGCTTTCGAACAGCGCCTCGACGACCGCGGAGCAGTTGACGACGACGAACGGCTGCTGGCGGCGTGGGCCCGTGCGATAGAGCGCGCGCGCGACCAGCTCCTTGCCGCTGCCGGTCTCGCCGGTGATGAGCGCGGTGCGGACGTGCGGCGCCAGCCGCCGGATCAGATCGAAGAGCTGCTGCGACGCCGGCCCGCGGCCGATCATGCCGCAGAACTCCGCGCTCTGCGCCGCGCGGCTTTCCGCCTTGAGCAGATGCTCGCGGCGGCTGATCTCGTCGCGCACGGTGCCGAGCAGTTGGAGGAAGCGCTCGAGGTCCAGCGGTTTGGTCAGGAAGTCGACCGCGCCCAGCTTGATCGCCTCGACGGCGTTGTCGATGGTGGCGCCGCCACTCATCAGGATCACCTGGCAGTCCATGTCGGCGGTGCGCATGGCGCGCAGCACGTCGAGCCCGCCGGTGCCAGGCATGCACAGGTCGATGGCGGCGAGGTCGTAGTGGTGTTTGTGGAGTTCGGTGAGAGCTTCTGTGCCGTCAGCGCACACTGTGACGTCGAAGCCGGCGCGTTCGCCTACCGATCGGACGAGCTCGCGGATGGCACGATCGTCATCGACGACCAGCAGCGTCGGGCGTGGTGGAGAGGAGGCCGCCACAGGGCTTGGATCTTAGCCGATGAAATCGGCGGATTCGCGCCTGGCTTCGCCTGTCCAGGTCCCGCACTGTGGAAAAGTGCGAAATGCTGAGAACCCGGCTGGTCAATAGGTTAGCGGGACGTGTTGGCAGGCGGACCTGCCCGCCTTCGCGCGCAGCGCTTCGGCGGGTCCACCGTAGCCTTGGCGGAGGTGGAAAGGTCCGCCTCTACGAAACCCGGCTACGAAACCCGGCGGCGACCCCACGGGTTGTTCCCCGGCGCCTTCAGCATCCGCGCGCGAGGGGCAGCCGGCACGGGCACCGGCGTCCGGACCGCGCTCTTGAGCGGGAGGGCGATGAACGCCTCGACGAGATCGCGCCGCCGCCAGCCGCGGGCGACGTCGCGGCGCAGTTCCTCGTGTGCGGCCTCGACGGAGAGCGCCTCACGGTACGGACGCGACGTGGTCATGGCGTCGTAGGCGTCGACCACGCCGACGATCTGGGCCAGCAGTGGAATCTGGTCGCCGACCAGGCCGTCGGGGTAGCCGGCGCCGTTCAGGAGCTCGTGATGGTGCCGGACGATCGGGCGCACCAACGCCAGAGAGCGCAGGTTGCCGCACAGGCGGTCGCCGATGACCGTGTGCGCCTTCATGGTGGCGTACTCGGAGGCGTTGAGCGGCGTGGGCTTCTGCAGGATCGCGTCGGCGATACCGATCTTGCCCACGTCGTGCAGGTAGCCGCCGCGGTGCAGGGCGCTCACCTCTTCGTTCGACAGCCCGAGGGCGCGGCCGAGGGCGCTCGCGTATTCCGCCAGCCGCTGGCAGTGTCCGTCGGTGTAGGGGTCGCGCGCTTCCACGGTGAGAGCGAGGCTGAGAATCACCGACTCGGCCGACTCCAGATCGTCGGTGTAGCGCTTGAGGCGAAGCAGGGACCCGACACGAGCGCGGAGCTCGCCGGAGTCGAACGGCTTGCCCAGGAAGTCGTCGGCTCCCGCGTTGATGCCTTCGATGCGGTGTTCCCGGGAGTTGAGCCCGGTGACCATCACCACGGGCGTCAGCCGCGTGAGAGGGTTGTGCTTCAACCGGCGGCACACCTCGAACCCGTTGATGTCGGGCAGCCCGACGTCGAGCAGGATCAAGTCCGGCGGCTGCCGGTCGATGGCTTCGAGCGCCGAAAGCCCCGTGCCGGCCGTGCGCACGATGTGGCCCTCTGCTTCGAGCATCTGCGTGAGAAGGGTGAGATTGGGCTGCTGGTCGTCGATGGCGAGGATGTGGCCCCGTACTGGCCCGCTTTGGTTCATATCGAGTGCTGTTCCTGCTCTCTCTACTTTCTGGTTGCCGGCCCCGCAGCCCGCGATTTCGTGGCTGTCAAAAGCACGAGGCGTGCCCGGATCTGGCGGGTGACCAAGTGAGGGGATAAGCCCTGCGACCAGCGCGAGATCCGTGACCGGGGCGCGGAGTGCGCTTTTGTGCAGTGTGCGAGACCGCTCAGATAAGTGTGCGCGACCGCCCAGGGGCAACCTCTTGTAGACTCTGCGCGGAGGACGTGGAGATGCGCCGCATTCTCTCGATCTGGCTGGCTTGCGCGTGCCTGGGAATGGCCGTTTCGGGCTTTAGCCTCTAAGGACCCTATGAGATCTGTTTCCGTTGCCGCTGCTACTGCCGTCGTTCTGAGCCTCTGTGCCGCGACGGCCGATGCACAGGCGCCCGATGGCGCCGCTGTCTTCGACAAGGCGTGCGCCAGCTGTCATCAGAATCCGGCGGCGGATTCCCGCGCGCCCAACCGCGCCGCGCTGGCGCAGCTGGCGCCGGAGACGATCCTCACCGCGCTCACGACCGGCAACATGTTCCGGCAGGGGTCGGCACTGACCGACGCCGACCGTCGAGCGGTCTCGGCGTTTCTCACCGGACGCGCGGTCGGCACGGCGGCGCCGCTGCCCACCGTCGGGCGCTGCACCGCGACGCCGAAGGCGCTGACCGCGGCCGACCTGCGCGCCGGCTGGAACGGGTGGGGCGCCGGAGTGGCCAACAACCGGTACTCGCCGGCCGCCACCGGCGGCGTCACGGCGCCGATGCTGCCGCGGATGAAGCTGAAATGGGCGTTCGGTTTCGCCGGCGTCAGCTCGGCGCGTTCGCAGCCGGCGGTGCTCGGCAACCGCGTGTTCGTCGGCAGCGAGAGTGGCGACATCTTCGCGCTCGACGCCAGGACCGGCTGCACGCACTGGGCCTACCACGCGCAGGCCGGCATCCGCACGGCGCTCTCGGTGGGGCCGTACAAGCCCGCCAGCGGTCCGGCAGGCTTCGCCGTGTTCTTTGCCGACGGCACTGCGTCCGCGTATGCGATCGATGCGGCCACCGGCAAGGAGATCTGGGCGCGCAAGGTCGACACGCATCCCTACGCGAAGGCCACTGGCTCCGTCACCGTCTACGACGGGCGCGTCTACGTGCCGCTGGCCGGCGTGGGTGAAGAAGGGCAGGGCGGTGGCGGCGCCTACGAGTGCTGCACGTTCCGAGGCAGCGTCACCGCGCTGAACGCCAATACCGGCGCGGTGATCTGGAAGTCGTACACCATCGCCGAGGAGCCGAAGCCGCGCGGCAAGAACCCACGGGGGATCGCGGCCTGGGGGCCGGCGGGCGGCGGCATCTGGTCCGCGCCGACGATCGACGCCAAGCGCAAAGCGGTCTACGTGGCCACGGGCAACGGCTACGCCGAGCCGGCGCAGCTCACCACCGACGCCGTGCTCGCGTTCGACATGAACACCGGGAAGCTGCTGTGGTCGCAGCAGCCGCTCGCCAACGACGTGTGGACCGGCGGCTGCCGGCCGACGAATCCGCCCGACAACCCGAACTGTCCCGAGAAGCTCGGCCCCGACTTCGACTTCTCGGCGTCGCCCATGCTCGTGAAGAAGCCGAACGGCCAGGAGATCATCCTGATCCAGCAGAAGTCGGGTATGGTCTACGGCTTCGATCCGGACAAGAAGGGCGAGAAGGTCTGGGAATATCGTTCGAGCCCTGGCGGCGCAATGGGCGGGCAGTGGGGGGGCGCGGCCGACGACAAGCAGGCGTACTTCAGCGTGAACGGCACGTCGGGCAAGACGCCGGGCGGCATTCGTGCGGTGCGCATCGACACCGGCGCCGAGGTGTGGTCGAAGGAAGCCTCCGAAAAGCTGTGCGGGACCGAACGCGGCTGCAGCCAGGCACAGGGCGCCGCGGTGTCGGCGCTGCCCGGCATCGTGCTCTCGGGATCGATGGACGGCGGGCTGCGTGCCTACGCGGCCGACGACGGCACGCTCGTGTGGAGCTTCGACACCAACAAGGATTTCGAAACCGTGAACGGTGTGAAGGCCAAGGGCGGGGCGATGGACGGCCCTGGCGCCGCGGTGGCCAACGGGATGATCTTCATCAATTCAGGCTATGTCAGCTTGATTGGGCGGCCAGGCAACGTGCTGCTGGCATTTGGAGTGGACTGATGGCTGGAGGCGTAGCGGTTGCGGTGGAACCTCGGGCGGGTCGTGGCTCGGCTGCGATTCTGGGTCTCGCAGCAGCGGGCGCGCTGTTCTTCGTCGGTGTTGCCGCCCTGCCGTATTTTCTACGGATCGACGAGGGGCAGTTCCGGCAGTACTGGCCGATGCGCGGCTGGTTGCTGGTGCACATATCGATGGGCATGGTGGCACTGCTGACCGGTCCCGTGCAGCTGTGGCTCGGTCTCAAGGATCTCTATCCGCGTGTGCACAAGAACCTCGGGTTCGTGTACATGGCCGCCGTCGTTTCGAGCTCCGCAGCCGCGTACTACCTGGCGTTTCATACCGGCGGCGGCGTCGTGTTCGGGTCGGGCCTCACCGCGCTGGCCACCGTCTGGCTGATCACCACGGGGGTCGCGTTCCTCGCCATCACGCGCCACCTCTACGAGCAGCACAAAGAGTGGATGATCCGCAGCTACGTCGTGACGTTCGGCTTCGTCGTGTTCCGGGCGGTCGATCCCCTGCTCGCGGCGCAGGGGCTGCCGGTGCTCGATCACATCGGCATCTCGGCCTGGGTCGCCTGGTCCGTGCCGCTGTTCCTGAACGAAGTCGTCCTGCAGGGACGCAAGATCCTGAGAGTGCGAGCCGATTGAAAACTAGTACGTAGAGGCGGACCTTCAGGTCCGCCTCCTGGTCAGGCGCACCCGAAGGGTGCGCCTCTACTTCTTGGCGGCTTTCAGCGCGCCGGCCCACCAGGTCAGGTTGTCGAGCAGCGCGGTCGCGGCCGCGTTGTTCTGGTCGGTGGCGATGCCGGCGATGTCCTGGATGAACCACGGGTTCGGGATGTGCACCGCCCAGCGGATCGGCACCATGTCGAGCTCGATGGTGACCAGCCGCAGCTGCTCCACGCCGCGAGTGCCGCCCGCGCCGCCCCAGCTCACGAACGCGACGGCCTTGCGGCCCCACACGTGGTAGACGTAGTCGAGCGCATTCTTCAGCACCGCCGGGTAGCCGTGGTTGTACTCGGGCGTGACCAGAATGAAGCCGTCGGCCTCGCGGATCTTTTCCCGCCACTTGATGACCAGCGGGTTGTCGTAGTTGTCCTTGGCGTAACCCGGCGGGAACGCCTCCTCGAAGAACGGCAGCGGGTAGTCTCGGAGGTCGAGGAGCTCCACGTCGAGATCGCTGCGCTTCTGCGCCATCTCGAAAATCCACTGCGCCGGCTTCTCGCTGAAGCGGTTGGCGCGCGTGCTGCCGACGATGATCTTGATCTTGAGGGTGCTCATGCCGCCGCCATTTTGTCACAGGCGGGCGGGCCGATCGGCCCCTCTAGTGCAGTGGGAGCTCGACGCCGAGCACGAGCACGCCGTCGCGCATCTCGGCGCGTGCGCGGCCGCCCCACGCCTGGACCACGCGGGCGACGAGCGGGAGCCCGAGACCGGGGCCGCGATACGGCTTCGGCACGCCGGGCGTTGGATCGCGCCGATCGGCCAAGAGCTGCTGTGGATCGCCGTTCGGCGTCACGCCGGTGGCCCGTACTTCGATGCGCAGCCGGCCGTCTACTCGTGACACGACCGCGTCGATCTGGCTGCCGCGGCGTGCCGCCTTTACGGCGTAGCCGAACATGCAGGCGAAGACCTGCCGGAGACGGCGCGGGTCGCTGTCGATGGCGGTGCCGGCCGGCGGCGCGTCGAGCGTGAAGGTGACGCCGCGCTTGCCCGCGACCTCGCCGACGCTGGCGCGCAGCTCGTCGAGCATGGCGCCGACATCCACGGGCGCCGCGGCGAACTTGAGGCGGCCGCCATCGAGCGCGCCCAGATCCGCCACGTCCTGCACGATCGCGCGCATCTCGCGGGCGCTCACCAATACCTCGAGGACGAGCGCGCGCTGTTCAGGGTCGAGCGGGCCGTAAGCGCCGGCCAGCATCAGTTCGACGGCGCCGTGGATCGCCGTCAACGGCGTGCTGAGGTCGTGGGCGAGATCCGCGAGAAAGACACCGCGCACGGGGTCTGGCGGCGCGGGCGGCCGGGGGGCGTCGGACATGGCTCGAGAAAACCCCCACGATGATAGCCCCGAAGTGTAGAATCTCCGGGCTCGCCGGCGCCCCACGCCGGCGGGCACCGGTCGCTTTCGGCCCACGGCATGCTGATTCCAATATTTCTGCACAGATCCGATCCGACTGCCCGTCTGTCCGACGCCGAGCGCATGTACTTCGTCTCTCAGGCCATCGACGCGAGCGTGGACGCCATTGCGTTTACGGATGTCCATGGACGCATCTCCTTCGTCAACTGCGCGTTCGTACGCCTCTGGGGCTATCAGCGCCCGGCCGATGTCGGCGGGCGCCTGCTCTCGTCGTTCGTCGAGCCCGAGCACGCGCAGGTCTCGATGAGTGTCTGCAGCAACTGGACCGGCGAGGCGCTCGGGATTGCCAGCAACGGGTTCCGGTTTCCAATTGCCGGATCGATCACGCGCATCGACGACCCGTCGGGCGGCCTGGCCGGTTTCGTGGCCTCGTTTCGTGACGTCAGCGACCGGGCGCGCGCCGAGCAGGCGCTGCGCGAGAGCGAAGAGCGCTACCGGTCGCTGGTCGAATTTGCGCGCGACACCATCTTCACCGCCGACGCCACCGGCCGTTTCCTCTACGTCAACCACGCGGCCGCGACCACGCTCGGGCTGACGCCGGACCAGGTGACCGGCCGCACGGTGGACGAGCTCTTTCCGCCCCACGTGGCCGAGCGCTATCGCGGTGGTGTGCGGCACGTGATCGAGACCGGTGAGACGCTGAACACCGAAGAGCAGTCGGACGTCGACGGGCAGGTGCGCTGGTTCAGCACGATCGTGCAGCCGATGAGCGACGCGCAGGGGCAGATCGTGGCCGCGCAGGCGATCGTACGGGACATCACCACGCGGAAGCTCGCGGAAGAGCGGCTGATGCTGAGCGAGGAACGCCTGAATCAGGCGATCCGCGTCGCCGACATCGGTTTCTTCGATCACGACCACGTGAAAGGCGAGCGCTACTGGTCGCCCGAGTTGCGGCAGATCGCCGGCCTGCAGCCCGACGACCCGCTGCCGCCGCATCCGAGCACGCAGCCCGCCGACGAGGTGTGGTGGATGCACCCCGACGACCGCCCGATGATCATCGACGCGGTGAAGCGCGCCCACGCGCCGCAGGGTGACGGGTTCTACGATGTCGAATACCGCTTCATCCGACCGGACGGCGTGCTGCGCTGGATGAAGGTGCGCTCGCAGACCTTCTTTCGCGGCGAAGGCGACGAGCGGCATCCGGTGCGAACGGTGGGCGGTGCGCAGGACATCACCGATCGAAAGACCGCGGAGGCCGATCGCGTCCGCCTGCAGGACCAGCTGACACAGGCGCAGAAGATGGAGTCGGTCGGTCGCCTGGCCGGGGGGGTCGCGCACGACTTCAACAACATGCTCAGCGTCATCAGCGGCCACGCCGAACTGGCGTTGCACGCGGTAAGCGCCGGCGAGACGGTGAAGGGCGACCTCGAAGAGATTCGCATCGCGGCGCGGCGCGCCGCCGACCTGACGCGACAACTCCTGGCCTTTGCCCGTCGTCAGGTCGTGGCGCCGAAAATACTCGACCTGAATAGCGCCGTGGCGGGGTCGCTGGGGATGCTCCGGCGGCTGATCGGCGAGGACATCGAGCTGAGTTGGGCCCCGTCACCCGACGCGGGACGCGTGCGCATCGATCCGTCGCAGGTGGATCAGGTGCTCACCAACCTGGCCGCCAACGCCCGCGACGCCATCCAGGGTGTCGGGCGAGTCACCGTCGGCACCCGGCACATGCAGCTCGACTCCGCGGATCTGCAGCGCCACGAGGGCGCCGTTCCGGGACCCTACGCAGCGTTGGAGGTCAGCGACACCGGACGAGGCATCGACCCGGAAACCGCGGCGCATCTGTTCGAGCCGTTCTTCACGACCAAGCCAGTGGGGCGCGGTACTGGTTTGGGGCTGGCCACGGTCTACGGTATCGTGAAGCAGAACGACGGCTGCGTCGAGGTGGACTCCGAGGTCGGGCGGGGCACCACGGTGCGGATCTTTCTGCCCAGCGTCGAGGCGGAGCTGACTGGAGCAACGTTGGACATGGCGGCCGGTGTCCCGCAATCAGGGCACGAAACCGTGCTCCTCGTCGAGGACGAGTCGGCGGTGCTGCGGCTCAGCAAGATCGTGCTCGAGCGCTTCGGCTACCGAGTGCTCACCGCGGGCACGCCGAGCGAAGCGATCCAGGTCTTCACGACGCACAAAGGGCACGTGCATCTGCTCGTCACCGACGTGGTGATGCCCGAGATGAACGGGCGCGAGCTCGCGGCCCGGCTGCGCGAAACCCATCCCGATCTGAAGGCGCTGTTCGTCTCCGGCTACTCGGCGAGCGCCCTGGCCCCGCGCGGTGTGCTCGACGAAGGCGTGCACTTCCTCCAGAAACCTTTCTCACTCGAGGACCTCGCGGCCAGCGTGCGACAGGCCCTCGACGCAGGGGACTGAATGGCGACCCGGCTGCTGCTCCTCACCATCGCCCTGTCGATGGCGGCGCCGCTGGCGGCGCAGCGGGGCGACCTGAAGAAGCCGCTCGTGATCGCGAGCCAGGGCAGCTTTTTCGTCGGCGGCGAGACGAAGAACCTTGGCACCATTGCGGGGCGCGGCGGCCCGGTGCCCGCCGGCGACGTCACCGTCAACCAGATGTACGTCAGCTATCAGGTCCCCCCGGGTGGCGAGCGGCGCCTGCCGGTGGTGATGGTGCACGGCTGCTGCTTGAGCAGCAAGACGTGGGAAACGACGCCGGACGGGCGCATGGGCTGGAACGAGTACTTCGTGCGACGCGGCCGCGCGGTGTATCTGGCCGATCAGGTCTCACGCGCGCGTTCGGGCTTCGACGCCAGCGTGTTCGCCGCGGTGCGTGCCGGCACGATGCCGCCCACCGCGCTCCCCAACATCATCAACGCGAGCCACCAGGTGGCGTGGACCGTGTTCCGCTTCGGCCCGAGCTATCCGCAGACGTTTCCCGATGGCCAGTTTCCGGTCGAGGCCGTCGACGAGCTCTACAAGCAGATGATTCCGGATCTCAACGCGCTGCTGCCGAATCCCAACCCGACGTGGACCAACATGGCGGCCCTGGCCGTACGGCTCAAGGGCGCCGTGCTGATGGGTCATTCGGAGTCCGGGTTCTTTCCCGAGCAGGCCGCGCTCATCGACTCGAGCGGCATCCGCGGCATGATCTCGATCGAGCAGCCGTGCCCCGAGCTCACGCCGGCACAGGTCGCCACGCTGGCCAAGATTCCCACGCTCATCATGTTTGGCGATCATCTCGGCGACGTGCAGGGCGGGCCCGCGAACTGGGCGGCGTCGCTTCAGGGCTGCGAAGCGCTGGCGGGACGGATGAAGGCGGCGGGCGGCGACGTCGAGGTGATGCACCTGCCCAAGATGGGCATCAAGGGCAACAGCCACATGCTGATGCAGGACCGCAACAACCTGCAGCTGGCCGATCTCGTGCTGCAGTGGATCGACCGCCATGCCGAAAGCGGCAAGGCGGTATCACGTACGCACTGAGTGCGTTGGTGGGGGGCGCCTTCAGGCGGCCCGACCATCATCCCGTGACCGAGAAGTCCACCTGGTTCGACGATCCGCTGGTGCCGCAGGCGTTCTTGGCCTGCACGCGCGCGTAGTGGTGGCCCACCTTCATGCCCCCGGTCGTATAAGTCGACTGTGACGTGTTGGTGAAGAGCTCGTCGGAGTTGCCCGACGTGCTGCCAACCAGCACCAGGTACTGCGTCGCGCCGCTGACCGCCGACCACGAGAAACTCACGGTGCTGCCCTGCACGGAGTCGACGTGCAGATTCGCCGGCGCGGCCGGCATGGTGCAGCTCGCTTGCGGAGGCGTGGTGCCACCGCTGCTGGTGGACGTGCTCGGCGCCGTCGGCGTGTCCCCGCCCTCGCTGCCGCTGCATCCCGCCGCCACCATCGCGGCGAGCGCCGCGACGCACAAGGTCACGCGTGTCATGCGAATCCTCCTGAAGCCCGAGGCCTGAGGCCCGAAGCCTTCGTCATGAACGGCAACTGACGTGCCGCGCTGCACCTGCCTGCAGCAGCGTGTAATCTTGTGGGCACCGTGACCAGGGCGTGGCGCGCCGGCGTGATTCTGGCGGTGATTCTCGCCGCCTACTCCAACAGTTTTCGCGGGCCGTTCGTCATCGACGACCAGGCGTCGGTGGTCCAGAACGCCGACATCCGCGAGCTCACGCGCCTGGATCGCGTGCTGTCGCCGCGCCGCGATTCACCGGTGGCGGGCCGTCCGCTCGTCAATCTGTCGTTCGCGCTCGACTACGCCGTCAGCGGTCTCGGCGTCACCGCGTACCACGTGACCAACCTGGCGTGGCACGTCGCCTGTGCGTGGCTGCTGTTCGGCGTCGTCCGGCGCACACTGGCGCTGCCGTCGATGCCGCCGGCAGTGGCTGCCGACGCGCCCAATGTGGCGCTGGCCGTGGCCGTCGTCTGGGGCGTGCATCCGCTGACGACGGAGGTCGTGGACTATCTGTCGCAGCGCACCGAATCGATGATGGCGTTCTTCCTGCTGCTTACGCTGTACGGCGCCATCCGCAGCGACGGCGCGGCGAACCGCGGGTGGCACGGGCTGGCGATCGTCGCGTGCCTCGCCGGCACGGTGTGCAAGGAGACGATCGCGGTGGCGCCGCTGCTCGTGGCGCTGTACGACCGCGTGTTCCTCTACGGATCGTGGCGCGACGCCCTGCGCGCCCGCTCGTCGCTCTACCTGGGTCTGGCGGCCTCATGGCTGGTCCTCGCGGGCCTCGTGGCCTGTGGTGGAAGCTCCCCGCCTGACTCCGCCGTTGTCGCCGACGGCGCGCCTCGGTAACGCGCTCCACGGCTCCGCCCTAGCCGGAGCATGTGAGTGCTGCTGCCCCGTAACACCGGGCCGATAGG
>Ga0207645_10003850_pt1 | contig 11230 bp, 11 predicted proteins | sample KBSM53metaG_FD_184331 | JGI IMG/M metagenome (GOLD analysis project Ga0207645, IMG submission 184331) | Miscanthus rhizosphere microbial communities from Kellogg Biological Station, Michigan, USA - KBS M5-3 metaG (SPAdes) (version 2) | ecosystem: Host-associated > Plants > Roots > Rhizosphere >...
CCTTGGCCGAAGCGGTGCACTTTTTCAAAACCCACAAGAAAGAATCTATCCAAATCATGGCGAAATATACTCGAGGAGCAACGCCTAAGGTCCTCGAGGGCTCGTGGGAGGCGTATTCGGACCTGCTTGAAGAGGATTTACACCCGAGCCTCGAGGGATTGAGCGATACGCTTTCAGTCCAAGCAGCCTGGGATCCAAAAGCGGCGAAAGCCAAGCCGCAAGAGTTCCTCGATCTTCGTTTTGTCGACAATTTGAAAAAGAACGGTTTTATCGACCGGCTCTATGAGCGCACGAACGTGAGTCACAAGTAGCCAGCCAGAAGTCTTCACCAATCGGAGGGCAAGATGCGAATACTCAAATCGAAATGGTTTCTCATCGCCGGCATGTTTGGATTTTTGTCGGCTCCGAGTGCGCACGCGGGATCCAATCCGAGCTCGATCGAGGCCGCAAAAAGCGAAGGCAAGATTTCGTTTTACACCACGATGACCTTGAGTCAGAGCAAAAAAGTCGTCGACGCATTTCAAAAGAAATATCCGTTCATCACACCGGAGCTGTTTCGCGGCGGCGGCGATGAGGTATTGAATCGAATTCAGAATGAAGCTCGCGGCGGTCTTTTTGCCTGGGATGTTGTATCCACGCGAGGAGATTCAGTTCTTCCGTTAGAGGATTCTAAGCTGATCGCATCGTACCGGTCTCCCGAAACCAAATTCATCGATAAAGACATGGTCGACGACGAGGGATACTGGACGGCATACTACGTCAATCCGTATGTGCTCGGTTACAACACCAAGTTGATCAAGAAGGAAGAAGCTCCCAAGACATACGAACAGCTGCTCGTGCCGAAGTGGAAAGGAAGAAAAATTTCCATCGACGACTCCGCCTATGGTCTGCTTGCCGGATTGACGCGCGCATGGGGGAAAGAAAAGGCTGTCGAGTACTTCAAAAAACTCGCCGGCCAAGATCCTGTCGTCCAGAGGGGCAATACGAACCGCGTGCAACTTGCGATGGCGGGAGAATTTCCACTGATCATCGCTTACGCGCCGACGATCCAGCGCGAAACTTCAAAACAGCACCCGATTGATTGGGTTGCTTTGGAGCCGGTTTCGGTTCAGGTGAATCCGATGATGTTAGCGGCTAACGCGCCACACCCGAACGCCGGCAAGCTGTTCATAGATTTTCTGCTGTCGAAAAAAGGTCAGAAGATGCTCGTTGGCTTCAGGCGAATTCCAGTACGCGAAGATGTCGATGCGGATCCGCCGCGACTCTTCAAAGGTTATAAGCGCGTCGTCGAGCACCCGGAGGATTATAGAAACTTCAACGAGACGGTCAGGCTTTATCAAGAAATTCTGGGGATCCGCTGACGAATAACGGCGTATTCAGAAATCGATTTGGAATTACGATTCACGAGAGCTCCGAAAGTCATAGCTCGGGTAAATAGGATTAAAGCGGATGTAAACAATTACTTTCTCGGTGCGGAGAACCTGAAGCTAATGGCCAAACGGGAAGAGTTTGTCAACCAAAGCTATCTGGCCATCGCTTCCCGATGCAGCGATTCAGTTACAAATGGTGTACCTTAGTACCAAGGAATTCCCCGAGAAGAAAAAAGAGGACAAACAAATTTTTTTGCATAGGCAACGATAGAAAAATTATGAAAGCTGCAATTTTCCTCATATTCGCTTTTTTGCTGACCGTGTCCGATGGATCGACGCAGGAGCGAAAACCCACATCGATTAGTGAACTTGCAGTATATCGTGGGCCCGATCGCGAATCGCTCTTATATGCGGGTGCCAAAACGGAAGGCAAACTCACCTGGTACACTTCGCTTGCTGGAGCATCGTACAAGGAACTCGCCAAAGCGTTTTCAGCGAAATATCCGGGTATTGAATTGGAGCCGTTTCGCGCGCCGGGCGCTGACTTGGTGGTGCGACTCGAAGAGGAAGCGAAAGCGGGGCGGAACATCGCGGATACCATTGAAACGACTGAAGGGAGCCTAATTTTTCTCCGAGATGAAAAAATAATTCGACCCTACGATTCTCCTTATCTCGACAAATACCCGGGTGACGCAAAGGAACCGGCTAACAAAGGCCTGGTATACTGGGCACTAGCGCGGGAATCATACATTGGCTTTACCTACAACACGAAACTTCTACCGAACGAGGCGGTACCAAAGAATTTTGCCGGTCTGTTGGATCCACGGCTTAAAGGCAGAATGGGAATTAGCATCGGCCAAACCAGCGATAAAATCATTGGTGCGATGATCAAGACCCGGGGCGAAGAGTTCGTCAAAAGCCTCAAAGGCCAGAAAATGAAGCTTTATTCAATCGGCGCGCCAGCACTTGTTCATACTATTGAATCCGGGGAAATCATCGCATCGCCAGCGATTTTTCAAACCCATACGTTGCTTGCGGCTTCCAAGGGAGCGCCGGTGGAGTGGATTCCCATGGATTTAGTTCCAACCAATGTTGGGAGTGCGGCGATTGCAGCGGACCCGCCGCATCCTCATGCCGCCTTGCTGATGGCGGACTTTCTTCTGAGTCCCGACGGACAAGCTGTGCTCGAAAAATTCTACTACGGAAGCGCAGCTACACCTCAGCCGTTTGAAAAATGGCGTCCCGAACACGGCCTTAAAACCGAGCAGTACGAGAAACAATTGGCTCATTGGGACGAGTTATTGAATTTTATCGCACACAGATAATGTTGACACCCTCCGCGCAGACTTACTAGCTGGTCTGAGGTCGCACCATAACAAAGAGCTTTAGCCTGCGCGCCCGTACAACTAATCTCAACGGCAGAGAGAACCCTGATAGGGAAGCTTTCGCATTCACCGCTTCCGCTCTGGTTAAATTATAAACACGGCCTGCTAGCGCAGCGCACAGTGTCCCTGCGCCAGGGTATTGTGGTACCAGTTCAACTCGGGTGCAGCGGCTAGCGCAATCAAGAAACCGCTTCCTACTGGCTCAACCATAATAGCAAGGTGGTAGAGTCTGCCACTCGCGCCCACGACCTGGGGAACCAGCGCGAGCGGCCATCGCCGCCTTAACGCTAACGCGAGAACGTGCGAGTAGAGTTGGGGAAGTTTGTCCGCCGGCATTCGCTGTGATCTCGTGTTTCCGGGCGAACCCAGTTATGATGATTTCAGGCAACATCTGCCCTCTCGCTCTGTTGCCGTGTTGCTCTGGCTTGCGGCCGATCGGGGCGTGAATCTGTCTAAAACCCTGCGAGCAGTTCATAGTCATGAACGAGCGTAATCCGTCTCCCGATACTCATGAGTAGAAACCGCGCACGCAGATCCCAGTCATGCTGATAACGAGGGTACTCGTTTTTTTATGTGTTCTGCTTATGTCCGGGGAGGCTGCCGCACAAACCCAGCTGCGCTTTGTGACCTGGCGCTCGGAAACGACGCGCGTTTTCCAGCAGATCATCGCCGATTTCGAAACCAGTCATCCAGGAATTAAAGTCGTCCAAGAGGTCGGCCCAAGCTCCTCAACCGAATTCCACGATCTCGTTTCCCAAAAACTGCGCAACCGCGATGCCGAGATGGACGTTTTTTTCATGGATGTGGTCTGGCCGGCTGAATTTGCTGCCGCGGGTTGGGCACTGCCGCTCGATGGTTTTTTTGCGCGCTCCGCGCAAAACGCGTTTTTGGATGCGCCGATCAGAGCCAATAGCTATGCAGGACATATCTACGGCGTGCCGATGTTTGTCGATGCCGGCATGCTTTACTATCGCAAGGATCTGCTCGCCAAATATCAGTTGCGGCCGCCGGATACCTGGCCGGAACTAGTGCGGCAGGCGCGGTTGGTCATCAGTCAAGAGCGCGATCCCTATCTCACCGGTTACTCCGCGCAATTCAAGCAATACGAGGGCTTGGTGTGCAACATGATGGAGTTTATTTTAAGCAATGGCGGCACGCTTTGGGATGAACAACGGCTTATCAGCACGGTGCAGACGACGAAAGCAATGGAAGCCGTTCGATTCGTGCGCGATGACATCGTTCGCCTGATCGCAAACCGCGGCATTCTGGCCTATCAAGAGCCCGAATCCCTGGCCTTATTCACGCAGGGAAGGGCAGTTTTTCACCGCAATTGGCCCTACGCCTGGGAAGCTTCCAATGACCCGGGACAGTCGAAAGTCGCGGGGAAAGTCGGTGTCATGCCGTTGCCGGCGTTTTCGGGTCAAAAAAGCGCGGCGACCCTGGGAGGATGGCAATTGGCGATCAGTCGATTTTCGCGCCATGCGCAGCTTGCCTGGGAGTTCGTCCAGTTCATGACCAGCAGCGAGACGCAAAAGCGCATTGCGCTCGGGACCGGCCGTGCCCCGGCGCGCAAGGACCTCTATCACGATCCGGAGATCCTCAAGAGAAGCCCGCAATTTCAATCCCAGTTCGAAACCTTTACGCTTGCCACGCCGCGGCCGCGCACACCGGTGTATCTGCCGCTGTCAAATATTCTGCAGCGCTACTTCAGCTCGGCGATTGCGATCGCCGATTCGAATATCGAAGAGTTGGCGCGCTCTGCAGCGCGCGACATGGACCGCGCCTTGGATCTGTTGCGCGATGGGAGAAAATCGTGAGCAACCGGCAGGATCCAGTCTGGCGATTTTTGCTGCCCAGTTTTCTCTTCATCGGCGTATTTTCCCTTTACCCCATCATTGAATCTTTTCGTTTGAGTCTTTATCGGATGATTCTGACGATGCCGTGGCTCGGCGCGAAATTCGTTGGCTGGGAAAACTATTGGGATCTTGCCACCGATCCAGTCGCGCGGGGCTCATTTTTCACCTCAGTGTTATTCGTTGCGGTGACCACACCGATCGAAGTACTCATCGGTCTTGCCATGGCGCTGGTGCTGAACGAGTCGTTTCGCGGGCGTGGCTGGCTTCGGGCGATTGTTCTTATCCCATGGGCGGTGCCCACGGTGGTCTCTTCGCAAATGTGGCGATTTATCTTTAACGATCGTTACGGGCTCTTCAATTACCTCATTTTCGGCAGCGCTACGCAGCATTATTGGGCGCCGCTTGCCGAGCCGGGCTTGGCCCTGATGGCGATTATGTTGGCCGACATATGGAAGACCAGCTCGTTTGCCGGGTTGATCCTGCTTGCCGGTCTGCAGGGAATTCCCGGTGAGCTTTACGAAGCTGCGAATATCGACGGCGCGACGACTTGGCAGAAGTTTCGCCATGTGACTTTGCCGTTGCTCAAACCCGCTTTGCTTTTGGCCTTGCTGTTCCGCACCATCGATGCGCTCAAAGTGTTCGATCTGGTGTTCGTGATGACCCAAGGCGGGCCGGCGGACACGACAAACATTTTGCAATTCTACGGGTACAAGAAGATTTTTGCCGAAGGTATGATCGGTTACGGCTCGGCGATTGCCGTGGCGGTATTTGCCATATCGCTACTCCTATCGATACTTTATTTGCGGGTCAGCGGCTCGGGGATTATCAGACGGGAACCGGCACTATGAAAAAGCTCGCATTGGCCGGTGCCGTGTTTTTGATCGGAGCATTCACTCTGCTGCCATTCCTATGGTTTCTCCTCACCTCCTGGAAAAGCGCCGGCGAAATCACCGCGATACCGCCGGTGATGCTACCGAGTTTTCGCTGGGATAATTATCGAGCCGCGATCGTCGAGTACGGTCTGCTGCATTACATCGTGAACAGCGCGGTGGTGGCGACGGCGACCACGGTGCTGAGTATTTTTGTCGCGTCTTTGGCGGCGTTTGCGCTCGCACGGTTCAGATTACACTGGGCGCGGTACTACTTGATGCTATTGCTCGCATTGTCGATGTTTCCACAAATTGCGATTGCCGGCCCGGTTTGGCGCCTGCTGAGCTTTCTCGGCTGGCTGAATAGCTACCACGGCATCGTCGCGGCCTATATCGCGCTTTCGCTGCCATTTGCGGTTTGGGTGCTCACGACATTTTTCCGGGAATTGCCGTACGATATTGAAGAAGCAGCTCTCATCGATGGCTGCACCCGCTGGCAAGCGCTGCGCCTAATCGTGTTACCGCTGGCGGCCCCGGGAGTTTTTACGGCGGCGATTCTGGTTTTCATTCAAGCTTGGAACGAATTTTTCTTTGCATTGATCATTTTGACGTATCCGGCGTTGCAAACGCTGCCGGTGGGTATTGCGCTATTTCCGGGCGAGTACACGATGCCTTGGGGGGAAATTGCCGCTGCTTCGACGTTGGCGACACTGCCGCTTGTTGCTTTGACGCTACTGTTCCAGCGACGCATCGTCCAGGGACTTTCGGCGGGAGCCGTAAAGGGCTGAGAGCAAGCTTACGGAGGAACCGATCGGCTCTCTGACTGTTCACCAAATATCAAAGCGATTCGGCGCCGCCGCCGTCCTCGAAGAAATTTCCTTCGAAGTGGTGGACGGCGAATTCTGCGTCCTGCTCGGTCCTTCAGGGTGCGGCAAAACGACACTGCTGCGAATTATCGCCGGGCTCGAGTCCGCCACCGCAGGCAGCGTCCAGATCGATGAGCAGCGCGTGGATCCTTTGCCACCTCGGGAGCGCGATGTCGCATTTGTGTTTCAAAACTACGCCCTTTATCCCCATATGACCGTAGCGGAAAACCTCGGCTTCTCTTTGCGCCTGCGCGGCGCACCTAAAAAAGAAATAAACGAGCGGATCGTTGAGGTGGCGCGGCTATTAGAGCTCGATAACCAGCTGAACCGCAAACCGCAGCAATTGAGCGGCGGCCAGCGGCAACGGGTCGCGCTCGGGCGCGCCATTGTGCGCCGACCCAAGCTTTTTCTTTTCGACGAGCCGCTTTCGAATCTCGACGCAACCTTGCGGTCCAATATGCGTGTCGAGCTCGCCCGGCTGCATGAGCGGCTGCGCTCGACCATGGTTTACGTTACGCACGACCAAGCCGAGGCCATGACGCTCGGTGAAAAGGTCGTCGTCCTCGATCGCGGGCGGATCCAACAGATCGGCACGCCTGCAGAGATCTACCATGGTCCAAAAAATTTATTTATCGCCGGCTTCGTCGGTCAGCCGCAGATGAATTTCATCCAGGGTCGAGTGGCCGAAGGTAGACTTCTCGTGGCCAAATCGGGAATGAATTTCGATCTGAGTTGGATTCGGACCGAACACCGCCTAGGAGTTTCGCCAATCGACATCACCATCGGCATACGCCCCGAAGACCTCCGTCCCTGCTCGCGCACCGAAGCGTGGTTTAGCGGCATCGCTGATTTCGTCGAGGACCTCGGTTCAGACTGCTTTGTTCACGTGATTGCCGATGGAGAAAAGCTGATTGCCCGTGCGCCGGGACGAACGCCAATCAGGCGGGGCGATGAGGTTTTTCTATGCGGCGATCCGGAACGGGTCCATGTATTCGAAGGCGATAAACGCGTTGAGTAAGTCCTACTCGCGCTCAGCAGGAGCGTGATAGCGGCGGTGAGTCCTTGACGTTCAGAATGTCTCGAACGCTCATTTATGAACTCCGCGCAAGCTGCAATTCTTACGCGGTGCCTGCAGGCAAGCCGCTGGCTTGAGCGACGATTTTATCGAGGGTCTGATCGAGGTCGAGCGGTCGATTAATGCGTTTTTCGTCACGCTCCGGAATCAGTGCGTAAATTTCCAGGCGGTTTCCTTCGGGATCGAGAAAATAGCACGACACCGTGTTGCCCATCTCTTCGTAAGCATGGCTGACACAGTGGTCGATCTTTACGCCGAGCGCTTTGAAGCGCTCGTAGTACTCCTTCACGTCTGCAGGTGTTTCCACACGCCAGGCGATATGGGCAATGATTTTCGCATTGCCCTCGCGTCCTTTTGTCAGGGCGAGTTGATGATCTTCGATTTTAGGGTCAGGTGTGAGAAACACCATACGACCCGGGTACTCGCGATATTTGACAAGACCGAGAACGTCTCGATAGAAGGAGACCATTTTTTCCAGGTCGTTAACATGGAGCACGACATGGCTGAGTCCTTTGATGGTCGGCATCGTTCCTCCTCGCGGGCAATCAATCAATTCCAGCCGTCTTAGATGTCTCTATCCGGAAAGTTATCCGATCAATTTAGCCTCTGTCAATCGAAACTGTTGGGAGCGATTTGCTTTCTGGCAAAAGGGGCCTTAACATATGCGCACCAAATTCTTTGAACAAAGAAATTTTGCCGCGTTCATTAGAGTGTCGCGTAAGCGGTCGGTCCGTCAGCAGCCATATGGCCGGGAGGAACGAGATTGAAGAAACGAGAAATCGGTTTGATCGAAGGATTTCTTCTCTGTCTGTGTGACTCGCACACGGTCCGGCTGCAGACAAGCCAATGGAAACGCGGGCTGCTGGTATTTAGCAGCGGTGTTTGCCTCGAGCTCGCTGCCTTGCCTCTTTTAGCTGTTCTGATTGGCTGGGAATTCCCGTGGTTTGCCTGGTTGTTAACGGCATTTTTCGGACCCCTCGGGCTACTTGGCTTGTACGCGAGCAAGTTCGGCGATGATCGTCTGGTCGAATCGCTGCTGGTCGTTCCAAAGCTGGATCTCGGCCTCTAAGGTCATCGCGACTGAGCAATCTTGATTCGCGGTTTTACGCCTGCTACGTGTGATTACCGGGGTCACGGTGAAGGTCGATAGGAAAATTTTGTCTCTACGTCGCTGGTCTGGTTTCTTTATCGCGGCACTTTTCCTTACGTTCCTGGTTTACTCAACGCCCCATCAAGTCCATCACGTTTTCGATCACCTTCGGCATTCGCAGCAACATTCGGATCATCAGACTAGCACCGATCGGCGCCCTACTGACAAGAACTCGAACTGCGTCTTCGAGTCGGTTGCGAGCCGTTGCCATGCAAATGCCGGTTCATTCGTTCAGCTTTCGGAGATTGAGGCTCCAGTACAGGTTTTCATAGGAATTTCGAAAACAGTCGGCCATCAGCGATTCATTCCAGCAGTTTTCCAAATTCGCGCTCCTCCTCCTTCTCACCTGATCGCTCAATTTTAGTCAGGTAATTTCGCTCACTTTCGGCGTTAACCCTGCCGAACTGGCGAAACCACTGTTTCATTAATAGCCGGCGCCACGTCCCGCGTCGGAGAATACTCGATCGTAGGTGCTCGATAGAGGGAGATCGTCATGAAACCACGGCGTTCGACCGTTTGCCTTCGCATATTCACTAAATTTTGGTTGTTTAGCATCGCGCTTGGCTCCGTAATCCCGGCGCAAGCTGCCGGTTCCGGGCCGTTGTCCTTCAACGCCGAAGTGCAGTTGGGCCGGCGCAGCAACAACCCCTCCACGCCGTTTTTGCGCCTTGCTCCGGACGAGCGCTTGTTCGCGGTTTGGACCGAAGACGACAAGCGGACTGCTCCGCCGATTGAGGAGACTGCCGCCGTTCATCAACATCAGGCGAAGATGAAAATGATGCCGTCGCCTATGCGCGTCGCTTTGCTCGCTTCTTCAGCTGACGGTGGCAGAACATGGACGCGACCTAGGCAAGTCAATGCCGCCGTGGAAGCGATCGAAGGCGAGGAAGGCGGGCCGCGACTCGCCTTGGGCAAAAACAATCAGGCTTATGTTGTTTGGTCGGTTCCGAACGAAAAAGGGGATAAAACGAGGGCGAATATTCGGTTTGCCATGGAGGACGGCAAGGGCGGCTTCACTCCGGGGCGAACCTTAAACGAAATCAAAGATACTGCTCGGTTTCCGATCATCGAAACGATGCCAGATGATTCTTTACTGATAGGTTGGATCGACCGGCGGGTCGATAACCCCACACCGCGCTCGCTTTACCTAAAACGCCTCAGCGCGAAGGGTGAGCAGTTGACGAGCAGCTATAAGGTTGGCGACGGGCTCTGCGAGTGCTGTCGGTTGGGCATCGCCTTTGCCGACGCAGGGAAGACAGTCTATATGGCGGATCGCCAGGTGAGCGAGCAGCAGATTCGCAATCACGCGTTGCGCAAGTCGACAGACGGCGGCAAAACATTCGGCCAACCGGTGGAGATCAGCGACGACGGTTGGCAAGTGTCGGCCTGTCCGCATTCCGGCCCTACGATTGGAAGAGACGGACGCGGCTATCTACACGTGACCTGGTTCACGCTCGGCCACTCGGAAAAAGAAGCAGGGATCTATTATTCGGTCTCGAAAGACGGCGGCCAACACTTTGCGCCGCGCCAGCTCGTGCAAGCCAACACCGCGCCGGAAATTCTGCATACGACACTCGCGGTGGCTGCTGACGGAACCGTTTATTTGGCATGGGAAAATCTCGACGAACAGAACAGGGCTCAGATTTTTACGCGCAGCCTCGCGCCGGACGGACAAACCTGGAGTCCCATCCAGCAGATCAGCCACAGCACCGCCAATGCTACCAGGCCGATGCTCGCGCTGTCAAAAAAGCGGCTCCATGTGGCATGGACAGAAACCGAGGGGGAAACGTCATGGGTCTCGATGAGAACCGCGGCACTCGACAAATGAAGCGAGGCGGGTCGCAGATCACACGATATCGTTTAGTCCTGAGCGCCGTTGCATCCATCATGGGGTTAATGGCCGGGCTGAATGGATCTGCAGTAACATGGGCGCAGCATGAACATACAACACCAGCCGCTGCACCTGCGATCGGCGCGCAGGCCGCAGATTTCGAGTTGAAGCTGCTCGACGGAAAATCGGTCAGATTGGAACAGCTGCGCGGCAAGCCGGTGGTCATCAACTTTTTTGCGAGCTGGTGCGATCCATGCCGTGACGAGATGCCGCTGATCAACGAGATTGCCACGGGCGGCGACAAAGGAGGCTATCAAGTGATAGGCATCGCCGTCGAAGACACGCGCGCTGCCGTACTGCAGTTCAGCGAGGAAGCCAAATTGGCCTTTCCTATCGGATTGGATCTAAACAGCATCGTTAAACGGGCTTACCGTATCTTTGGCCCGCCGGCGACATTCTTTATCGATGCACAGGGAACGGTTCGCGATATTGTGCTCGGGCCGGTCACGCGGGAAAGAGTCCGCCAAGGACTGAAGAAATCCGGCGTTTTGTAAAATGCTCAGGGGTCGATCTTTCCAGCAGCTAGGTATCATAGGCCGCTAACCAACTACCCTGTTTTGTTCCCTTCCTGGCAGGGTCATTTTCACATGTGCTGCGGCGTGGAATTGGATCATTTCCATCCTTTGCACAGTTATGGTTAGCTCTGGAACTAATAGCGATAAGTGCTGCTAGTTAAACCGCGCATATCGAATGAAATGCGAAGGAGGGGGCCATGCAGGTCGAACTCTGGCGTGCGCTCACGAACGCGCTTCAAAAGATCAGTTCGCT
>Ga0207645_10003856_pt1 | contig 11222 bp, 7 predicted proteins | sample KBSM53metaG_FD_184331 | JGI IMG/M metagenome (GOLD analysis project Ga0207645, IMG submission 184331) | Miscanthus rhizosphere microbial communities from Kellogg Biological Station, Michigan, USA - KBS M5-3 metaG (SPAdes) (version 2) | ecosystem: Host-associated > Plants > Roots > Rhizosphere >...
CACATCTACCAAGGCCTTTGCTCTTTATCAACTCATCTAATCTCAGTTCCAGGTCAATCAATTGATCCAACTCTTCGTATTCGTAGTGAAAGAACCATACGATTACTGATTGCTCTTCGCGCTTTTTTAATGTGGAATCCGCACGGCTCTTGTCAATCTTTTTACCAAAAATTCTATTCAACAAACTCATATACCATCCTCCTCATAACAAATGTATGATGGCTGCATTTGTTGTCAATGTGAAAATCCTCACGAATCCGCGTGTGTTTTCTGCAGCTTATTGAGGTTTACACATGCTTAGCCCCATCACGGAAAAGCCCCGCCAATGGCGGGGCTACTATAAGGTGCTCTTCATTTCACTTTGGTATTTCAATATTCACGCCTCAGTCTCTCGCACATCAATTTGCAAATGTTCATCAACACGAGTGAAGAGTCTTTAGTCTTGTTACCATTAAAACCCTTTCTTCAAATTATACTTCTTTTCATAACGCTCATTCAACATCTTCTGCTTATCATTCAAATCAATCTTGCGACCTTGAATGAACGCGTCCGTTACATTGTTCTTGCGCATGTCAAGAATATCGCCTTCGCTGATCACGATGTTTGCATCTTTACCAACTTCAATGCTTCCGGTTTTGTCACCTACCCCAATAATCTTTGCTGCATTGAGTGTGATGGCTTGCAAGGCTTCTTCCTTAGAAAGTCCATATGCGGACGCGGTGCCTGCGTTGAAAGGAAGATTTCTTCCGCGTGTTTGCGCATCGTTGTCTGTTATGGTGAATAAAACTCCAGCTTTCTGTAATTGTGCTGCAGTTTTATATGGCTGATCAACATCATCGTCTTCCAATGTTGGCAAGCTATGCGGTTGATTGAGGATCACACTCACATTGTTTTGCTTCAGTAAGTCTGCAATCTGCCAGCTATCGACTCCTCCAACAATCACCATATCCACTCCAAACGTTTTTACAAAGTCCAATGCAATAAGCATTTGCTTAACCGTGTTGGCGTGTACATATAATTTCTTGCTCTTATCAAACAAACCTTTCACTGCTTCAAATTTCAAGTTGGTTTGTTCATGCGCAGGTTCTGCAGCATAGGCTTTTGCTTGCGCGAAGAATGATTTGATGCTTTCAATCTGATCGAGTCCTTCTTTAATTGGATCAACCTCTTGTTGATTGGGGCCGCCACCGCCACCGAATCTTCCAAATCCTCTTGGCCTTGGCAACAGAGCCGGCATCCTGAAATGGATACCTGCATCCATCTTCACTACTGCGTCTTCCCAGTTCCAAGCATCCAATTGCACAACTGAAGAGGATCCGCTTATCAATCCGCCTTCGGGAACAATGTTCGCGAGCAAGATGCCATTAGAGCGAAGTGTGTTGATCACTTTTGAATCTGTGTTATAAGCGATGATAGATCGCACGCTTGGATTCAAATCTCCAATCTCTCTTGAATCACTGGTGGCACGAACTGAATTCACATCCACCAATCCCAAATTGGTTTCTGTCAATATCAAACCAGGATATACATGTTTGCCTTGCGCACTGATGGTTTGAGATCCGGCTGGAGCAGTAACGTTGCTACCTACTGCCGCAATTTTTCCGTCCTTGATTAATATGGACGCATTTTCCATCACCTGTCCGTTACCCACGTGCACGGTTGCATTCGTGATGACGATGGGTTGCGTTTCGGGTGGAGCCGGGTAAACCGTTTCCTGCGCACGAGTGCTCATCAGGAAAGCGGTAGATAATATGATTACAAATATTTTTCTCATTGTTTGAATTTTAATAGTTGTCGGTATCATCAGTTTCGATAATCAGGAGGTCATGACTGTCGTGCTCCATGCAAGTATGCACAAACTGGTAACTCGGCATGGCCGGTTGAACAGGTGCACCTGAACGTTTTTCAGCATTCATCTTTTTAATGATCCTGTTTCTCTCAGCATCAACTACAGATTGCATCTGCTCATCTTTTGCGCGATCGAAATAAATGGTTCCATCAACTATCGTGTACAATGATTTTGCATAAATACTCAATGGATGATCACTCCACACCACAACATCTCCATCCTTTCCAACTTTTAAGCTGCCCACTTTATCTTCCACATGCAACATCTTGGCAGGATTCAGTGTTACCATTTTCAATGCATCTTCTTCGCTCACACCACCATACTTCACAATCTTTGCAGCTTCCTGGTTTAACCTGCGCGCCATTTCAGCGTCGTCCGAATTAATAGCCACATTCAATCCTACTTTGTGCATGATGGCTGCGTTATATGGGATGGCATCTATCACTTCCATTTTGTAATTCCACCAATCAGAGAATGTAGAAGCATTTGCACCATGCGCTTTCATCTTGTCAGCTACTTTATATCCTTCCAGAATATGCGTGAAAGTATTGTAGTGATATCCCATCTGATCTGCTACGTGCATCGCCATGTTGATCTCACTTTGCACATAAGAGTGACAAGTGATGAATCGCTTGTTGTTTAGGATCTCAACCAGCGCATCCAGTTCAAGATCACGGCGAGGTGCAACAGCATTTACTCCCTTCTTTCCTTTATTAGCATCATATTCTTTCCATGCTTTTTGATAATCCTTCGCGCGCGTAAATGCGTCAACTAATACCTGCTCCACTCCCATCCTGGTATCAGGATAACGATTGTTGGCATTGGTGCCATTTGATCTCTTCACATTCTCTCCCAATGCAAACTTGATCTGGCCCGGCCAGCCTTTGAACTTGAGATCTTCATCATTAGCGCCCCAACGTAATTTGATCAACTGCGTTTGCCCTCCAATGCAATTAGCGGAGCCATGAAGGATGTGTGAAGTAGTAACACCTCCACTTAATTGTCTGTAAATATTGATATCATCAGGATTCAAATTGTCACCAATGCGCACTTCAGAGGTCACACTTTGTCCGCCTTCGTTAATTGAAGCGGCAGCAATGTGCGAGTGTTCATCAATGATACCTGGAGTAACATGTTTTCCTGTACCATCAATTACTCTTGCGGAAGCATCTGACAAATTTTTACCAACTGCTGCGATCTTGCCGTTCTTAATCAGCACGTCGGCATTTTGCAAAACGCCATCAGCTTCATTCGTCCAAACAGTTGCATTCTTGATTAGAATCGTTTCCTGTTTTGGCGCCTGGTCATCGGTCCATCCAAATGGCTCGAACGGATAAGTGACTTTGCCGATTGCACTTTGTCTCCTTGGTCTTGCAGTATCGGACCTTCCTGTACCTGGCTGGTCGAACGTTGCAGTCCAGGTGAAGCTTCTTCCCGCGGTGTCCGTTCCATATCCATTCCACACTTCGTTGTTAACTGTTCCGCTCAGGCTGAAGGCATCAGCTCCTCGTCTTTCAGGAGCGAAGTTGATGCGCACCATACGACCATCATAATAGAATTTTGAAGTCACCGTATCTTTTCCAATAACATTAGCAGCGTTATTAGCTTTGAAGTCGAGAACATAATTCACCGGTCCGGAAGATGTATTCAAAACCAGTTTATATTTTCCTTTCAGATCATTCCATATATCATCTTTCACACCAAACTTCTTTCCCTGGATCCAGTTCTGGAAGATCGTAGTCTTTTCACTAAACACCGGTCCAGATGTAATGAGGAAATTTGCCCACTTGCCTGCATCAAGACTACCCACCTGGTCATATACGCCGAGAATCTTTGCAGGAGTTTTAGTAAGTGCATTCAAAGCGCCGCTATCAGTAAGACCATAGTTAAATGCAGTGCGCAGGTTTGCAAAAAAAGTTTTTAGATCACGCAGATCAGAAGTAGTTAAACAGAATGGGATCCCGGCTTTTTCAAACGCGCCCGGATTAGTGGGCGCCATTTCCCAATGCTTCAGATCAGTCAATGAAACAAATCTTGCATCGTTGGGATCTTCTACATCCTGCGCTTGCGGATAATTCAGCGGCACAATGAAACTGGCATTTGTTCCCTTGATCTCCTTGATGCGCTGATATTCATTTCCGCCTGCCTTAATTATATATTGAACACCGAATTCATCGCCTATGCGGTCAGCTCTTAAATCATTCCACTTGTCATTGGCGTCAAAAATTTGCGGCAAGTTTTGGTTTTGATTCCAGGCTTCCAGACTCAAATTTGTTCCTTCAGTGGCTGGTTTGTTTTTATACCACTGTGCATCCAGGTAAGTTTGTCGCAACAACGCAATCATTCCCATCATTGAGTTAGGATAGCTTTGCGTTGAACTTCCTTTGTTGAAAGAATAATGAGCCGAAGCTTTTTCTTTCAGGATCACGAAGTTTTCTTTTTCATTAGAAAGCGTAACCAGCGTTCCGGTTCCTCTGGCAATTCCATCTCTCACGTGAGAGAGAACGACACCAAATCCATCATCGCGAAGTGCCTTTGCTTTATTATCATCAGCTGCAAACACGCGATATGCATCGGCTTCACTCTTAATTGCCTGGTTCCATCCGTATGCACCTTTGGTGTTGGATTCAATTTGTGCCTGGCCGAAATTGAATCCTCCGCCTCCACCGGTTCTTTGCGTAACGGCAGTTCCATAATCAGCGTAGAGATCAATAAAAGAAGGATAAATGTATTTGCCTTTGCAGTCCACTTCTACGGCACCAGCAGGCGTTTTAAGGTTGGAGCCTACTGCCACTATTTTGCCATCTTTGATAACGAGCGTTGCATTTGTCAATGTGGTACTGGCATCTTTAACAATCGTGGCGTTGATGAAGGCATAATGACCATGCCTTGGATCAGCCACTCCATTTTCAGGAAAGGTTTCCTGTGCCCTAACTAGCATAGCGCTGCCAACCAGCAAGCTTATGCAAGCCAGGAATCTGAATTTTCTCATATTCTCTTTTGACTTAATTTGGTTAACGATTAAGATCCAATAGGGCGGCTAATATATAACATCTTTGCATGCAGATTGCAACTTATATCGATCACACTATTTTGAAACCCACCTGTTTAATTTCAGACATTGAAAAGCTTTGCAATGAAGCAGTTGAATATGGCTTTGCAGCCGTCTGCATTCCACCTCCATTTGTAAAAAGAGCGAAAATTATTCTTGATCCCACGCCAGTAAAAGTGGCCACCGTAATTGGATTCCCTTTTGGATACGCAGCTGTAGAGTCAAAAGTTGCGGAAACCGTTTTGGCTATAGTGGATGGAGCAGACGAATTAGATATGGTAATTAATCTTATCGCTGTAAAAAATGCCGATTGGGAGTACTTGCAAAAAGAAATATCCGTAATCATGGAGGTGATCAGGCAGCGAAAGCGAGTTATTAAGGTAATTATTGAATCAGGTCTTTTAACTGAAGCGGAAATCATTAGATGCTGCGAGTTATACGCGCAGGCAGGCGTTGATTTTGTAAAAACCTCCACCGGGTATGCGGAAAAAGGTGCTACTGTTGAGGCTGTGCAACTAATGCGCAAGCATTTGCCGTCTTCAGTAAGCATCAAGGCTTCGGGCGGAATAAGAACATATAGCTTCGCGAAGCAATTAATTGACGCGGGAGCAAATAGGATTGGATGCAGTGGCAGCGTTGCCATTATTGAAGAGGAACGCAGGAATAAAGTTCAAAGTAATTAGACACTTATGAAAATCGTTCTAACCTTACTGTGTTGTTTTCTTATGTCGCATCTGTTTGCACAAACCGATACAACAGCTGTCGTCATACATAAAGACGCAAGAATTGATGCACTAATCAAAAAGCAGATCGACATCAATGAAGAAACTACACGTGATAGCAGAAGAACAGCATCTGGCTATAGAATTCTCGTGATGAATTCAAACGATCGCAAAAAAGTCTTCGATGCGAAGGCGAGAATTTATCAACTCTATCCCGAATTAAAACCCTACCTGTTATATCAGGCTCCATTCTATAAATTGAAAGTCGGCAACTTTAGAACTAAAGAAGAAGCTGAAGAATATCTTACTGAGCTCTCGCGCGATTTTCCAAAAGGACTGTTTGTTGTTAGAGATATCATTGAAGTGAAACCGGAGCGAAGGGATTCCGATTAATGGCTCTCCTGGAATTTCGAACCTTATTCAATTCGATAGTTTCAATGGGCCACGAAGAGCACGATGGACCACGAAGCACACGATGAATTTAGAAGAAAAGAAGATCAACTATTAAACTGTTACCTCTTTTATTCGAGAGAATTAAGAACACAATGGGCTTTGTGCTTCCTTGTGTGCCCCGCCAGGGGCCTTCTTGGTACTGCTTCTTCGAATTGAGCCAGTACCGAAAACAACGTTTCGGAACATTTCATCAGCCTAATACCTAATGCCAATACCAAAATACCGAATGCCGTAAATTCGCTTCATGTTGCAGCAATCTATAAAATCGCTGGCGAAAAAATATGCAGATGAATTTGTCGAAGTAAGACATCATTTGCACGCACACCCTGAATTGAGCTACCAGGAATTTGAAACTTCAAAATTCATACAGCAGAAATTGGATGGATTCGGAATCCCTTACAACGTGATGGCGCAAACGGGAGTGATTGGATTGATCAAAGGAAAAAATCCAGACAAGAAAGTCATTGCATTGAGAGCAGACATTGATGCGCTTCCTATTCGCGAAGAAAATAAAATCGATTACAAATCACAGAATGAAGGTGTAATGCACGCGTGCGGGCACGATGTACACAGTAGCGTTTTGCTGGGCGCCGCAAAAATCCTCAATGAATTGAAAGATGAATGGGAAGGCACTATCAAACTTATTTTTCAACCGGGCGAAGAAAGAAATCCCGGAGGCGCAAGTATTCTTATTAAAGAAGGCGCGTTGGAAAATCCTAAGCCACAGGCCATATTTGGATTACACGTGCATCCGCAATTAGAAACCGGCTACTTTAGTTTTCGTGAAGGAAAGGTGATGGCGAGTGCGGACGAAATTTATATCACCATTAAAGGTCCGGGAGGACATGCGGCCGCTCCACATCTTACAGTAGATACAATTCTCGTTGCATCGCAATTGATAGTGGCGTTGCAACAAATCATCAGCAGGAATAGAAGTCCTTTTAATCCTTCAGTGCTTTCAATTTGTTCATTTCAGGGCGGTCATACCACAAATGTGATTCCATCCGAAGTAAAATTGATGGGCACTTTCCGTGCAATGGATGAAGAATGGAGGTACAAAGCTCATGAATTGATCCGCAAACAATGCACGGAAATGGCACACAGCATGGGAGCTAGCATTGATTTACATATTGACGTTGGATATCCATCCGTTTATAATAACGAAGCCTTGAATGAAAAAGCGCGAGCGCTTGCATCCACATTTGCAGGCAACGGAAATATTCAAACTACGGAATTGCGGATGGGCGCTGAGGATTTCGGATATTATTCCCAGGTGATCCCAGGTTGCTTTTTCAGATTAGGCGTTGGGAATATCAAGAAAGGAATTACATCAGGTGTGCACACACCAACGTTTAATATTGATGAATCGGCAATTGAACTAGGAATGGGCATGATGGCGTGGCTGGGTGCATCGACAGAGTTTAAAAAATAGGTTTAACATTTTGTGATTAATCGATCTACCCGGTCGGCGGTCGTAGACCCCGGACGCGGTCGATTGTGTCGATTGTTTCCCAATCGACACTGTAGGCCACCTTACTTGATGCGCGTGCGGACACGCGCATCGGCGGTTCGTAAAACATAGTTATGAAAACATTCATCCTACTCTCAACCCTAATTTTTGGTGCCATGGCATCGCATGCGCAAACAACAAAAGATCAACTGCAAAAAGTAAAAGTAGATCCAAAAACAAAAGAACGGGCGGCAAAAGCCGACGTCTATATCGCGAAGCAAAATAGCGTGATCGCTGATACTACGTCAGTGAAGGCAACTAATCCGAACAATACTGCAGTAAGTAAAAAGAAGAAAAAGAAATCATAGAACTACATTCAATGAGAATGGAGAATCATGGTTTGGATTACGCAAAGTCAATTTAAAATTTCCCAATCTCAAAATTTCCCAATTAATAAGAAAGCGACCTCAAATTGAGGTCGCTTTCTGAAGGCTTCACACTATTAAAAATTTTAATGAACCTTTTTCGTGCTCAATACAGCACCCTTGAATGATTTTACATCAAGGCTCTGATTGGCATTGATCAATTGTGGTGTTACCATTCCAGCTGGCGCTCCGGGAATTTCAGTAGTGCGCGTGAATGATCCTGTTCCAACATACTTGATCACACTGCCGAATGCAGTTTCATTAATATCTCCCCAGTCCTTGTCAAGTCCATCGGGCTGTTGGCTATCCACTGCAAATCCATTGAAGTAATTTCCTTGTCCGGCCTTATTAGTACTGCGGAATGAAACCGGGAAGATGTACCAGTCGCCAACAGGAATTGGAAAGTAGCCCACAGGCTTACCATACGAATGGTCGGGTCCAACCAGTTTGACATCCATATAAGGCTTAAGATTGTTAATCAGGAGTTCACTCGCTGAAGCGGTATTGGGACTTACAATAAAGAAGACCCGATTCAAATTAAGCGGTCCTAATTTGCTGAAATTATAAGTCTCATTAAATGATGAAGCGTATTTGTCATTAAATTCCTGGTTCATCATCACTCCGCCATTTGCAGCAGCAGGAGCCAAATAATTTGCGAGTTTTTCTTGCACGGTTACATAACCGCCACCGTTATAGCGCAGGTCAACAGCCACATCAGTTACGCCTGCTGCGTTAAACTTGTTGAATATGCGGTTAAATTCATTGTACACCTCGGTAGTGTCACCAAGGAATGAATTGAACACGATATATCCTAGTTTCTTAGAACCAGTTGTATAAACTGAATCTAAGTATATCGGATGCTCCTGATAGGTCTTTGCCGTGAGCGCCATATCAACCGAAGTACCGTCCGGTTTCTGGAAAGTGAATGTGGTGTTTGTAGCATAGAACACCGCATCTATTATAAAATTGCTGTTCGCTGTAGTGATATTGCTATTACCATTGATTTTGGTAATCCTCCATCCACGATGAACACCTGCTAATCCAGCCGGGGAAGCTCTCTCCACTGACTTAACGCGGAGGTCACCCTCAACCCTGAAAAATACCCCGAGTCCAAAGTCGCCCGCTACGCCTGAACTCACGTCATCCCATTCTGTCTGTTTCATTGCAAAGCTCCAGCGGTCCACAGGTCCAGTGAACCCCGGTTCTGTGCTGTATTTGCGAATGGCTTCCATGATCTTATTAGGATCAGCATAAGTTTGAGCATCAAAGCTGGACGGAATCTGCTTGTACCAGAGATAAATATCACGTGCAAATAGGATGGTAGTATCCTTGATTTTGTCCTTAACCACAGGAGGAGTACCACCCCCTCCGTTGTCACTGCCTTTGTCCTTTTTGCAGGAGGTAAACAAAGCCAACACCACCATCGCCGGTGCAAAAAACCTTATCATTTTAGTCATATTATTTAGTTGGAATTTAGTGTCTAAAGATACGCTGCCGGTTATAGCAATATTTTATCCGAAACAAGATAATAATTACCTTTTAACATCACCTTATGTATTGATCCAAATATTACCTTATGAATTGATTTAAAAATACTAGCGATGCATACGGAAATGACCATCTATTGACATTTTTGTATTTTGCACGCCACTTTATGGCTATGCAGAAAAAACTTAGAAGAGAACAGGCCCTTGAGTATCACGCTAAAGGGCGACCCGGTAAGATAGAAGTAGTCCCAACTAAGGAAGCCAAAACTCAGCACGACCTCTCCCTGGCCTATTCCCCCGGTGTGGCTGAACCCTGTAAAGAGATTGCAGTCAACACAGAGAACGTATATAAATACACAGCAAAAGGCAATTTGGTTGCCGTTATCAGCAATGGAACAGCAGTCCTGGGCTTGGGCGATATCGGCCCCGAAGCAAGCAAACCTGTAATGGAGGGTAAAGGTGTATTGTTTAAAATATTCGCTGACATAGATGTATTCGATATTGAAATAGCGGAAAAGGATCCAGAGAAATTTGTGCAGATAGTAAAAGCGCTGGAACCCACATTCGGCGGAATCAATCTTGAAGACATTAAGGCTCCTGAATGTTTTTATATTGAAAAAGCTTGCAGGGAACAGTTAAAGATCCCTGTGATGCACGACGACCAACATGGTACTGCCATCATCAGCGGAGCCGCATTATTAAATGCACTGGAGTTACAGAATAAAAAAATTGATAAGGTAAAATTTGTAGTGAGTGGTGCTGGTGCAGCAGCAATGGCTTGCGTGCAATTGTACGTATCACTTGGTGCCAAGCCAACGAATTTTATTTTGTTTGATCGACAGGGCGCAATTCATGAAGGAAGAACCGACCTTGATGAATTGAAGAAAAGATTTGTAGCGAAACAAAATCTTACACTCGCAGAAGCGATGAAAGATTCAGATGTGTTCATTGGATTAAGTGCAGGAAATGTGTTAAGCCAGGATATGGTGAAGAGCATGGCTAAAAATCCAATAGTTTTTGCAATGGCCAATCCTGATCCCGAGATCGGATATGAAGCAGCTACAGCGGCTCGAAAGGACATCATCATGGCCACGGGCAGATCAGATTATCCCAACCAGGTCAATAACGTATTGGGATTCCCATTCATATTCCGCGGCGCCTTGGACGTTCGCGCTACTGCTATTAACGAAGCCATGAAACTCGCCGCAGTACACGCTTTGGCGGACCTCACAAAAACTCCGGTTCCTGACATAGTCAACGTTGCATACAATGAAAAGAACATTGTGTTTGGTCCGGGCTATATCATTCCGAAACCACTCGATCCCCGATTGTTGTCAACAGTTGCTCCGGCGGTTGCCAAGGCAGCAATTGAAAGCGGTGTTGCGCAAACAGCAATTGATAATTGGGATGCATATGGTATAGAATTAAACAAACGACTTGGTCTAGATAACCAGATCATTCGCATTCTTGGAAATAAAGCCCGCTCGGCACCAAAACGAATTGTGTTTGCAGAAGCGGACAACCAAAAAATTCTGAAGACTGCGCAGATCGTATATGACGAAGGCATCGGCTATCCAATTTTATTGGGTGATGAAAAAAAGATCCGTTCCATTGCTGAAGGAAATGGAATCGATCTTGAAGGCATTCCCATCTTCGATCCTCGTAGTGAAGAATTTGAAGACAAGCGCAGATTTTTTGGTGAGATTCTTTTTCAAAAAAGACAACGTAAGGGCCTAAATAAATATGAATCCTTTAAGATCATGAAGGATCGAAATTATTTCGGT